>Ga0315281_10007599_pt1 | contig 15233 bp, 14 predicted proteins | sample YL17G07_0_MG_FD_204540 | JGI IMG/M metagenome (GOLD analysis project Ga0315281, IMG submission 204540) | Sediment microbial communities from Yellowstone Lake, YNP, Wyoming, USA - YL17G07_0 | ecosystem: Environmental > Aquatic > Freshwater > Lake > Sediment | place: USA: Wyoming | collected...
GTGTTTGGAGACGATTCAGAGGTTGAGGGAGATTCCTGGGGTTCGGGGGATTCATATTATGGCGATTGAGTGGGAGGAGAAGGTCTCGGAGATTGCCAAGGCCGCAGGACTACTTCCCAGACCACAAGTCTCATAACTTCTGGAATATTGGAATACTGGAATTATGGAATGATGGGTAAAGGACACAAACCATGAAGTCAATCTTTTTTCGATCCTCCAATATTCCATTATTCCAACATTCCATGGGGATAGCGCAGAAACCAAGGCTATTTCAGATTGGACGACGAAATTCAACCAAGCATATTCTTCAAAAAGGAGGGGGAAAAATATGGCAAAGAAGATTTTGATCGTTGATGATGACCCGGATTTAGTGGAAGCGGTGACCATGATCTTAGAGTCTAAGAATTATGATGTGGCCGCTGCCTATGGCGGGATTGAGGGCTTACAAAAGGCCAAGACTGAAAATCCGGACCTTATCGTCCTCGATGTGATGATGCCGGACAAGGATGGGTACGCAGTCTGTAGGGAGTTGAAGGCCGATCCTAAATTCAGTAAGATCCCTATTCTTCTACTGACGGCAGTGGTTTCTAAGATTGCAACGACCCGTTATACCCAACAGGGTGGTCTTGAAACCGAAGCGGACGATTACATTGATAAGCCCGTAGAACCTGACGTACTGGTGAAACGGATCGAGAGCCTTCTGGCTAAATGATGAGTCGCAAAGCGCAAAGGTCGGTAGCGTTCCGACATCATCGGAACGGATTTTGTTCGCCCTCAGTAAACCCCGTTAGAAATTCCAGCGGGGCATTATTTCTAACGGGGTAAATGAGGGCGCTACAAATGGGGTTTAAATGCCAAACCAGGCAAGCATCCTAGTCATTGATGATGAGCAGATCATGAGGGATGGCTGTTCACGCATTCTCTCAAGAGATGGGTGGTCTGTCATCTGTGCTGAGAACGGGAATCAAGGATTGGAGGAGATTAAAGACCGTCCGGAGAATATTGATGTGATCCTCCTCGATCTAATGATGCCTGGGATGAGCGGGATGGAAGCTCTGGATCACATTCGAACCATTGATCCGAACCTTCTGGTGATCGTCATTACGGGTTACGCAACCGTCGAGTCAGCCGTGGAGGCGATGAAAAAGGGAGCCTACGACTTCATCCCGAAACCCTTTACCCCAGACCAACTCCGCATCGTTGTGAGGAGGGGGTTGGAGAGGAGAACCCTCCAGAAGGAAGCGGAGTTTCTGCGAAAGGAACGGGAGAAGTCTCTTCGGGATATTGCCACGGAGAAGTCTAAGATTAAAACCATCATCAATTGTATGGGCGACGGTGTCTTGGTGTGCGATCGAGATGGTTGCATTGTTCTCACGAATCCGGCGGCAAGTCGGATGCTAATGACCTCTGAAACTTCACTTTTGGGAAACTTCCTCCCCCAGTGTAATCTACATTCAGAATTGTCCAAGACCATCGAAGAAAGTCTTCAGACAAAAGACATCGGGTATACTTCTGTTTCCCAAGAATTGAGCCTTGGGGAATCTGGAGAGATTTTCCTCCGTGCCCATACTGCTCCCGTACGAAACGACCTCGGTGAAACCATGGGTTCTGTCACCGTCCTCCAAGATATCAGTCATCTGAAAGAACTCGACAAGATGAAATCCGAGTTCATTGCCATGGTGACCCATGAACTTCGGGCACCGATCGCCGCTGTTGAACAGCAGTTGACTGTCATCCTGAATAAAATGGCAGGGGAAATAACAGAAAAGCAGGGGCAACTCCTTTCCCGTGCCAAAGAGAGAACCAGGGGGCTACTCAATCTGATCAAAGACCTTTTAGACCTTTCCAAAATCGAAGCAGGAAAGATGGTTCAATACAAAGAACCTCTTGCCCTTCAAGAGGTGATCCAAAGAGTGGTGGATTTGATGAGGGTCGAGGCTGAGAACAAAAAGATCGATCTTCAATTCTCTACTCCTTCCAAAGTTCCGATGATCCTTGCAGACCGAAATGGTATGGAGGGAATCTTCACCAATCTCATTTCTAATGCAATCAAATATACACCTGAAGGAGGAAAGGCGTGGGTCAATCTCGGTGAAGAGGGTGGGTTTGTGAAGGCGATTGTCTCTGATACAGGCATTGGGATAAAAAAAGAAGATCTCCCCCGAATCTTTGACAAATTCTACCGGGTGAAAACAATAGAGACTCGTCAGATTGTCGGGACAGGCCTTGGACTTTCAATTGTCAAAAGCATTGTGGATGCCCACTTGGGCTCCATCACCGTCGAAAGTGAGGAAGGAGGAGGAACTACTTTTACTGTCTTTTTCCCAAAAGAATCTAATCCAACTATCTGTAGAGAGTAGTTAGGAGAGAATATGAGCGTCGTTTTTTCAAAGGAAAATTTACAATTCAGCCGTGACCTTCAAGCCTTGGCAGGCGAGAATGTCATGCTCTGCTACCAGTGTAAAAAATGTACGTTGGGCTGTCCCTCTGCTTATGCCATGAGGATGAAGCCTCACGAACTAATGCGAGCCGTCCAACTCGGCTTGGCCGAGGAGATTTATTGGTCAGGCACCATTTGGATCTGCCTTTCTTGTGAGACCTGTAATACTCGTTGCCCTCAAGACATCAATATCCTCCGAGTCATCGATGGATTGAGGGAGATGTCAAAGAAGTTTGAATATTATAACCCCTACCCTGCCATCCCTTCCTTGCATCGAATCTTTATGGCATTGGTAGAACGTTTTGGAAAGGTGTATGAACTGGGCCTTGCCCTGCTCATCAACTTGAGAATGCTGACACCCTTTAAAGATATTGACATGGCTGCTCCCATGCTGCTGAAGGGAAAGCTCAAACCCCTTCCCCATAAAAGCCGTGGGGCGAAAGAACTGCGGCAAGTGATGGCGAGAATTCGAAAGTTAGAATTATCTACCTCCTCCCCCTTGAGGGGGGAGGGAAAGGGTGGGGGTGAATTACATCATTAGAAAGAACCCCCCTTCCCTTCATCCCCTCCCACCGGGGAAGGGGAAATTTATTTTCAGGAGCAAAATGAAATGATGCGTTTTGCCTATTTCCCAGGATGTTCTCTCAGTTCCTCTGGATATGATTACAATCTCTCTTTGAAATACGTCGCCAAGGCGTTAGGAGTTGACCTCGTAGAAGTGAAGGACTGGGTTTGCTGCGGAGCCTCATCCGCCCATGCGACCTCCCATCTATTATCCATAGCCCTTCCAGTTCTCAACTTTTCTCATGCAGAAAAGGACGGCTTTGATAAATTGATCGCTCCCTGTCTGGCCTGCCTTTCCAGATTCAAGGCAGCCAATGTGGAGCTCGAGCATGATGCTGATTTAAAGAAAAAGATTCACGAGGTTTTTGATTATAAGTATCAGGGCAAGGTGAAGGTTTATCATCCCTTAGAAGTTTTTCTTGAAATGGGCATCGAGAAAATCCGCGAGAGAATTCGAAAGAAACTGACGGGTTTGAAGGTGGCCTGTTATTATGGATGCGTCCTCACCCGTCCTCCAAAAATAGCACAGTTTGATAATGTGGAAGACCCTCAAAGCATGGATTCCATTGTCAGGACATTGGGTGCAGAAACGATTGATTGGTCCTTTAAAACGGAATGCTGTGGTGTGTCGATGACCCTCACCCGTTCCGATATGGTCCTCAAACTTTCAAATGATGTTCTCCGTGAGGCAAAGGAGGCAGGGGCTAATGCCATTGCTGTCGCCTGTCCTCTTTGCCAGGCGAACCTCGATGGCCGTCAAAGGCAGATTGAGGAGGCCTATAAAACCCGCTATGGAATTCCCATCCTTTATTTCACCCAGTTGATGGGCCTCGCCTTTGGTGCCTATCCCAAAGAGGTAGGTATCCAAAAATTGATCACCAGCCCTCGCGAGGTGTTGGGGTCCGTTGGCCTCATGTAAAAGAGAGAAATTCTACCCTCTATTTTATAACCCCTTTCCACCCGGAGATTCGAAAAAGATTGAGAAGACTCTTGTTTTTAGAGCCTGAATTCGTTATTTCAATTAATAGAGGCGAAGATGAGCAACGAAGAGGCAGAGATCAAAGAAAAAGTGAGAACCCTATTAAAAGGGATAGGAAATAAAAGAGAAAACCTTATACCCATTTTGCAAAAAATCCAGGAAGAGTTGGGATATCTTCCTCCCGATGCCATGCTCAAGGTTGCCCGGTTTCTCAATATACCAGAGATTGATGTCTACAGCGTTGCAACCTTCTATAACCAATTCCGTCTCACCCCTCCCGGCAAGCATTCGATAAGGGTTTGCATGGGGACTGCCTGTCATGTAAAGGGGGGTCACATCACTCTGGCAGCGTGGCAAAGAAGGTTGAAAATAGGCCCGGGTGAGACCTCCCCTGACTGCGAATTTGACCTTGATACAGTGGCTTGCGTCGGCTGCTGTGCCATGGCACCGGTGACGGTTGTGGATAAAAAGGTTGAGGCCAAAGCTAATCCCACTCGCGTGGATGGTATCCTGCTCTCCTATCAGCTTCAAAAAGAGAAAAAAGAAAAGGAAAAGAATTGAAATTCGAGGAAATAAAAGAACAGGCACAATCTCACTGGCAGGAAATATGGAATGACCAAGTGCCAGTCATTCTGGTCGGCACTGCGACCTGTGGGAGAGCGGCTGGTGCACTTGAAGTCCTTCAAGCGATAAAAGAGATAGTTAAAAAACAAAATCTCAACTGCCTCATCTATGAAGTGGGTTGCATGGGACACTGTTATGCTGAGCCCTTAGTGATTATTCGTAAACCTGGGTATCCTTCCATCTGCTATGGTCATGTCACTCCCGTATTAGCCGAGAACTTGGTCACTAACTTCATCTTGAATGATGACCCCTGCCTTGAGTTTGTTTTAGGCGCCCTCGAAGAGAACGACCTGATCCCAAGCTTTTCTGATTTCCCACGGTCAAAATATGAAAAGCGAATTCTTTTAAAAAACTGCGGTCAAATCAACCCAGAAGAGATAGAACATTATATTGCGAATGGTGGATATGAAAGTCTGTCAAAAGCTCTCCAGATGAAACCAGAGGAGATTGTAAAGAAAATCAAGCGGTCTAAATTGCGAGGTTTGGGCGGTGCAGGTTTCCCAGCCGGAGAGAAGTGGGATGTCTGCCGTCACTCAGAAGGAGAACCAAAATATCTGATCTGTAATGGTGATGAAGGTGACCCGGGGGCTTTCATGGATAGAGCCATCTTGGAAAGTGACCCTCACTCTGTATTAGAGGGAATGGTCATCGCAGGCTATGCCATCGGTGCCCGTCATGGCTATATCTATGTTCGAGCTGAATATCCTTTGGCTGTGCAAAGGGTTCAGAATGCGACTCATCAGGCAGAAGAATACAAGTTTCTTGGAAAAAATATTCTTGGGAGCAACTTCAGCTTTGACATCAAACTCTTTCAAGGCTCAGGGGCTTTCGTCTGCGGTGAGGCAACAGCCCTTATTGCCTCCATAGAGGGAAAACCGGGAATGCCCCGACATCGGCCACCACGCGTGGCTGTCCAAGGTCTATTTGGAAAACCAACCATCCTCAATAATGTGAAGACGTTGGCCTATATACCCCACATCATCAAAAACGGGGCGGATTGGTTTTTACAAATGGGCACTGAAAGAAGCAAGGGAACGGCCGTCTTCGCCCTCGCAGGAAAGGTCGTCAATACAGGTCTGGTAGAAGTTCCCATGGGCACCACACTTCGGCAGCTCATCTTCCAGGTGGGCGGTGGCATCACTAAAGGTAAACGTTTCAAGGCAGTTCAAATCGGTGGTCCATCGGGCGGCTGCCTTCCTGAATCGTCACTCGATATTCCCATTGATTTCGATTCACTTCAGGAAAGCGGAGCCATGATGGGCTCTGGTGGAATGGTGGTTCTCGATGAGGATGACTGCATGGTTGAAGTAGCCCGCTATTTTCTCGATTTTACCCAGAAGGAATCCTGCGGAAAGTGTACTTTATGCCGCTTGGGAACAAAGCAAATGTTAGACATCCTTGAGGACATCACAAAGGGCCGTGGGAAAATGGAAGATCTTGAGACACTCCAGGAATTGGCAGAGGATATTAAAGCAGGATCTCTTTGTGGTCTGGGGAGAACGGCACCCAATCCCGTACTCACAACCTTGCGCTACTTCCGCGATGAGTATGAAACCCACATTAAAGAAGGTCGCTGTCCGGCATTGATGTGTCAGACCCTTATCGCTTATTACATCCTCCCGGAGAAGTGTGCACGCGGATGCGATGCCTGCGTTGGCACTTGCACAGTTGAGGCGATCACTACTGACAAGAAGAGGAGAATCAAGGTCATTGACCAGGAAAAATGCGTTAAGTGCAATACTTGCGTTGCCGCATGTCCTCCTCAATACGATGCCGTAATCAAACTTTCACCACCTGACAAGGTCCCGAGTCCAATTTACGCTTCTATCCCCTCCCCCTCGATGGGGGAGGGCGAGGGTGGGGGTAAAAAATAGGGTTTAGCCCCCCTCCCCTTTACCCTGTTAAATAAACAGGGACTCTTGGGTAAGTATGTTCAATCTGTCTCCATTGTTGCATGATTTAAAATTAGCCTTGTCAAATGGTCATATTTAACAGGGTGAATCCCCTCCCACCAAGGGAGGGGAGGCAGCCTTGGTCCGAAAGATGAAGGAAGTCTCTTTAACAATCGATGGTAAAAAAATAAAAGCCAAAGAGGGAGATAAGATCCTCTGGGTAGCGTTGGAGAATGGAATCTATATACCAAATCTCTGTGGCATTCGTGAAAAGATACAACCCTCTGCCTCGTGCCGCCTTTGCTTTGTGGAGGTGAAAGGTGAGAACGAACCTGTCATCGCCTGCACCGAAACAGTTAAGGAAGGCATGGTGGTTAATACGAGAGGTAATAACGCTTTAAGGCTTGCCCGAACTGCTGCCGAGTTAATTTTGGCAAGCCATCCTGTTGACTGCGGGCATTGTTTAAAAAACCGATCCTGTGAGCTCCAGAAAATTGCCAAACATCTGGGTATAAAACTGAAGACGAAGCGATTCAGAAGACTCGAAAGAAACCTACCCATAGATGAAAGTAGTTCCCTCTTTATCTATGATCCCAATAAATGTGTTCTCTGCGGCAAATGCGTCTGGGTATGTCAGGACAAGTTAGGAATTGGAGCCATCGGCTTTACCCGTAGAGGTTTCAAACGAATGGTCTCCACCTTTCAAGACAAACCGATTGGCGAAACAACCTGTGGGCAATGTGCCGAGTGCGTTAAAGTCTGCCCCGTCGGCTCCCTCACATTTAAAAACAAAAACTTCCCCTCTCAGAAAGCATCAGAATAACTCAAACCCACTTTCTTCCTTCCTGCAAAAAGGTCAGAGGGTCAGGCCTTGAATGCAACCATTTAATTTCCTACCTGAAGAAAATTTTCGCTTGTGGGCTCCATCCAATAAAAATAGGATTAATATCGCGTACCCTTCTTGGAACTAAAACCATCATTTACCCTTCGAATAACTCTCTTTCTTTTTTTAAAAGCTCTCAAATAATTTAAAGGGGAGAACTTGGTAAATGAATATCTATTTGGTTCTGAAAAGATTATATTGCTACAAATTATAGAAAAAGTTAATATCAATTTGTTTAATCGAAAACAGTACAAGTGAAGTGCCCCGCAGCAGAGCTGCGGGGCATCTAATTCTCTAAAAAACTTTCCTCCCCCTTGTCGAAGATCCCGCTGAATTATGGCGGGGATGGGGGAGGATTCACCCTGTTAGATATGTAGTTTTTTCTTGCAGAGTTACACAAAAAAGCCTTATCTAACAGGGTAAAGGTGGGGGTGATGATAAGATAAATTCCCCCTCACCCTAACCCTCTCCCTCCAGGGGAGAGGGGAGGCCATTCATCCCCCCAGCAGAGCTGGGGGGTATTCTGGCACATTTTAATAAAATTTTAAAGGGGTTTTGTATGCATCATGTTGGAATTATTGGAACTGGCTCTTATGTTCCTAAACGGATTCTTACGAATCGTGATTTAGAAAAAATGGTAGCGACCAGTGACAAATGGATTCTGGAGAGGACAGGTATTCGTGAGCGGAGGATTGCGAGTGAGGAAGAAACCAATGTCACCATGGGCCGAATCGCTCTCGAACGAGCTATCGAAAACGCACATATCAAATCCGATGAGATTGAAATGCTGCTGGCTGGCACCAACACCACCGACCCGGTTTGGCCCTCTGCAGCAGGCTATATTGCCCACCAACTTGATCTTCAAAAAAATATACCTTTCTTTGATGTGCAGGCAGGATGCACCGGCTTTAATTATGCTCTCTCGATTGCAGAACAATTCATAAAATCGGGGCGGTACAGAACGATCGCTGTCGTCGGGACGGACAAGCTTTCAGCGATTACCAATTATCAGGACCGGAATACGTGCGTCCTTTTCGGGGATGGGGCGGGAGCCGTTGTGCTGCAACAGAGACGTAGAGAAGGAATCATCAGATCTCATCTCGGTGGCGACTACATGCGTCGCCATTTTCTCGTACTTCGCAACAATGAAAAAAACGGCAATAAATATATGTGGATGGAGGGTAGAAAAGTTTATGCCTTTGCTAAGAGGGCTATGTTGGAAAGTTGTCTCCGTGTCCTTGACCCTTCCGGAACTGCCAGCAAAAAAGAGTTGCGCGCATTGCTTAATCAGGTTGACAAAATCATTCCTCACCAGGCCAATGCACGAATCATTGAAGCCGCTGCAGAAGATCTCGAATCACTTCTGGAACTTCCCCATGGGGCAGTTAAAAACAAAATGATCGTTACCATCCAAAAATACGGGAACAACTCGACCGCCTCTATCCCGCTTGCGCTCGATGAGTCGCTTCGTGAAGGAAAACTTAAGAAGGGCAACCTCGTGATCCTCGTTGGCTTTGGAGCCGGATTGACCTATGCTGCAAACCTTGTGAGATTGTAATGAAGATTTATCAAACGACCTTATTTATCTTCATAAATCGATGACACGCCACCTTTATTATTGCCTCTAACTCTTAACGATCTTTTCCCTTTTGTCCATTGGGGGCGGTTTTTAAAAAACTACGTAGTTATAAACAGTTGCACGATAATTACTATTAAGAAGAGGATTCCAAGAGAGATTACACAAAAAGGAGGGAATGGAAATCAAACAGGTTACAAAGGAACAACCTTAAAAAAATAGTCTGTATCTTATTGAAATTAAAATAAAATAGCAGAACAACCGTCCCCATTTACAAATTTTATTTTATGGTTGACCGCTTTTGCCAATTTAATTACCCTATGCTAGAATTCATTTGTTTAAAGCGAATTTCTTTATCAAACCAGAATTTCAATTTTTTGGGGATAGCTGGATGATTTGATGATTAATAATTTTTCTCAAGATGGGTCACATGAAAAAAGGTCAGCGGCAATGAGTTCTGTCATTGCGGCTGTGGGCCTTACCGGTTTTAAAATTATCGTAGGGCTTACCACAGGGAGTCTGGGCATTCTTGCCGAAGCTGCTCATTCTGGACTCGACCTCATGGCTGCGGCAATGACTTTCCTGGCAGTACAAATTTCTGGCAAACCGGCGGATCGAAATCACCTTTATGGCCACGGAAAGGCGGAAAACCTCTCTGCACTTTTTGAGACCCTGCTTCTTCTGGTTACGTGTTCTTGGATCATTTACGAGGCAACCCATCGTCTTTTGTTTCATACCACTGATTTAAAAGTCACCTTCTGGTCTTTCGCTGTCATGATTACATCAATTGTGGTAGATATCTCCCGTTCTCGTATGCTTTATCGGACAGCCAGAAAGTTCAATAGCCAGGCCCTTGAAGCAGATGCACTGCATTTCAGCACCGATATCTGGAGCTCTGGCGTCGTCATCTTGGGACTGGTTTGTGTAAAAATCAGCGAATGGATACCGGGTTTAGCGTTCTTGCGCCAAGCGGATTCTGTAGCAGCCATCATGGTGGGGTTGATTGTGGTTTACGTCAGCGTAAAACTCGGCATTCGCACGATCCAGGCACTGCTGGACGTTGCCCCATCAGGCATTGAGAAAAAAATCATATCTGCGATAGAAGTCTTACCAGGTGTAAATGATTGTCATAATGTAAGGCTCCGCTACTCAGGTCCTCAGCTTTTTGTGGATATCCATGTCCATGTAGATGGTAATCAAACCTTAAAAGAAGCACACAATCTTACAGAAGAAATCGAACGTGTTATCCAGAAGCTTATACCGAATGCGGATGTCACTATCCACCCTGAGCCAAATTTGTAAAATAATGTTTTAAAAAGTCTCTGGGGATGGTCCCTAAACCGTAAAATCACCCAAGAAGGAGGATCGGGGGATGAAAAAGATAATCCTCGGGATAGTCGGAATTCTGGCAATTCTAATCATAATCTTTCTTCTCCAATCGGCCCCCATTGACCCGGCGGCCTACACTCCTCCTAAAGCGCCAGAGTTAATGGGTGTGCTTGCACCAAACAACCTTTTGCAGAAGGCCGAGCTTTTGGCCCTGGGGAAGATTAATGGTCCGGAAGAGGTAGCAGTGGACAGTCAGGGTCGCATCTATGGAGGAACACAGGATGGAAAAATCATGCGTCTTCTGCCGGATGGCAAGTTGGAGACTTTTGCAGAGACCAAAGGTCGCCCCCTGGGCCTCCAATTTGATAAGAATGAAAATCTCATTGTCTGCGATTCCTATAAAGGCTTACTCTCCATTGATCCCCAAGGGAAGATTAAAGTTCTGGGCACGTCAGCGGATGGAGTTCCCTTCAAGTTCACCGATGCCCTGGATATTTCCAACGATGGAACTATCTATTTTACGGATGCAAGCTTCAAGTATGGGCAAGATAAATACCTCTATGACCTTTTAGAATCAAAACCGCACGGCAGATTCCTGGGCTACGACCCAGCCACGGGCCAGATTAAGGTTCTATTGAAAGACCTTTACTTTGCCAACGGCGTGGCCTTATCTCAGCAGGAAGACTTCGTTTTGATTAATGAGACTTACCGTTACAGGATCGTCCGGTACTGGCTGAAAGGCCCCAAGGCGGGAACTCACGAGATCTTTATTGATAATCTGCCAGGATTTCCTGATAATATTTCAAGCAACCATAAGGGAACATTTTGGCTGGCTCTTTTCACGGTTCGAAATGAAACCGCGGACAAACTCCATCCCTCTCCCTTTCTCAAAGCTCAAATGTCCAAACTGCCCAAAACCTTCTGGCCTAAGCCAAAGCCTTATGGCCTGGTCTTGGCTCTGGATGAACAAGGAAAAATTACCCAAAGCTTACATGAACCAACCGGAAAACACCTGAAGGAGATCACTTCCGCTCGGGAATATGGCGGCTATCTCTATCTGGGCAGTTTACATAACGATCGGATCGGAAAATATAAAATACCTTGACGTTTTATTTCTCTTTCCTTTATAAAAGGGACACAGAGCCTGTCCCAAAATGTCATTCTGAGGCGTCAGCCGAAGCATGTCCTGAGCAAAGCGAAGGAACTCATGAGATCCTTCACTTCGTTCAGGATGACACTTCGTGTCAGATTCTTCACGGAGTTAACCCTGAGCCAAAAAGCGAGACCCTTCGCTTCGCTCAGGGTGACACATGGCGAAGAATGACAAAAAGTGTTTTCTGGAATTTTGGGACAGTCTCACAAATTCTATTTTATCAATTGCTTCAATTAAAAAGATCCACAGGTAGTGGGGTGTTGTTGACTAAATTTTTCAGTCAAAGAATTTTGATTTTCCTGACTTAATCTTTAAGTCAGAGTCGTGTTTTGAATGGATTTTAAAAACTATTATAGCCAAAGATTAAGAAAAGATAAAAAAACAGAGTAGGTTAATGCCGACAAAACTCAAATTACCCTATCTTGAAAAAATAGATGAACGGGGCAATCTACAGGTGTGGATCGTGAAGGGCAGTTACATTCGTAGCCATATTGATGAAGAATTTACCAATTTCGGCCAGCATTATAGTTTCCCCTACATCCCCAAAAACGAATTCTGGATTGAACAGGAAACCAAAAACGACGAGCGACGGTTCTTTATTGATCATCTACTGGTCGAGCACCGGCTTATGGCAAAGGGTGTCCCTTATAACAAGGCTCTGGAAGAAGCTGATAGGGTGGAACGAAAAGAGCGGCGACGTGCTGGAGATGTGAGCCGTTTAACACATCATGGTAAGGAACTCCCGGACGGCCGGGAGGTTCACCAGCGACTATGGAAGAAACTCGAGAACGGCGTCAGCGTCTGGATCATCAAGGGCCGCCTTATTCGAAGTGTATTTGATATCGACTTTACAGAAGGCGGTCACGACTATGTTTATGAATTCGTGCCCGAAAATGAAGTCTGGATTGATGATGCCATCGAAGAAAAAGAACGCGGCTACGTGCTGCTGCATGAATTGCACGAGCGCAATCGAATGGCCGGTGGTTGGTCGTACAGCAAAGCCCATGCTGAATCCAGCCGCCTCGAATATCGCTGTCGCCATCACCCCGACGAACTGCATGGGGCCCTGGCACCCGAAGGCTGGGAGTAATATTCTATTGCATTAGATTGGTGTAAGAAACGTCGTTCTGAACTAGACACTTCAAAATACTGAGAATCTTTACTGAATTTTTCAGTCAAATATTTTTGCCATCTCTGACTTAATTTTTGAGTCAGCTTTTCAATCCTTCATCACCTAAGCTAAAAGTTAGCTCAAAATTTTACCTTTCCATTTGCATTGATAAACATTCTACAGTATCCTTTTCTCATTACCGATTCCGTTAAACCTGAAAGACTAAGTCTATGATTAAAAGATCAACAATCCATGCTGTGGGGGTTATTTTTTTATCTTTAATTCTCTCCTACAGCCTTCCACGGGCAGAAACAAAGCCAGTTGGTTTCGCCATCCCTTTCCCAAATCTGACCTTTACTCAGACGCTTTTCAAAGGAGAACAAGCCTATCTTGGCATTCCCCAAAAGAAGAGTTTTTCCTTCAAGGAGATCCGTGGGGATTTAATCCTCATCGAATTCATCAGCACCTACTGCGTGAGTTGCCAGAGGCAAACCCCGATTTTCAATGAGTTATATTCATACATTGAAAAGGATCCCAAATTGAAGGGAAAAGTGAAGATGATCGGGATCGCCGCTGGAAATAATCTAAAAGAAGTAGAAATTTATAAGAAAGAATATAAAGTCCCCTACCCTATCATCAGCGATTCAAAATTTGATGCCCATACGGCAGTCGGAAGCCCTCGAACCCCTTTTTCGATTTGGGTTAGGAAAGACACCCAGGGGAAAGGTATCGTGGTGAGCACCCATCTGGGACTGATAGATTTAAAGAGCGCCATGGAGGAAACCAAAGCAGTTCTTCAGTATAACCTAGCACTCCTAAAACCTAAGAAAGGAACCATCTATGAAGGCGATGCTTTAATGCCACCTCTTGCGGAAGAAGAATTGATCGCAAAGGCAAGGGAAGGAATGGAATCAACAGGAGGAAAAGTCCTTAAAATCGAAAAGATATCCCTGAAAGATGGAGATTGGATCTATTTGGGAAAGGTTGATTTCGGAACATATCAGAAGAATCTTTTTTCGAAACTGGCGAGCCGGCGAGCCGTCTGTGATATCTGTCATGATACGTTCTTTATCTACACTTTTGATTCTGGAGGAAAGGTGATCGATATTGTTCCCATCCAACTTACAAAAGTTGGAAATCTCAACTGGACAGAGGAAGACATAAAAAAAATAAAAGCCAGAACCATAGGAAGGTCTATCCTCAGCCCATTCACTTTTGATCCTAATGTGGATTCTGTATCAGGGGCGACCATTACTGCGGTTTTGATCTTTGACAGTCTGGATAAAGCCAAACAAATCTTCGAGAAACTGAGGAAGGAGGGGTACATTAAGGAGTGAACCACATAGAGTTCCAAACTCAAGAGGGGTCCAAACGATTTGTTTGGTCCCTCTTTTTCTTTTTTATCCTGCTAAGTTATCCGCATCTTGCAAACCCATCCAATCTCTTTAAATACCATCAGGTCGCCATGGGGACAATAATTGAAATCACCCTCATTGCCGATGATGAAGAGGCAGCCAATAAAGCAGTACTTCAAGCTTTTCAAGAGATTAAAAGGATTGAAACGTTAATGAGCCCATGGCTTGATTCGAGTGATGTGACTCGGATCAACCAATCCGCCGGAAAAGAATGGGTGAAGATTTCTCCAGAAACGATCAGGGTGATTAAGAAGGCACAAGAGATATCCGAACTTACAGAGGGTGGATTCGATATCACTGTCGGCCCTCTCACTGAACTCTGGAGGAAGGCAAGAGAGAAAAAGATTCCCCCTTCTATAGAAGAAGTGAAAGAAAAATTGGGTCTGGTCAATTTTAAGAATATAGAGATGGATCAAGAAGGGAAAGTTTTCTTGAAAAAGAAAGGCATGGCTATTAATCTGGGCGGGATTGCCAAAGGCTATGCGGTGGACAGGGCTTTTAAACTTCTGAAGTCTCTCGGATATAGAAATTTGATCGTCAATGCTGGCGGAGATTTGAGAGTTGGAGGTTTTAAAAATAATCAACTCTGGTCAATTGGTATTCAGAATCCAAGGGAATCCCAAAACATCCTGGCAAGAATTTCTGTATCGAATACAGCTTTGGCCACTTCAGGGGATTACGAAAAATTCTTCATTTATCAGAGTAAAAGGTGCCATCATATCTTTAATCCAAAAGATGGTTTCCCCACAGATGGCTGTCAGAGCGTCACGATACTCTGTAAGGGAGGAATGATAGCCGATGCTCTGGCGACCGCTGTATTTGTTCTCGGCGCTGAAAAGGGATACTCTCTCTGTCAAAAACTTGATAGCGTTGATTGTCTCATCGTGGACAAAGAAGGGAAAATAATCTTTTCCCCCAGTCTGAAAGGTCGGATCTCATTTGGTCCTTGATGGTTATACAATTTCAATTCTGGATTTTCACCATTAATTGTTATAGCTTAATGAAGAAAGGAGTACAGAGATGAATCAATCGCGAAATGTTGCCATCCTTATCTTTGATGAAGTGGAGGTACTCGATTTTTGTGGCCCTTTTGAGGTTTTTTCAGTTACAGGGAGGCGAGACAATTCAAACCCTTTTAATGTTTACCCCGTTGTTGCATAAAGATGTGGTTGAATCAACTGCATGCCCCCATCAAAAGGCTGTTTCTACCTTTTTGCCGCCGGCCCAGGCTCCGCCCCAGAGGGGCTTCTGCCCCGGAGGGAGGGCC
>Ga0315281_10007600_pt1 | contig 15230 bp, 13 predicted proteins | sample YL17G07_0_MG_FD_204540 | JGI IMG/M metagenome (GOLD analysis project Ga0315281, IMG submission 204540) | Sediment microbial communities from Yellowstone Lake, YNP, Wyoming, USA - YL17G07_0 | ecosystem: Environmental > Aquatic > Freshwater > Lake > Sediment | place: USA: Wyoming | collected...
GCGAGTGACCGAAGGGAGCGCGGCAATCTCAATTTTCCGTCGAAAGGCGAGATTGCTTCCGTCACTTTGTTCCTTCGCAATGACACAAAAAATGAATTACGACACAGTCTCAAGTCCGCCCCTACGAAGCACGAAGAATCGATATAAAAGATGCATGTTACACTATTTGTTAGACGATACTTTAACCGGACAGCTGCAATATCCTATAATTATTTACTTCAGAAATACCAGTGCCAGGCAATGAACGGATGTATCACGAAAAGGCCTTCCGGGTAAATATCCATCCCGATCTCCAGGTGCCTGTGGCTCGACATGATGCGCGAAAAGAATTTCTTATAGCTGAAACCATAGCCCACCTGCGCCACGACCAGTGTCCCGGGACTGGACTGGTGCATGATGCCGGTCATGAAGAAAGTATCCGATATCTTGAAATTAAGGCTCGACATCTGGAAGTCGCCCGAGGCGATGGGCGTGGAAAAGCTGATGTCCATGTTGACGCTCGAGAATTTCACGCCGCCGAAGAGCCGCGTCTTCGCGTCCATTCCCTTGCTCACGACAACACCGAAAGCGTAGTCATTGAAAACGGGCCTCACATCCTGTCCCAACGACGGGACAAGATGCAGGCCAAGGAGGTCTCCGTACATTCCCGACAGGTCAACCTGGGGCTGAAAACCCCGCTCGTTCAATATCTTCACCTTGCAATTGAGGTTACCCCACGTTACGGGCAGGAACGTCGGAAAGAAATTGAAGCGCACCGCGCCGCGGCGGTCGGAAGGTACCGGGGAGAAATCTTCGTTATCGGTATGCAGATTGAAAAAAAGATCCCCGGGGTTGTCAAGGAACTTCAGCCCGAGGTTGATGAGTTCTTTGCCGAGCGCGGAGTTGGCAAAATCATCGCCGCCGTTACCCGCGATAGAATATGCCGGAAAGAGCATGAAAATGATCAGTGTCAGCGACAAAAGGTATCGGGTTTTCCGCATGGCACGTTTAATATACCAGAATGGGCAATCATTGTCAATAACCCGGACAAAAGAGAAAGACGGCCGGGTCCCGGTCGCGGGACTCAGCCGTCTTTCGAGAGTAACCTCTGAAACTTAAGCAGGTTTTGCGCCGGTTATGCTGTAGGTCTTGCCGGTCGCGACATCGGTGAAGGTGCCGGTGCCGTCCGCGTTGATGTGGATCGTGGCAACAACCGTCCCGCTCATCGATATGGTTCCGTCCATACTGCCGTCGGACTTGAACGTCATCACGCCGCTTCTGCCTAACGACGATGAGAAGGTCTGCGTGCCGCTGACCGGGCCGTGGTCACCAACCGACATATTGGATGTCACGGTAAGCACCTCGCCGGTATCAAGCGTAATCGTTCCGTTTCCCGTCATGGCGACCGGGTTGGCAGCCGTCGGGCGCCCGGCGGTGTTAGTAGTAGTCATAGTCATGTTAATCGTGCCGCCCGCTATCGCGCCGGTTACGGTATTCACCATGGTATCCGGGAAATTGGACTGCATCCAAGTGCCGAGATCGGTTAAACCGGCCGTCAATTTTGCAGAGTTCAGTGTGTACCAGGACATCGGGGCACCAGTGCTCGCCTTTATCCAGATGGACGGGATATAGACTGGCAACGCGGCGATCAACGACTGCACGGAGGCCGAGTCTCTGCCGAGGGTGTATTGTGTGCCGCTTAACGACTGCGAACCATAACAGGTCAATCCGGCAGAGGTGAATACCTTGTCGAAGTTCATGTAAACGGTATCGCTGCCGTTCTTGAACTTGATCTTTACGGTCATGCCCATCGGATCGGTGATGACGTATTCGCCATCGGCATTGGGCGTGCCAAGGCCGGTGCCTTCGGAACCGCTCGGCGCGCCACAGGTCGGCGCACCATAGCGCTGCGGAGAGCTGTAGGAGAAGTTTCCAGCGCCCGCACCCATGAACGAAGTCTTGTAGAGCGCCGTCATCGAGGTCGCATCCGGACTGCTGGTAAAGGACCCGCCCGTCGCCGACGTCGTGGCCGTCAGTACCGACGTTCCGAGCAATTTTTCTTTCGTTTTATTGTCGCCGCATCCGCAGATGCCGGCGATCACGACAACTGCAAGTAAACTGCCGAGATACTTTTTCATAAACCGTTCCTCCTTTAGATTTTCACCAGATAGGTTACGCCGGCAACGATCTTATAATCGTAGGCGCGGTACTTCTCGTCACCGAGAGAAAGGTCGAGGCCGAGCTTCGTCTTGATGTTGCCTTTGTCGTAGCGGCCGCCAAGAACCAGGCCCATCTGACTGCCCGCACTGCCCGCCTGGGTCACACCGGCTCTTACCGCATCGGAAAAACTATTATAAACAAACTCGCCGATGCAGGTTATCCCGGAAACCATGCGGCAGGGATATTCCGCACCCACGCCGACGCTGATAATCTCGCCGGGGTTCTGCTTTATCTTATTTTCATCGGTGTATTCGCCCGTCATGTTATAGGAAAGGTTTGCATTCATGGTAACCTTGCCGAACTCTTTCCGCGCGGCGAGAAGGGGCTTTATATTCATCCCCTTCTTGAAACTGGACGGGAGCGTCGTGCTTTCTTTACCCATTGGAATTGTAATAGCCGCAGCCGCAGCCAGGTCCCAGCCCTTAGCGGCAAAACTGTATTTGCCGGAAAGCGTCGGATCGGCGAGGCCGGAATCGGAAGCGGTGGTGCTGGCGCCTCCGGTCACTTCGTTCTTAAAGCTTACAGAACTGTAGGGTAGATTTAATAAACCTTCGATAGCTGGAGTAAACGCATAACGCGCATAGAGGGGAGTAACGGTCGCACTATTTGTAAGTTTCATCACGACCGTTCCCGCAGTGTCAGTTATTTTCGTTTCATCGGTCTGGTAGGCAATATCGGCAAGCCCTATTTCCAACTTTTTTGGCTTAAGCACGTTCCCCGCCTGTTCGAGTACGAGAGGTTCGGCCAGTAGAAATCCGGCTTGGGCCAGCATCAACGCACAACAGAGCATCACTTTCCGCATAAAAGATACCTCCACTAGAAATACCGCAGCATACACACACCCTGCGGCTAAAAAAACCTCAGCACTTAATATACAATTACGAAAACAATTTGTCAAGCAAGCGAAAAACCCGCTATTCTAATTGTTTGATGATGATTCGGATTTCGATATCTCGCCAACCTGGGTGGCAAGCTTTTCGGCGATTGCGACAGCAAGGTCCGGGGTCACAATTAGATCCAGGTTGCCTCGCGCGAAAAAACTGGTATTGTCAACTTTCCGGCAAAACGTCACCTGCTCTCCCGCTATTTTCTTAAGGAAGGTAAAGGGGTTCTCATTCGTGGAAGTGAAGTTATTGAGGTTCAAAATGCTCCCGTCATTGTTGATGGCGTAAACTTCCGTGTAGAGACGAACATATTCATCCGGTTTCCCGTCTTTGGTCAGCCGCATCCGGGGCGAAATGCCCCATGCCCAGAGTTCGCCTGCGCCATGGCCGTCACCATTGCGGCCGGCATCTCCGGCATCATACTTAGGATCTACCTTGTAGCCGTTTATATATGAATTAAATACCAGGCGATCTCCGTTTAGCGTTTTGCCCTTCTCGTCCGGCTGTCCTTTCAGCGTCCAGCTTCCCCGGAACTCCATCGTATCTTCCTGGTTCGTCATATTAGCCCTTATTTCCTGCGGATGCATTTTGTCGCCCTGGGATGAAATATAGGCCGGCCACTCCGTGATCTGCTCCGGCAGCGGCATGTTCATCTTTAAAGTAACGTCCATAACGTCAAGACGCGATCCCGACGGAACCGTAAAACCCCACCCGCGCCTGTCGCTGTAGCGGTAATCGCTCCTCTTCGTGAGGTTCAGGAATTCAAGAGTTTGATTATCCGGACGGAGCAGATGCTGTTCAACCCGCACCAGGTTCCCGTAAACGTCGCGCAACGTCCGCCCGGCCGACATGTCGGATTCCTTTATTTCATTGGTAATCTCGCGTGTCTCTTGCAGATTGCCCTGTATCTGACTGACGATCTCGCGCATTTCACGGCGCAGATCATCCGCCTGGCGACGCAGATCGCCATCCGGCGCTTTCCCTTGCTGCCGTCCGCCGGTTGTATCGCCGAACCCCTTCCACTCTTCTGCCAACCGCTCTCTTTCCTGCGGCGTCAAATTACGGGGTGCGGCAGGCAATCCTGTTTGTCCGAACGTCCCGACCTGGCCTTCCCCTATATCCACATGCCGGGCGCCGTTGACATCCGAGAAATCGACCCGGCCCTCAAGCACCGTCAACTCGTTCTCCGAAGTAATGACAAGCTCGGTGCCGCGTATCGAGGCGACGGCTACGGGCGTGCGCACCTGGAATTTTTGACCGGAAAGCAGCTTCACCTTTGCCCGGATCTTCCCTGCCAGGATACTGAAAAAACCGCCGTTACCGGCAGACGATATTTCCATCTGGGTATTCTGCCCGACCCATATATGGGTCAAATCATTAATCATGAGAACGGCACGGCTGTTCGCCGCCGTCCTGACTTTGTCTTTTTCGTTCAGGGGGGTAGTAATATCTGCGGGGGACCAAACATTGTTATGATTGACGAGGACCGAACCGAAAAGGTACGATATCCGGACGTCGGCGCACAACGGTGCGGCGACACATAAACATGCGAGGAATATCAGCAGGCTACGCACGGCAAACCTCCCTTTAAAGCAGGTTCTCATACCGACAGAAAAAAACTCCCGCATCCATCGCTGCTGGCGGGAGTCATCTCGATACACAATATCTATACGATCGCCAGGCCGCTCCCCGGGTCAAAGAGGTGCGTCTTGTTCAAATTAACAACCAATTCAATGACCTGATTCGGCTTGGCCTGGTTGTGCGCATCCACCTTCGCCACCAGTGTGTTCTTGCCGGTGTTCAAATGCAGGAATATCTCGCTTCCGAGGGGTTCTACGACTTCAACGGTAGCGCTGAAATTGTTCCCGTCTTTCGGCCCCAGCGTATAAAACAGTTTATCGTAAATGTCTTCCGGCCGGATTCCGAGAATAAGCTTCTGTCCGCTGAACGGCATAATCTTTTCCTTGAACTGCCTGGGCAGTTTGACTTCGAACATGCCCTCGTTCAGGCAAACATCTTCGTCTTTCTTGACGACTTCGATTTCGACAAAGTTCATGGGAGGACTGCCGATGAAGCCGCCGACAAACCTGTTATTGGGCCGGTCATAAAGGCTTAAAGGCCCGTCGACTTGCTGGATGATGCCGTCTTTCATGACGCAAATCCGGTCGCCCATAGTCATTGCTTCCGTCTGGTCATGGGTCACGTAAAGCATCGTAGCCTGCAGGCGGTCATGCAATTTTTTTAACTCCGCGCGCATCTGCACGCGCAGCTTGGCATCGAGATTGGAGAGCGGTTCGTCGAAAAGGAATACTTTCGGTTTACGGACAATGGCTCGACCGACGGCAACGCGCTGGCGCTGTCCGCCGGAGAGTTGTTTCGGACGGCGGTCGAGGAGGTGGCCGATGTTCAGTTTCTCCGCGCCGTCACGGACCCGCTGATCGATCTCTTTCTTGCTGTAGCCCCGCAGTTTAAGGCCGAAGGCCATGTTGTCGTAAACAGTCATATGGGGATAGAGCGCATAGCTCTGGAAGACCATTGCGATATCACGGTTCTTGGGGGGCATATCGTTCACTTTGGTATCGCCAATGTATATTTCTCCGCTGGAAACTTCTTCAAGTCCCGCGACCAGGCGCAATGTCGTGGTCTTGCCGCAACCGCTTGGACCTACGAGGATGCAGAATTCACGGTCGGGAATTTCCAGATTAAAATCTTTGACGACTTCCGTATCGCCAAATTTCTTCCAGACATTCTTCAAAACAACACGCGCCATGTATGGTGCCTCCGTAAGATTAAACAGATATTATTGTTATATATATTTTTTGATTATATTCTTTTCTGCGTGCGAAGTCAAGCGATTTCGCCATAGTCTTTTATACTGTTCCTGCCATTATTCTTTACCCAGTAGAGCGCTCCGTCAGCCGCGGCAAGCAGTTCCCTTGCCGACGACCCGTCCCGGGGGTAATGGCTTACTCCGATACTGATCGATGCGTGTATCTTTCGATCGCCGATGTCGAAGGCATGGCGCTCGATCGATGTTCGTATCGCAGCGGCTATCCGTGCCGCGTCCTCAGGCATTGCCAGCGGCAACAGCACCACGAACTCCTCGCCGCCATATCTTCCCGCGATATCACCGGGTCTGATCGAGTCATTTATTCTATCCGCCACCCCGCGCAACATCTGGTCGCCCGCAGGATGTCCGTATGTATCGTTTACCTTCTTGAAATGATCGATATCACCGATAAGCAGAGAAAAACCGGTCGCATAGCGCCGTGCCCGCTGGATTTCACTCTGAAGTCGTTCGAGAAAATGCCGTCTCAGGAAGAGACCGGTCAATCCGTCATGCCGCGAACGGTCTTCTACCTCATGGAACAACCTCGTTCGTTTGAGCCCCAGGGCGATCTGGGGTATGAAGATGGATGCTTTTTCAATGTAAAGGCCGGCGTATTCCTTTGCAATGACCATGAAAAGCGCGGCAAGAAGGTCTTTTTCCAACCGCACGGGCATGTAAATAACGGCGTCGTCGCCGATCCAGGCGGGAGATTCCAGTATCCGGTAATCCATGGTCTCGCGCAGCCATGCCTGGTTTTCGACAAACAAGCGCCATTTCTCCTGATCAAGCGTGCCGGAAATATGGAGCGGCTTCCAGCCGCTTTCTTCCCAGGAATAAATCGAGGCCGAACGAATGCCGGGGTTCGCGGACAAGACGCGGACTACATTCTCAGCTACCTCATGCAGATCCATGTGCTCCACCAGTTCCCTGCCGAGAACGTACAACTGGTTGATCCGGTCAATCTCGTTATCCAGGTTTTGGCGTTTTAACTTGCACGTCGCCGAGAGCGACTGTAGACGGTAAAACTCATTTTCCAGCGCGCCGCGCCGGTCGCGGAAACGTTCCGTTTCCTGCCTGCCCGCATGAGCAAAAAATAGCGGGATTACGGTGGTGCCCATCAACAAGAGCACAAGGCCGGCGGTGTAAAGCGTCCACTGCTGGACGGGTCCCGTTAACAATAATACCAGCCCCAGGCCATTGACCAGGACAACGATCTCTGGAAACACTGTCGCCAGGTACAGACCGAGCAAGATCAGATAATAGATCAGCACCTGGCGGTATATCCCCGGAGGAACGAAAAAATAGGCAGGGACAAACAGCGCCAGGCTGATCACAACCTTATAATATTCTATCGTCGTTTGGTTCATATAGCTCCACGCGATTACGGCCCAACCGTTTTGCGCTGTACAACGCCTCGTCCGCAGCAGCCAGAAGCGGGTCAACCGCCGCCAGGCGCTCGCTGAGCGTGGCAATACCCATGCTGACGGTGACGTTCACATAGACCGGCTGAAAGCTCTCCACGGGAAGAAAGAGCCGTTCATTCTCCAGACATTTTTTTATACCCTCGCATACAAGACGCGCTTCGCGGCAGTCGGTCTGCATCATCATGATGCCGAATTCCTCTCCACCGTAACGGCTGACAAAATCCGTTTCACGGAGACGACGGCGCAAGAGGGCGCCCAATTGCCGCAGAACGACGTCGCCCGAGGCATGGCCGTATGTATCATTGATCTTCTTGAAATGATCCACGTCGATCATAACGACGCTGAGCGGCAGGCGATAGTTGCGGGATCGCAGAACCTCCTCCTCGAGGCGTTCCCGGAAGTACTTCTGCACGTAGAGGCCGGTAAGCCCGTCGGTTATCGCAAGGTCCTGCATCCGCTCGTATAGCCTGGCATTGTGGAGGGCCAGCGAGGCGATGCCGCCCATGAGCGCAAGACGCCGCAGGTCGTCTTCGTCAAACGCACGCGGTTCCCGCGACACGCCTTTGATAATGCCCTGCAACTTGTTGTTGACTTCCAGCGGGATGGCGATGATGGACGCAAACCGCGAACGCGTAAAAGAAAACCGGGTATCGCTGACGAGGTCCTGCACGATCAACGGCACACGATACCGCTTTACGTACTGCATGAAGACGTCGTTCTGAGAAGACTTCTTTACGCTCCATTTCCCCTTGCCGACAGATCGTTCCGCGAGTTCAACGATCAGCGGAATAATCTCCTTTTCCTCGATAGCCGCGGCCATCGCATGAACGATCCGCCCCAGGGATTGGTAATTGGCAATGCGTTGCGCAAGATCACTGAACCTCTTTTCGTTTTCTTCGATCTCGCTCTTCTGCAGCGTGATACGGGTATCCATGACCTCTTCCTGTTCGTGCAGGCGGTTCTGCAACGTTTCATGCGTCCGGCGATACCGTTGGAGCATAATGAACATTCCCCACAACCAGAGTGTTTCAAAAATAAAAATGAAACGGTCGCCGCCGGGAGTCAGCACGATACTCAGGAAGCCAATCACCGAGATAAAACCCAGGGCGACGCCCCCGTAGACGGGGCCGGAGAAAAAATAGAGAATAAGAAGAATTGTCACGCTGAGCGGGAAAACAAGCACGGGGGGCGGCTGGGCAACAAGGAGCCTGTAGACCCATGCAAAATATCCGAGCGCCGAGGCCACGGGCAATATAACAACCTGGATTATTTCCTTGACGACTTTTCGATTATTGGCAGCGTATTCCATAGGCGGCACTAGTGGCCCACCAACTCAGCCCCGGCAGCCGTCGAGTACAGCCGCCCGAGTATATCCTGTTCAATGGATTCCTTCATCCGTTTGTCAAGAACCGTTACCTGCGGGCGGCTCTTCTCTCCGTACCGGCGCCTGCTCTCAGGCCAAACTATCCAGGTGCCGTTCTTACCCGCAACCAGTTTGCACTCCACTTCAACGGCATCGTTAAAACGGATTACAACAATCCCCTTCAGACGCGATTTCTTTTTGAACACGGTGCAACCGGAAACACGGTACGATAATTTGGCCGTTGGCGCCCCCGCGCCGGATGTTTCGCCGTGCTCGACCGCCGCACGAACAGCCTTGTTTGCCTGTGCCGTAATTAACCGCACCTGCGGGAAGACACGGCCTTTCCGCGAAACATATTCCGGGAAAATAAGCATGGTTTTGCCGCCGCTGCGCTGCACCTTGATGTCGCTTATCTTTAACACCTGATTGACAACAATCTCCGCGTTTGCCTGCTCCGAGCGCGGCGCTTCTTCCGTTACGGCCACATTCGTCACGCTGATATCATCCGCCCGCAGCGATGCGACACCCGCCAGCATGAATAATATCGTACAGAAAAAAAGCTTAATATGCATACTGTATTGAGTTTAACCCATCTTGGACTTAATTTCAAGAAGTTTTTATATGAAAAATAAAAAAAGCCATCGCCCGCTTGCTGTTAGACCAGCTGACGAAAGCCATGTGTCGTATCACAGCTGTCCGGTTAAAATATAACGATCGTCGGAAAATAGATTAAATTTGTCTCCATGTCTCCATTGCTATTTTCCCCTCACCTCAATCCTCTCCCTCAAGGGGAGAGGAAGCCAATTTTCGACGATAATTTCCTCTCCCTTGATGGGAGAGGGGCAGGGTGAGGGTGAAAAGCAAACGGTTTTTACCGGACAGATGTGGTGTCGTATATGAACGCCTTTCAATTCAAAACGGAAAGCCGTCTCGCCCGCTCCCGGCCCGTTTCGGTACTTTGGCCGGGAGACTCCGCTTGTAATGCCTGTGCCACAGCCGGTGGTACCTTTCCGCGCCGATAACGCCCCTGATCACGTTGCGGGCTAAATAGGCGCAGCGTGCGCGGGCGTAGAGCCACTCGTCAGGAGCGACGATCTTGCAAAACGTTTCAAATGATGTGCCGGACGAAATCAGCATTCTGCCGTAAAAGCCGGGCCCATCAACCCTGTTGATAAACGGCGACGAGCCGAACACATAGGTGTAACCAAGTTCGTTTGCCGCGGCAATAACGCGCTTCGAGCAAGAGCCTCCCGGCAACGAAAGGCCGTTCACTTCCATTCCCGACAGAGCCGTCAAAATGTGACGGGACTGCGACAGTTCATACCGCAATGTCACCGGATCGACGACAGCCAGCAGGGGGTGAGAATGGGTGTGGGAATGCACGGCAAAACCGGCGGCAATCAGCGATTGAACCATGGCCCGCGTCATGTAACCGGGGGTGCCGATATAGCCCGTCGTAACGAACGAGACTCCCCGAAAACCGTATTTCTTCATAAGCGGCAGGGCAACCGCATAATCGCTGTCATGCCCGTCATCGAACGTAATAATCACTTCGCGCGACGCCGCTTCCCTGCCGCCCGTTTGTTCGCCGGGCATAACGGATCGGAACCCGTGGCTGAAAAGATATGACATCTGGCCGGCAAAATCGCTTTCGCTGACACAATAACGGTCTCCATCCCCTATCCGGTGGTACATGATGACAGGCAAGCGCATCAGAAAGCTCCTGGTACACTGTCAAGTTAATTCTTGGTGGTTTTTTGTAGGGACTGTCCCCGAACAGTCCGGCCGTTTGACGGCGTAAAGCGGCGCGTTCGGGGAACGCGCCCTACACAGAACACTAGCACACCACACTAGCTAACGATGAGCAAACAAGCGGTTGAGGTTCAGCCTGAAGTGAGACGTAGGGGCAAAGTCTTCCTGGCATACCTTTTGAGAGCCGGGTACGAGATGCTCGTCATTGAACTTCGCCATGGTAACAACGTCCGCGTCGCGGCGCTGACTCAAACAGTCGAGGATGTGTTCAAACTTCGCGATGCTGTAACCATTGGGCCGTACGCACTTCTCACGAATGTCCCACTTGAAGAAACTGAAACTATGCAGGAAGAGGATCAATACATCAACCCGGCCGACCAGCTTGTCGATGGCAAAGCTGAGCTCTTCCATGGTGCAGGCATTAATATCGATCTTGCTGTAATCTACAGAGAGAAAATTGTCGAAAAGTTTATAGACCGTCACCGGTATCTCGGTGACCCCGTCGATATCAAAGACGACATTCTGGTATCGGTTATTCAGTTGACGGCTGAGGTCGCAGTTCCGGTGAAATGTAAAATATGAACTGTCGATTTTAAGACCGTTGTTCTTGAGGGCCTGTATGGTGGCGAGGTTGGCTCCATAGCAGCCGGCCCGGAAGGCAACCGGAGATTTGCCGATCCACTTTTCGATGAGCTGTTTACCTTCGCGGATCATGGCCGTCTGCGTGCACACATCATAATGGGACATGAACTTGTGCCGTTGCCCCGGCACCAGGTTTGGATGGATGTGAAGTTGAACGTCGTGACGCCGTTCGTCTATGCGACGGCAGAGGCGCTCGAGCGCAGTCTTTCCGAAAAGGTGGTGTTCGACCACGTCTACGAAAAATGTCGACTTGAAACCGCGGGCGTCGCACATGTCCATGATCTTTTCGACACCGTATGGTTCGCGGCCGACTTCCCCGTAAATATCTTTCTCAATGGGGAGTCCCCCCTGCGCCAGCGACTCGGTGTCAATCGTTATGATAATATTAGTCCTGTGCATATTACCCCGTTATTGCCAATATATGAAGCAGGTTCTGTGCGTCGTTGTCCCAGTTGTACTTGCGTTCAACGAGTTCCCGCCCGCGCTGGAGGACGGAGTCCGGCAGTTGCCCGTCAAGGACACGCGCCATCAGTTCGGCGAGTGCGCGGTGGTTACCGCTCTCAAAGACGAGGTTTGAATGCATTTCAGCCGCCATGCGACGCAGAGGCGCCGCATTCGAAACGATGACGGGCTTTCCGAAGTACATGTAATCGAATATCTTGTTCGGCATAGTCGTATCCGTATGTTCGGTTTTCACATGCGGGATAACACAAAGTGTACTGTGCCGGATGTAGCCGGGAATGAAACTGAAATCCAACCAGCCTTTTTGTACGACACGGCCATCCAGCCCCAGTTCCCCGACAAGCCGTGCGACAGAGGCGGATTCGTTGCCTCTGCCGATAAGCAGAAGCTTTAGATCGGGATAACAACAACATATCTCGTTGAAGGCAAGCACCAGCGTGCGCATGCCCCGATGCCGGTCCATGAAACCGCTGTAGAGAACGTAGCGCCCTGCCGTGACGGGGTCGTTCACGGCAACGCGGCTTAGCGTTTTTAAACGCTCGATCTCGGGCGTGTTGCGCACAATTGCGACGCGCCGTAAGCCGGTTTTCAATCTTTCGAGCCGCTCCTTCTGTTCCTCGGCAACCACGATCACACTGTCAACAAGATGCAGCGCCAGTTTCTCGTAGAACCTGGGAAGCCAGGCATCGGCAAAAAGAAATGGGGCATACAATTTGTTCTGGTACGCGAGAAGAGCGGCAGGATAGTTTTCCGCCATATCGAGAATGACGGGTATCCCGAGCAGTTTCCCCAGCAACGCGACCGGCAGAGCCATCGGGAGGTCCCGCACGATAAGCGCTTGCAACCGCTCGCGCGCCGCTATACGCCCAATGCCCCACAACCAGACGGGATTGAAGAATAAAGGGGCGGCGGCACACCGGAAGAGGAGGCGGGGCGGCCGCCAGAGCGGCAGGCGATAATGGACGACGCCTTCCTGTTCTTCCATTACAGGGAGACCGGGCGACCCTTTCGTAATCAGCACTACTTCATTGCCGGCCGCGCGGATGCTGCGGACTGATTTCTCGATACGGACATCCCAGGGATAACGACAATGCCAGACAATCCCCATTTTCATGAATTATACTCCTATCAGACTACACTAAGCATACGGCGCCGTTCATGTCCGCATCCCGCAGCGAGGAATTGGTTCAAGGGCTGAAATTCAAAGTGACCGAGCAGCCGCCGTAAACGTCGTTCTGCCCGGTGCATCCGGCGATAGTGCCGCCCGGCGTTTTCACGCGCCCAGTTCCCCAGCTCGGCGGGGTCCAGGCAGTAAATAAACCTCCTCCCTTCCCCATTTATCAGTCGCAACAGGATGCGGGAAAACAGCGCCGGGATAAGCCGGAAATAAACGCCCCCGGACAGCATGAAATGCACCCGCAGGAAGCGGTACGCTGTGAGCGGGAACTCCCGCAATCCGTTCTCGAAAGTAAAGGACTCGCCGGTCTCTCTCCCGAAACGGTAGCGGACGGGTATGGCTTTCGGCGAGATGCTCGAATCGTATTTGAAGCCAAGTTCACCGAGGATCCCGATCGTCCAGAGTGTCTCGTCGCTCAGAGCAAACCCCGGGAGGCGGTATCCCACGACATCTTTCCCTGATATTTCCTCAAGAACCCGCTTTGACCGGGCGGCGTCGTTGCGGAAAGAGTAGCGGGTAAGCCGTTCAACCGCTTCGAGCCTGTATCCGAGACTGGCGATCTCGTGACCTTCGGCTGCAATCCGACGAACCAGAGCGCGGTTTTTTTCGGCAAATGACCCCATGATAAAAAAAGTGGCGCTGCAAGCGTACTCCTTGAGAAGCCGCAATAACCGTTCCACGCTCCGTTTGCTATCAGTATCTCCGCAACACCGCGATGCCATCAGGTTCTCCGGCACATTCCCCACGCGCAACATCCCGTTACCCACATCAAAACTCAGCCCATTGATCATCGTCGCCCTCCGCAGTATCACGACCGCACTGTTTTCCATTTGATATATTTCCGGCGCATCAGAAGCCGCAGCATTGCAACAACGCTTGCGGAATTGATGATGCAGAAATAGAACGGCAGAAAAAAAATATTCGCCTTTCGCGGCGACTGCTCCATCAACCAGCCGACGGAAGCAAAAAGATAAAAAGCATTCTGCAAGCTGAAGAATAAATAATATACATTCCCCCTTCCCAGAAGCGCCAGATTCGCAACATAAAATCCGACTGCAAAAAACGGCACAAACCACCGCAAGACCTTGTGCGAAACAAGTTGAAACGCCACAAAACCGTATAAAAAGGGATTAAACATCCTCCGCATGTACCAGAGGCCGTACATGCCTCGGGCAATGACACGTATTCGCATCCTGAACTCATCATCGCTTTTTTGAAAGGCCCTTTCAAAGGCGAGCGCCTCGGGTTCAAAGACAACCGTATATCCCTTCTCCAGTATTTTAAGCGGTTCTACCAGATCGCTGATAACATCCGGCGGAAGAGGCGCGTACAGATCTTTCCGCACGGCATAAATACAACCCGAGCAACCCGTAATGGCGCCAATCATTGTCTGCCGCGATTTTATGAAACTTTCGTAATCCCAGAACGCGCCGGTCCCTGCTCCGATCTGCGTTTCGTCCGGGTCGACATACGTAAACTTTCCACCCACCGCTCCGACGGACGGATCGGCGAAGTTTCTGACGAGCTTGCGCACCGCCGTTTGTTCGTATTGCGTTGTCGCGTCCGAGAAAACCAGTATCTCCCCGCTGGCGCGTCCGACAGCCAGGTTCTGCGTTTCGGTCTTGCCCAGACGGGCGCCGGTAGCAAACAGGACAACGCCCCGCGCGGAGAATTCGCGCACAACGTCGTCGGTGCAATCGTCGGATCCGTCCGAGGCGACAATGATCTCCAGTTTGCTGCCGGGGTAGTCGAGCGAGAGCGTATTTTCCAGCTTTTCCCGTATATCTTTCCCCTCGTTATAGGCCGTTATAATAATAGTTACAGCCGGCACGATGTCCTGTTTGGCGATACGTCTGCGCCGCACAAGCGATATTGCCACAATTGCAAGCGGATATCCGAAATAGGCATACACAATTGCGGCTAATAGCATCCAGAATGTGAATTCCACCGTTTCGCTCCAAAATCATCCCGACCGACATACGCACGATCAATGCGACGAACAATATATCTCTCCGTACATTTCCATATATCGTACCGTCATCCGTTCAGCCGAAAATTCCGCTTCAACCCGCTGCCGGGCTGACCGTCCCAGCATCGCTGCGCGTTGACGATCCTTAAGCAGTCCGGTAATCGCTTCCGCCAGCCCCCGCGCATCCCGCGGCCTGACCAGAAGGCCTGATCTCCCATCGCAAATCATGTGCGGTATTTCACCGACCGGAGTGGCCACAACCGCTTTGCCCGCCGCCATCGCCTCAAGGAGCGCCATAGGCATGCCTTCAGTCAACGACGGCATGACAAAGACATCCGTGGCGGCAAGTATGTCCCGGATATCCTCCCGCCTGCCCAGCAGGCGGACATGGGCCTCCAGGCCGGCATCCCGGATGCGGGTACTCATTGCCTGCTCCTCGGGACCGTTGCCTACGATCAAAAAACGGGTCCCCGACGCCGCGGCGCAAACTTCCCGGGCCGCGTCAATAAGGTAGCCGTACCCCTTCTC
>Ga0315281_10007601_pt1 | contig 15230 bp, 12 predicted proteins | sample YL17G07_0_MG_FD_204540 | JGI IMG/M metagenome (GOLD analysis project Ga0315281, IMG submission 204540) | Sediment microbial communities from Yellowstone Lake, YNP, Wyoming, USA - YL17G07_0 | ecosystem: Environmental > Aquatic > Freshwater > Lake > Sediment | place: USA: Wyoming | collected...
GCCAAACGAGATGATTGAGGACGGAGCGCATTTGGTAGAGGGCCTCGCCCGTAAGGATGCTGAGCGATGGTGGAGGTGGGCGCCTGGAGTAGGCCTTTACGATCAGGTAGCCGGGCTCAGAGTCCATATCGTGAAAAATGCCGTTCGCTTTACTCTCCAAGAACCTGGCGGTTCTGTATTTGAGGAGCTTGGCATGGTCCAGGGCCCGCTCCATCTTCCGCAACACCTCGCGAGTATCGGACATGAGCTACACTTCCTCTATGAGCGAACCCAAGCAGACGACCCTGGCCGTCGTCATAGTTCGTGCCTTTCTTCGCCATGCCTGAATCATACAGGTCGGGGTAGGCGCTACCCGAAGCTGCCGTGACGCCCTTCCCCCGCGGCGAACCGCGCCGCGCCTTCGCGCGTCTCCCCGGAGCGGATCGTCGCCATCCCGTGGCGGTACTCGTTCTTCAACGCCTCGTCCAGCCCGAAGGCCCACTGCTCATGCGCCGAGAGCCGGTCCGAGCGCAGGCAGCGCTGGGGGAAGGCGGCGAGTTGCGCGGCCAGCTCCTTCGCCGCGCCGAGCGCTTCGCCGTGCTCCACGAGCCGGTTGGCGAGGCCCATGCGCTGGGCCTCCTCGCCGCTCACGCCGCGCCCCGTGAGGATCATGTCCATCGCCTGGCTCTGCCCGATGAGGCGCGGGAGGCGGATGGTGCCCCCGTCCACGAGCGGCACTCCCCAGCGGCGGCAGTACACCCCGAAGACAGCGTCTCGCGCCGCCACGCGCAGGTCGCACCAGAGGGCCAGCTCCAGCCCGCCAGCCACGGCGTGGCCCTCCACCGCGGCAATCACGGGTTTCGAAAGCAGCATCCGCGTGCAGCCGAGAGGGCCGTCTCCTTCCTCCGTCGTGCGGTTGCCGCGCCCGTCGCTGATGGCCTTGAGGTCCGCGCCGGCGCAGAAGGCGCCCTGCGACCCCGTGAGGATGGCGACGGCGAGCGACTCGTCGGCGTCGAAGCGGCGGAACGCCGCCGCGAGCGCCGCGGCAGTCGGCCCGTCGACGGCGTTGCGCACCTCGGGCCGGTCGATGGTGACAACGGCGGTGTTGCCGTCGGTCTCGAAGCGGATCGTCATAGCCGTGCCTCCCTTGATGCTGCGGCCAGATTCTATCGCCCGGCCGGCGCCGCGACAGAATTCGCTCAAAACCCTACTGGCGGGGTGACGTAAATGTGTGCTACTGTACACGTCCGGCTGAAAACGGAGGTAGCTATCGGCGGGGTGGCCCTGCGCCTCGAGACCAAAAGTTGGGGGCTTGATGCCATCTCCCATTGCATCAAGCCCCGTTGCTTCCCGAATGCTTCGGGTAGCAGTCCTTTCGGACTTAGCGCGCTCGGCTAGATAGCTACCTCCTTTCAGCCAGCTTGACCACTGCCCCCACCCCACCCCGGACTGCGTTCATCGAACGAATGTCACGGCGCAGGAACGCGGGCAGATCGATCTCTTCAGCGGTGCTCACTCCGGCCAGCCCGAACTCTGTGATTCGCTGCAACTGCCGCGGGTCGTCGAGCACCTGGGCCTTTGGCGGGAACCCGGTAGCGATGACCGTGATGTGCACGTCGTCGCCGACGCGCGGGTCCACCACCGTCCCGAAGATCAGGTTCACGGACGGATCGACCACTTCCGCGATCACCCGTGCGGCCTGGTCCAGTTCGCGCAGCTGCAGGCCGCCGCTGTGCGTGATGTTGAAGAGCACGTTGTGCGCGCCTTCGATCGACTGGTCCAGCAGCGGGCTGACCGTGGCCGCCCGTGCCGCGTCGACTGCACGGTTTTGGCCAGTGCCCCTGCCCACTGCCAGCAGTGCCGGCCCGGCCTCGCTCATCGTGGCGCGCACGTCGTTGAAGTCGAGGTTGATGGAGCCGTTCTGGCTGATGATGTTCGAAATCGACTGGATTGCCTGCCGCAGCACGTCGTCAGCGGTCTCGAAGGCCTCTTCGGTCGTGGCTTCCGGCGCGCAGATCTCCGTGAGCCGCGAATTCGGGATGACGATCAGCGTGTCGACCTTGTCCCGCAGCCGCGCGATGCCGTCGTCGGCCTGCTTCATGCGCCGCGCGCCTTCCCAGGTGAACGGCTTGGTGACGACGCCGATGGTCAGCGCGCCGCAATCCTTGGCGATCTCGGCGACGATGGGCGCCGCGCCCGTACCCGTCCCGCCTCCCATGCCGGCGGTGACGAACACCATTTCCGTTCCGCGAAGCACCTCGTAGAGCTCGTCCCGGCTCTCGTCGGCGGCCCGCTCGCCGCGCGCCGGGTCGCCGCCAACGCCGAGGCCCTTGGTCAGCTTCTCGCCGATGCGGACGCGGCTCGCCGCCTCCGAGCTCATCAGCGCCTGTGCGTCGGTGTTGCAGGCGACGAACGTCACGCCGGGAATCTTCGCCCGGATCATGCGGTTCACCGCGTTGCAGCCGCCACCTCCAACGCCCATCACCTTGATGTCGGGAAGCAGTTCCGTGTCGTACCGGATACTCATGGCCTTCTCCTTTCCGTGCTTGTACTGGTTGTCGTTGCGGGTGAAGTCGATGAGGCTCACGCACTTCCTCCTTGTGCTCTTTACTGGGGCATCAGCGCCCGTCCTAGCGATGCGAGGCGTTTGAAGATTCCCCCGGCGCCGGGCAGGTCGAAACCTGCGCCCGTGGGTTCGGCCACGCGTTCGCGGGCGCGCAACGCGTACTCCACCAGCCCGATCGAGGTTGCATACGCGGGCGTCCCGATGAGGTCGGAAAGCCCGGAGTAGCCATGAGGTTTGCCCACGCGCGCGGGCAGGCCGAGGCGCGCCTCGGCAACTTCCGCCAGGCCGCGCAGCTGGCTGCTGCCGCCCGTCAGGACCAGCCCGGCAGCGAGGCGGTCCAGGTAGCCCGCCTTCTTCAACTCCATCGCTACCATCTCCAGGATCTCCTCGGTCCGCGCCTGCAGGATTTCGCACACGTGTGCGAGGGAGACCGTCTTCTGCGTCTGCGTGCCGAAGGCGTGGATCTCGACGGTCTCGGCCGCCATCTCCAGCCCTGCAAAGGCCGCGCCGTAGCGGCACTTCACCTCTTCGGCGCTCTCCCAGGGGCATCGCAGCACCCGCGCGAGGTCGTGCGTCAGGTGCGAGCCCGCGACCGGCAGACAGGCGGTGTACGCCACGCTCCCCTCGTCGAAGACGGCCACCGACGTTGTGCTCCCGCCGATGTCCACGAGCGCGACGCCCTGGAGCCGCTCCTGCTCCTCCAGCACGCTCGTGGCCGAGGCGATCGACTCCAGCACCATGTCGTCGACCTGCACGCCCGCCCCCTCGATGCACTTCGTCAGGTTCTGGATGGCCGAGACCGCGCCCGTGACGATGTGCGTCTCGGCGTCCAGCCGTCCCCCATACATGCCCACCGGGTCGCTCACGGGGTCGCTCCCCTCCACCCAGTAGCCGCGCGGGAGGACGTGCAACACCTGGCGGTTCGTCGGGATGCTGATCTGCCCCGCGCTCTCGAGCACCCGCGCGCGGTCGTCGCCCGAGATCGGGCGCGAGCGGTCGGGGATGGCGATGATCCCCCGGTTGTTCTGCGAGGCGATGTGGTTGCCCGTGATCCCCACGACCGCGCTGAGGATGCGCATGCCGCAGGCCTGCTCGGCCTTCTCCACGGCGATGGCCACCGCTTCGCGCGCCGACTGGATGTTGTCGATCACGCCGCGCGACAGTCCCGAGGCGGGGGCGACGCCCACGCCAAGCACGCGCACGTCGCCGGCTTCCCCGGCGTCACCGACGATCACGGCCACTTTCGTGGACCCCACGTCGATGGCTGCCACCGTGCTCCGTCGTCTCATGGCTCCTACCCCTCTGTGTTTACTGCAGCACCGGCCGGTTTCCGAACCGGAGGTCGATCGTCGTGTAGTCCAGGCCGCGGACCTGCGCCTGGTGGGCCATGGCCGCCCAGACGGCCAGCTTGTAGGCGATCGAGCTCGAGTCGCCGAGAAGGGCCGACTGACCGTCGGCCGTGGTGACCTGCACGCCCTTCCCCGCGAGGAAGGCGACTTCCGCAACCGTCGTCCCAAGCTGCCGCGGAAGCCGCTCGTAGATCTCCGCGGCCGCGTCCACCGCCTGGTAGTCGACGCGGTCGCCCTGGCGGCGCGTCGACAGCTCCGAGCTGCGGATGACGGGCGAGCCTTCGGGCGGCGGCGCCGTGCCCAGCACCACACCGTCGCGGTCGATGGTGTAGCGGACGCCGGCCTGCTCCCAGGTGCCCCAGGCTTTGCGCTCTTCGACTTTGATCTTCACGGTGTTCGGCCACGAGCGTTCGACGCTCACGGCGTACACCAGGGGGAGCTCGTAGAGTTTCTTCTGAGCGGTCGCTAAATCGGCCGTGAACATGCTCTCGCCCAGCAGCCCTGCCTTCTCCAGGATCGTGTCGCGCGAGATGCGGTCCGCGCCTTGCACCTCGACGTGGTTCACCTCGAAGAAGGGTGACTGCCACACCCAGAAGACGCTGCCCGCGAGGAACAGCACGGCGCCCAGCGTCGCCGCAAGCACGACATGGCCTTTGCGTGGCCGCCAGTGCAGGAACGAAGGCCGCCAGCCGCCACCTCCGCCGGGCGGGCGCACTCCCCCCCTCCTGACGATCATGCGGGCGCGCTTCTCCCCCACCGTGTGGCGCGAGCGCTTGACGATCGTGCGTGGCCATTGCGGCTGCCCGGGACGCTTGCGCTTCACGATCACGGCCGTCTCCTCGCGTGGCGTTCCAGCGCCAGCTCGAGGATGCGTGTGAGCAAGTCCGTGTACCCCAGACTCGAGGCCTCCCACAACTTCGGGTACATGCTGATGCTCGTGAACCCGGGGATGGTGTTGACTTCGTTCGCCACCACTTCGCTGCCGCCGCGCACGAAGAAGTCGACCCGCGCGTAGCCTTCGCAGCCCATCACCGTGAACATCCGCGCGGCGAGCTCACGCACCTCCGAGGCCACCCGGGGGTCGATCCGCGCCGGGATGTGGAGCTCAGTCTTCGAGTCGGGCGAGTACTTGCTCTCGTAGTCGTAGAATTCGCGGTCGGGGACGACTTCGCCCACGACGCTCACGTCCGGGCGTTCGTTGCCCAGCACCGAGCACTCGACTTCCTGCCCCGTGATCGACTCTTCGACCACCGCCTTGTCGTCGCAAGCGAAGGCGGCACGGAACGCGCCCGGCAGGTCTTCGCGCGAGGCTGCCTTCGTGATGCCCACGCTCGAGCCGCCATTCGCCGGCTTCACGAAGCACGGGTAGCCGAGCGTCTCTTCGACGTACCGAATGGCGTCCAGCGCGCCGTCGCCCACCTCCCACGCCCGCACCACGGCGTAGCGCGCGACGCGGATGCCGGCCTCGCGGAAGAGCGCCTTCATCAGCGCCTTGTCCATGCCGACGGCACTGGCGGCCACGCCCGCGCCGGCGTAGGGCAGCCCGGCCATCTCGAGCAGCCCTTGCAGCGTGCCGTCTTCGCCGAACGTGCCGTGTACCAGGGGAAAGACGGCGTCGCAGCCGGCGAGCGCGGCGAGCGCCTCGGTCGAGGTGAGCATCGGCTGGCCGCCGAGCAGCGCGGTGCGCCCTTCGGCCAGTGCCGCCGCCGTCTCTGCGGGCGAGAGCCAGGCGCCGTCGCGTGCGATCCCGAGCGGCACCACGGTCCAGCGCGCGGGGTCGAGCGCGGCCATCACGCTGCGCGCGCTGACGAGGCTCACCTCGTGCTCGCGCGAGCGCCCCCCGAAGATCACGGCCACGCGTTGCTTCGTCATGGCCACGCCCCCACGAACGCGACTTCGCGTTCCAGCGTGATCCCGAACTGCTCGCGCACGCGGCGCTCCGCTTCAGCAACCAGCCAGGCCACGTCGGCGGCGCGCGCGTTGCCGTAGTTCACGAAGAAGTTGCAGTGCCTGTCGCTGATCGCCGCGTCGCCGTGCGTGGCCCCGCGCAGCCCGACCGAGTCGATCAGCCGCCACGCCGGGTGCTCCGGCGGGTTCTTGAACATCGAGCCGGCGTTGCGTCCGCGCGGCTGGGCCGCCAGCCGCCTGCCGTCGAAGCTGGCCGCGCGCGCGAGCAATTCCGTGGCGTCGCCGGGCGTGAGGCGGACCTCCGTCTCGAGCACCGTGCGGCCCGCGAACTGCCCGCGCGTGAACACGCTGCCGCGATACACGAGCCCGAGGTCCGTCGCTTCGAACCAGCGGTCGTCGCCGCCCTGGCCCTGCAGGCGCACGCGCGTGAGTACGTCGCGCAGGCACCCGCCGTACGCCCCGGCGTTGTACACCACCGCGCCGCCAAGCGTCCCCGGGATGCCAACGGCCCACGCCAGCCCGTCGAGCCCGGCGCGGCACATCTTGCGCGCGAAGGCGGCGAAGCTCGCCCCGCTCTCCACCCGGTAGATGAGGCGCGCGTCGTCTGCGGATTCCCCCCGTGAGCGGTTGTCGACGACGAGCCCGCGCATGCCCGCGTCGGCCACGAGGATGTTGCTGCCGCTGCCGAGCACGAAGACCGGCGCTTCCGCGTCTTCCGCGAGCCGGGCGGCACGCCCGAGCGAGGCCGCGTCGCGCACCGTCAGGAACAGGTCCGCCGGGCCCCCGATGCCGAAGGTCGTGTGGCGCGAAAGCGACTCGTCCCGCTTCAGCGTTCCCAGCGTCTCCAGGGCGGTGGCCAGGCGGTCGGTGGCGCTCATCGCAGCGCCTCCAGGATCTTCGGCCCGACTTCGACCACGTCGCCGGCGCCGATCGTGAACACGACGTCGCCCGGTTTCGCGAGCGCTGCTGCCTGGCGCGCCGCGTCGTCGAAGTCCGCCGCGTACGAGGCCGCCGGGCGGGTGATCGCCGCCGCGAGGTCACGCGCGCCGCGGCCCGGTAGTGGGGCCTCGCGCGCCGCGTACGTTTCGAGCACGACGAGCGCGTCCAGGCCTTCCCAGCAGCGGGTCCACTCGTCCCAGAGATAGCTGATGCGGCTGTATGTGTGCGGCTGGTAGACGCCGATCAACCGGCGTCCGGGGAAGCGCTGCCGCGCCGTGGCGACAGTCGCCCGCACCTCCGTGGGATGGTGGGCGTAGTCGTCCATTACGACCACGCCCCCGGCTTCGCCGACCGTCTCGAAACGCCGGCGCGCGCCCTGGAAGCGTGCCGCCGCCTCCGCGACCACTGTGAACGGGACGCCGAGTTCGAGACACACGGCCGCAGCGGCCAGCGCGTCGAGCACGAAGTGCCTGCCGGGCAGGCGCACGCGGATTTCGCCCACGGGCCCGCCGCCGCGCTGCACGTCGAATGTGGCGCCCCGCTCGTCCATGCGCACGTTTGTCGCGAGCCAGTAGCGTGTGCCTTCGAGCCCGTACCACTCGGTGCGCAACGGCAGGTCCTCGGCCATCTCGCTGACCGCGCGTGCGCCGGGGTCGTCGGCGCAGGCAAGCAGCAGCCCGCCCGGCTTCACCCTTCGCGCGAAAACGACGAAGGCCTCGGTGTACGCCTCGGCCGTGCCGTAGTAGTCCAGGTGGTCCGCCTCGACGTTCGTGATGACCGCGACTTCGGGGCTGTACTCGTGGAAGGCCCGCTTGTATTCGTCCGCTTCGACCACGCAGATGTCGCCTTCGCCCCACGCCGCATGCCCGGCGAGGTCCACGCTCTCGCCGCCGAGCAGGTACATCGGCCGCAGCCCGGCCTCGCGCAGGATGAAGGCGATCAGGCTCGACGTGGTCGTCTTGCCGTGCGCCCCTGCGACCGCGACGACGCGCTTGCCCTCCATCAGGCGCGCGACCATCTCGGCGCGCAGGATCACGGGGATGCCGCGCCGGCGCGCCTCGCTCAACTCAGGGTTGTCGTCGCTCGCTGCGGCCGTCGTGACCACGAGCGTGGGATTGCCCAGGTTGGCCGCGTCGTGGCCTTCGAAGACGGTCGCGCCCATCTCTTCGAGCCGCTCCGTGAAGGCCGAGCGGCGCAGGTCGCTGCCCGTGACCGCCACGCCCTTTTCGCGCAGCAGTTGGCCGATGGCCGACATGTGCATGCCGCCGATGCCGACCAGGTGCACGGGGCCGGTGAGCGTGTTCATCGCTTCGCCACCTCGCACACGATCGCCGCGATCCGGTCGGCGGCATCCGGGCGCGCGAGGCTCTCTGCCGCAGTTCGCATCGTGGCGAGCCGTGCGTCGTCGGCCAACAGTTCGAGCACGCGCTCCGCGAACGAGCCCAGCTCGCGTTCCTTCAGGATGACGGCGGCGCCCGGGCGCGCGAGCCACTCCGCGTTGGGGCGCTGGTGACCGCCCGCGAACGTCCCGGGAATGAGGATCGCGGGGAGCGCTGCTGCCGTGAGCTCGCCCAGCGTGCTCGCCCCGGCGCGCATCACTGCCAGGTCGGCCGCGAGCATCACGTCCGGCAGGTCGTCGCGGAAGGCCGCGGGGTGGTACCGCTTCGCCAGTTCGCCGCCGAGCTGGCTTTCGCAGCGTGCCGCCTCGTCGTACTCCTCGGCGCCTGTGACATGGAAGACGGTGGCCACCTCGACGAGCGAGCGCAGCGCGCTGAAGACCGCCGCGTTGATCGCCCGGGCGCCCTGGCTCGCGCCGGCAACCAACAGCACTCGCTCGCCGGGAGCGATGCCGTGCACCGCGCGGGCCTGCTCACGCGTCCGCACGAAGAACGCCGCGCGCACGGGGTAGCCGGTCACGGTCGTCTTCCTGCGCGGGAGGTGCGCAAGAGCCGCCTCGGTCGTGGTGGCGAGCCGCGTCGCGAGGCGCTGCTCGGCGCGCACCGCCCACCCGGGCGTGACGTCGGGAAGATAGACGACGAGCGGCCGGCGCAGGATCCGCGCCGCGACGCTGCAGGGGAAGCTCGCGTAGCCGCCGGTGCTGAACACCACGTCGGGCCGGAACTTCCGGAGTTGGCGGATCGCCACCGCTACCCCCACCGCGATCCGCCATGCGCTCTGGACGAGGCGCAACGGCCCGCGTCCGCGCACAGCGGCTGACGGCACCGGGTCGAAGCCGACCCCACGGGCCTCGACCATTTGCCGTTCGCCGCGGTCTTCGGGCCCGAAGAAGCGCACCTCGACTCCGGGGTCACGCGCGCGCACTGCCTCCATGACCGCGAGCGCGGGCATGACGTGTCCGCCAGTGCCGCCGGCAGTGAGGGCGAGTCTCATGGACGCCCCCTTCGCACAATGCCGCGCGTCGCCCGGGCCGGTTTCCGGTCTGCGAGCGGACTGGCGTGGTTGCTGTAACGCGAGATGCTGATGAGCACACCCATGCCGAGCATGACGGCCGCGAGGGCGTTGCCGCCGAAGCTCAGGAAGGGCAGCGGCACGCCGGTAAGGGGGATCACACGCGTGATCCCGCCGATGTTGAGCAGCGCCTGTGCCGCCATCCAGGTCGTGATGCCCGTCGCGACGAGCGTCCCGAAGTCGTCGCGCGACCTCCGCGCCACCTGGTAGCCCCGCACCATCAGCACCATGTAGAGCACAATCACCGCGGTGGTTGCGACGAGCCCGAGCTCTTCGCCGATGACCGCGAACACCCCATCCGTGTGGCTCTCTGGGATGTAGAAGAACTTCCCGCGGCTGGCGCCCAGCCCCAGCCCGCTGATGCCGCCGTTGCCCAGCGCCACCAGCGCCTGCAGCGTCTGGAAGCCATGGCCCTGGGGGTCCAGCTCTGCGTCGAAGAACGTCGTGAGGCGGTCGAAGCGGTAACCCGCCACGGTGGCGAGCAAGGCCACGGCGAGCGTGCCCGCCAGCCCCAACGCCAGCATCTGCGGCACCGAGGCGCCTGCGACCCAGAACATCGTCACGGTGATCAGGAGGATGATGACGGTCGTGCCCAGGCTCGGTTCGAGCATGATCAGCGCCGCCACCATGCCGATGATCACGACGAAGGGCAGGAGCCCGCTTTCGAGCGTGCGGATGCTGTCGCCTTTGCTCGCCAGCCAGGCCGCCAGGTAGAGAATCGTCGTCAGCTTGGCGAACTCGGCGGGCTGGATCGTGACCTCGCCGAAGCCGATCCAGCGCCGCGCCCCACCGCCCTCGATCCCGATGGCGAGCACTGCGATCAGCGCCACGATCGTGCCAACCATGATCGGCACCGCGTACCGCTGGAAGAGCCGGTAGTCCGTGCGCATGGCGCCCACGAGCAAGACTGTGCCCAGCGCTGCCCACGCGAGCTGGCGGATGATGTAGTAGTGGGGGTCCCCGAACCGCGCCAGCCCGATGACGAAGCTCGCGCTGTAGACCGCCACCAGGCCGGTGATCGTGAGCACGGCCGTGAGCGCGACCAGCGCGTAGTCCGGCCGCCCCGGCGTCCATTCACCCGTGCCCTGCGCGGCGGCTATGACGGCACCTCCTGGAATCCAGGGAGTGCGCGCACGGCTCGCCGGTACGCTTCCCCGCGCCCCTCGAACGAGGGGTAGGCGTCGAAGCTGGCAGCCGCAGGGGCGAGCAGGACCACGTCGCCCGGCCGCGCCAGGCGGGCGGCCGCCTCCACCGCTTCCTCGACTGTGTCCACGCGCTCGCAGGCCGGGTGCACCCGGCGCATCGCGTCTTCGAACAGTGCGGCCGCCTCGCCGAAGCAGACAACGGCACGGCAGCGCTCGCGTACCAGCACCTGCAATCTGTCGAGTGGCAGATGTTTTTCGCGCCCGCCGAGGAGGAGCACAACACGCTGTTCGTACGACCGCAGGCCGGCCATCGTGCGTTCGGGGCTCGTGGCGATGCTGTCGTTCACCCACGTAACGCCGCCTGCCGTCCCGACCGTCTCGAGACGGTGCGCCACCCCGCCGAAAGTCGAGGCGGCCCGCGCCATCGCCTCCACGGGCCAGCCGGCGGCGCCCGCGATGGCGCAGGCCATCACCACGTTGGCCACGTTGTGTTCGCCGCGCAGCCGGATCGCCGCGCGTTCGAGCACGGGCCGCGCCCACTCGCCCCGCCGCACCGTGACGACGCCGTGCTCGAGCCAGGCTCCGTCGCCCTCCACCTCGCCCGTGATGGAGGTGCGCACCAGCGCCCCCCGTACCGAAGGTATGAACGCCCGGCTCGTCTGGTCGTCGGCGTTCAGCACCGCTGTGTCCGCCTCCCCCTGCCGCGTGAGGATGTTGCGCTTCAGGCCCACGTATTCGTCCCAGCTGAACTGGTCGAGGTGGTTCGGCGTCACGTTCGTCACGGCTGCGATGGCCGGCGAGCGGTCCGTGTACTGCAGCTGCGTGTGGCTGATCTCGAGGACGACCGTCGTCCGCTCCGTGATGCTGTCGAGCCGGCCCAGCAGGGCCTCGCCGATGTTCCCCCCGACCACGTGCTCGACGCCGGCCGCCGAAGCCATGGCGCCCACGAGCGCCGTCGTCGTCGACTTGCCGCTGGAGCCCGTTATCCCGATGACCTTCGCCGGGCAGAGCTGGAGGAAGAGCTGCATCTGCGACGTCAGCGGGATGCCCAGCTCACGTGCCCGCACCAGCGCCGGGTTGTAGCGCAGCACCGACTGCGACACGGCCACCAGGTCGAAGCCGGCCGGGTCGAGCAACGCCTGGCCGCTGACCACGCGCTCGACCCCCTCGGGGGCGGCGGCGCCGGCGGCCTGAAGCTGCTCCTCGCCGCGCGTGTCGGACATGACAACGCTGGCGCCGTTCTCCAGGAGCCAGCCCGCCAGGTCCCGCCCTTCAATGCCGAGCGAGTACACGAGCGTGTGTTTTCCCCGCACGTTGGGCACGCCGCTCGTCAACGGGGCTTCCCTGGTCATCATGCTGGCACCGCCAGGGCGAAGGCGACGCCGAGCATGGCCGCAGCAATGCCCACGAGCCACGCGCGCGTCACGACCTGCGTCTCCGCCCAGCCGATCTCTTCGAAGTGGTGGTGAAGCGGCGCGCGCTTGAAGACGCGCTTGCCGCCGCTCAGCTTGAAGTAGCCAATCTGGATGATGTTGCTGAACGCCTCCGCCACGAAGACCAGCCCGATGAGCGGGAGCAGCAGCCACTGGCCCGTCATGAGAGCCACGACCGCCAGGCTCGAGCCCAGCGCCAAAGCCCCCGTGTCGCCCATGATCACGAGGGCGGGGTGCGCGTTGTACCAGAGGTAGCCGAGGTTTGCCCCCGCGATGATGAAGGCGAAGGTGGCGACGAATTCCTGGCCCTGGATGAAAGCGATGATCCCGTAGGCAATGAACGCGATCAGAGTTGTCCCGCCGGCCAGCGCGTCCAACCCGTCCGTGATCGCCACAGCGCTCGTGGTGCCGACGATGACAGCGACCGCGATCGGGATGTACCAGAGGCCCAATCCGTACGACCCCGACCACGGCACGTTGATGGACTCGACTTCGATCTGGTCGTAGAGCACCCACGCAGCGCCCACGGAGAGCACCGTGAGGAACGCGATCTTGAAGCGCCAGGAAAGGCCCGCGCGGCGACGGTGTTGCAGCGAGCCGAGGTCGTCGACGAAGCCCGCCGCGCCCGTGATCCCGATCATCGCCAGCGGCAACAGGATCGAGCGATGGTCCCACCAGTCGACGGCGATCGCCGTCACAATGAACGTTGGCACCCAGATGATGAACCCACCGAAGGTGGGCGTGCCCGCCTTGCTCTGGTGCGAGGCGGGCTGGTATTCGCTGATGCTCTTGCCCGTGTTCTGCGTGCGCAAGTAGCGCAGGATCGGCCAGCCCAGTGCCACAGCGACGACGGACGAGACTGTCCCCGAGATGAGCGCGTGGATCATGCCGCGCCTCCCAACAGGGGGATCAGCGTCTCGAACTCCTGGCTGCGCGACGCCTTCAACAGCACGGTGTCCCCGGCCCGCAGCAGCTCGCGGACGGCCGCCGCCGCTTCTTCCTTGGCCGGGAACCAGTGTGCTTCCGCCAGTCCCGCCGCACGGGCCTCGTCGACCAGTGGGCGGCACGCGTCGCCGACTGCGAACAGCGCGTCGCAACATCCCGCTGCCAGCCGCCCGGCCGTGCGGTGCTCCTGTTCCTCGTACTCGCCCAGCTCTGCCATCTTCCCGAGGAGCGCGAAGCGGCGGGGGCGCAGGCCGCGCAGCATCTCCAGTGCCCCGGCGAGCGACGCAGGGCTCGAGTTGTAACGGTCGTCGACGATCGTCGAGCCGTTTGCGCCGGCGAGCTGCCTCACCCGGCCGGTGACGCCGCTGCTGGCGACCGCCTTCGCCGCCTCGAACAAGCGCATCCCCAGCGCCATCGCCACGCAGATCGCAGCTACCACGCCCGGCACGGTGTGTACCCCGGGTACCGGGGAGTCGACGCGCGCCCGCTCGCCGCCCGCCGACACGGAGAACCGCGTGCCCTCCAGCCCATGGCCTTCTACCGGGCCGTAGCGCACGGAGGCGCCTCCGTTCTGTGTCCCGAAGGTGATCACGCGGCAGGCGAGCTCGCTGGCCACCGGCGCCACACGCGGGTCGTCCGCGTTGAGCACGGCCGTCCCGGTGGGTGGAAGCGCACGCGGCAGCGTCAGCTTCTCGGCCTGGATGGCTTCGACGCTCCCGAGCCTGGCCACGTGCGTCAGGCCGATGTTGAGGACAACGCCAACCTCCGGCCGTGCCATCGCGCAGAGCTCGGCGATCTCGCCCTTGCTGTCCATGCCCATCTCCAGCACGGAAACCTCATGCGTGGGCCGCAGGCTCAGCAGAGCCAGGGGCAGACCCTGCCGGGAATTCAGCCCCCCCTCGGTCCAGTGTGTGGCGAAACGGCTGGCGAGCACCGCGGCGGTCATCTCCTTGGCGGTCGTCTTGCCCACGGTCCCGGTGATTCCGACCACGCGCGGCCCCGGACATGCCGCCCGCCATGCTGCCCCCAGCTCACCGGCCGCCTTCGTCGTGTCGGGCGCCACGACGAGCGTGCGGTCCGGCCACGCGCGCTCCGGGGCACGGCTGCAGATGGCAGCCACCGCGCCAGCGTTGAAGGCGGCGTCCACGAACAGGTTGCCGTCGGTGTTGTCGCCCGGGTATGCGGCGAACAGTTGCCCTGCCCGGATTCGACGCGAATCCGCGTCACCGCCCGTGACGGGAACGTCGGGCCCCTCGTGGACTTCATAACCCAGCCGGCGCATGGTCGCTGCCACCCACCCGGTCGTGAGGCCTGTCATCACGGCGCCTCCACGAGCATGCCCGAGTCGGGCCGGACGTTCAGGTAGTGCAGCGTGTCGTCGATCAACTTTGCGACCACCGGCGCCGCAGCCTGCGTGCCGGTCATCAGGTCGTCGTTCTGGTCGATCTTGACCATGATCAGCACGCGCGGGTGGTCGGCGGGCGCGAAGCCGATGAACGAGGCTACCTGCCGGTCGTCGTAGCCGTTCGGGATCGGCACGTTCGCCGTCCCGGACTTGCCGCCCGCGGTGTAGTCGCGCGGCTTGCCGGGGTGGAAGTGCCCGGGATTAACGACCGCTTCGAGCATCTGCCGCATCGTCGCGCTCGTGGCCTCGGAAATCGCCCGCCCCACGATTTGCGGCTTGATGTCCTGGCGCGTGCCGTCGGCGGAAATGATCGCCTTCACGAGGTGCGGGCGCATGAGGTTGCCGCCGTTAATCGCTGCCGCCACCGCCGAGATCATCTGCATCGGCGTCACGCTAATGGACTGGCCGAAGGCCTGTGTCGCCAGGTCGACCGGCGACCAGTCCGGGTCGCTGGGGCGGCGGATGATGCCGCCCGCCTCGCCCGTGAGGTCGATCCCGCTCGGGTTGCCGAAGCCGAACGCGTCGAGGTACCGCTGGAAGGCTCCGGGAGACTTCGCTTCCAGCGCCTGCTGCATGAAGATCGCCCCGGTGTTGATGCTGTTCTGCAGCACCTGGGTCATCGTTTGCTGGCCGTAGACGTTGAAGTCCCAGTTGCGGATCGGGATGCCGTACACGTAGGCCGTGCCCGTGTCGACGTAGGTCGTGTTGGGCGTGACGGCGCCGGCGTCGATCGCCGCCGCCGCGGTGACCACTTTCATCACGGACCCGGGCTCGTACAGGTCCGTCACGGCCCGGTTCCGCAACAACTCCATCTGCTGGGGGTCATTCAGGTCGAGCGTGCTGTACTTCAGGCTCGGCACGGTTGCCAGCGCGAGGATCTCGCCCGTCGAAGGGTCCATCATGATGATGGCGCCGCCCTTCGCGCGGTGGTCCCTGATCGCCTGGGCAAGCCGCTGCTCTGCCAGTTGCTGCAGGTGCCGGTCGATGGTGAGGACGAGGTCCTTGCCCGCTACCGGGTTCGTGGCCAGGTGCTGGCCGAACGGGATCGGCTCACCTGCCGTGTCCCGTTCGTAGATCGCTTTGCCGGGTGTG
>Ga0315281_10007602_pt1 | contig 15229 bp, 13 predicted proteins | sample YL17G07_0_MG_FD_204540 | JGI IMG/M metagenome (GOLD analysis project Ga0315281, IMG submission 204540) | Sediment microbial communities from Yellowstone Lake, YNP, Wyoming, USA - YL17G07_0 | ecosystem: Environmental > Aquatic > Freshwater > Lake > Sediment | place: USA: Wyoming | collected...
TTGCATGAAATGTGGGGTTGGATTGCCCGAAGTTGGTTCTGACATTATTTACTCCTCTCTTGTGATATTGAATGGCTGCCGCCACATGATGATTAACATAAAAACAACTTTAAAAAACTATTTTTTGATTCAAACTTACAGCCCGCCGGTTTCGCAGGCAATCTCCAGCCATGCGCACACTTTGCGCTGAAAACCTAGCGCCCAAGCAGTACAAAAAGGCCGATACCCAAATAGGCTATCGCGCTAACTGCAAGAAATACGGTCAAAAACAGGAATTTGTTATGCAACATCTGTTGAAAAAAAGAAACTGGCGCACCGCCAGCACTGGATGATTCCATCGGATAGTCTCCCATTTGTGTTTTTTGCAATGTATTTCACGCAACTGCTCTGCGGCAATTTGACGCATACGAGAATTTTGTCCCAACCGCAATAATGTGTCAAGCATAATTACGAGTAATTACGAGTAATTTAATCAACAATTTTTGTAAGGGATTTTTTTGACTAACGGGCATGGCAAGCAGCCGCCCCATATCATGAAGCTTGCCATGCCCATTCCCTCTCCTCAATCCTCTCCCGCAAGCGGGCGAGGAGGCGAACGAATCGCTGCGCGAATTTCACGTTAAAAGCAAGCATCCATATCCGGGTTAGTTAATCATCGGATGACCACTCGGCAATCAGCGAACACATGCTGCACGTATTGGATTAGCACCAGAAACGAGGGGGACTAACAGGTTGTTCATCCGTTCCACGATTTGTGCTGCTGCTTGATGGCTTGCCATTTCCAACGCGAGAGCCCCTCCGCGCGCATCCGGGGTTTGTGCCGGGATATCAAAGTGCAATTTTCCACCTCCCAGCTCACGTTTATTGCGCAACTGTATCAAAGAAAATTGCAGATCAAGCTCAATATGGCTATTTTGCTCATCAATAAAAACCTGTTCAAACGCATTGAGCCCGATATGCAAGGCGCACCGCGCAGTTTGATTTGATTGTTCCAATGTGAGCAAATTCTTGCCCCCTGCTTGACGAAGAACCGAAGCAAGCATCAGGATGGGCGGCATATTCCATCTGTTATCGCTGTAGGATTGGAGTTTGTTATCTCCGTAACGGAGACGGTACAACATATCTTTACCCATATAAACCGGGGCAGCATCAACCGGCGCAAGCAACAATGGAATAGATAGCTCTTGTACGGCTGGCTGCACCGGCGCAACGGCAAAAACAGTGATATCGCGCGGCATTGGGGGAGCGCATCCCGACAAGACGAAGCCAAGCAAAAAAACAGGCAGCAAAACACCTCGCCTCATGGTTTATGGCCTTTTTCAGCCGGGCCGGGACGAGCGGGAGGCTTGCCGAAAAGGACACTTTCGGGATGCTCGTCCAGCGTGTTCAATAAACGGTTCAAAGTGACTGCATCCTGGTTTAACTGATGCGTGAGCTGGTGAAAGCGTGGCAGCGTTTCCTCATTCAATGTTGCGCCCACTTTACTGATTTCATGCATGGCGGCAGTGGAGGCTTTCAACATGGGCTGAAGCTCCGTGCCGGCATGATCAAGATTTTCCAGCAGGCGGCTGACGCGTTGCCGCCCTTTATCATCCAGAACCATATTCAGATTCGTAATCAATTTATTCGCATTAATCGCGATTTCTTCGACATTGGCCACAACTTTCTTACCGGATGCCAGCATTCCGCTCATTTGCGATTCATTTAGCGTCATCATTTGATCCCCCAATGGGGCCCTGTCGATGCCGCTATCATCCAGCTCGATATATGAAAGCCCTGTCAGTCCTTGTCCGGCGAGATGGCCAAAGGAACCTTTGGTCAAGATCAGATTCTCGTCAACGGAAATTGTTACAATGATGGCGATCGGGTTAGTGGGATCCATGGAAATACTCTCGACATGCCCGACACTCACGCCACGAAAATGCACTGCGGCGCGTTTATTCAAACCGGACACCGGACTCAAAGACTTCATTTGGTAACTTCTCTGCGGTGTATGGGAGTTATTTAACCACCAGAAAGAAACAAGGAGACCGATTCCGAGCAACAAAGCAAATAATCCTGCAATCAGTGTGTAGGCGCGATTTTCCATTTATCAGTCCGTTCCAGGCGTTCACTGACGCCTTTAAAAAAGTTTTGGGCAAAAGGATGATCAACATTGGCCAATTCCGGCAAACTGCATGAGGCAATGATATGTTGATCGGCAAGCACCGCTACCCGGTCGGTCATGCCAACCAGTGTATCAAGATCATGAGTAACAAAAATAACGGTCAAACCAAGTTGTTTCCTGACACTCTTGATCAATTGGACAAATTTTTCACTGCGATCCGGATCCAGACCCGCAGTCGGTTCATCCAGTACCAGCAATTCTGGCTCCAGAGCCAAAGCGCGGGCAAGCGCAACACGCTTGACCATACCACCCGATAATTGCGCCGGCAATAACCAGGCGTGTTTCGGTTCCAGTTCAACCAGCGCCAATTTATGCATCACCAGCAGATGAATAGCTTCCTCATCGAACTGTCGAAGCTCACGCAGCGGAAATGCAATGTTTTCATACACCGTTAGCGCTGAAAAAAGGGCACCCTGCTGAAACAGCATGCCAAAACGATTGCGTGCCTGCCGTGCGGCATCCCGGTCAAGGTTCGCCAGATTCACGCCAAACAGTTGTATTTCGCCGCTCGACGGTGTAGTGAGGCCAACAATATGGCGCAACAAGGTTGTTTTTCCGCTGCCGGAGCCACCCACCAGTGCCATCACCTCTCCCGTTCTGATGCCGAGGTTAAGATCGCGATGAATCACCGTCGAACCATACTGCGTCCAAACACCGGTCACTTCGCAAGCAAAACCGGATTGACTCATAGTCCGATGCTCCGGGTAACCATCGCAAACACGGCATCGACCAGTATCACCGTCGTAATGGCCGTCACCACGGATGAAGTCGTGCTACCGGATAAACTCTCAGTGTTGGGTTTGACACGCAAACCGAAGTGACAAGCTATCAGAGTCACCAGCACGCCAAAGGTCAATCCCTTGAAAACGGCTAATGTCAGATTTACCGGTACAACAACCTTCGGCAACTGATCAAGAAAAAACTCCATACTGATACCAAGTTGCAGTTTGGCCGCCAGCATACCACCGAAAATAGCCCAGGCCGATGTCCAAAAAGCCAGCAAAGGTGCAGCCAGCGTGAGCCCGATCACTTTTGGCAGGATCAGCCGCAAGGTGCGCGAAATGCCCATCGTGGACAAAGCATCAATCTCTTCAGTGACACGCATTACGCCGATCTGCGCCGTCATTGAGGAACCCGATCGCCCGGCCACAATAATAGCCATCAGAATAGGGCCAAGCTCGCGAATTCCGGCCAATCCGACAACATTGACAATAAAAATATCGGCACCGAATTTTCGCAACTGAAGTGCCATTAGATAACCCATCGCAATACCGATCATAAAGCTCACCAGTGCAGTCACCGGTAGCGCCAGCACGCCACCCTTGTAAAAATTGGCGGTAATCTCCTTGAACGGAATATTGCGCGGGTGCTTCAAAATATAAAAAAACTCGAGTATCAAACTACCGACCAGATTGAGAAACCCGATAATGTGGCCAAAAAATTCCAGATATTTGTCCCACATGATCTGTAACGGCATCATCACGCTGCCGCGCCCAGAGGCAAAAGAATGCGCGGTCGGCAAGCTGGCAAGCATATCGAACATAGCCGTATGCTCCGGGCGCAACACCATTCTTTGATCTACCTGTTTTCCCCACCCCGTCCACAACATCACTGCCGCGGCGCTGTCGAGTTGATCCACGCCGCTCAAATCCCAATGCGTAAACGGGTTGCAAAAAAAGACCGCAAGATGATCACGTAATTCCGCAAAATTATTTTGCACGCAGCGCAAAGACCAAACCCCCGTGAGAATCACACGCTTGGTTCCGTCCGGCAGGTCTTCAACACGAAACTCCGCGTCAGTCACATACACTCCCTGATGTTATTTTTTCTTCAAAGCAAGACGAATTAATCTGCGTTTCCCTAAGCCGGACGAGCCGGAACCAAAATGTAGGTCGGGCTCTGCCCGACATAATGGTGGGCAGAGCCCACCCTACGGGCGCTATTAATACGTTGATAACAATATACAAACACAAAATTTTTATCACTTTTTGACATCATTTAACTGATAAGTGACTATATCTCGCGATCCGGAAACAGCTCTTCTGCATAGCCAAATTTAGTCATATCCCCGATTCGTGAGGGGTACAACACTCCGTCCAAATGATCACATTCATGCTGTACTACGCGGGCATGAAACCCGCTTACCGTTCTATCTATCAATGCGCCGTTCTCATCATACCCCTGGTAGCGGATATTCCGAAATCGCGGAATAAGCCCGCGAAGGCCGGGGACACTCAAACATCCTTCCCACGCGCTTTCAATTTTATCGTCCAGCGGTGTAATAACAGGATTAATCAACACGGTCTCCGGCACTGTTTCAGCATCCGGGTAACGCAAATTCTGCACTTCTCCGTCATGCGGTGGCGGGGATACGCCAAAAATGACGACCCGCAAATTTTTACCAATTTGTGGTGCCGCCAACCCCACACCGTTCATGGCCTGCATCGTATCGCGCATATCCATCAACAGCGCTTGCAGCTCCGTTCTATCAAAATTTTCAAGGGGTTTTGATCGCTCCAAGAGACGTGCATTACCCATGCGCAACACCGGTTTAATCGCCATCACAACTTACCACGCATTCCAGTATATTGCGCACACGTTGCATTGAGGCACCCGCAATCGCGTTAACCTGCTCCATATTAACGCCCTGTTTGTTATCACCCCGCCCCGCCGCATAATTAACCGACACGGCAATAATGGCATATTTCATATTCAGCTCCATTGCCAACGCGGTTTCCGGCATAGCTGTCATACCGACCATATCGGCGCCATCGCGTTCATAGCGATTGATCTCCGCAATACTGTCAAGCCGGGGCCCCTGCGTCGCGGCATATACGCCGCCATCCGCACAGGGCTGCTTCACCGTTTTCGCACTGTTCAAAATATGCTCACGCAATTTCGGGCAAAAAGGCAATGTAAAATTGGCGTTGGTGTAAACCGCATCGCGGGTATCGTAAAAAGTTGCATCGCGCCCGTGGGTATAGTCGATAATCTGGTCCGGCACAACAATGCTGCCGGGTATCAAATCGGCACGAATCCCCCCCACAGTTGCAATCGAAACTACTTTACTCGCACCCTGTTCGCATAACGCCCACAGATTGGCGCGGTAATTTACCAAATGCGGAGGAATAATGTGCCCATAACCGTGGCGCGCCAGAAAAATCACTTCGTGCTGATTCAATGTGCCAAACAGAAATGCACCGGATGGCTCACCATATGGCGTACGCATCACTTGCCGATGCGTAATTTCCAGATTTTCAAGCTCTGTCAGGCCATGCCCGCCAATAATTGCCAACATTAGGAAATCTCCAAAAATTTATTTTTCTTTCACCGCATATATGGCAGGCAAGTTACGCCATGCCCCCTCGATATCCATACCAAAACCAAACACAAAACGGTTCGGCAATTCCACGCCCACAAAATCGGCATGAATCGGCTTTGGCCTATCATGTTGCTTGTCGGCAAATACCGCGCTATAGAACTTGCTGGCACCAAGCTCCATCACACGCCGGTGCAACGCCGCCATTGTATGCCCCTCATCGAGAATATCATCCAGAACCAATACGACACGGTTACGCACATTCTCGCGCGGTTCAACTTTCCAATGCATCCGCCCACCCTGGCGCGCATCGCCGTAACGCGAAACATGAACATAATCAAAATCCAGCGGAAAATTAAGCAAAGGCAGCAACTGCCCGGTAAATACCACCGCACCCCCCATTACCGACAACACCAGCGGATGCGCGTCCGCCAGCGTGCCGTTGATTTGCTGTGCGATTTGTTTCAGCGACGATTGCACTTGCTCCGCCGAATAGAGCAATTCCGCCTGTTGCAAAATTTCAGACAAGTGCTTAATCGGCATTATTTCAAGCTGTGTAAATACACGGCGAATTCATCGCGCACCTCCGGATGCTTCAACCCCAACGCCACCATCGCTTTGAGATAACCTAATTTTGAACCACAGTCATAGCGTGTCCCTTTGAAACGATAAGCCAGCATTTTTTCTTCCCGCATCAATGCGGCAATGCCATCGGTCAACTGTATCTCCCCTCCCGCTCCTGCCTGCACTTTTTCCAGATAATGAAAAATACGCGGCGTAAGAATATATCGCCCCACCACGGCAAGTGTCGAGGGCGCATTTTCCGGCTTTGGCTTTTCGACAATGGCATTCACTTGCTCTATCTCCTGCGACATGACAGTGCTGCCGACAATACCGTAGCGGCCAGTTTGCTCTCTCGGCACGTCCTGCACCCCCAGTATCGAACACTGGTGCTGCCGGAAAATATCCGCCATCTGTTTGATGGTGGGCGGATCGCCATCAATCAAATCGTCCGCCAGAATCACGGCAAACGGTTCGTCTTGAACCACCGGCCGAGCACACAATACCGCGTGACCGAGTCCGAGCGGCTCCGCCTGCCGGATATAGATGCAATTAATGTGCGAAGGGATGACTTCTTGAACCAGCCGCAACAACGCTTCCTTGCCGTTTATGGCCAGTTCGGCCTCCATCTCGTATGCCTTGTCGAAATGATCCTCGATCGCGCGTTTGTTTCGGCCGGTGATAAAAACCATATCGGTAATACCGGCTGCCACCGCCTCTTCCACCGCATACTGGATCAACGGCTTGTCGACGACGGGCATCATTTCTTTCGGGCTGGCCTTGGTCGCCGGAAGAAAACGGCTGCCCATTCCGGCCACGGGAAAGACGGCTTTGGTAATTTTTTTCATTTTTATTCCAATAAGTTCAAGAACTGCTGTTCATCCAGCACAACAACATTTAATTCACGCGCCTTGTCGAGCTTGCTGCCCGCATCGGCACCGGACACCACATAATCTGTTTTTCTTGATACGCTGCCGCTCACTTTGGCACCCAAAGCCTCAAGTTTTTCTTTGGCTTCGTCACGCGACATGGCATTCAAAGCACCGGTCAACACGAATGTTTTGCCTTCCAACGACAAAAGGCCCGGCGGTTGCTGTTGATGCTCCTCCCAGCACACGCCCGCTTCGCGCAATTGATTGATAACCTCGCGATTATGCTTTTCCGCCAGAAAGTCAACCATGCTCTGCGCGACGACAGGGCCAATATCATGCACTTGTTGCAGGCTCCCCACATCCGCTGCCAGCAAATTATCCAGGGAACCAAAATGTTTTGCCAAATCTTTCGCCGTCGACTCACCCACGTTACGGATGCCCAGCGCGAATATGAAACGAGCCAGGGTGGTGCGCTTGCTGAGCTCTATCGCGGCCAGCAAATTAAGCGCGGATTTCTCACCCATGCGCTCGAGAATGACAAGTTCCAACAAACGCAATTTGTACAAATCTGCGGGGGTGCTAACAATATGCGCATCCACCAGTTGCTCGATAAGTTTATCACCCAGCCCCTCGATATTCATGGTGCGGCGGCCCGCAAAATGGAGCAATGCCTGTTTGCGCTGTGCCGGGCAGAACAAGCCGCCGGTACAGCGCCACACCGATTCATCTTCCTGTCGGACAACGCGCGACCCGCACACCGGGCAACTCGTTGGAATAACAAACTCGCGCGCATCGGCAGGGCGGCGTTCCGGCAAGGCACGCACAACCTCCGGGATCACATCCCCCGCACGGCGGACGATAACTGTATCGCCAATGCGCAAATCCTTGCGGCGTATTTCGTCTTCGTTGTGCAGCGTGGCGTTTGTCACGGTGACTCCGCCGACAAATACCGGTGCCAATCTTGCCACCGGTGTCAACGCGCCTGTTCGCCCAACTTGCAGCTCGATATCCAGCAGCGTGGTCGTTGCCTCTTCGGCAGGAAATTTATGTGCGATCGCGAAACGCGGTGCACGCGATACAAAGCCGAGCTGTTGCTGTTGCGCAATATCGTTGACTTTATACACGACACCATCAATATCAAACGGCAAAGTGGCGCGTTGCACGCCTATCTCGCGATAATAAGCAAGCAAACCCTCCACCCCACTCACCACACGGCATTGTTGCGCAACCGGCAACCCCCATTGCCGCAACAAGTCCATTTGCCGGTCATGCCGCGACGGTAGCTGAACTCCGTCGCAGTACCCGATACCATATGCAAAAAAACTCAAACGTCTGGTGGCAGTAACACGAGAATCAAGCTGGCGCAACGATCCTGCCGCGGCGTTGCGCGGGTTGGCAAATTCTTTTTCGCCCCTCGCGCGTTGCGTGTCGTTCAGCTTTGTAAAATCAGTTTTCAACATCAACACTTCGCCGCGCACTTCAACATCTGCAACCTGTTCGCTCAAACGTAACGGGATAGCTCGTACCGTGCGCAAATTTTCCGTTACCTCCTCGCCCGTATTGCCATCGCCGCGCGTTGCACCCTGCACAAATACCTGATTACGGTAGGTCAACGTGATCGCCAAGCCGTCAAATTTCGGTTCAACCGCATACTCCACTTCCGGTATATCCAAAGCTTCGCGAATGCGCCTGTCGAAAAGACGAACCTCTTCCTCGCTGAACGCATTATTGAGCGACAGCATCGGCACACGATGCCGCACCTCCGCGAACAACTTGAGCGGTTTTCCCCCCACCCGTTGAGTGGGGGAATCAACGCTCAACAACTCGGGGTGCTGCGCTTCGAGCGCCTGCAACTCCCGAAATAATTTGTCGTATTCCGCATCTGAAATACAGGGATCATCAAGCGCATAATAACGGTGATTATGCTGCTCGATTTCGTTGCGCAACTGCGCAATACGCGCTGCGGGTTCCATCATGCAAACAAGCGGCGGGCCTGCACGCTGCCCGGCACAATCCCGTTTTCGCACATTTTTAATTCAATTTCCGTAATTCGGCCGCGAATAAGTTCCAATTCTTTATCTTTCAGCACCACACGGTGATCATCCACCAGATTAGCCTGCAATTCCCCGGCAAAAACATGCGCGGCGCGCACCATGGCATCAAACTGAACGGCCGGATCCAGCGTGCGGGGGACATCCAACAGCAAAGTGACGCAGGGCGTGCTAAACGTATCCATTGTGTGGCTCTGAAAAGGCTTCGTATCCTGATTGACCAGTGTGAACAGGCTGTGTCCTTGCGCGTTCAGCAAATGAAATGCGCCGTCGGATTCCAGTGTCATGCCTTGCAAGGCAGCGGCTTGCATAATTTTTAATCCGGGCAGCAAACGCCCGCCAGGTGGCATCAAATTAACCCCGACCATTTGATCTACAACGGCGCAAAAATGATCCAGCTCAACCGCACGGCGGTGTGTTTCATTGACATCGGGAACAGTAATATCCGCCTTGATGCTGCCGGATACCCCCAACACGAGATCCCGGAAATCCGCCAGTTTTGCCGCGCTGACCGCACCGCCCCTGTCCACGAGTTGCAGCGCAATCCTGAATCTCCCGTAAAGAACCTTGCTCTCGGCAATAGCGCGTTCCCATCGTTGTGAATTCAGGGTTAAACCGCATACTTGAACCGGTTTGCCAAAATCAAACTTCCGTTGCCACAAACCGTCCAGCACAGCGGGCGGGGCGGGTTCATCCAAATGCAGTTCGATCACAAAATCACTGCGCATATCCAGCAACGCACAGGAATCATCCAGCACGCTTGCAGCCGGTTTTTCTTCGGCGGACAAAGTTTCAATTACCTTATCCGTTCCCCCCTCAACTGCTTCATCCCCGATTATTTGCAAAGCATGTTCAACTCGCCCGGGATCCCCCCCCTCACAAAGGGCATCCGCATGATCGGCTTTAAATGCCGCGCCAAATTTTTCCCGATACCGCTTCTGTTGCCACCAACCAAAGGCATATACTGCGGCAACCACGCCAAAACCAATTACCAACAAAGCGACTTGTAATTCACTCATGTTTTGAAGAGAACCCTTAAAAAAAAATTTGTAACTACTCAGGTAGGAGCAATATGTTGATTCATAACAAAAACGTAAAAATTATGGGCCTTCATCAAATTCACGCGTAAAAATGAATCACATAATAATCAATCGGTTGAAATAAATGCCAATATTGCTTGTTGCTGCGACAAAGTTGTAACTTGTTGTTTTTATTAAAAACCGCCTACCTGAGTAGTTACAAAAATTTATATGATTAGCCATAAAGTTCAGTGGGCAGCAGGGCATCGTTTTGCTCCCTTCTCCCGCAGGCGGGAGAAGGGCTGGGGATGAGGGGCTGTGTGCTGCAACAAAACTATTTATGACTCAACGACCCTCACCCTAACCCTCTCCCGTCTACGGGAGAGGGAACTGCTGGACTTCGTGGTTAATCAGGAAAATTTATATGTGCCCCGCCATGCGGTACCGCAGGATACGGCAAACCTGTAAACCGCATTCCCTCCGCCCGGTTTTATCCCGCACGGCCTCCGGAGCGCCAGTTGCGATTTATCCCTTTACTACGTTTTGATTTTGATGCGATTGCCCTGCTTCTGACTTCATACGGGTAGTTCAGGGTAGCATCGCTGTGTTAAAATGTCGACTTTGTCACACATCTGAAGTCTCAAGTCAAAGCAAAACTTATGGAACAAAAATTCGCCAAAGAAACGCTGCCGGTCAGCCTCGAAGAAGAAATGCGCAAGTCCTACCTGGACTATGCAATGAGCGTCATTATCGGGCGCGCATTACCCGATGTGCGCGACGGCCTTAAACCTGTACATCGGCGCGTTTTATTTGCCATGCACGAACTGTCAAACGACTGGAACAAATCCTATAAAAAATCGGCTCGCATCGTCGGTGACGTAATCGGTAAATATCACCCGCACGGCGACACGGCTGTCTATGACACCATTGTTCGCATGGCGCAGGATTTTTCCCTACGCTACACGCTGGTGGATGGGCAAGGTAACTTCGGCTCGGTGGATGGCGACAACGCGGCGGCAATGCGTTACACCGAAATCCGCATGGCAAAAATCGCCCACGAATTGCTCGCCGACCTGGACAAGGAAACGGTCAACTTCGGGCCGAACTACGATGGCTCCGAGCACGAACCGCTGGTGTTTCCTGCGCGCTTCCCCAACCTGCTGGTGAACGGCTCCTCCGGTATCGCGGTGGGCATGGCAACCAATATTCCGCCGCATAATTTGAACGAGGTGGTGGATGCCTGTCTCGCGCTGCTGAAAAACCCCGATCTGGATATCGAGCAACTGATCGAATATGTACCCGCACCGGATTTTCCGACGGCGGGTTTCATCTACGGCCTGTCCGGCGTAAAAGAAGGTTACCGCACGGGCCGAGGGCGCGTGGTAATGCGCGCGCGCACCCACTTTGAAGATATTGGCAAAGGCGAACGCCAGGCCATCATCATCGACGAGCTGCCCTATCAGGTGAACAAGGCCAACCTGCTGATCAAAATCGGCGAACTGGTGCGCGAGAAACGGCTGGAAGGCATTTCCGAAATCCGCGACGAGTCGGACAAATCGGGGATGCGTGCGGTGATCGAATTAAAACGGGGCGAAAACGCCGACGTGATCCTCAACAAGCTGTACAAAGACACCCAATTGCAAGACAGTTTCGGCATCAACATGGTCGCGATCATCGACGGCCAGCCGAAGCTGCTCAACCTCAAACAGGTGATCGACGCGTTCTTGCGCCATCGCCGCGAAGTCGTCACACGCCGCACCGTTTTCGAATTGCGCAAGGCACGCGAACGCGGCCACATTCTCGAAGGTTTGGCGGTGGCGTTATCCAATGTTGATGAAATCATCGCGCTGATCAAAGCCGCACCGACACCCGCCGATGCCAAGCGTGAAGTGATGGCGCGCTCGTGGCGCTCGTCGCTCGTGGAAGATATGTTGAGCCGTGTCAGCGATGCGTCGCGCCCGGAAGGCCTGCTGCCGGAATTCGGGCTGGTAGGCCAAGGAAAAACTCGCGGCTACCGCCTCTCCGACGCGCAAGCGCAGGCAATTTTGGAATTGCGCCTGCAACGCCTGACCGGTCTGGAACAGGACAAAATCGTCGGTGAGTATCGCGAAGTGATGGACAAGATCACCGACCTGCTCGACATTCTTGCCAAACCGCAGCGCGTCACACAAATCATCCATGACGAACTGGTGGCGGTCAAGGCGCAATTCGGCGACAAACGCCGCAGCGAGATCATCACACACACGCAAGACATGAGCATGGAAGACCTGATTGCGCCGGAAGACGTGGTGGTCACGCTGTCACACGGCGGTTACATGAAGGCGCAGCGACTCGATGAATACCGCGCGCAAAAGCGCGGCGGGCGCGGCAAGCAGGCAACGGCGACCAAGGAAGACGATTTCATCGACAACCTGTTTATCGCCAATACGCATAATTACATCCTGTGCTTTTCCAACCGCGGCCGCGTTTACTGGCTAAAAGTCTATGAAGTCCCGCAAGGTAGCCGCATCTCGCGCGGCAAACCGATCGTGAATTTGCTGCCGCTCGAAGAGGGTGAAAAAATCAATGCAGTGCTGCCGGTCAGCGAGTTTGTCGAGGATAAATATGTGTTTTTCGCCACCGCCAACGGCACGGTGAAAAAGACGCCGCTGAACGATTTTTCGCGCCCGATGAAACGCGGCATTATCGCGATCAACCTGGATGAAGACGACCACTTGATCGGTGTCGCTTTAACCGACGGCAAACACGATGTGATGCTGTTCTCGAACGGCGGCAAAGCCGTCCGCTTCGATGAAAATGATGTGCGCGGGACCGGGCGGGCATCACGCGGGGTGCGCGGCATGAAATTGGCCGCCAAACAACAGGTAATCTCCTTGCTGGTTGCCGAAAACGAACAGCAAAGCGTGTTAACCGCAACCGAAAATGGCTATGGTAAACGCAGCCCCATCATCGAATACACCCGGCACGCGCGCGGTACACAGGGCATGATCGCAATCAAGACTTCTGAACGAAACGGCAAAGTGGTCGCGGCAACACTGGTCAATGTCGATGACGAAATCATGCTCATCGGCACGAGCGGTGTACTGATTCGCACCCGCGTCAAGGAAATCCGCGAAATGGGGCGCACCGCCCAGGGTGTCACGCTGATGAACATGGAAAAAGGCGAAAAACTGGCCGGTTTGAGCCGCATTGCCGAACCGGAAGAAGAGGAACAATAGCGGGAAGGGGAAGGGTTAAGAGGGAAGAATAAGAACCGCCGATTTTACCCTTTTCCCTTCCCTCTTTTCCCTTGACAGGATTTTTTTCAGGAGAGAACAACATGACGATTTACAACTTTAGCGCGGGTCCGGCAGTATTGCCGAAAGAAGTTTTGCAACAGGCACAGGCGGAATTGCCCGACTGGCACGGCAGCGGTATGTCGGTGATGGAGATGTCGCATCGCGGCAAGGAATACATGGGCATCCAGGCGCAGGCTGAAGCCGATCTGCGCGAACTGATGGGCATTCCCGCCAATTACAAGGTACTCTTCCTGCAAGGCGGTGCCAGCCAGCAGTTCGCGATGATTCCAATGAACCTGTTGCGCGGCAAAACCTCGGCCGATTACCTGAATACCGGCGAATGGTCGAAAAAAGCGATCAGTGAAGCCAAGAAATTTTGCTCCGTAAACGTCGTGGCAACCGGCGCGGACAAAAACTTTTCCTGCATCCCCGCGTTTGATACCTGGAAGCGCGACCCTGATGCCGCCTACCTGCACTACACACCGAACGAAACCATCGGCGGGGTTGAATTTAACTGGCTGCCCGAAGTTGGCGATGTGCCGCTGGTGGCGGATATGTCTTCAAACATCCTGTCGCGTCCGGTCGACATCGGCAAATATGGCCTCATTTACGCGGGCGCACAAAAGAACATCGGCCCGGCGGGGCTGGCCGTTATCATTGTGCGTGAAGACCTGATCGGCCAGACAATTGCGGGGACGGCGACCATGCTGGATTACAAGACTCATGCCGACAATGATTCGATGTACAACACCCCGCCGACTTATGGCATCTACATCGCCGGGCTGGTATTCCAGTGGCTGAAAAAAAATGGCGGTATTGCCGCAATGGAAAAAACAAACATCGCCAAAGCAAAACTGCTGTACGCGACAATTGATTCCAGCAACGGCTTCTACCATTGCCCGGTCGCCCTGTCGGATCGTTCGCGCATGAATGTGCCGTTCACCTTGAAAGACGCAAATCTTGACGGCGATTTTCTGAAGCAGGCCGATGCGCGGGGGTTATTGCAACTGAAAGGACACCGTTCGGTCGGCGGAATGCGCGCATCAATTTACAACGCGATGCCGCTGGCGGGCGTGCAGACACTGGTCGATTTCATGACCGAGTTTGCAAAGAAAAATGGCTGATCTCAAATGGCTGGCAGCCTGCCGGTAATTTCCTGCTTCCCCACAGAACAAGGAACAAAAAAATGGCTAACCCGTATCGCATTCTCACGCTGAACAAAATTTCCGCACAGGGATTAAAACGCTTTCCCGCAAACGCTTACCAGGTCGGCTCCGATATCACCGAACCGGATGCCATTCTGGTGCGTTCGCAGGCCATGCACGACATGGAAATTCCCGGCAGCGTAAAAGCCATTGCGCGCGCCGGTGCCGGAACCAACAATGTTCCCATTGCAAAAATGAGCGCGCGCGGGGTGCCGGTATTCAATGCGGCGGGCGCAAATGCAAATGCCGTGAAGGAGCTGGTGGTGGCCGGAATGCTGCTGGCAGCGCGCAACATCGTACCCGCGCTGCAATTTACTGCAAGTTTGCAAGGCGACAATGCCACCATGCACAAACTGGTCGAGGACGGCAAAAAAAATTATGCGGGCATCGAGTTGCGCGGACGCACGCTGGGTATCATCGGCTTGGGTGCAATCGGTCGCCTGGTTGCCGATACCGCATTGTCCATCGGTATGCGCGTGTATGGCTATGACCCCGAGCTGACCGTGGATGCGGCGTGGAGCCTGTCTTCACAGGTGAAAAAGGCGCATAGCGTCGAGGAGCTACTCAAGAACAGCGATTTCGTTACACTGCATGTACCGCTGGTGGATGCGACGCGCGGGCTGATCAATGCCAAACGCGTTCAAGCGATGAAGCCTGGCAGCGTATTGCTGAATTTTTCGCGCGATGCCATTGTCGAGGAAGATGCCGTGCTGTCCGGCTTGGCGGGCAAGAATTTGCATTACTATATATGTGATTT
>Ga0315281_10007604_pt1 | contig 15222 bp, 14 predicted proteins | sample YL17G07_0_MG_FD_204540 | JGI IMG/M metagenome (GOLD analysis project Ga0315281, IMG submission 204540) | Sediment microbial communities from Yellowstone Lake, YNP, Wyoming, USA - YL17G07_0 | ecosystem: Environmental > Aquatic > Freshwater > Lake > Sediment | place: USA: Wyoming | collected...
ATGCGGTCGTATTTATGAAGGGGCGTCTAAGCTTGAGAGAAGAGGAACCGAAGATCATAGTCAATGAAGTATCTGCCCTTGAATCCGTGAAGATGAAGTACACCAAGGCCATAAGCATCGAGCTTCTTACCGCGGGCCTTGAGATGAGCGCTTTGGATAAGCTGAAAAAAGTCCTCTCCAGATATCCGGGAGCGGTGCCCGCCTATCTTAAATTTGTCAAGCCGGACGGTACGAAGGCCGTTGTAACAATGGGCAATAATTTTCTGATAGAGCCTCACGAAGGGCTCGTGCGCGACATAGAGAAGATATTCGGCCAGGACGTCGTCAACTTTCGGACGTAAATTTTTCGGCATTAACACACCCTTGCGGAGTGGGTGTCTCACGGGGACGCAAAATTTCCCCGGCGTGGAAATTTTGCTCTGAAAAGGTCGCTCGCTCTTTTTGGCATACAGGAATACAAGGGCCAAAAATCCGTGCCCGCTCGCGACTTTTAAGCCCCGCTCAACACCCACTCCGCAAGGGCGCGTTGACGGCGGCCGAAAAATTTTCTTGAGGGGTGAGTAGAGAGTGAGATTGGGATAGGGAGTGTTTCGCTAAAAATGAACCCGGAGAATAAGAAATATATCCTGGAGAATATGGGGAAGAAGCCCCCCGCTAAAAAAGCGGTAATATTGGCGTCCATCGCCCTAGTAATAGTCCTGGGTTTCGCGGTTTACGCCAACTCTTTGAACGGTAAATTTGTTTATGATGATCGAGACCTGATAGAGAATAACACGCTTATCAAAGAATGGCCCATTAGCCCGAAGATCTTCACCACGTATTTTGCGCAAGGCAGCTGCGAAAAATCTCCTTTTTACCGCCCCTTTCAAATGATCGCCTACGCGATAGATTACCGCATGTGGAAGTTAAACGTGGTGGGATACCATCTGACAAACATACTCTTACACATCCTTGCGGCGCTATGCGTCTACTGGCTCATCAACATCCTGTTTAACGATAAGATCCTTTCTGCCCTTACCGCCGTTTTCTTCGCAGTCCATCCCATACATACAGGGGTAGTCAATTACATATCAAGCCGCGCGGACTCCCTGTACCTCTTCTTTATGCTCGCCTCCTTCATATTCTATATCAAATCTCTAAAGGCTAAAGGTGTGGCATGCTATATCATCATGGTATCGAGCTATTCGTTAGCGCTCCTTTCCAAGGAAAACAGCCTCATCCTTCCAGCGTTGATACTCCTTTATCACTATACTTTCAGGGAGAAGATACGATTCAGGGAATTTCTCTCCATATCAGGCGTAGCGTTTATCTACGTACTGTTAAGGACGACGGTTTTAAAGTATTTAATAACCGGCGTAATATCTAACACTACTCTAATTCAGAGGATCCCCGGCTTCTTCGCCGCCGTGGCTACCTACGTAAGGCTCATCTTTTTACCCTTTGGCCTTCATATGGAGTACGGAGCGCCCCTATTCAACTTCACCGATCCGAAAGCGATATATGGCCTTGGGATATTAGCCGCCCTGATATTCTGCGCCTTCAAGACAATAAAGACTATCAGGCTCATATTCTTCTCCCTGTCGTGGTTTCTTATAACGCTAATTCCCGTCTCCAACCTTTATCCTATAAACGCCTATATGGCCGAAAACTGACTGTATCTGCCGTCAATAGGGTTCTTTCTGCTACTGGCGGGACTCTTAAAAGCGTTCTATGAAAAGGAAAAGTCCCGAATACTTGCCATAACCCTCACAGCGTGCCTATTGGCCTTTTACTCATATCTGACCATTAGACAGAATGAGACATGGCATGAGCCGGTATCTTTTTACGAAAGAACCTTAAGATATGCTCCCGGTAGTCCGGGAATATATAATAACCTTGCCAACAGATATGGTGAGACAGGCAGAAAAGAAGACGCTATCGCTATGTATAAAAAAGCGATAGAAATCAAGCCCAATCACGCCGATGCATACAATAACCTTGGCATCGCATACTATAGAATGAGGAAGAATGAAGACGCTATCGCTATGTATAAAAAAGCGATAGAAATCAATCCCAATTACTCCTATGCGTATAATAACCTCGCCAATATATATGATGAGACAGGCAGAAAGGAAGAAGCTATCGCTATATGTAAAAAAGCGATAGAAATCAATCCCAATTACGCCGAGCCATATAATAACCTTAGCGTGGCATACTATGAGATGGGGAAGAATGAAGAGGCTATCGCCATGTGTAAGAAAGCGATAGAAATCAATCCCGATTACGCCGAGCCATATAATAACCTTGGCCTCGTGTACTCTATGATGAGGAAAAAAGAAGACGCTATCGCCATGTATAGGAAAGCGATAGAAATCAATCCCAAATATGTCTCGCCATATAATAACCTTGGCGGGGCATACTATGAGATTGGGAAGAATGAAGACGCTATCGCCATGTATAGGAAAGCGATAGAAATCAATCCCAATTACGCCGATGCATATAATAACCTTGGCGGGGCATACTTTACAATGGGCAGGAAGGAAGACGCCGCCGCCGCATTTAAGAAGGCATTGGAGATAAATCCTGCCCAGGCAGATGCGCGCCGTAACCTGGATCTTATTAATAAATGATTTCTAACCTGGTTAGATTTGCCAATTTCTAACCTGGTTAGATTGACGGAGTAGAGACTTTTACTGCTGCTGGGCGAAAATATCCTGGTGGGTGAGGCAGCAGGTAGAGATTTTTACTTGTGACGCCACAGGCGGGCGATGCTGTAGGAACAAGTCGGCAGTCGGCCATCGGCCGTAAAGATCCGCCTTGACAATGTTTTGCGGCGATGTTACCATAACTCGTTGAAGAATAGAATGTTATGATAGATAAAAAGACAGAAGCCGACATTAAGGCGCTCAAGAGTTTTTTGGAATTCTGGACGAAATTTCGTTCCATATACGACGAAACTGTGTCTAAGGATATCATATCCGGCGAAGACGAGGCTAAATTTCTTGGGGTGAGGGATGTCATAAAGTCCAAGTATGAGGTATTGAGGAATAGCCTGGACTTTAAGTACGTGCCGCATTCCCGGCTGACAGATCCGGTGGATGGAGTTCTCGCGATAAACGGCATAAGGCTGATGTCCGAGAAGAGCCTTAAAAAATTGAACGAAGACTGGAGAGATTCGTACGTCTTCCTAAACAGTATCAGTGAACGCCTGAAGAACAAGAGGAAGCGGCTGGAAGATTTTAATCCCATAGCTGTATTTTTTAAAAGATTCTTTGAACGCAAAGGCGGATTATTGCGTAAAGGAGAGCCAAGATGACAAAAAAAGAGATAGTGCTGAAGATATCAGAAGAGACAAATATTAAACAGATCGATGTGAAGGCGGTGGTGCAGGGGATGCTCGATCATATAGTCGCGGCGCTCTCTAACGGCGATACGGTGGAGTTGAGGAATTTCGGGGTCTTTAAGGTAAAATTGAGAAGATCGAGAATAGGAAGAAACCCGAAAACCGGCGCGGTAGTACCGATACCGGAGAGAAAAGTTGTCTCTTTTAAGGTTGGCATGGTTATGAAGAAGAAGGTCAAGTAGTTAATAGTTATCAGGCTGTACCCCATAGATATCAGTTATTAGCCAGCGGGAGGAGAGAAAATTGGAATACAAGTCCGTGCGAGGGATGGAGGACATGCTGCCGCGGGATGCGTGGATCTGGCAAGACATAGAGGCCGCGGCCCGGCGCGAGTTTGAGTCCTCAGGGTACTCCGAGATACGAACACCGGTATTGGAAGACACCTCTGTCTTCGTGCGCGGCATCGGTGAGACCACCGATATAGTTACGAAGGAGATGTTTACTTTCCCGGACAGGAAAGAGCGCTCTCTCACGATGAGGCCCGAAGGCACCGCGCCCATAATCAGGGCCTACATTGAACACGCTCTTTTGCGTGTCGCGTCGATCAGCAGGCTCTATTATATAGGCCCCATGTTCAGGGCCGAGCGTCCGCAAAAAGGGCGCTTGAGGCAATTCTTCCAGATAGGCGCTGAAGTGATAGGGTCGAATTCTCCTTTTGCCGACATAGAAATTATAGCGCAGATTAATAATTTGATGAAGCTGTTCAGGCTTAAAGGCTTCAAAATAAAATTGAATACGCTCGGCTGTGTAACCGACAAGGCCAGGTTCGCGCAAAATCTTAAAGATTACCTGAGCGATAAAGACCAGAGGCTCTGCGACGATTGCAGATCAAGGATGGAGAAGAATGTCCTTAGGGTGCTCGACTGTAAGAATAATGGCTGTAAAGATATCGTAAGGGGAGCCCCGGACGTGCTTGAAAGCCTGTGTGCCGGATGCGAGGGGCATTTTGAAAAAGTTAAAAATAACCTTACCGCTCTCGGGATAAAATTTGAGGAAACGAAGAATCTCGTTAGAGGGCTGGACTATTACACAGGGACCGTCTTCGAGATCACGCATCCGTCTTTGGGCGGCCAGGACGCGATAGGCGCCGGCGGAAGATATGATAATTTGGTAAAGGATATGGGCGGAGCGGATGTCGGAGCTGTAGGTTATGCTCTCGGCATCGAAAGGATGATCATCGCTCTCAAAGACGAAGGCCGGAGGCCGGAGCCCGGGAATACAATATACATAGCAACGATCGGAGACGCGGCAAAATTAGAGGGAATAAAGATCGCGCAAGGCATCAGGGATGGAATAAGACAGGAGAATATAGCGGTGCTTACGGACATAGGCGAGGCATCTTTAAAATCGCAGCTTCGGAGCGCGGATAAGAGTGAAGCGAAGATCGTTATTATGATAGGGGAGGATGAATTGAGGCAGGGCAAAGTGACTATAAAATATATGAGCGGTAAAGTGCCTCAGATAATGGTCCCTGTGAGTTCTATTATGGTGGAAGTGAGGAAGGCTTTATGCTGAGGACGCATACCTGCGGTGAGCTTAACGCTAAGAACATAGGCGAGGCTTCCACACTTTGCGGCTGGGTTGGCGCAAGACGCGATCACGGCAACCTCATCTTTATAGATATCCGTGACGGATACGGCCTTACACAGGTGGTCTTCAATCCTAAATCCAGCGCGGATCTGCATAAAAGATCAGAGGAGTTGAGGTCCGAATTTGTCATAAGGGTGAGCGGTAAGATCGAGAGAAGGCCCTCCGGTACGGAGAACCTGAAGCTTCCGACGGGCCAGATCGAGCTTGCCGCCGAATCGCTCGAGATCCTGAACAAGGCGATTACGACGCCGTTTGAGATAACCGATGACGCGGCCGTCACGGAAGAGAGCCGCCTGAAATACAGATATCTTGATTTGAGGCGCGGCTCTATGCAAAGGAACCTCAGGCTCAGGCACAAGGTATGTAAGTCCGCGCGCGACTATTTTGACGAAAGAAATTTCGTAGAGGTAGAGACCCCGATCCTTACCAAATCCACGCCCGAAGGCGCAAGAGACTATCTCGTGCCCTCGAGAGTGAATCCGGGCATGTTCTACGCATTGCCTCAATCGCCGCAGCTGTTTAAACAGATATTGATGGTCGCGTCGTTCGACCGCTACTTTCAGATCGCAAAGTGTTTCCGGGATGAGGACCTGAGGGCTGACAGGCAGCCCGAATTCACCCAGTTCGATATAGAGATGTCGTTCGTTACGGAGGACGATATATTCGAGATTTCGGAAGGGCTGATGAAGAAGCTTTTTAAAGACGCGATAGGCTTCGACCTGAAGACCCCGTTCCCGAGGCTGAAATACGCCGATTCGATGTCAAGATACGGCTGCGACAAGCCCGATATAAGGTTTGGGCTTGAGCTGGTCGAGATAACGGATATCGTTAAAGATTGTCTGTTCAAGATATTCCGGGACGTTGCCGGTTCAAACGGCAAGGTCATTGCGATAAACGCCAAAGGATGCTCTTCATATTCCCGCGGACAGGCGGATGAATTGATAGAATTTGTAAAAGAGTACGGCGCGAAAGGGCTCGCGAACTTCAAATGTGAAGCGCTCACGCTTGTATCCCAGATCGATAAGTTCTTCTCGAAAGAAGAACTGGAAGCCATAAGGCTCGCGCTCAATGCTTCCGACGGCGATATGATATTTATCGTTGCCGATAAGGAGAAGACCGCATACGATGCCATGTCAAATTTGCGCAAGCTTCTGGGCAGAAGGCTGCGGCTTATTGATGAGAAGAGGTTTGAGTTCCTCTGGATCACCGACTTCCCGCTTTTCCAGTACAGCGATGAAGATAAGCGATGGGTTTCGGAGCACCACCCATTCACATCGGTCCATCCCGATGACCTGAGGCTCCTCGAAAAGGGTGAGGCGCTGGATAAAGTGAGATCGCGCTCGTACGATCTCGTTGTCAACGGCACCGAGATAGGTTCCGGCAGTATAAGGATACATGACAGGCAGATGCAGGAACTGATATTCAAAATCATAGGTATCGATGAAAACGAGGCGCTCCTGAGGTTCGGATTCCTTCTCGATGCGTTCAAATACGGCGCCCCTCCCCACGGCGGTGTGGCGTTCGGCCTGGATCGCCTGATGACATTATTTATTGGCTGCGATTCGATACGGGATGTCATAGCTTTCCCTAAGACGCAGAAGGCTTTCTGCCCGATGACGAACGCGCCTTCCGGCGTGGATGAGAAGCAGTTGAACGAACTTAACCTGAAGATAAAGAGATAAGGAACGCTCCTTAAGCGCGAATGCCAAGCAAGGTAAGGGTAATAAATCTCCATAAGTCATATAATCTGAATGAACGGTACGCGCAAAATTTAGCCGCGAAAATATTAAAGATAATCAACAGGGAACGGACGGCGGAGCTGGAGCTGATCTTCCTGGATGATAAGTCCATCAGGAAATTCAATAAAAAATACAAGCTCGAGAATAGAGCTACGGACGTGTTGAGCTTTAAGATCGATAGAAGAGATTTCGGCCAAAAGCTTTTTTTAGGCGAGATAATGATATCCCTGGATACGGCTTTTAAAAATTCAAAGCTCTATGGCACCAGTTTCGCTTATGAGATCGTGCTTTACATCATACACGGCATCCTGCACCTGTTCGGCTATGATGATGAAACGGCCGGAGATAGCCGTGAGATGGCTAAGAAACAAAACCAGATATTGGATAAATTATGCAGCTGCAGAAATTTATCGGAAGTTTTAACGCTGCGGTAGAAGGCTTCATATACGTCCTTAAGACAGAGCGCAACATGAGGGCGCACTTTCTGACGGCCCTCTTTTTTCTTCTCCTGGGGATATATCTCAGTTTTTCAGCCGTCGAGATAATAGCACTGTCCATAACGATAGCGCTGGTGCTCATTGTAGAGATGGTAAATACCGCTGTCGAGCTTACCGTGGATATGATAAAAGAAGAATTCCATCCGATCGCGCGTATAATAAAGGATATCTCCGGGGGGGCGGTGCTCCTCGCCGCGATAAACGCCGTGATCGTCGGCTATATTCTTTTCGCGAAGAGGGTCCTGCTCAGCGTAAATATGAACCTTATAAATGTCAGGGCCGCCCCATGGCATATTACTTTCATAGCGCTGATACTCGTATTTGGCGCGAGCATACTGGGAAAGATCATATTTCATAAAGGCGCTCCTCTGCGCGGCGGCATGCCGTCGGGACACTCCGCGATCGCTTTCGCTATATGGACCATCATAGCTTTCTTCACCAATAATTCCATCGTTATAATATTGTCATTCCTGATGGCGTTCCTTATCGCGCGCCACAGAGTGAAAGATGCTATTCATACCGTGTGGGAAGTGATAGCGGGCGCTGTGCTCGGAGTCCTTCTCACGACACTGATATTCCAGATATTCCGCTGATACGATGCCGATACAAAAGAGCGACGGGATCTTGCTGCGCCGTCAGGACCTGAGAGAGACCAGCATACTGCTGACTTTTTATACCAGGGATTTCGGCAAGATAAAGGGAATAGTCCGCGGCGTCAGGGGGCCGAGAGCGTGTTTTGGCGGCGGGGCCTTCGAGTTATTCGCGCTGGACAAAATAGTATTCTACGAGAGAAAGGGAGGCGAAATATTTACCATATCTCAGTGTGATCTTTTAAATTATTTCAACCCCATCAGGATGTCGCTCGAGAAGCTATCTTACGCCGCATATATGGCGGAGCTATTGGATTCGGTCACGAGCGTCTCGGATAAGAATAGGGAAGTCTTTGATCTGACGCTGAACAGCTTAACGCTTCTCGCGGGCATTTCGAGCTCCAGGCGTGTCGCGCGGATGTTCGAGATAAAGCTCCTGAGCCTGCTCGGGCTCATGCCTAATCTGGACGAGTGCGCGAATTGCGGCAATAAAGCCGGCTCAAGCCCCAGATTCAGCCTCCGGCATGGCGGGCTCATATGCAAGGAATGTTTCAGCACGGACAGGATGGCGGTGCCGATACTGCCCGGCACGGTAAAATTCATGGAGCATATACGCTCATCATCATTTGAAAGGGCGGCGATGGTGAAGGTCTCCGCCGAGGTAGGTAAAGAGCTCGAGAGATTGCTCCGCCGGTATCTCGATTACCACATAGAACGCCGCCTGAAGACCATCCAGTTCATCAAAGAGATAGAGTAGATTTTTCGGCCGCAACACGCTGGCATTTACTTTTGGCGCCTTGCTTTCGCTTGCCGCGATGGCGAAAATTCTTCGGGGCCTGCCGCTGCCCCAGCCTTTTGTTTCTATAAGGGCTGCGACTCTCTTGCGCGAACACCCACGGGAGGCGGCTAACCCCACCCCGTAGCGCCCTTACCTTCACAAAAGGCTGGGGCAGCGTCACCCATACGATTTTCGCCTAACAGCGGATGCTAAAGTAATGGTTACCTGTCTGCGGGTGCTTGCACGTGAGCCGAGAAATCTCCCCGGGGAGCGGAGGCGAAAATATCACGGCGGGTGACGCCTCAGGCGAAATCTTCAGGCAGCGGAACTTCTGCGGGAAGCCTGGAGCGACTTTCGTAAAATCTTGATACTTCTAGGCGATATACCAGGACAATGAAACTGCACAATTATATATATGGTAGGGGAGGTTTAAACCTCCCCTACCACTGGTGAATATAGGCAGGTTCATTGGCCATCAAGATTTTACAACAGCAGATGTGCATGCCTAATGCACATCTGCGACAAGCGGAAGGCTTACCGCAGAAGTTGCGATGCTGCAGGAAAGTCGAAGGAGTGTCAGTGACCCGAAAGATATTTTCGGCCGAGCTTTTCGCTTGATTTTGGGCGTGGCGTATGTTAGGATAACGAAATTCCGCGGCTGTTATTGACTAGTGCTACCCAGGATATATTATTAGATGCAGCAACCCGAACTGAAGCAGTCCAAATCCGACATGATGGATAAGATCGTCTCTCTGTGCAAGAGGCGAGGTTTCATCTTTCAGTCCAGCGAGATCTACGGCGGCCTGGCGGCAACATGGGACTACGGCCCGTTTGGCGCGGAGCTTAAGCGTAACCTCAAAGAAGCCTGGTGGCGGTCGAATGTCTATGAACGCGATGATATTGACGGCCTGGATTGCGCCATTCTGATGAGGCCGGAGACGTGGATGGCATCCGGCCACGTATCGAATTTTGAAGATACTCTGGTGGACTGTAAATCCTGTAAGAAGCGGTTTAAAATAGAACAGATAACCGGTAAAAAATGCCCGGAGTGCGGCGGGGAACTCACCGAACCGCGCCAGTTCAATATGATGCTCAAGACTCACCTTGGCCCGATCGAGGACGCGGCAAGCCTGACATATTTAAGGCCCGAGACTGCCCAGGGTATTTTCGTTAACTTTAAGAACGTCGTCGATTCCATGAGGCGTAAAGTCCCTTTCGGCGTAGCGCAGATTGGGAAGTCCTTCCGCAACGAAGTCACGACGAAGAGCTTTACGTTCCGTTCGCGCGAATTTGAGCAGATGGAGATAGAGTTTTTTGTAAAACCCGGCACCGATGAAGAGTGGTATTCCAGATGGGTTGACGAGCGTTTTAACTGGTATGTAAAGTTCGGCCTCAAGGCCGAAAATCTGAGAATACGCCAGCATGAAAAAAAGGAGCTAGCGCACTACGCGAAGGCCTGCACCGATATCGAGTATCAGTTCCCTTTCGGTTGGTCCGAACTTGAGGGTATAGCCAATAGGGCCGATTTTGACCTGAGGCAGCATAGCCGCCTCAGCGGCAAAGAGATCGATTATTTCGATGATATAACCAATGAGCGATACGTTCCGTATGTTATCGAGCCGTCGGGCGGCATCGACCGTTCGATACTCGCGTTCCTCTTTGACGCTTATCGCGAGGAGAAGGTTAAGGATGAGAAGCGCGTCGTACTGGGCTTGCATAAAGGCCTCGCGCCATTGAAAGCGGCGGTGCTGCCGCTTCTGCGAAACCGGCCGGATATAGTCGAGTTGGCCCACAAGATCACAGACGATCTTAAGGGAGACTTGAAGGTCAGGTACGATGATACCGCTTCGATCGGCAGGCTTTACCGAAGACAGGATGAGGTGGGGACGCCTTATTGCGTTACGGTCGATGTCGATAGCCTCGCCGATAATAAAGTCACTATTCGCGATCGTGACACAATGAAGCAGGATAGAATCGACGTCTCCAGGGTGAGGGAGTATTTAACGGAGAACTTGAAGAGATGAAGAGCTATAAGGGTTTCAAGCGGTTCTTTGACGAGCGCTGTGTTTCGGCGCGGGGATCGGAAAGAGTCATAAGAGTACGAAAGGAGTACGAGTAATAATGGGCAGCAAGTCCAAGTCTAATAAGTATGTCTATTTCTTCGGCGGTGGAAAGGCCGATGGCAATGAATCGATGAAGAATCTTTTAGGGGGAAAAGGCGCGAATCTCGCCGAGATGGCAGGGCATCCCAGTTTAAGGCTTCCGGTTCCACCCGGATTTACGGTCACCACAGACGTTTGCATGTATTTCCTGAAGAACAATAAGAGCTATCCCAAGGATCTGGCCGCTCAGGTCGAAAAGGCTATGATTGCGGTCGAAAGGATCATGGGTAAGAAATTCGGAGATCCGGCCAATCCTCTTCTGGTTTCAGTGCGTTCCGGCGCGCGTAGGTCGATGCCCGGAATGATGGAGACGGTTTTAAATGTGGGCTTGAATGAGAAGACGATCCCCGGATTGGTCAAACAGACCGGCAATGAGCGCTTCGTATACGACGCATACCGCAGGCTCATCATGATGTACTCCGACGTAGTTATGGAAAAAGCTGCCGGCATTGAGCCTAAAGGCGGCAAGGGTATCAGGAAGACGCTTGACGAGAAACTGGAGAAACTAAAGCACTCCAGGGGGTACAAGTCCGACACTGATCTTACTGTAAGCGACCTTAAGGCGCTCGTTGCGGATTTCAAGAATACGGTTAAAGAAGTCCTGGGCAAGCCTTTCCCGGATGACGCGAAGGAACAGCTCTGGGGCGGGATAGGCGCCGTATTCTCGAGCTGGAACGGGAAGCGGGCTTTCGAGTACCGCAGGATCGAGCGGATACCGGATGAATGGGGAACGGCGGTCACTGTGCAGTCGATGGTATTCGGCAATATGGGAGATGACAGCGCTACGGGTGTTGCCTTCAGCCGTAATCCGGGCAGCGGCGAAGCCCAGTTCTACGGTGAGTATCTGGTTAACGCGCAGGGTGAGGATGTTGTAGCGGGTATACGCACGCCGGCGCCTCTTAACCAGTATTCCAAGAACGACCAGAGCAAGCAATTTATCAGCCTGGAGAAGTTGATGCCGGTCCTGTATAAAGAGCTGGATTCGATCCGGAAGCGGCTCGAGAAACATTATAAGGATATGCAGGATATCGAGTTCACGATTGAGAGAGGCACGCTTTATATGCTGCAATGCCGCGTTGGAAAGCGTAACGGCGTGGCGGCTGTCCGCATGGCGGTTGATATGTATAAAGAGAAGCTGATAGACGCCAGGACCTCCGTTATGCGCGTAGCTCCCAACCAGCTGGTAGAGTTGCTCCTGCCGATGATCGATCCAAAGGCTGAAATCGCCGCGGGTTCGATAGCTAAGGGTCTTCCCGCGGGTCCGGGCGGCGCCGTGGGCCGGGCGGTATTTACATCACACGAGGCCGTTGAATGGGCTTCCAGGGGTGAGAAGGTAATTCTCGTCCGTGAGGAGACTTCTCCCGAAGATGTCGATGGCATGCATAAGGCGGAGGCGATATTGACATTGAAGGGCGGAATGACTTCACACGCCGCTCTTGTAGCCCGCGGCTGGGGCAAATGCTGCATCGTCGGGTGTGCCGATTTTAATATCGCGGATGACAATAAGTCGCTCACAACCAGGAAGGGTGTAGTTATTAAGGAAGGCGATTGGTTGAGCTTGAACGGAACAACGGGTCTTGTCTATCAGGGCAAGCTTTCCCTGGTGGATGTAGACGTGGATAATAATAAGTCATATATAGAGCTGATGAAACTGGTTGACAAATTCAGGACTCTCAAAGTTCGCACTAATGCGGATACTCCTAAAGACGCCGCCCAGGCCATTAAATTCGGCGCCGAAGGCATAGGCCTGTTCAGGACCGAGCACATGTTCTACGGAGAGGGGTCTGACAAACCGCTATTTCTTTTGCGCAAGATGATCATGTCCAAGAACAAGACTGAGAGAGTAAAGGCTCTGGATGAGCTATTCCCGTTTGTAAAGAGCGACGTGAAGGCCACTCTCGAGGCGATGGGCGGATATCCTGTTACTATAAGGCTGCTCGATCCGCCTCTGCACGAGTTTGTCCCTCATAGCGAAGATAAGCTGGAGGCGCTTGCCAAAGAGCTCGGAGTGGATATGGGAGAGCTCCACAAGCGCGCGGAGACGCTGAGGGAGAATAACCCGATGCTGGGCCACCGCGGCGTTCGCCTCGGCATCACATATCCTGAGATCACGGAGATGCAGGTGCGCGCGATCCTGGAAGCGGCGGCAGAGCTTATTAAATCCGGCAAGAAGACGGTTGCGGAGATAATGATACCAGTCACATGCACGAAGAATGAGCTTGATAATCAGAAAGTTATCGTAGATAAGGTGCATAAAGAGGTGTGCGCGAAGTTCGGAATGAAGAAGATACCGTTTATGTACGGCACTATGATAGAGATACCGCGCGCGGCGCTCCAGGCGGGCAAAATGGCCGAGACGGCAGAGTTCTTCTCGTTCGGCACCAATGACCTGACGCAGATGAGTTTCGGTTTCAGCCGCGACGATATAGGAAGTTTCCTGCCGGATTATCTCGTCTCAAAGGTGCTGCCGGCAGATCCATTCCAGACCATCGATCAGGATGGCGTAGGCGAGCTTATCACGATGGCTATAGGCCGCGGCCGCGCGACCCGCAAGGATCTGGAGGTCGGCATCTGCGGCGAGCATGGCGGGGATTCAGAGAGCGTCAAGTTCTGCCATCGCGTCGGCATGAACTATGTCAGCTGTTCGCCGTTTAGGGTTCCGATAGCCCGTCTCGCGGCCGCGCAGGCGGCGGTAGAAGGAAAGAAGAGATAGCATTCAGAGCACAGCGTACAGAGATAGCAAAGATGCGCTAATCGCGCACTATATGCCGTACGTTTAAAGCCAATAGGACGTCGCACTATGGATGCCATAAGGATTTACCTTAAGGATATAAAGAAGCTCGCGCTGCTCACCCCGGAAGAAGAGATAGCCCTTGCTGTAAAGATCAAGAAGGGCGACAAGGAAGCGCGCCATAAGATGATTCAGGCCAACCTGCGGCTTGTTATCAGCATCGCTAAGAAATATTCTCATCTCGGCGTTTCGATGATGGATCTCATAGAAGAGGGCAATCTGGGCCTGATTAAGGCGGTGGAGAAATTCAATCCTAAGAAGGGTTACAGATTTTCCACTTATGGAGCCTGGTGGATACGGCAGTATGTCTCAAGGGCTATAGCGAATCAGGGCAAGACCGTAAGAATGCCTGTATACGTCATCGAGCTGTTAATGCGCTATAAGAAGGTGACGGAAAACCTTACCAGCTCTCTGAACAGAAAACCAAAGTTAAGTGAAGTCGCCAAGCGTATGAAGCTGCCGATGAAGAGGGTGAAGCAGCTCAGCAAGATGGTGACCGGGACCACCAGCCTTAATACTCCCGTAGGCGAAGAAGGTTCGACGGAATTTATGGATCTGATAGAAGACGAGAATATGCCGACGGCTGTTGACGGGCTCTCCAATTTTTTCACCAAGGAGCGCATAAGGGTGCTTCTCGCCAGGATGTCAAAGAGGGAGCAGAAGATACTGAGCCTCAGGTTTGGATTGAAGGATGGGGTCGGGCATACGCTCAGAGACACGGCAAAACATTTCGGAATAACCAGAGAGAGAGTGCGTCAGATAGAATCGGTAGCGATGCGTAAAATGCGCGAGCATATGATTGAGCAGGAAAATGAAGCAGTCGCAAAACAAAGATAGGAAGGGCGCTTTATGAATGACCTGAAATCATGCATTAGGGACATACCGAATTTTCCGAAACAGGGGATAATATTTAAAGACATTACCACACTCTTAAAGAACGCTAAATCATTCAGGGAAGCCGTCGATCTCTTCGCTGATGAACTCAAAGATAAGAAGATCGATATAGTGCTCGGCATTGAGGCGCGCGGTTTTATTTTTGGCGGGGCTCTTGCGTATAAACTGGGAGCCGGCATTGCTCCGATACGCAAAAAAGGAAAGCTTCCCCATAAAACCCACTCCATTACCTATGATCTCGAATACGGCAAGGATACTCTCGAGATACATCAGGACGCGTTCGAAAAAGGCGCGAAAGTCCTGATAATAGACGATCTGCTGGCGACAGGCGGCACATGCCGCGCTGTGATAGACCTGGTCGAGAAGATGGGCGGCAAGATAGAGGCTATAGCATTCCTTATAGAACTCACCGCTCTTAAAGGCCGCGATAAATTAAAAGGATACCCTATCGTCTCATTAATAAAAGACGAATACTGCTAAATTCAGCGTCAACCGGTAACGGACCCGCACGTTCAGTCATCATGCCGATTAATCAAAAACACAACCTTCTACCATATAGGACATTTCTATTTTGGCCTGATATATGCCCAAAATACAATTGACCTGATAAAAGATTGATGTTATTATTATTCAACATTTTATATTGAAGACGCGGGCGTAGCTCAATGGTAGAGCGCTAGCCTTCCAAGCTAGTTACGACGGTTCGATTCCGTTCGCCCGCTCCATTCTGCTACGCCGTTCACCGGTCAGACCGAGGTACGGCTTCGCAGGAATAGGTCCTATCTGCTATCATGGTTCT
>Ga0315281_10007605_pt1 | contig 15221 bp, 15 predicted proteins | sample YL17G07_0_MG_FD_204540 | JGI IMG/M metagenome (GOLD analysis project Ga0315281, IMG submission 204540) | Sediment microbial communities from Yellowstone Lake, YNP, Wyoming, USA - YL17G07_0 | ecosystem: Environmental > Aquatic > Freshwater > Lake > Sediment | place: USA: Wyoming | collected...
GCCTGCGACATGATCGTCGCCGCGGACGACGCGGTCTTCGGCCAGCCGGAGATCAAGTTGGGCGTCATCCCCGGCGCCGGGGGCACGCAGCGCCTGACCCGGGCGCTGGGCAAGGCCAAGGCCATGGAGCTGATCCTCACCGGCCGCAACCTGCCCGCCAAGGAGGCCGAGGCGCACGGTCTGATCTCGCGACTGGTCGCACGTGAGGAGACGCTGCCGGTCGCCCTCGAGTTGGCATCGACGATCGCCGGCCTGCCCCCACTCGCGGTGCGGGCGGCCAAGGAGGCGGTCGGTCGAGCCTTCGAGCTGTCGCTCGAGGCCGGCCTGGCGTCCGAGCGGCGCGACTTCTTCGCGCTCTTCGATTCCGAGGACCAGAAGGAAGGCATGCGCGCCTTCGTAGAGAAGCGAGCGCCGAACTGGAGGGGACGCTGACCGGCACTGGGGGAGTACCCTGACCGGACCGGGGCGAGCGAGGAGGTGACGTGACCGACGACTTGACAGGCCCGGATCCCGACTCCGATGTCACCGACGACCCATCCGAAACGCCGCCGGCCCATCTCGGGCGCTTCGCCGCCGACGGGCCGGTCAGTGGGCATCGGCCCGTATCCGCGTCCAGCACCCCGGTCACGGAATCGCCCGAGCATGCCTGGGCGGCGGCCGCGAGCCTCGTCTTTCCGATCCTGCGTCCGACGGGCACGACGGGCGCGGACCCGGATGTCCCGCTCGACGTCCTGCGCTCGATGCGCGCCGGCCACACCGTCCCGCTCGTGACGCCCGGACCGTGCGGCCTGGTCATCTCGTTCGCCCTGCAGGCTGGTGGCTTCGACATCCTGGTCAACAGTGAGCACCTCCTCTCCTGGGGTGTTGGCGCCCGCGAATTGGCCGCGGTCGCCGACGCCAACCTGGCCACCTGGTCCGCCGGCATCGGCTGGACCGACGAGATCTCGGGCAGCCGGCGCATCCTCAGTTCGGACGCCGGCGGCGGCCACGACGCCGCGCGGATCCTGCTGGCCGATGTGCGCGAGCACCTGGCTCGCGAGCTGACCGTCAGTGCCGCGTCGGGTACGCGGGTGCTGGTCGGGGTGCCCGAGCGCCACCTGCTCCTGGCTGGGGCGCTGGGGCCGGGTGACGAGGAATTCGCGGCGCTCTTCCACGAGTTCGTGGTGGAGCACTCCGAGGATGCCGACGAGCCCATCGACCGGCGCATCTTCGAGCTTGTCGATGGCGAGCTCGTCGAGTACGCGGGCTAGCCCGTGTCAGTCCTGCGAGCCGAGGATGCGGCGGGTGTGCGCACGCTGACCCTCGACCGCCCCCAGGCGATGAATGCGCTCGACGGTGAGCTGAAGGAGGTCCTGCTCGCCGCCGTCCGGGGCGCCGCCCTCGACGCACACGTGCGCGCCGTCGTGCTCACGGGGGCCGGTCGGGCGTTCTGTGCAGGGCAGGACTTGCGCGAGCGCGCTGACGATGCACCCAGTCTGGCCGAGGAGCTGCGCGAGCGCTACATCCCGTTGATCCTGGCCATGCGCCGTCTCGAGAAGCCGATCGTCGCAGCCGTCAACGGGGTAGCCGCCGGCGCCGGCTTCTCGCTGGCGCTGGCCTGCGACCTGCGCGTGATGGCCGAGGGCGCGACGTTTGTCGCCGCCTTCGGGCGCATCGGCCTGGTGCCCGATAGCGGCATGTCCTGGTTCCTGCCGCGGCTGGTCGGGCCGGCTCGCGCGGCCGAGATCCTGATGCTGTCCGACCCGATCGATGCGGCGCGGGCGGAGCGCATCGGGCTCGCCGATCGGGTCGTGCCGGCCGAAGCGGTCGTGGCCGAAGCGCAGTCCCTGGCCGCGCGCCTGGCCATGGGTGCGCCGCGCGCGCAGGCGCTGACCCGCCGCGCGCTGGCCTACGGGCAGGAGCACGACCTGGAGGCCACACTCGAGTTCGAGGCCCAACTCCAGGACGCCGCCGGCCGCAGCGCCGATCACGCCGAGGGCCTGCGCGCGTTTGCCGAGAAGCGGCCTCCGCGCTTCACCGGGGAGTGATCGTCGGGGTCGTCGGCGCGGGCACGATGGGCGCCGGCATCGCCCAGGTCTGCCTCGCCGCCGGCCACGCGGTGCGCCTCCACGACGCGTCGAGGGAGGCGGTCGAGCGTGGCTCGGCGCGCATCGCCGAGGGGCTGGGGCGGTTGATGACGCGCGGCCACATCTCGGTCGACGATCGTGACGATGCCCTCGCCCGCCTTACGATCGTGGCCGCACTCTCCGAGGTCGCCCTTGGCGCCGATGTCGTCATCGAGGCCGCGCTCGAGAACCTCGACACGAAGCAGTCGATCTTCGCGGCCCTCGACGCGGCCGCCACGCCGGGGGCCCTGCTGGCCACGAACACTTCCAGCCTCTCGGTCAGCGCCATCGCCGCGGTGACAGCGCGTCCCGGGCGCGTCCTCGGCCTGCACTTCTTCATCCCCGCACCGTTGATGGCGCTCGTCGAGGTCGTCGCCGGTGAGCGAACCGACGCGGCCACGATGTTGGCAGCCGACGCGTTCGTGACCGGGCTCGGCAAGCGGCCCGTGGCCTGCATCGACGCGCCCGGCTTCATCGTCAACCGCATCAACCGGTCCTTCACGCTCGAGGCGCTGCGCATGCTCGAGGCGGCGGAGGCGGGCATCGAGGCTGTCGACGCGGCGGTCGTCGCCGGCGGTTTCCCGATGGGCCCGTTCGCGCTCATGGACCTCGTCGGCATCGATGTCAACCTGGCCGTGGCGCACTCGTTGCACGAGGCCTTCGGCCGGGCCGTGCGCTTCCGGCCCTCACCCATCCAGGCGCGGTTGGTGGATGCCGGCACGCTCGGTCGCAAGAGCGGACAGGGCTTCTATCGTTACGACGCCGAGGGGCTGGCGCTCGGGCCCGCACCGGGCTTCGAGCCGCACGCAGGCGCCGCCGCGGGTACCGTGGCGCTGCCCGCGGACGAGATCCGGACGCGCATCGAGCTGGCCATCGTCAACGAGGCCTACCGCGCCGCGGGCGATGGCGTGGCCACGCCGCCCGACATCGACCTCGCCATGCGGCTCGGTGCCGGCCACCCGGTGGGTCCCTTCGCGCGCGCCGCCGCGCTTGGCCTGCGTCGCGTCGTCGCCGAGCTGCGCCGCCTCGAGCATCTTCACGGCGAGCGTTTCCGCGTGGCGCCGGCACTCTGGAACGTGGCCGCGATCTGATCGATGGGGCGCGGCGCACCGCCTTTCGTCTGGCTGCTCGGGGCGCTCGTTCCGATCGCCGCCGGACTGGCCTGGCGCTTCCTGCCCTTCCCCGCGCCGGCGGGGCTCGAGGATTGCGGCTCGATTCTCTCGGCGCCGGCCCTATGGCGGGTGGCGGAGGCCGTGACCGTGCTCAGCTCGTTGGCCCTCGTCGCCCGCTTGCTCGGGGCCGACCGGGCCTCGCTGTCGCTGCGCTGGCCGTCACGGCCTGTCATCGTCACCTCGCTCGCCTTCGCGGGACTCGTGGCGCCGCTGGCCCTCTGGCTCGGTCCGATCCTCGCGGTGCCCTTCTTCGGTCAGGTCCGGCTCGAGACCGGCATCCTCACGGCCGTGGCGCCGGCGATCGTGTTGGCCATGGCCAACGGACTGATGGAGGAGGTCACCTTCCGGGGTGCGCTGATGGGTTGGGCCGCTCGCGCGGTTGGCCCGTTGCGCGCGCTCATCCTCCAGGCGGTCGTCTTCGGGCTCGTGCACGTGGGCCCCGACTTCACCGGCAACCCCATACCGGTCGTCGTCGCGGTCGGCGCCGGCGGGCTCATCGCCGGCCTGATCGTGCAGCGCACGGGGTCGCTGCTGCTGCCCATCGCCGTCCACGCGGCCTTCGACGTCCCCCTCTACTACGTCCAGGCCTGCCGCCTCTCGTAGTGCCCGCGGGGCGACCCCGGCCTACAATCCCGGCCATGAGCCGCCCCTTCGATCGCCCCGTACGCGAGGCCTGGATCGTGAGTGCCGTGCGCACGCCCATCGGGCGCTATGGCGGCGGGCTGCGATCGGTGCGTCCCGACGACCTGGCCGCGCTGGTCATCGCCGCCGCGGTCGAGAAGGCGGGCCTCGACCCGGCGCTGGTCGAGGACGTCATCCTCGGCTGCGCCAACCAGGGCGGCGAGGACAACCGCAACGTGGCGCGCATGGCGGCACTGCTCGCCGGGCTGCCCGTCGCGGTGGCGGGCCAGACGGTCAATCGGCTGTGCGGCTCGGGGCTGCAGGCCATCAACGCGGCCGCCCACGCGATCATGGTCGGCGACGGCGACGTCTTCGTGGCCGGCGGTGTGGAGTCGATGACCCGGGCGCCCTATGCCATGCTCAAGCCGGAGACGCCATTCGAGCGCGGCGCACACGACCTGGTGGACACCACCTTGGGCTGGCGCTTCGTCAACCCAAGACTCGCTGCCGTCCACCATCCCTACTCGATGGGCGAGACCGGCGAGAACGTCGCCGAGCAGTGGACCGTCTCGCGCGAGGACCAGGATGCGTTCGCCCTGGAGAGCCACCGCCGCGCCGTGGCGGCCATCGAGGCGGGCCGTTTCACCGACCAGATCGTGCCCGTCGTGGTGCCGCAGGCGAAGGGCGAGCCGGTGGTGGTCGATCGCGATGAGCACCCGCGGGCGGACACCTCGCTGGAGGCGCTCGCCCGCCTCGAGCCCGCCTTTCGCGCCCACGGCTCGGTCACGGCCGGCAACAGCTCCGGCATCAACGATGGCGCCGGCGCGTGTGTTCTGGTGGAGGCCGGACTGGCACGATCGCTCGGCCTGCACCCATTGGCGCGCGTCGTCGCCACGGCGGTGGCCGGCGTCGATCCGGCGGTCATGGGCATCGGCCCCGTCCCGGCCACGCGCAAGGCGCTGGCGCGTGCCGGATTGAACGTGGAGGACCTTGACCTGGTCGAGCTGAATGAGGCCTTTGCCAGTCAGTCGGTCGCCGCGGTCCGCGACCTCGGCCTCGACATGGCCCGCGTCAACGTCAACGGCGGCGCCATCGCGCTGGGCCATCCGCTGGGCATGAGCGGCGCGCGGCTGATGACCATGCTCGTCCACGAGCTGGCCCGGCGCGGCGGCCGTTACGGACTGGCCGCCATGTGCATCGGCGTGGGCCAGGGCATCGCCACCGTCGTGGAACGGCTGGGCGACTAGCTCGGCGCGGCCGGTCAGTTCACCAGGGCCATCAGGAGGGCCACGAAGGCGGCGATGCCGACGCCCAGCGCCGCGGCGCCCCAGGCATTCCAGTCGATCGGCCCCAGGCCTGCGTCGATGTGCGGGTCGTGGTGGTCGTCGCCGTGGCCGCCCTCGCCGGCCATGCCGTGCTCCTCGTGCCCGACGGCAGAGTGACCGTGCGCCACCGGCACACCCGTCTGGACTTGCTCCTGACTCATGGCAGCAACTCCTCGCTCACCATCTGGCCCGCCGTCACCGAGGTGCTCAATGGCGATTCGGGCATCGAGCGGATGAAATCGATCGACCTGGCCCAGGCGTCCTGGTCGATGGCGCCCAGACCGTGCTGGTCAGTGTACGCACTCTGCCAGGCCGCAACGGTGGCCCGCAGGATGGCCAGCTGCGTCGTCCGATCTGCCCCGAGTTCCGGGACCACCGCGATCGCGGCGTCCACGCCGCTGGAGGGGTCCGCGATGATCTCGCGCATCGCCCGCAGCGTCGCGGCCACGAACGCCTTCAACGCCTCCCGCTTGGATCCGGCGAGCGTCGTGGCCCCCGCGATCAGCCCCTGGCCCGGCAGCGGCGTGATGGCGTCCACGGTCAGCACGACGGTCTTCACGCCGCCCAGCTCGAGCTGCACGGGCTCGTTGTTGACGAAGCCGGTGGCCGCGTCGACGGTGCCCTGGCGGACGGCCACACCCTGACCGTAGTCGGGGTACTCGACGATCTGCAGATCGCTCGGACGGAGGCCGGCGGAGGCCAGCAGCGCCTGGAGCATGATCCAGCTGCTGCCGCCCTTGACCGGGATGCCCAGCTTTTTGCCGCGAAGGTCGGCCGCCGAGGCGATGCCCGATGAAGCCTTCGCAAACACGATGCTCGGGAAGCGGGCGTAGACGGTGGCCACGTAGCGGATGGGGATGCCGTTGGCCACGGCGGGGATGACGCTGGTGCCGTCGGCGATGCCGATGTCGAGCCCGCCCTGCGCCACGAGCGGGATGATGTCCGCATCCTGCCCGTTCTGAAAGGTCACCGCCAGCCTGGCGTCGCGGTAGTAGCCCTTCTGATCGGCGAGATAGAACGGCGCGAATTGGACGCTCGGGATGTAGCCGAGGCCGACCTTCAGCGGGGTCGGACCGCCGGGGCTGGGGCTGGTCGTGGTGCCCGTGGCGCAGGCGGCGGAGGCTGCGGCGACGACGAGGACGGCCGCGATGGAGCGGCGGAACGCCATGGACATGGGATCTCCCTGTACGGCTTCAGCCGCGAACGCCGACCAGGCGGCGCTCGATGAGCACGACGATGAGATAGAGCCCGACGCCCAGCAGGGCGATGGTGGCCAGCGTGGCAAAGAGGAGCGGTGTGTCGAAGAGGCTGCCGCGCGCGAGGTTGATGAGCACGCCCAGACCGCTCCCGCCACCGGCCCACTCCCCGACGATGGCGCCGATGACCGCCAGTGTGGCGCCCACACGCATGCCTCCGAGGATGACCGGCAGCGCGGCGGGGATCTCGACCTCGCGAATGGTCTGTGCGCGGTCGGCCCGGAACGCACGGGCCATCTCGACCAGGCGCGCGTCTACCGATCGGAGCCCGACCATGGTGGCCACGGCGATCGGGAAGAAGACGATGAGTGCACAGATGACGACCTTGCTCGGCAGTCCCGTCCCGAACCAGAGCGCGATGAGTGGCGCAAGGGCGAGGATGGGCGTCGCCTGCGCGGCCACGATGTAGGGCGAGAGCAGGCGTGCCGCGAACCGCGAGCGGGCCAGCAACACGCCCACGGGCACGGCCAGCGAGGCCCCCACCCCGAACCCCAGCAGGATCTCGACGAGCGTCGTGGCCGCGTGGGGGGCGATCGTCCCGTCACTCCAGGCACGGACGAAGCGGCGCGCGACCTCGAGCGGCCCGGGCAGGATGTAGGGCTCGTAGCCGCCGATCCAGACGGCCGCCTGCCACGCCCCGATGAACAGGCCCGCGCCAAGAAGCACCGGCACGAGGTCCAGGCGGCGGCGCGCGGCGTGCCCACGCTCGGCGTGACCGGGCGCGGCGCCCGTGGGAGCGCTCAGGTTCATGCCATGCCCTCCCGCCCGAACGGATCGAACCAGGCCGCCACGCCAACGCCCTCGAGTGGATCTCGGGCACCCGGCGCCGATCCAGCGGGTTGCAGCCCCCAGATCTGGTCCGGGGCCGGCTCATCGGTCGCGCCCGCGAGCACGGCGCGGATCGACGCCGCGGTGCTCGAGACGACCGCCGTGTCGAGCATGGCGAGGCGCCGTGGGCGAGGCAGGTCGACGTTCACGTCGGCGACCACGCGTCCGGGGCGCGGCGAGAGCACCAGCACGCGGTCGGCCAGAAAGATGGCCTCGGCGATGCTGTGAGTGACCAGCACGATGGTCGTGCGCGTCTCGGCCCAGATACGCAACAGCTCGACACCGAAGCGCTCCCGCGTCAGGGCGTCAAGCGCGCTGAAGGGCTCATCGAGGAGCAGCACGGTGGGCTCCAGGGCGAGCGCCCGGGCGATGGCCACCCGTTGGCGCATGCCCCCGGAGAGCTGATGCGGTCGAGCCCCGGCGAAGTCGGCCAGCCCGACGAGCTCGAGCAGGGCCCGGGCGCGGCTGCGGCGCTCCTCGGCAGGGCGGCCGGCCAGCTCGAGCGGCAAGGCGACGTTCGCCGCGGCGTCGCGCCAGGGCAGCAGGCGCGGCTCCTGGAAGACGAAGCCCGTGCGCGGATCGGGGCCGTTGACGAGGGTGCCATCGACGGCAACGCTGCCGCTGTCCGGCCGCAGCAACCCGCCGATGACGCGCAACAGCGTGCTCTTGCCGCAGCCGTTGGGGCCCAGCACGGCCACGACCTGCCGGTCGGGCACGGCGAACTCGACCCCGTCGAGGGCTATCAGCGGCGCCCCCGAAGCGGTCGGGAAGCTGCGCGCGAGGTCGGCGATCTCGATGCTGGCCAGCGGTCCGGTCTCCCTGCTGCGACCTGCCTTCGTGGCGCTTTCGCGCGGCACGGGGCGCCACAGCGGCGCGCGGCACCGGGGAGTCGTTCAGGGATAGGGACGTCAGCAGACGAGTCACGGTCGCCGGGCGTCCTGACGCCGACTACGACGTCGTTCGGCCCGCGCCCGACCGGGGCACGCCGCCTGACCTTCTCCCATCCGGACTGTGACCGTCGGCTCCCTGCCAGGGCATCCACCGGCGCCGCGGATCGACGCGGGCGTCGGGTCGTGGGCTGGCGCCGCGCGGCTGCCGCCGCGTCCGCCGACCACCGGTCGGGACTTCCACCCGACCCCGAAGGCGAGGCGATATGGGTGATGTCCACGGAGCATAGCGCCTATCGTCGACGAGGCCTAGGCTCGCGCCACGCCCAGGAACGCCTCGATGCGCGCGCGGATCCCCGACGCGTCCAGGCCCAGGTCGGCGTCATGTTCACTCGCCGAACCGTAGTGGGAGACGATACGGCGGGGCACCCCGATGGCCTCCACGCGGACCGCTCGCGGCTTGAGGGCGGCCACGATCTCAGGCACCAGCGTGGCCTCGTAGTAGGGCTCCACGAGGATGACCGACGCGCCCGGCGCGGCCTCGCCTCGCAGCGCCTCGGCGCGCAGCGTCTCGGCATCGAATGGGGCGACGGTGGTGCAGTAGAGGATGGTCACGTGGAGGTCCTTGACCGCCTCGATGACCCGGTCGAGCATCGGGCCGACGGCCACGACGCAGGCGCGAGATCCTCGCCGTACCACCTCGAGCTGTCCGAAGCTCACCGGCCGGTCGGCGGCGTTCGCCTGGGCGGCCAGCCGGAAGTAGGTCGGCGCGCCGTCGGCGTAGGCGGCGCGGAAGAGCACATCGAATTCGCGCGGGGTCCCGGGGACGACGATCTCCATGCCCGGCAGCGTGCGCAGGATGGGCACGTCGCCCATGCCGTAGTGCGTCATGCCATCGGTGCCATAGTCGTACGAAGCGCCCGTGCTGATGAAGTTGCCCCCCAGCCGCTGGTAGCAGAAATCGTCCTTGATCTGCTCGAACGGGCGCTCCACGACGAAGGGCGTGATCGAGTGCACCACGGGGATGAAGCCCTCGAGGGCCAGTCCTGCGGCCAGGCTGACTGCCGTCTGCTCCATGATGCCGACCCCGATGACGCGGTTCGGGTGCGCGGCGGCGGCGCGTTCGAAGTAGCCCGTGCTGATATCGGCCAGGACCACGGCCAGCCGTGGATCGGTGTCCATGAGGTCCTGGAGGGTCGAGCCCATCTGCTCGCGCATGGTCGCTTCGGTCATCCGGCGATCTCCGCGACGATCATCGTCGGGCGCACGGGATCGGGGGTGGTCAAGGCGCGATAGAGGGCTTCGTGATCGCGGCCGTCCACCGTTTGGGCGGCCCAGCCAAAGGCCGCGAACTTGGCGGCCACGTCGCCCAGCGGCCGCGTACTGGAGTGGTTGTTGACCAGGATCGCCCGCAGTGCCGGCAGTTCGAGACTGCCGGCCAAGAGCGCCGTTTCCCAGACGCTGCCCTCGTTGGCCTCGCCGTCGCCGATGAGCACGTACACCCGTCGGTCGCTGCCCTTGGCGCGCAACGCGAGGGCCACGCCGACGGCCATCGGGAAGCCATGGCCCAGCGAGCCGGTCGAGATCTCGATGCCGGGCACGCGGTTGCGGTCGGGATGCCCGCCCAGGATGCCGTCCCAGGTCTCGAAACGCGCCATCTCCTCGGCCGGGAAGAAGCCCTTGGCGGCCAGGATGGCGAAGAGCGCCAGGGGGCCATGACCTTTGCTGAGCAGGAAGCGGTCACGATCCTCGCTGCGCGGATGCCGAGGGTCGATGCGCAGCACGCGGTCGTAGAGGACCCACAGGATGTCGAGCGTCGAATGGGCACTCGGATCGTGCTTTTCGTCACCGCTGGCCATGGCCATCAGCGTTTCGACGCGCGCGGGAACGGTCACCCGGGCAGCATACGCCGCCACGCCCGCCCGCCGCGCCCCCCCGGCCGCACCACGTTCCGGCCGCGGCCCCCGGCCGCGACCCCCGGCCGCGACCCCCGGCCGCGACCCTTCGCACTGCCTCGCATGAGTGGCAGTCATGCATCTGCCCGAAACCACGTTCGGCTACCTGCCGGGCCGTGCGCCTGAAAGGTAGCCACGCTCGAATTCCCGGACTTGCATGAGTCCCATTCATACCGATTCTGCCCAGATCCGGACCCCGGCTCGGCGCGGCCGCGTATCCTCCCTGCATGCCCGCCACGATCGCGCTGACTGGTCACGACCTGACGCTCGAGTCGGTCGAGTCGGTCGCCCGCGGCGGAGCGGCCGTCACGCTCGCGCCGGAGGCCCGCGCGCGCATGGACCGCAGCCGGGCCGTCATCGAAGCGATCGTCGCCGGTGACGAAGCCGTCTACGGTGTGACGACCGGCTTCGGCGACCTGGCCACCCACCGCATCGCGCCCGCGGACGCCGCGCGCCTGCAGGAGAACCTGCTCATCAGTCATGCCGTCGGCGTCGGCGCGGCGCTCGATGCGGCCACCGTCCGCGCCATGCTCCTGCTGCGGGCGAACACCCTGGCCCTCGGCCACAGTGGCTGCCGGCCGGAGATCGTCGATCGCCTGCTCGTCCTCCTCGCGCGCGGCATCCACCCGGTCGTGCCCGAACAGGGCAGTGTCGGTGCCAGCGGCGATCTGGCACCCCTGGCCCACCTCGCGCTGCCGCTCATCGGCCGCGGCGCCGTGGAGATGGGTGGCGAGCGCTTGCCCGCCGCCGAGGCGCTCCGCAAGGTCGGTCTCGAGCCGCTCCGACTCGAAGCCAAGGAGGGCCTGGCGCTGCTCAACGGGACCCAGATGATGACTGCCGTGGGCGTCCTCACCATCCTCGATGCGGAGCGGCTCGCCGGTACCGCCAGCGTGATCGCGGCCATGAGCACCGAGGCACTGCTGGGCACGGACGTTGCCTTCGCCGCCGCATATCACGCCACCAGGCCTCATCCGGGACAGGCGCTTGTGGCCGCGGAGCTGCGCCATCTGCTGCGCGAATCGGAACTGCAGCGCTCGCATCACGGCGTGGCCCACAAGGTCCAGGATCCCTACTCGGTGCGCTGCGTGCCCCAGGTCCATGGGGCCAGCCGCGACGCGCTCGCCCACGCCCGGCGCGTCCTCGAGATCGAGGCCAACAGCGCCACCGACAACCCGCTCGTCTTCCCGGACGGTGCGGGTACCGACCCCGTGGCCATCGCCACCGCGGGCGGTCATGTCGTCTCGGGAGGCAACTTCCACGGACAGCCGGTGGCGCTGGTCATGGACTACGCCAAGCTCGCCATCGCCGAGCTTGGCTCGATCTCCGAACGCCGCACCGCCCTGCTGGTCGACGGCCGACTCTCCGGACTACCCGCCTTCCTGGTCACCGATGCCGGCCTCAACAGCGGCTTGATGCTGCTTCAGTACACCGCCGCCGCGCTCGTCTCGGAGGACAAGGTGCTGGTCCACCCTGCCTCCGCCGACTCGATCCCCACCAGCGCCAATATGGAGGACCACGTCTCGATGGGCTCCATCGCGGCGCGCCAGGCGCGCCAGATCCTGTCCAACGTCGAGCAGGTCCTGGCTCTCGAGCTGCTCTGCGCCGGCCAGGGCCTCGACTTCCGGATGGCTGACGGCCCCCGACCCGGCATCGGGGTCAGCGAGGCGCATCGGCGTCTGCGCGAGCGCGTCGCCCATCTGGAGACGGATCGGGATCCCGGTCCCGACATCGCCGCCGCCGCGCGGCTGGTCCGTGAGGTGGCCTTGCTGGACCTGCTGCCGACGTAGTCCGGCGGGACACGCCCGTCGCGGATGGAGGGGCCCGAGCACGGTTTGAGATTCGTGCTTGCTTCGTGACGCAGGTCCGCTAGAGTCTGTGGCGGATGCGCCCGGCGACAAGGTTCGGGCCACGGAAGGAGAGGGCGTATGACGGCAAGTACACGGCCGATGGGTATCACCATCCTCGCCATCCTCGCTGCGATCGGCGGGGTCCTGGGCATTCTCGGGGGCCTTGCAGTCACCCTGCTCGGCGGCGTCGTGGCCACCGCCACCGGCGGACTCGGCGGGCTGATCACGATCGTCGGACTCGTGGCGCTCGTGATCGGGATCGCCGAGGTCGCCTTGGCCTACGGGTTCTGGACGATCAAGCCGTGGGCGTGGATGCTCGGCATCGGCGTCTCCGTGGCCAGCATCGTGATCGCGCTGCTCTACGTCGTGAATGGCACCTCGATCACCAACGAGATCATCTCGGTGGCGGTCTCGGGAGTCATCATCTACTACCTCTGGCAGCCGTCCATCAAGGCGCTCTTCGGCAAGAGCTAGCGCCCTCGAGTTCTGCAGCCCGGAAGCCGGAGGTGGCCGCGCCGTCTCCGGCTTCGGGATTCCCGCGAGCCTGATGCGCCACGGGGCTAAGGAGCGGTAGACTCCTTGTGCGCCGATGATCCGCGTTCGCGGGCGCGGGCAGGAGAGGGAGGTCATGTCTATGTCCTGGCAAACACCGGCCGCCGAGCCGCAGCCCGGTCCGGCGGGCCTCGTCTACGCGGACCTGCCAAATCGCATCATCGCGTACGTCATCGATATCGTGATCCTGGTGGTCGTCGGTATCGTCGTCGGGATCGTGCTCGGGGTCGTCGGTCTGTCGACCGTCAATTTGGACCTGCGCAGCGGATCGTTCGGCCAGATCAACTATCTGGCCATCGTCATCTCCGGACTGATCGGCCTGGCCGTCAGCGCCGGCTACTTCATCTACACGTGGACGAAGATGCGGGCAACCGTCGGCATGCGTGTCCTGGGCATGCAGATCGGCAACGAGGTCGATGGAGCCACGCTCACCCAGAATCAGGCGATCAAGCGCTGGATCTACATGGGTGGCTGGATCTCCGTCGCCCAGATCGTCAATCCCATCCCGCTGCTCGGGCTCCTCGTGTCCGTGGCCGGCCTGGTCTACGTCATCTACCTGCTCTACACCACCTCGCAGAGCCCCACCAAGCAGGGCTATCACGACCACATGGCGAAGACGATGGTAGTCAAGGCGACCCGCTCGGTCGGCTGACCGCTCGCGTTCCCCGGGCGTGAGCCCGGTCGCGCTCGACACGAAGAAACGGCTCCCCAGCCCGGGGAGCCGTTTCGCTTCCGGGCGGACGGCGGTCGCGCTAGAGTCGGGGGATGAGCGAGCTGCGCATGGTCGATGTCGGGGACCTGGAGGCTTTCGCGCTTCTGCCGCCTTGCGCCGACCCCGCCTTCGATCACCGTAGCTGTGACTACTGGGAGGATGCAGAGCGGGGCTCGCGCGCGGCCCGGGCGAGCTGGCTGGAGGTCGCTCCGGCGCCAACTGGGCCGCGACGTCCCGATCCCGCCGACAACCCGTTCGCGCCGGCCGCCCCGACGACGCCCGCCTTCAACCTGTTCGCGGCCGATGGCGAGGCGGACGGGGCGGCGGACGGGGCCGACAATCCCTTCGTTCCGCGTGTCGTCCGTCAGCGCGGCGCGACGATGGGTGTGCCTCGCAAATTCGCCCTTCTCGATCGGGGCCGGGGCGTCTTCGGCACGTACGCGAAGGTCGCGCTGCTCGACGGCGCGGCCGTGGCCTACGCGCAATTCGGACCATTGTCGGCCTATCCCCGGGCGCGTCGTGTGCGCGAGCTGTATGCGCAGCTGCCTGCATCGCCGCCACCGGCCGTGATCACCTGCGTCGCGACCACACGTGTCGCGCGTGGCGCAGGGCATGGGCGCGCGCTGGTCGAGGCCGTCTGCAGCGACCTCGCGGGACGGGGCTTCGCCGCCGTGGAGGCGTATCCGGAGGCGGGCGCCTTGCCCGACGCCACGAGCGCCGCCACGCCCGGCTTCTGGGTCGGGTGCGGGTTCTCCGTGGCGGTCGATGACGAGCGCTTCCCGGTGGTGCGCCGGGAGCTGTAGGTCGGCCGCCGCGCCCTGCACATGAGTACCACTCATGCCCCGGGCCGAAACCGTGCCTGACCGCCTGCGCACGCCGCGTTGTCGCTCGGTAGACGAGCGTGGAACCGCTGCATAGCATGACTACCACTCATGCCCCGGGCTCATGCCCCGGGCCGCGCGGCGTAGACTCGCCGCCAGGAGGTCCCGCCCCCATGGCCGTCGCGACACCCAGATCCGTCCCGCGCATCGTCCGCGCCCCCCGCGGCACCACCCTCTCGTGCCGTGGATGGGGCCAGGAGGCGGCACTGCGCATGCTCATGAACAACCTCGACCCAGAGGTCGCCGAGCGGCCCGACGACCTGGTCGTCTACGGCGGGACCGGCAAGGCCGCACGCAACTGGGCCGCCTTCGATGGCATCGTGCGCGAGCTGCGCCGCCTCGGCGACGACGAGACGCTGCTGGTCCAGTCGGGCAAGCCGGTGGGCGTCTTCCGCACGCATCCCTGGGCGCCGCGGGTACTCATCGCCAACTCCAACCTCGTCGGCAAGTGGGCCAACTGGGAGACCTTCCGCGAGCTGGAGCGGCAGGGCCTCACGATGTATGGCCAGATGACCGCCGGCTCGTGGATCTACATCGCCACGCAGGGCATCCTGCAGGGCACCTACGAAACCTTCGCCGAGCTGGCCCGGCAGCACTTCGGCGGCACCCTCCGGGGTCGGGTCGTGCTCACCGCCGGTCTCGGCGGCATGGGCGGAGCGCAGCCCCTGGCGGTGACCATGAACGAGGGCGTGGCGCTGTGCGCCGAAGTCGACCCCGATCGCGCCCGCCGGCGCCAGGAGACACGCTACGTCGATCGCATGACCGACTCGCTCGAGGAAGGGCTCGCCTGGGCTCGCGCTGCCGCGGCCGCGGGCGACGCGCTTTCGATCGCCCTGGTCGGCAACGCCGCCGAGCTGGAACCCGAGCTGGTGCGCCGGGGCGAGCGCTTCGACGTGGTCACCGACCAGACCAGCGCCCACGACGCCCTGGCCGGCTACATCCCGGCCGGACTCACGATCGACGAGGCGGCCGAGCTGCGGCGGACCGACCCCGACGACTACGTGCGCCGGGCGATGACCTCGATGGCCGAGCACGTGCGCGCCATGCTTGCCTTCATGCGCGCCGGCGCGGTCACCTTCG
>Ga0315281_10007606_pt1 | contig 15220 bp, 16 predicted proteins | sample YL17G07_0_MG_FD_204540 | JGI IMG/M metagenome (GOLD analysis project Ga0315281, IMG submission 204540) | Sediment microbial communities from Yellowstone Lake, YNP, Wyoming, USA - YL17G07_0 | ecosystem: Environmental > Aquatic > Freshwater > Lake > Sediment | place: USA: Wyoming | collected...
CGTGACCGGTTGCCTGGGCGCTCGCGGCGATGTGGTGAAAAAAGCGCATCCGCAGGTGCTGGCGGTGACCGGACCGCACGCCACGGACGAAGTCATGGCCGCAGTGCATGCGCACCTGCCACAGTTGCATGATCCTTACATCAGCCTGATTCCACCCCAGGGTGTGCGACTCACCCCCAAGCATTTTGCCTATCTTAAAATTTCAGAAGGCTGCAACCATCGGTGTACCTTTTGCATTATTCCATCCTTGCGCGGGGATCTCGTCAGCCGCCCGGTGGGGGACGTGATGCGTGAGGCGGAAAATCTGGTCAAGGCCGGGGTCAAGGAATTGCTGGTGATCTCGCAAGACACCAGCGCTTATGGCGTAGATGTGAAATATCGCACAGGGTTCTGGGACGGCAGGCCACTCAAGACCCGCATGACAGAACTGGTGCAAGCATTAGGGGAGTTGGGTGCCTGGGTACGGTTGCATTATGTCTATCCCTATCCGCATGTGGATGAGTTGATCCCATTGATGGCCGAGGGAAAAATCCTGCCCTATCTCGACGTGCCGCTACAGCACGCCAGCCCCAAGATTCTCAAGGCCATGAAGCGTCCGGCTGCAGCCGAGAACAATCTGGCAAGGGTGAAGCGCTGGCGCGAAATCTGTCCTGAAATTACCCTGCGCAGCACTTTCATAACAGGGTTCCCCGGCGAAACCGAAGAAGATTTCCAGCGCCTGCTGGATTTTCTGGAAGAGGCGCAACTCGACCGGGTGGGGTGCTTTACCTATTCCGCGGTGGACGGTGCCAAGGCCAACGACTTGCCCGGTGCGGTGCCTGAGGAAGTGAAGGAAGAACGCCAGGCGCGTTTGATGGAGCTGCAGGAAGGCATCAGTACCAAGCGCCTGGCTGCCAAAGTGGGCAAGATCTTCACCGTGCTGGTGGACGAAGTGGATGAAGAGGGTGCAGTTGCTCGCAGTAGCGCCGACGCGCCGGAAATCGATGGTTTGGTGTTCATTGAAAATGCTACCGGATTGCAATCCGGTGACTTTGTCGAGGTCAAAATTGTAGACTCCGACGCGCATGATCTATGGGCGGAACGGTGCCGTTAAGCGCCGGACCACAGTGAGGATAATTGCATGACCGATACTAGCTTGTCCTCATCCCCGTCCGCAGCCAGTCCTGCCGGGCGCTCTTTCAACGAGCTGCCGCTGCCGCCTGGCATACAGGCGACATTGCAGCAGCTCGAATACCTGACGATGACGCCGATTCAGGCAGCCAGCCTGCCGTTAGCGCTGGCCGGGCACGACTTGATCGCGCAAGCGAAGACCGGCAGCGGCAAGACCGCGGCGTTCGCGCTGGCTCTGCTCACCAAGCTGAATCCGCGTCAATTTGCAGTGCAAGCCATGGTGCTGTGCCCAACGCGTGAACTGGCTGAGCAGGTGACGCAGGAAATCCGTCGTCTGGCGCGATTCGAAGACAACATCAAAATACTCACGCTGTGTGGCGGCACGCCCATGCGCCCGCAGATGACCAGCCTGGAGCATGGTGCGCACATCGTCGTTGGCACACCCGGCCGTATCATGGATCACCTGGAACGCGGCAGCTTGGCGCTTGATGCGCTCAACACTCTGGTGCTGGATGAAGCTGATCGCATGCTGGACATGGGCTTTTACGATGCCATCGCCTATGTTGCAAAGCGTTGCCCGGTGGGGCGCCAGACTTTGCTGTTTTCGGCGACCTATCCCGAGAGCATTGCAGGACTGGCGCGTCAGTTCTTGCGCAATCCTCAGGACGTGAAGCTGCTGGAACAGCATGAGGCCAGCAAGATACGCCAGCGCTTCTACGAGGTGGATCACGATGAGCGATTGCAGGCCGTCGGCATCTTGCTCAAGCACTACCGCCCGGTCAGTACGCTGGCCTTCTGCAACACCAAGCAGCAATGTCGCGACTTGCTGGAAGTGCTGCATGCGCAGGGCTTTCATGCGCTGACGTTGAATGGGGATCTGGAACAGCGCGAACGCGATCAGGTGCTGATCCAGTTTGCCAACCGCAGTTGCTCGGTGCTGGTTGCCACCGATGTTGCGGCGCGCGGCCTGGATATCGCGCAACTCGAAGCGGTCATCAATGTTGACGTTACGCCCGACCCGGAAATACACATCCATCGCATAGGCCGTACCGGCCGTGCCGATGAGGAAGGCTGGGCGCTGAGCCTGTTCAGCCCAGCCGACATGCGCCGTATTGACGCCATTGCGCAGATGATGGGCAGCGAGCCGGAGTGGCATGAGCTTGGCGCGTTGCAAAGCATTAATAACGCACCGCTGGTGCCGCCCATGGTCACGCTGCAGATACTCGGCGGGCGCAAGGAGAAAATCCGCCCCGGTGACGTGCTGGGCGCCCTCACCGGCGAGGCGGGATTTACGCGCGAGCAGGTCGGCAAGATTACGGTGAATGATCAGTCCACCTATGTTGCTGTTGCGCGCAACATCGCTCGCGACGCCGTGCGTAAATTGTCGGCGGGCAAGGTGAAGGGTAAGACGGTAAAAGTTCGCTCGCTGGAGGATTGATACACCTCCAGGTTCACACGGTTGTGACAGTGTCGTTAGCAGCTGCCGACCACAGCGGCTGCCCAGTCGCTTCGAGATGACTCAAGTAAGTCCGCAGGTCAAATTCCAACTGGTGATAAGCGGGTTCCATATGCCGGCACAGTTGATAGAAGGCCTTGTCGTGCGCACGTTCTTTGGTGTGTGCCAGTTCGTGAACAACGATCATGCGCAAAAATTCAGGTGGCATTTCCTTGAACACTGTCGCTACCCGGATCTCACGCTTGGTCTTGAGTTTTGTGCCCTGCACCCGCGATATGCTGGTATGCGTGCCCAGCGCGTGCTGGATGACATGCAGCTTGCTGTCGAACGCCACCTTGCTCAGTTGTCCGGCGTTGCGCAAATACCTGTCCTTGAGTTCCTGTACGTAGTCATAGAGCGCCTTGTCAGTGCGTACTGTGTGCGCAAGCGGATATTTCTGCAGCAATATGTCGGCCAGCAGGTTTTGCTCGATCAACCGCTGTACTTGATCTGACAATGCTGTTGGGTAGCCTGCAAGGTAATTCGGCGGCGGTTTCGGTTGCATGGTGACAGTTCATGGTTTGACGGATAACTGGATTTTACCCGTAATCCTCCGCAGCAGTAGAACCAAAAAAGGCCAGATTTTCGAGGCTGCGTGAACCTCTGGGTCAGGCATGGAAACATAGCATTCAAGCAGGTTGTTAGCTTCGTATGACTGTTTTCTGCCGCTGAACGAACCGTTGATGACTAGGCCGTGACAGGCGCTTGTGGGTCGGTGGGCGCACGATCTTGCCGAAAACAGCCACTGCGCAGGTTTCATGGTATCTGGCGGCTGTGTGCCATGAACGGCCATACGTCAACTGCCATGGGATGACTCATTGGTGACGTTTAGCTGTCGTTGAGAGCTACGTTTCCAGACCTGCCCCTGAAGTTTCTTTGATTATTCTTTCCCGTTGCCTATGCTTTAAATTAGCCGAAGTGTTACAGCGATTTGAACAGATGTAGATGAATACGGCGTTTAAGAGAAAAGCAATGCTGAACCATTTTGCTTTGTAGCTGTACTGCGACGCCCGCCATGGAGGCGCATCAGCGGCCAGTACGCCACGCGCACCGAGGGAGAGGATGATGGATAAGCGAGTATGGACATTTTCAGCGGCGCTTCTTTTGGTTTTCAGCGTAACGGCCTGCGCGCCGTTCCAGCAGTACCGGACCGTTTACCCTGAGGTCTGCATCAGTCCTACCTCGGCACCGTCGCCGGAGTGTGAAACCCACGCGCTGCAGCAGCTGCCGACTGCCAATGGCAGTCACTACTTGCTTGGTTTTATTGAATTCGACGACCAAGGCCAGTTGTGGGACCGCAAGCAGATGTCAGAGGTGATCGGGAAATTGGCGGGTGAGGCCGGCACCAAAGAGTTGCTGACAGTGGCCTTCGTGCACGGTTGGAAGCACAGCGCCGCGCCCGGTGACGGCAATATCGAGACCTTCCGCCAGGTGCTGGCGCAGCTCAGCGATTCCGAGGCCCAGATTGCCAGGCTTACCGGCGCCCCGCCGCGCCAAGTGGCCGGGGTATATCTCGGCTGGCGCGGTGGCTCCGTGACTGTGCCTCTGCTCGAAGAACTGACCTTCTGGGATCGCAAGAACACCGCGCAGAAGGTCGGGCACGGCGGCGTCACCGAGGTGCTGAGCCGCCTCGAACTCATCAAACAGGACAAGGAAAGCACCGAGCCGGGCCGCAGTCGCACCCGTCTGGTGGTGGTCGGGCACAGTTTCGGCGGCGCCGTGGTCAATACCGCACTGGCCCAGGTGCTAGAGACCCGTTTCGTCCAAACCACTGGCCCGGCCGGCGTGCAGAGCGACGTAGCCGGATTCGCCGATCTGGTGGTGCTGATCAACCCGGCCTTCGAGGCGATGCAGTTCACCCCACCCAGCGACATGGCCACCGAACGCGGCACCTATTTCGCGGCGCAGCTGCCGGTGGTGCTGGAGATGACCTCTGAGGCCGACTACGCGACCCGCTATGCTTTTCCGGCCGGGCGCTGGTTCTCCACCTTGTTTGAAAATACCCGCGACCGGCAGCGCTACAACGCCGTCACCCGCGAGCAGGAAACCATCAACGAACGGGACGCCAACATCGCTGCGCTCGGCCATTTCAAGCCCTATCGCACGCATCGGCTCTATCCGCTGAGCGATCAGGCGCGCGCTCAGGTCAAGACGCTGAGCACGACCGACAGCGTGCGGCTGTTCATCCAATCGAGCGCCGATTGGGGGCATGACCAGCCGGGCAGCAAGATACCGTTCGGCGACGTGGTGCTGGAACGCACCACCAATTCCGCCGGGCGCAACCCCTATCTGCTCACCTATGTCGACAAGCACCTAATCAGGGACCACAATGACATCGACGACCCGCGCATCATCGAGTTCGTCAAACAGTTGATCCTGATCTCCACGCAGAGCCCCGAACAAGCCAAAGCGATCCGCCGGCTGCAGACGCCCGCAGCCGCACCCTGATGCGGCACCGCACCACTAATCGGTCGGCCAATTTACATTAGATTCCATTTCCTATGGACCAGCCCAGATATATGGGACAGGATCGTAGCATTACGCTGCTGAATGGCCGCTCAACAAGCCTGCCATGAAAGGCCGCTCCGGGTCGCACTGGTACGGACGATCCTTCCGAAAACAGCCACTGGTGCATATTCTAGGTCGGCCTATAGTGATGTACCAGGCAAGGAAGTTGACTTGGATTGCGGTCTGACACTTCCTGTCTGATTAAATCGGAACTGCTACTCCTGACCATATTTCAAATATTTTCCCGCAAAAACGCTTCCTTCATGGGCTTTATCTGCCCTTCGTGGCTGTCTTCGAGTTTGCTTTCCTATAATCAAAGTCAATGGCATAGGGTTTTCTGCCGGACTGGGAGTGGGTATGAGGGATTGGAACATACTGGTTACCGTGTTGCGAGGAGCGGGTCACGAGCGCCATGTATTGCGGGAACTCAAATTTCTCGGTGAGTTTCACGGTACCGAATTCCGTGATGTGTGTATTGGCTGGGTGGAGGATGCTGCAGGGTTTCTCGAAACCCTGCTGTACGCGGTAGAAGCGGGTGAACCATGGACCCGCGATCTGGCGCGGGTGATTCCCATCGAGCTGACATTTCACTTTACTCCTGAGACGCTCGTCGCTGAATTGCAGCAAGCGGTTTCTCCTTTGATCCAGCGCATGGACAACGGCAGTGTTTACGTTCGTCTGGAGCGGCGTGGTCTAGCCGGAGAACTCATGAGTCATGAGGTGGAACGAGACGTGGCCGACCATCTGTTTGCGCTAGCGCAAGCTCAAGGCAAAGAGATGCACACGAAGTTTCAGGATCCCGACTACATCGTGCTGGCAGAAACATTGGGCCACGAATGCGGAGTAGCGTTGATTACCCGCGAGCAGCGGCAGCGCTCCCCCTTTGTACAGGCGCGGTGATGGAAAATCAGACAGTAAGCCTTATGCTGGGTGGCGATGTCATGCTGGGCCGCTTGGTGAAGGATCAGATCAATCTGCTGGGACCGTCTTATCCGTTGGGCACGATTGCCCCGGTCATGCGTAAGCCAGACCTGACGATCGTCAATCTGGAATGCGCTATTACCTCGACAAACCAGCGCTGGCAGGGGTGGCCCAAGGCATTTTATTTCGGAGCCCCACCGCAAGCTGTGCAGTCTTTGGTCGAGGCCGGAGTGGACGGCGTGAGTCTAGCGAACAACCATGTGCTCGATTTCGGCGTGCCGGGTCTGCGCGATACCCTTCGCCACTTAAAACAACATGGCATCGGCCATGCTGGTGCCGGAGAAAATATCGATGAAGCATTAACCCCGATATATTTCGAGCGCAATGGTATCAAAATCGGCATGGTTGCCTACTGCGACCATCAGGCCGATTTCGCGGCAACTGAGGATGCACCCGGCATCGCTTACCTTGACCTTGAAGACGAGGTGGCGGCAATCGAGCAATTCCGCAGCGGCCTGAATCGAATCAAGGCAGCAACTGTCGACTGGCCAATTCTTTCACTGCATTGGGGGCCGAATAAGGTCACTAGACCCTCGGCAAGTTTCATGCGCCTCGCGCATGCCGCCATCGATATGGGCTATGCCATCCTGTTCGGTCACAGCGCTCATATCTTCCAAGTGGTCGAGATTTACCGGGGCCGGCCGATTCTCTATGCGGCCGGGGACTTGGTCGACGATTATTATGTAGACCCCAAATTCAAGAACGACCACCAGCTATTGTTTGAGCTCACTCTTGACCGCACGCAGCTCGGGCGTATCGATCTTTATCCGATATTCATCGAGGACTGTCGCACGGTTGTTGCCAGTAGGCATCGTTTTGAATACGTTGCTCGGCAAATCACCGACCTGTGCGCGGAAATGGGTACGATTGTGATGCGAGAAGGGTCCAGTCTCTGGATTGAAATTGGGAGAACCGAAAGAGGAATTGGTGGATTGACGCATTACCTCAATGAAACTATCATGCACATATAGCACATATATGTGAGGAAATAATCATGTCCCAACTACATTTTTATGTCCCAGATGAAGTGGAAAAACAAATTCGCAACAAAGCCAAGCAAGCTAACTTGCCGCTTTCACGCTACCTTGCCGAACTGGTCAAACGCGAAACCAGTCAAAAGAATCAGTGGCCGGAAGGCTATTTCGAACTTTTTGACCAATGGGAAGGTGAGTCTACGGTCAGGCCGCCACAACTGCCGCTGGAAGAACGCATGAGTTTTGACTGATGCGATTACTTGATACCAATGTCTGCATCCAGTTATGGCAGCGAAAAAATCTGATTGTCCGCCGTCAGTTTGCGGCCTACAGCCCCGCAGATTTAGCCATTTGCAGCGTGGTAAAAGCCGAACTTTTGTACGGCGCATGGCATAGCCAACGTGTAGAAAAGAACCTGCATTTATTGAAGGAGTTATTTGCTCCGCTCCAAAGCCTCCCCTTCGACGATGCGGCTGCGGAGCATTACGCCCGGATTCGTTCAGACCTCGCCGCACAAGGGAAGTTGATCGGGGCAAATGATCTGTTAATTGCCGCCATTGCACGCGCCCATGATGCTATCCTTATTACCCACAATACGGACGAATTCAGCCGAGTGCTGGGGTTAAGGATGGAAGACTGGGAGGAGGCGTGACGCCCATATTGCATTGTGATCAAAGCCCCGCATGTGCTGCCCAGAATTCGCCCGGGGCTACGATGGGGTAGCGTTCGGCCAGCGCCAGCAAGTCTTTGTCACCAGTGATGAGGTAGTCAGCGCCCGATGCCTTAAGCGCAGCCAGTAAAGTGCCCAGCACTGGCTGGTCGTCAACGTCACGCAGGTCCGGTTCTGTGCCGGGCAGCGGCTCAATGACTTCGGCTTGAATGGAAAGAATATCCACCAAGTCTTCGATCTCCGCCACTGTTAGGCCATGGCGGTGTGCCAACCGGGGCAGCACGCGCCGCAACTCATCCAGGATATATGCAGAAAGCAGCACCTCTACCGAGCCGTGACGCCAAGCCGCCATGATCTTGCCCGGTACGCTGGCCGGATAAGCAATGCCCGAGAGCAGCACGTTCGTGTCCAGCACTATGCGCAGGGCGGCCACAGTGGCTCAGCGTTTCTTGGCTGAGGAGCGGACCTGCGCCCGTTCAAGCTCAATGGCAGCCTCAATCTCAGCCAGCCCTTCCGTCTCCGGCACATTCGCAAAGCCAGACTCTATGCGATTGCATAGTGCGTCAAAGCGGCACTGCATGCGACGAATGCGCTCGAACAGCCGAGCATCGACCAGCGCGGCCACCGGCTTGCCATCTTTGTTGATGATCACGCTGTCGTGCCGATACTGCACTTGGTTGAGCATTTCACCCAAGTTCTGCCGCAGGTTGACCGCGCTGGTTTCAGTAATCATGATACTCTCCAATCAATATGATCATATTGATCATTATGACCAAAGATCATTTGGTGGTCAATGTTCTTCCAAACAATCGCTCACGGCAAGAATCAACGAGTGTACGTAAGCTTTACGCGCCGCCATGAATCAGGAACACCGTTGGTTTTTTGTTGATATCCACTTGCAGTCCACGCCATTGGGCGACTGTGCGGGTCACGATGGATTCGCTAGGCAAGGTGATGTCGGTCGCCAGGCACAGCCGGGTATTTTTGCCGCAGGTTTCCAGAATCGCTTGGAATAATTGCTGGTTGCGGTAGGGCGTTTCGATGAAAATCTGGGTCTGCTGTTTGTTGCGGGATTCGGCTTCCAGTTCCTTGATGCGCAGCAGGCGCGGGCTGCTTTCCGCCGGCAGGTAACCGTGAAAAGTAAATCTCTGGCCGCCCAGGCCGGAGGCCATCAGGGCAAGCAGGATTGAGGAGGGGCCGACCAGCGGTACCACTTTGATTCCCTGTTGATGCGCGAGCCGCACTAGATCTGCGCCGGGATCGGCTACTGCCGGGCAGCCGGCTTCGGACATCAATCCTACGTTTTCCCCTTCAAGCAGTGGTTGCAGAAGTTCGGGTAACTGTGCCGCCGGGGTGTGCTCGTTCAGTGCTAGCATGCGCAGTTCCTGCAACGGAATTTGAGTGCCGATCTGTTTCAGAAATTGGCGAGCGGTTTTGGGGTGTTCGACAATGAAGGTGCGCAGCGTGGCGGCGATGTGCTTGACCTGTTCAGGCAACGCCACGTCCAGTGAGCCTTCGCCCAAAGTGGTTGGAATCAGGTAGAGGGTGCCGGGGAGGTGAGGGGTGACCGGCGCCATGGGTCAGAGTAGTTCTACGCCTTCGTTGTGCAGCATATCCACCAGTGCAATCAGCGGCAGGCCGATCAGCGCATTCGGGTCATCGCCTTCCATCCGGGCGATCAGTGCGATACCGAGGCCCTCGGTTTTTGCACTGCCGGCGCAATGGTAGGGCTGTTCTTTATCCAGATAGCGCTCGATCTGGGCATCGCTCAGGTCGCGGAAGGTCACCCGGTAAGGTACCACCTGGCTCTGTGAATTACCGGTCTGACTGTTGTATAGACATAGGGCGGAATGGAATTCGACGGTCCGGCCACGCATGAATTGCAGTTGCTGGATGGCATTAGGGCGGGTCATGGGTTTGCCGAGCTGCACGTTGTCCAGCACCGCGACCTGGTCGGAGCCGATGATCAGGGCAGCGGGAAATTGCGCTTGGACTGCGCGTGCCTTCAGTTGGGACAACCGGAGCGCAGTATCCTGCGGCAGTTCACCGGCCAGCGGCGTTTCGTCCACGTCTGGCGCCACCACCTCGAAAGGGAACTGCAGACGGGTCAATAGCTCCCGGCGATAGACCGAGGTTGAAGCGAGAATAAGTGGAAGGGCCACGATGCTAACTGTCGATCTAGTCTGGCTGAATTTCCAGCAGCGCCTCATCCGGGGTCACGACATCGCCTTTGGCTACATACACCGAGATGACGGTGCCGGTCACCGATGCCTGGATTTCGTTTTCCATTTTCATGGCTTCGATCACCAGTACAGGGTCTCCGGCATTCACTTTCTGGCCGGGCTTCACCAGGACATCGACGATGCTGCCAGGCATGGCCGTGGTGACATGTCCTTGATGAGTCGGGCGCGGGCGCTTCCCGGGGGCGGGCGCAGCAGCTCCGGATTTGGCTTTGGCACCGCCACTTCCTCCTCCGGATACCTGTATCTCGCTCAGTGTTTCCACCAGCACTTCTTCTGACACCCCATCTACGGAAACGTAGAAGGGACGCTGCTCTTCGCCGGCGTGGCCGCTGCCGGTGAGCTTGATGTGATAGGTTTCGCCGTGCAATGTAATGCGGAATTCGTTCGGCGCGTGGCGTGGTCCGGCAGCTTCCTTGACCCCTGCCGGCAGCAGCGGCTCCGCCTTGAGCGTGCCGGCAGCGCGTTCTTGCAGGAAAGTGCGGCCCAGGTCCGGGAACATGGCGTAGGTGAGCACGTCTTCTTCGCTTTTAGCCAGTGTGTCGATTTCGCTGCGCAGCTTGTCTAGCTCATCTTCCAACAGATCGGCAGGGCGGCAGGTAATCACTTCCTGATTGCCGATCGCCATGCTGCGCACCTGTGAGTTGATCTCACCGGGAGACACGCCGTAGCGACCCAGCAGATAATGCTTCACTTCCGTAGTGATCGATTTGTAGCGCTCGCCGGTGAGTACGTTCAGTACTGCCTGGGTACCGACGATTTGCGAAGTCGGTGTCACCAGAGGTGGGTAGCCCAGATCTTCACGCACCCGTGGTATCTCTGCCAGCACCTCATCCATACGATTGATTGCACCTTGCTCCTTCAACTGGTTGGACAAGTTGGAAATCATGCCGCCTGGAACTTGATTCACCAGCACCCGCGTATCTACGCCGGTGAATGCGCTCTCATACTGCCAATATTTCTTGCGCGTCTCACGGAAGTAAGCGGTGATTTCCTGCAGTAATGGCAGGCTCAGGCCCGTGTCGTAGGGCGTGCCTTGAAGCGCGGCCACGATACTTTCCGTGGACGAATGGCTGGCGCCTTCGCCAAACGATGAGTTGCAGGTATCGAGGATAGTCGCGCCGCTCTCCACCGCTTTCAAAAAGCACATGGCGGACAAGCCGGACGTGGCGTGGCTGTGCATGTGAATCGGTATGTTTACGGCAGCCTTAATCGCCTTGACCAGTTCACTGGTGGTATAGGGGGTAAGCAGACCAGCCATGTCCTTGATGGCGATGGTGTCGCAGCCCATGGCTTCGAGTTGCTTGGCCAACCCCACGAAATGCGGAATATTATGCAGCGGGCTGGTGGTGTAGCTGATCGCGCCCTCGGCGTGCTTGCCCGCCGCTTTGGTGGCCTCGATTGAAACGCGCAGGTTGCGCAGGTCGTTCATGGCATCAAAAATGCGGAACACGTCCACGCCGTTGTCTGCAGATTTCTGCACAAAGGCACGCACCACGTCGTCAGAATAGTGGCGATACCCAAGCAGGTTCTGGCCGCGCAGCAGCATCTGGATACGGGTATTGGGCAACGCCTTGCGCAGAACCTTCAGGCGTTCCCAGGGGTCTTCCTTGAGAAAGCGCACGCAGGCGTCGAACGTGGCGCCACCCCATGCTTCCAGGGACCAAAAACCCACGCTGTCGAGCTTGCCGCAAATCGGCAGCATGTCTTCAGTGCGCATGCGCGTGGCAATCAGCGATTGATGACCGTCACGCAGAACCAGATCTGTGATGAATACTTTTGTCATACTAATTCCCTATTAGTGCCTTGATTGCATGGCGCGGGGGCCATGCCCTCACAATCCTTCATAAGCTGCAATTGCTGCGGAAATGGCGACTGCCAACAGTTCTGGCGGACGCTTCACCGAGTAGTTGGTCAGTTCCGGATGTGTTTCCACAAAACTAGTGTCAAACTTGGCGTTGCGGAACTCCGGATTGCTCAGAATTTCCTGATAATAAGGGATAGTGGTTTTTACGCCAAATACCGTCATGTCGTTCAAGGCTCGGCGGCCACGCTGGATTACGCCGTCCCAGGTCAGATTCCACACCGTCAGCTTGGCGACCATGGAATCGTAATAGGGTGGGATCACGTAACCGGTGTACATGGCGGCGTCGATGCGCACGCCGGGCCCGCCTGGTGCGTAGTAGCGGGTGATGCGACCGAAGCTCGGCAAGAAATCATTCTTCGGATCCTCCGCATTGATGCGAAATTCCATTGCAAAGCCGCGGTAGCTCACCTCCGACTGTTTATATTGCAACGGCAAACCGCTGGCAATGCGGATCTGCTCCTGCACGATGTCCACGCCGGTGATGGTCTCGGTGACAGTGTGTTCCACCTGCAGCCGTGTATTCATTTCCATGAAGTAGAACTGATTTTCGGAATCGAGCAGGAACTCGATGGTGCCGGCATTAACGTAGTCCACAGCCTTGGCTGCCTGCACCGCCAGTTTACCGATGTATTGCCGCTGCGCCTCGGTGAGTTGGGGCGAAGGTGCGATTTCGATCAGCTTCTGGTTGCGCCGCTGAATCGAGCAATCGCGCTCGAACAGGTGAATCACGTTGCCATGTGTGTCGCCAAGAATCTGCACTTCAATGTGGCGTGGATTGACCACGCATTTTTCCAGGAACACTTCCGGTTTGCCGAAAGCTTTGCTTGCTTCCGACACCACTCGGTCATAATTCTTGAGCAGTTCTTCTTCACTATTGCAGCGACGGATGCCGCGCCCACCGCCACCGTTGGTGGCCTTTAACATCACCGGATAGCCGATTTTTCCGGCAAGCACGCGGGCCTGTTCGACATTCTCAAGATTTTGGTCGCTACCGGGAATGACCGGGATGCCCGCCTTGATCATGGCCTGGCGTGCCTGAATCTTGTCACCCATCTGACGAATTACGGGCGCGGACGGGCCAATGAAGCGAATGCCGCGGCGCGCGCAGATTTCGGCAAGAATAGGATTTTCGGAAAGGAAGCCGTAACCGGGATGCAAGGCATCGCAGCCGGACGCGACTGCCAAGTTGACTATATTGTGCGCGTTGAGGTAACCGACCACCGGGTCGGAGCCAATGTTATAGGCCTGGTCGGCTTTCTTGACGTGCAGGGCATGTCGATCGGCATCCGTATAGATGGCCACCGACTTGATGTTTAGTTCGGAGCAAGCGCGCACAATGCGGACCGCAATTTCGCCCCTGTTCGCGATGAGAATCTTCTTGATCATGTCGAGTATCTAAAAAATTACCGGCTTAGCAAATTGGCCCTGGCCAACGCGTTGCGTGCATTGCTGACACGCCTTCTTTGACAGCCAAAGCCAAAAATTATATCATGCGCGCCTTATGTCTGAACAGGTCGCCATTGATAGCCTTGAATTTGCCCACAAAGCGGAAGTTTTGCGGGGTAAAGTCGCAGCGGCAACAATGGCGCGATTGCAAGATGCATTGTATGCCAAGGATGGGACGTTAGACTATGTCCTGTCCGGTGGGGTCAATGGTTATGGAAAGCCTGTTCTGCGTTGTGAAGTAAAGGGCGAACTGTCCCTGAAATGTCAACGCTGCATGGGTGAATTGAAATATGTGGTGGAAGTGCGCTCGGAAGTATTGCTGGCGGCAGATGAGGCGGAACTGACGAGGTATGACGAAAGCACTGAAGCTTCCACCGAAGCGATTTTGGCCGATCCGCACCTGGATGTGTTGGCGTTGATAGAGGATGAGGTTATTCTGTCCTTGCCGATGTCTCCGATGCACCCTATTTTAGAGTGCCCGGCCAATTCGCAGTTACAGGGTCGGGCGGACAACCCTTTTGCCGCACTGGCTGCATTGAAAGCTTCCGAATAATCGGGGCAATAGTTTAAGGAGTTTATATAATGGCTGTTCAGCAGAACAAAAAATCACCTTCCAAGCGTGGCATGCACCGTGCACATGACTTTTTGACCAACCCACCGTTGGCGATTGAGCCGACCACTGGCGAGACGCATCTGCGCCATCACATCAGCCCGAATGGCTTTTACCGTGGCCGCAAAGTAACTAGCGCCAAGGGCGAGTAAGCTGCTCTTCTGTCTGTTTTTAGACTGCTGCTAACCGCCATTCGCCTGTTGCTATGAGGGATATCACTGTAGCAATTGACGCGATGGGCGGCGATCACGGCCCGCACGTCACGGTGCCGGCTGTGCTTTCCTACCTGCGGCAAGAATCCGAAGTCAACATCATACTGGTGGGTCTGCAAGACGTCATCGAGGCGGAGTTGCGCGCTCACAAGGCGACAACAGGCCCGCGCCTGCGTATTCAGCATGCCGCCGAAGTGGTCACCATGGACGAACCGCCCGCCCAGGCGTTGCGCAATAAAAAAGATTCGTCGATGCGGGTCGCAATCGACCTGGTTAAAAGCGGTGCCGCCCACGCTACGGTGAGTGCCGGCAACACGGGCGCATTGATGGCGATCTCGCGCTTTGTGCTCAAAATGTTGCCAGGTATAGATCGTCCTGCCATTGCTTCTGTACTTCCCACCATGAAGGGCCATACCCACGTGCTGGACCTCGGTGCCAACGTCGACTGTACGGCCGAACACTTGCTGCAATTCGGCATCATGGGTGCCATGCTGGTTTCCGCCGTGGATCATAATGCGGAGCCGACCGTGGGCCTGTTGAATATTGGCGAAGAAGCCATCAAGGGCAACGAAGTAGTGAAACAAGCTGCGGAATTGCTGCGTCACAGCAACCTCAATTTCTACGGGAATGTGGAGGGAGATGATATCTACAAGGGAACCACCGATGTGGTGGTGTGTGATGGTTTCGTGGGGAATGTGGTGTTGAAAACTTCGGAAGGCTTGGCGCAAATGATTGCGACCTTTCTGCGGGAAGAATTCAAGCGCAATCTGTTTACTCGGTTGGCTGCTTTGGCGGCCATGCCGGTCATCAACGCCTTCAAGAAGCGCTTCGATCACCGACGATATAATGGTGCAAGCCTGCTGGGCTTACGCGGGATTGTGATCAAGAGTCATGGCTCGGCCGACTCATTCGCATTCGAGCAGGCTATCGGGCGCGCCGTCGCTGAAGTGCGCAATGGTGTGTTGCGCCGTATCAGCGAGCAAATGGAATTGCTGCACCAGGGAGCGGCTTGATGTATTCACGTATTGCCGGCACCGGCAGCTATTTGCCTGAAAAAATTCTCACCAATCATGATCTGGAAAAAATGGTGGAAACTACCCACCAATG
>Ga0315281_10007607_pt1 | contig 15220 bp, 13 predicted proteins | sample YL17G07_0_MG_FD_204540 | JGI IMG/M metagenome (GOLD analysis project Ga0315281, IMG submission 204540) | Sediment microbial communities from Yellowstone Lake, YNP, Wyoming, USA - YL17G07_0 | ecosystem: Environmental > Aquatic > Freshwater > Lake > Sediment | place: USA: Wyoming | collected...
TCAGCACAGCCGCCGGCGACCTGACGGTCGCGTCGGTCTACGTCCCGAACGGCGGGAAGGACTTTCGCGCGAAGATGCAGTTTCTCGAGGCGATGGACGGCTACGCGGCCTCGTGCCAGGCACGCGGACGTCTGCTGGCGTTCCTGGGCGACATGAACGTCGCACGGACCGAGCGCGACGTGCACCCGAAGGAGCGCAAGCCGCGCGCGATCGGACAGCTGCCGGAAGAACGCGCGATCATCGAGCGGATCCTGAGCCGCGGCCTCGTCGACGTCGGGCGCGCGCTCGATCCCGACAACGACGAGCTGTTCACATGGTGGGCGCCGTGGCGCAACATGCGGCAGCGCAACATCGGCTGGCGCCTCGACTATGTGTTCGCGAGCGACGCGCTCGCCGCGCGCGCGACGGCCTGCCCGGTCAGGTCGGCCGTCGGCACCAGCGACCACGCGCCGGTGGTGGCAACCTTCAGCTGACCTTGCCGCCCTCCGGCCTTTCTGCCATCCTGCCTTTCTGATGCCAACCGTTCTCGACAGGTTCCTGCGCTACGTCCGCTACGACACGCGATCGGACGAACAATCGACCACCTACCCGAGCACCGACACGCAGCTCGTGCTGCTGCGGGATCTCGCGGTCGAGCTGAGAGACCTGGGGCTCTCGGACGCGGCTGTTGATGAGTTCGGGTACGTCATGGCGACGATTCGGGCTTCGCCGGCGGGCACAATTTCCACTCGCGCCTGGAGTGGGTCTCCGCGCAGGACATGGAGAAGGCGGTCGAAGTGATCGTGCACCTCTGCCAAGTCTGGGAGGAACGGCGCTAACCGCAGCGGACGCGAAGATCGCAGAACTCCTATTGCTCTGCGTGCTCACCGCGCTCCGCGGTTTCTTCTTATCGTAGGCAAAGCACGTAGCGCGAGGCTTCAGCCGAGCGTCAGCGAAGGCTCGCGAATGTATATGTGACGCCGGTGAACCAGGACCGCGTGGTCCGCGTGCTGAGATCCGAGAGGAAGTTCGTGTCGCTCGGAACGCGCCCTTCGACGACGCCCGCCGGGAGCGTCGCGACGGGCCCGATGGCCACGCCCGCGGTGAACGAGGCGTGCGATCCGAAACGCAGGGCCGATCCCATGTAGAACGTCGCGCGCGAGTCACCGCGCAGGCCAATCCCGAACGACAGCGGCGCGACCCACGAGTAGCGGTCGTGATACACCTGTGCGAACATCGCGACGCCGAGGTTGACCGTGCTCTCCTGATTCGGCTGTCTGAGCACAACGCGCACCGGCTGCCCCGTGACGTTGCCGAGCGCGTAGACCGGATCGACCAGGCCCGTGGCGACGAACCCGCCGGTCAGCGCGAGATCCCATCCGCTCGGCGCCGCGTTGGTGCTGGCCGCCGCGGCGCGCTGGCGTCCGCCTTGCTTGTCCTCAGCCGACGCCGATGATCCGCCGAGGCAGAGAAGCGCACAAACGGTACACCGCGCGATCGCGTTCGGGGAAACTGTCACCATCATGCTTCACAATGTCCTCTCGCGGCAGTCCGGTGTCAACAGGTTTCTTCGCGGGAACTCCTCCGGTAAAATCCACCGTCTGTGACTTTTCGTTGCACGCGCCTCTGTGCGCGATCCGGATCGGCTCGAGCCGTCGCCTGCCTGGCGATGGGTTGGTTCATCGCCGCGACCGCTGGCGCGGCCGATCGTCCGCCCATTGTCGCCGCGCAGGGCGATGCCTTCGTCGCGCATCAGGCGGGCAGCGACCTCTGGTCCATCGGCAGCCGGAATCTCGAACTCGTGATCGGCTTCGACGCCTCGCGGACGCTGGCGCTGCAGCGTCTGTTCAATCCCGTCAACAGCCGACCGTGGAACATCACGCCGGCCCCCGACTTCAGCATCACTGCGGGCGGCGAACGCATCGCGCTCACGTCCAGCGGAGCGGTGAGCTTCGTCAACGCCTCGGCGACGGCCACCGCGTACGGCGTCGTGCTCACCTTCAACTTCGAACATCGCGCGCAGCGCCTGCTGTTTTCGCGCGTGTACGCCTGCTATCCGGGATCGCCGACCATCGAAACATGGACGCGTGTCTCGAGCACCGGCGGGGACGGCACGGGCCTGAACGAACTCGTCGCCTGGAACATGACGATGCCGCTCGGCAGCGTGCGCTGGATCGGGGGACTCCGGGGCGACTCCGCCGGCGGCGAGAGCGCGGTCGAGGACGCGTTCGTGTTCGCGCAGCACGACTTCGAACCGGGCGAGCGGCTCGACTTTGGCTCCGACGGCCGGTCGTCCGAACAGTTCGTGCCGCTGTTCCTCGTGGACGACGAGCGCGACGAATTCTTCGGCGGGCTGATGTGGTCGGGCGCGTGGCGCGCGACGCTGGAGCGCGCGGGCGACCGTCTGCGCGTCAGCGTCTCGTTCCCGGGTGTCGGCACGAGCGTCACCTCGGCGAAACCGTTCGAGTTCCCGCACACGTTCTTCGGCATCGCGGCCAAAGCGACGACCGACGAAACCGGCGCGCTGCGGCAGTTCGTGCTGCAGGGCATCCGTCACGGGCGGCCGTTCCAGCCGTTGGTCACCTACAACACCTGGTTCATCTACGGCACGCAGATCAACGAAGACAACATGGTGGCGGAAATGGACCGCGCCGCGGCGCTCGGGATCGAGCTCTTCGTCATGGACGCCGGCTGGTACATCGGTGCGGGCGAGACCGGCGATTTCGATTTTGACCACGGTCTTGGATCGTATGTCGAGGATTCCTACCGCTTCCCGTCTGGCCTCGCGAGCCTCGCCGACTACGCGCACGGTGTCGGACTGAAATTCGGCCTCTGGATCGAGCCGGAGCGCGTGTCGCTGGCCACCGTCGACAAACCGGGTTTCCCGCGCGAGGCGTGGCTGGCCAGCCGCGACGGCGACTACGAATCGGCGTTTAACGCGCAGCTCTGTCTGGCGGGAGCGGGACGCAAGTGGGTGGTCGATCAACTCGTCGCGCTCATCGAGCGCGTGCACCCCGACTACCTGAAGTGGGACAATAATTTCTGGATCAACTGCGACCGCGCGGGCCACGGGCACGGCCCCGATGACGGCAACATGGCGCACGTCCAGGCGCTCTACGGGATTCTGGACGAAATACGCCAGCGCTATCCGGATCTGCTCATCGAAAACGTGTCCGGCGGGGGCGCACGCCTCGACTTCGGGATGTTGGCCTTCACCGACACCGCATGGATGGACGACCGTACGTCCCCCGCCTCACACGTGCGCCACAATCTCGAAGGGCTCACGTTGGCATTTCCACCAGCGTACCTGCTCTCCTTTCTCATTGACGCCGACGGCGAGCCGATCGCCGGCGCCGAGGACCTGCCGCTGCTCACGCGTAGCCGGGGCGCCGGCATTCTCGGCCTCACGTACCGGACCGATCTGATGGACGATGGCACGGCGGAATTGTTGAAGCAGCAGATCGCGGAGTACAAGACCTACCGCGACATCATCACGCAGTCGAACGCGACGCTCCTCAGCGAGCAGGCGCCCGTCGATTCGAGCAGCTGGGACGTGCTCCAGGAGGTCACCGACGATGCGAGGAGCGCGCTGGTCTTCGGTTTCAAGGGGGACGCGCAAGACGGCCGGCTGGTCGTGCGGCCCCGCGGCCTGATGCCTGACGAGACCTACGACGTGCGATCGCTGGACATCGGCCCGCTCGGCGCCTCGCGGGGCGACCTGCTCATGCAGGACGGGATCGAACTCATCCACAGCGGGGGATCGCGCGCGCACATCCTGATCCTGACGGCGCGGTAGAACGTCGCGATTTCAGACTTCAGACTTCAGATTTCAGACTTCCTTGGTTCTACTTGCACTCCGGCGTCACCGACCTCGGGCGCCGCGTGTTCCACATCGCCACCAGCCGCTTCAGTTCCTTGATCGGTTCAGGGTTGTCGTCCACTTGCAGCCGCAGCACGGTGTCGTTGTGCAGCCAGACGCCGCAGTTCTTCTTGACGATCACCAGCGCCGCCGATTGCTGGCCGCGCGTGTCGCCGCCGCCGGCCTGTCCGCCTTCGAGCGCGGCCACCAGGCGCTGCGACAAATGGCCGGACGTGTTTTCGAACCCTTCGATCATGTTGTTGACGACGGCTGGCCCGGCCAGGATGTTGCCCTGCGCCGTCGCGAACTTTCCGCTCTTGTGGCCGGCCCAGTCCGTGGCTTTCGGCCCGGTAAACGCGGCGTAGTCGCCCTTCAGGTTCATGACCGCGAACTGCCGCCCCTGCTTGGTCCAGTTGTCCGGCAGCGGATCGGGATCCTGCTCCCAGATCTGTTTGACGATCGCGTCGGGCGCGACGCCCTTGCGCAGCAGGTCCAGCGCCGTGGGCCCGTAACCGACATCGACGATCGCCTGCGTCGCGGCGATGCCGGCGTTCGCGTCCGCCCACAACACGCCGTTGCCGACGGAAAACACGCGAGACTGCACCGCCCCACCGACCTCGCCGGTCGCCGGATCGTAGCCAAGGATCGAAAACGTCCCGGTCTCCCATAACGGTCCCGGCTGCGCAGCCACCCGCGCCAGAAGACCCATCGCCACAACGAGAACCGCCGCAGCGCCGAGGGCCACCGTTCGAGTTCTAAGTTCTGCCTTCTCAGTTCTCACTTTCAGCATGACCCTCCCCACACGTTCAGAACCGCCTCAACCGTCTTCGGTTTGACCTCGACGACGACGAACCGCTCGTGGTCCCACCCGGAAAATTGCGCCAGCCAGAACAGCTTGCCCGCCACCCGCATCGCGCCGAGCGGCAACATGTAGCTCGCACCCGTTCGATTGCAGGCCAGCAGGTCGACGACGGTGTCGAGCGAGCGCACCTGCTCGCCCTCGCGCGCGAACCAGCCGGTGCCAAATGCCACCGCTCCGCACGCGTCCGCGCGCTGGCCAAGCGGCCGGTACGTCCTCGCCGCCTCGACGTAGTAGATGCGCGGATGTTCCCCGACGGCGTACACCGCTTCGATATCAGGCACACGCCCTTCGCGCGCGCGCCTCGCGATCGGATGACCGTATCGATCCTCGACCTGGCGTTCGGCCAGGTTGAACGCCTCGTGCAGCGCGGGCAACAGCACCCGCGCCTCGGCGGATTCGGCTGGCCCGGCGGCGATCCGCTCCACCGGCTGCGGCGGAGACACGGCCAGGCCGTCCTTGGGATACGGTTGTTCGGTGCGCGGCGGGGCGGCGACCCGCGGCACGTAGTCCGAGCGCAGGCCGATCTGCCGGGCGCAGTGCACGTTCACCCAGTCGGGCTGCATGACGCGGACGGTCTGCGGCTCGCCGGCGGTCCACGTCTGCCAGCTCTCGAGCGCGCGCGTCGGTCCCCACCACCTCGCGGGTACGCCGCGCAGATCGATCGGCACGGTGATCTCCAATGCGGGCCGCGGCCAGGCGTTCCCCCACCGCTTCCCGTCGAAGGTTCCGAACGGGACGATGACCCCGTCGCGCCTGAGGACGCCGACGCCGAACGCGCCGCGCGCCGCATCGTCTGCGCCGAGTGCCGCGCCGAGCACCAGCACTGCATAGCCGGCCACAAGAGCCCGCACAGTATTCGTCGTCACTGGCGCGGAGTATACTCCCCGTCCAGACGGAGGGCCCATGACGCGTGACGACCTGCAGGGGATCGCCGAACGGTACGTGGAGACGTGGAAGCGCCGCGACCCCACGGCCATCGCGCAATGCCACGCGGCCAACGCGGTTGGCGAGAGCCCGATGTACGCCACGCTCAGCGGCCGGAAAGCGATCGAAGATGCCTACCGCGCGTTTTTCACGTCGTTCCCGGACGCCACCATTGAAATCGACGCGCTCCTCGTCGACCCGCCGCGCGTCGCGGTCTTCACCACCATCAACGCCACGCACGTGAACGAGTTCTTCGGGATGCCCGGCACCAACCGGCACATCGAGTTCCGGAACGCGCGGCTGCTGGAGATCGACGATCAGGGCCTGATCGCACACGAGCGCCGGATCTACGACTTCACCGGCCTGCTCGTGCAGCTCGGCGTCCTGCGCGCCAAGCCGGCAAGACCCCAGGGATAAGGGACTGGGGGCTGGGGGCTGGGGGCTGAAAACACAAAGGGCTCAGAGCATTTCTGCCCTGAGCCCTTCCGCCAATCCCTAGCCCCTAGCCCCGGACCCCTTCACTGAGGCTGTCCCGCCGTCGGCGACGGCCGCGCCGCGTCGATGCTGAACGTCAGCCCGGTGTACATCATCTCTTCCCAGGTCTGATCGCCCCACCAGACGTCTTTCGTAGAATCCGGGTTCGATTTGCTGGCTGCCGAGTTGTCGTACCATGCCGTCGCGTGAAGCTTCGTGCCCTTGGGGAATTTCAGCGGCTGCTTGAAGACGTAGTCAGTCTGCCAGTTGAAGTCGTACTTCGGCACCGACAGGACGGTTTCCGTCCGGCCATCCGGATAGGTGGCTTCGTAGGTCCACCGCACGCCGCGCACGTGCGTGTGCGGCAGCAGGCTCCACATGGTGACGTCCTGACCGATGGTCATCTCCGCGTCCACGCGGTGGTCGGCGGCGCCGGCCGGGATGTGCAGGCCGCCGTTCACGAGCGACGCAATGTGTACCTCGGTCTGCGGAGGCGTTTTCGCATACTTGAGGCCAATACGGGTGCGGTCCGTCGTCGCCTTTCCCGTGGCCGTGTAGTGCATCTGGAAGACCAGCGTCGTGCCGGCCGGCAGTTTCAGTGCGCTGCCGTCTTGATACACGCGAACGAACTGGCCTGGAGCGAAGCCGCCGACCGGAGGCCCCATTCGCCGCGGTGCGGGCCGATCGTTCGGGCTTGGCGCTTTGCGCTGTTCCGGCGGCAGCGGCGGCCCACCGGTCTGGCCCGCCGGAGGCCTCGCGGACTCGGCAAAAGCGAACACCGGTGCGGGACGCGACGCCGGCGGCGCGGCGCCGGCCGGGGGTATCGACGCAGGAGGCGGCGTGGCCGGCTGGGGCGGCGCCGGCAGTTGCGCATAGACGATCACGTGATGCAGGACCTTGGGATCGCCGGCGCGGACTTCCATCGCCTGGATCCATTTGTCCTCCGTGAGGTTCGTTGGAATCAGGAAGTACTGATAGGCGACCGTGCCCTCGGCGGCGACCGGATAGTCCTCTTGCATGGCGAACACGGCGTCGGGTTGACCGAGCAGCCATTCGCTGGCGTAGGTCGGCTGCGCGGGCAGGTCCTTCGCGTTGCCTTCCGGCGCGCCAGCGCTCGCCCAGTTCACGATCGTCGCCTTGTCCGTGTCGCTGAGACGGCGATCGTTCAGGAACTCGCCGTGCGTTGGATCGGCGTGCCACGGCGGCATCGTCCCCTTGGACACCCGGGTCGCCACCGACTTCGCCCAGGGGCGCGCGTCCTTGAACGTCAGCAGCGACATCGGCGCAACTTCGCCGGGCCGATGACAGTTCGTGCAGTTCTTGTAGAGAATCGGCGCAACGTCCTTGCTGAATGTCGGAGCGGCGGCCGCCTTGGCGGGGGCCTGTGCCGCCACGGGCACCGAGGCAACGGCGGCCAGCACGCACAGCGCAGCCGCGGCGACGGTCGTTCGAGTCATCATTCCTGGAACTCCTCTGCTGGTGTGACCGCGAGAAAGCTTGACCAATGGTACGGGGCCTATCCCGCTGAGGTCAAGGCCTTTGCCAGAGTGATGGCACGGCGATCCCCTCGCCGTGCTATTCTGCATGTGCTCGACCAGCACCAGACATGAGCGAACATTCCGAAACCTCCGACCACACATACGAGCCGTTTCCCCTGGGGACGCACGCACCGCTCCCCGTGGCGACGCTGGCGCCCGTTCCACCGCCGGACGCCATGGGCGCGTGGAAGCGCATGGGCGTCGAAGTCGTCGCGGGTCTGCAGACGCTGGTATCGGCCGCCGTCTACGCGACGCTCATCGTGACGTTCGGATTTCAGGTCGCGCGCGTGGACGGCCTGAGCATGGCGCCGACTCTCGAAGATCGCGATCGGCTCATCGTCAATAAGCTGGTGTACGAGCTTGGCGAGCCGCGCCCCGGCGACATCGTGATGCTCTACTACCCGCTGAACCCCGAGAAGATGTTCGTGAAGCGCGTCATCGCGCGCGAGGGCGACACCGTGCGGATCGTCGACGGCGGCGTCTACGTGAACGATGTGCCGCTGCGCGACGACTACGTCTCCGCCGAGTTCCGCAGCCACGACGACTGGGGCCCGCAGGTCGTTCAACAGGGCTACTACTTCGTGATGGGCGACCACCGGAACAACAGCTCCGACAGCCGTCACTGGGGCCCCGTGCCGAAAAAGTACATCGTCGGCCAGGTGAAGGTCCGCTGGTGGCCGCTGCAGGACGCGCGGATATTCTGACGAACTCAGAACTTAGAACTGAGAACTGAGAACTCGAAACTCACCTCCCCGACAAATCCTGGGAACGGCTTTTGCGATCGTGCGGGTATGCCTACACCGCATCCGACCGACTTGCGTGAACGGGTGTTCGAGTTCGTGTGTCTGGCTGTCCTGTTTTGCCGTGAATTGTCGAAGGAATCCGGGACGGTACGCCAGATTGCCTGGCAACTTGCCAATGCGGCGAGTTCGGCTGGCGCCAATCTCGAAGAGGCAAAGGCTGCGTACTCGCGGCGAGACTTCGCGGCGAAAAACTCGATCTCGCTGAAAGAGATGCGAGAGGCGCTCTATTGGCTGCGCGTAATCGCGAAGTGCAACCTGGCCCCGCCGGAAGTCGTCCAACCGCTCCTGGCCGAAGCCAACGAACTCACGGCCATGCTGACGGCTGGCATGAAACGCCTGCACCCCGTCTGAGTTCTAAGTTCTCAGTTCTAAGTTCTGAGTTCGCAGTCACCTTCTGCCTGCGGCCAGCCAGTTGGCAACGACGGTCAGCGGCGGCGTCTCGCCGAGCGCGCCTTGAGGCACGAGCATCAGGAACCGCATGCCGTCCGCGCTGGGCGAGTAAGACGTAACGACGGAGCTCTGCAACAAAACAGCGCGCGAATCAAAGAGCGGCTGCGGCGTGCCTCGGTCGAAGGTTTGCGCGGTGGCCTTCACGTCCACCGCCGTCAATTTCCCATCAGGGGCTACGTAGAACAGCTCCTTGCCGTCGCCGCGCCAGCGGGGCTGCAATCCTCCCGTCGTGGAGATCTGCCATTTTCCCGTCATGGGCTTGTCCCACCCTGGCGCGAAGGGCTGGACGTAGACCTGGTATTGTCCGGACTCATTCGACGTGTAGGCCAGCCATCGGCTGTCCGGCGACACCTGGCCCTGGTTCTCCCGATAGTTCGTCCGTAGGAGCGGGATGGGTTTCCTGTCGCCTGGTTTCCCCGCGGCGTTTCCGCCGGCGACTGGCAGCGCCCACAAATCCTCGTTCGTCTTCGCGTTCCGTTCGAAGAACACAATGAACCTGCCGTCGCGCGACCAGTCAGTGGGAAACTTCGGCTCCTTGGACTCGAGCAGCAGCTCGTCCTGGCCGGTGCCATTGGAGGCTCTCAGATACAGATCGTAGGTGCCCTTTCGGTTGGAGCCGAATGCGACGCGGCTGCCGTCCGGCGACCAGACTGGGAATGAATTGCCCGATGCGTCGAAGGTCAGCCGCGTCTCCGTGGCGCTGTGCGCCATGTCGGTGATCCATAAATCGCTGTGCTGATCCCCGAGTCGCTCGACGACGATGCGCGTGCCATCGGGCGAGAGCGCGATGGAATTCCGGCTTCGCGCCACGGTCCCGACCGTCCCTGTTTCCTTGCCGGTGCGATCGAACCACGCGAGCTGAGTGCCACCACCGCCGCCGCCTGATTGCAAGATCAGGATTCCGGTCCGGGACGCCGAGTACAAGTTGCTGCCATTGCTTGGACCGGACGCCACCCGTTCGGCCACTGGGAAGAGATCGCCCTTCGGCTCCAGCGTCCCGGCATCGACCGGCTGCGCCATCAGCGTCTGCTGCCGGACGAACAGCAGGTGGCCGGACGGATTTCCGGCGGAGGGCGCCACATACTGGGGAGTCGATTCGTCGAGGACGAGACGGCGATCGTTGCCGTCGCCCGGCGACGCCAGATGGATGCCGTTCACCGTTCCGCCGGTGGCGAGGTACAGCAAGCGCCGGCCGTCTGGCAGGAACAAGGGCCAACGATGGGTTCCGCCGCCCTCGTTTACCTTTGTGACTGGAGTGGGCACGCCGCCCGCTGCGGCCACGCGGCTAAGCCCGCCGTTTCCATTATTCGCGGCGAACACGATCACGCCGTCGCGGCTCCACGTGCCGCCGCGGCCAACCGGAGCGTCGCACAGCGCTTGCGCGGGCCCGCCAGTGACGGCGATCTTCTTGAGCTGCGTCTGGGTGAAGAAGCCGATGTAGCGGCTGTCCGGCGACCAGAAGGGAAACGACGCGTTCTCCGTTCCGGCCAACGGTTGCGTCTGGAGAGAATCGAGCGACCGGACCCAGAGCTGCTGCCCGGCATTACCCGTCGCCTGCATGACCAGATAGTGGCCGTCGGGCGAGATCGCAAGGGACTGGACGTTTGTGGTCTTGTCCGGCGGCGGCAGCGTGTACTGGAGCGTCTGCTGCTCGACCGCCTGCTCGCGGAAGTGGACGACGCTGACGGCTGCCAGCGCGATCAGCGCGACGCCGAAGATGCCGGCGATCGCCCAGGGCAACGTCTGCCGCCAACGCGGGGCGGGATCAGGGATTCGGGATTGGGGATTCGTGCCGGCGTGGCGTCCGGCTTCCCTGGCCTGAGCCCCGTCGAAGGCAGCCGGACTCACACCCGCCACGTCCTCCGCCGCGCCGCTGATCAGATCCTCGATCTGCACGCGCGCTTCGCCGATGGCCTGCAGGCGGCGCTTCGGCTCCTTGTCCAGACACCGGCGCAACAGCTCTCGTAACGCTGACGGCGTCGCCGCGGGCAACGCCGCCCACTCGGGTTCCTTCGTCATCACGAACGCCAGCGTGAGCGAGATGTCCTCGCCGCCGAACGCCCGCTTGCCCGTGAGCATTTCGAAGAAGACGACGCCGAACGCCCAGATGTCGGCGCGCTTGTCGACCGTCTTCCCACGCGCCTGCTCGGGCGCCATGTACGCCGCGGTGCCGAGAATCATCCCCGCCTGCGTCATCGCCGGCGTCGTGATCGTCGGCGACTGTGACAGACCCGCAGGGCTGAAGCCCTGCGCCACATCCCGTGCCCGTCCTGGCCCTCCTGCCTGTCCCGCCCCTCCCGCCTCCATCGCTTTCGCCAGCCCGAAGTCCAGCACCTTCACCGTACCATCAGCGCGGACTTTGATATTCGCCGGCTTCAGATCGCGATGGACGATGCCCTGCTCGTGCGCCGCTTCGAGCGCGTCGGCGATCTGTTTGGCGATCGGCAGCGCTTCATCGATCGGAAGCCCTGAGCCCTTCGCCCTCAGCCCTTCGATCTTCTGGGACAGATCCTCCCCTTCGACGAGTTCCATCACGAGCGCGCGTACGTGGTGTCCGGCTTCAGCCGGACCCTCCACGAGCCCGTAGATCGCGGCGATGTTGGGATGATTCAGCGCGGCGAGGACTTCCGCCTCGCGCTGGAACCGCGCCAGCCGCTCCGCGTCGGCGGCGACCGACGCCGGCAGCACCTTGAGCGCGACGGCGCGTTTCAGGTTCGTGTCGATCGCCTTGTAGACCTCGCCCATGCCGCCCGCGCCAATCTGGGCGATGACGTCATACGGGCCGATGCGGGCGCCTGCAGACAGAGGCATGGGCAAGGTGATTCTACACTTCTCAGTTCTCAGTTCTCAGTTCTCAGTTCTCAGTTCTCAGTTCTCAGTTGCTCCTCATGTTCCTGTCTCAGTCTGTACTTCTGTATCTTGCCTGACGCCGTCATCGGGAACTCCGCCACGAACCGCACGTAGCGCGGCACCTTGAACTTCGCGAGGTCGTGCGCGCACCACGCGATCAGATCCGCGGGGCTTACCGCGGGCGTCGAGTCCAGGCGCAACCGGACCGCCGCGGCGACCGCTTCCCCGAAGAACGGATCCGCGATGCCGTAGACGTACGCATCGGCGACCGCCGCGTGCTCGCGCAGGCGATCCTCGATCTCCTTCGGCGCGATGTTCTCGCCGCCGCGGATGATGATGTCCTTGATGCGGCCGGTGATCCGGAAGTACCCGTCAGGGTCCCGACTGGCCTCGTCTCCGGTGTGCAGCCAGCCGTCGGCGTCGATCGCGGCGCGCGTCGCCTCGGGGTTGTTGTAGTAGCCCTTCATGACGTTGTAGCCGCGGCAGCACAGCTCGCCGGGCTCCCCGTGCGGGCGCGTGTCGCCGGTCACCGGGTCCACGATCTTCACCTCGAGTTCGGGCAGCACGGGGCCGACCGTCTGCGACCGCTGCGCCACTGAGGCATCGCGCGGCGTCATCGTGATCCCGGGCGACGATTCGGTCATCCCGTACGCGATCGTGATCTCCGGCAGATGCATGTCTGACATGACGCGCCGCATCAGCGGCTCGGGGCACAGCGCGCCCGCCATCACGCCGGTGCGCAGCGACGTCAGGTCGTACTGCGCAAAATCCGAACACTCCAGCTCCGCGATGAACATCGTCGGCACGCCGTAGATCGCGGTGCAGCGTTCACGGTGCACGGTCTCGAGCACCTGCGTCGCGTCGAACGTCACGACCGGACACAGACACGCGCCATGGGTAAATGCGCCGAGCACGCCGATGACGCAGCCAAAGCAGTGGAACAGCGGCACGCACAGGCACAGGCGATCGGCCGGCGTGTAGCCGAGGATGCGTCCCAGCGCCTCGCCGTTGTTGACGATGTTGCGGCTCGACAGCATCACGCCTTTGGGAAAACCCGTGGTGCCGGATGTGTACTGCATGTTGATCACATCGTCGGGCCCGACGCCGGCGCTGCGCGCGTCGAGCTCCGCCTCCGACACGCGCGCCGCCGCGGCGCGAAGTTCGTCGTACGGCACGAAGCCGGGCGGCGTCCCGTCGCCGATGTCCGCCTTCTCGTTGCCCGCGCTTCGGCGGGACAAGAAGATGAGCCGCTCGAGCCCCGGAATCGCGCCCGACGTCGCGCCAATGGCGGCCAGCTCGCTGGCGTAGTCAACCTCGCGAAACCCGCGGATGGCGATGAGCGTGGCCGCTTCGCTTTGCCGCAGCACGTACTCGATGTCGCGGGCCCGCAGCGACGTGTTCGCCGTGACCAGAATCGCCCCGGTTTTCGCGACGGCAAACTGCAGCACGACCCACTCGGGCACGTTCGTCGCCCAGACGACGACGCGCTCGCCGCGGGCGACGCCGAGCGCCATCAGGCCACGGGCGATCGTGCGCGCTTCCTGTTCGAGCGCGGCGAAGGTGAACCGCGGGCCGCCACCGTACACGAGCGCCTCGCGGCCGGGCAGGGCCTGCGCGAGACGCGTGAGGAGATCGCCGACGGTCACGTCACGATACGGCGGGAGCAGCGACAGCGGATGGCTCATGGCCGTGGGATTCTGTCACAGGTTGCCGCTTCTGTGATTAACTGAGGGCCTGTGACCGAGCCCTGTATCGTGATGGTCGCCGCGACGGATCTGTTGCCCAGTCTGAAAGAACGCGTGGGCGGCACCAGCGGCGAGTTGCTGACGTTCACCGACGCCGAAGCGATCGGCGCGCTGCAGGCGATCATGAAGCGGCGCCCGCAGGCCGTCGCGCTCGAGCGCGCGTTCGCCGTGACGCCGCGCGGCGCGGCGCTGATCCATCGCATCAAGATCGATCCGGCGCTCCGGCAGGTCGAGATCCGCGTGCTCGCGCACAACAGCGACTACGCGCGCGTGGTGCCGCGCGCCGCGCCGCCCGGCGCGCCGGCGCTCGATCAGCGCGGCACGCGCCGCGCCCCGCGCTTCAAGATGATCGAGTCGGTCACCGTGATGCTCGATGGCAAGCAGGGAACGATCGTCGATCTGTCCACGGTCGGCGCGCAGGTCGTGTCGCCGACCGGGCTGAAGCCCAACCAGCGCATCGCGATGGCGCTGATTGGCGAGACCTCCAACGTGCGGTTCAACGCGTCGGTGGCGTGGACCTCGTTCGAGATGTCGCCCTCCGGCGCGCCGCGCTATCGCGCCGGCATCAACTTCGAGGACGCCGACCCGGCGGCGGTCGAGGCGTTCTGCACGCGATACAGAATGTAGAGATTTCAGATTTCAGATTTCTGATTTCAGATTGTGGACTTCAGACTTCAGACTTCAGACTTCCAATGTCACCTGCCCCACTTCTCGCACAGCTCGTCGACGCGCTCAACCGTGGCTCGCTGACGATCGTGGATCTGACGCAGCCGCTCGGCCCCTCGACACCGGTCATCGGGCTCCCGCCGATATTCGCCGCGTCACCAGGCGTGACCATCGACGTCATCTCGCACTACGACGACACAGGCCCCGCGTGGTACTGGAACACATTGCGCTTCGGCGAACACACCGGCACGCACTTCGATGCACCTGTCCACTGGGTGACGGGCAGGGATCTGCCGGACAACGCCTGCGACACGATCCCGGCGCGACGCTTCGTCGGCCCGGCCTGCGTGATCGACGTGACCCGCGACGTCGCGGAGAACGCGGACTTCCTGCTGACCGCGGAACGCATCGACGCGTGGGAGCGCGAGCACGGACGGATTCCCGCTGGCGCGTGGGTGCTGCTGCGTACGGGCTGGAGTCGACGGACCGATCCGGCGGCCTTCCTGAATGTCCTGGCCGATGGGCCGCACAGCCCCGGGTTCGACGCGCGCGCCTCACGCCTGCTGGCGCACGACCGCGATGTGCTCGGCGTGGGTGTGGAAACGATTGGCACGGATGCCGGTCAGGCGGGGATGTTCGACCCGCCGTTTCCCAATCACACGATCATGCACGGCGCCGGAAAATTCGGGCTCGCGAGCCTGTGTCACCTGGATCGGCTGCCGCCGACCGGCGCCGTCGTGATCGCGGCGCCGCTGAAGATCGTGCACGGCAGCGGCAGCCCCCTCAGAGTCCTGGCGATCGTGCCCGTGTAATGCGGACTGCGGATTCTTGATTGCGGATGACGGACCGGAATCCGCGATTCAATCCGCAATGAAATCCGCATTCACATCCGCAATCCGAAATCCGCAATCCGCAATACATCGTCCCTCAGGATTGTGTCGTCGCGCTCCGATCCGGTGGACACGATCGCAGCGCGGACGCCGGTCACCTCCTCCAGCCGCGCGATGTACTGCCGCGCCGCCTCGGGCAGCTGATCGAATGTCCGGACGCCGGCCGTCGGCGTCGTCCAG
>Ga0315281_10007608_pt1 | contig 15219 bp, 17 predicted proteins | sample YL17G07_0_MG_FD_204540 | JGI IMG/M metagenome (GOLD analysis project Ga0315281, IMG submission 204540) | Sediment microbial communities from Yellowstone Lake, YNP, Wyoming, USA - YL17G07_0 | ecosystem: Environmental > Aquatic > Freshwater > Lake > Sediment | place: USA: Wyoming | collected...
TGATGTTGCAATTGTATTCCAATTTGCAACTACCTTGAAGGTGCCTTCTCTTTGGGTGGCTATCCGACTACCTTTCTTTATCGGTAGCCTTTTATATGATTATCAGGCATATTCTTTGCTGTAATAAAGCATTTTATAATGCCATTGCTTATTGTCCTCATTGGGGGGACCAAAACGGTTAAGTCAAACGTTTCCACTCTGGCCTTATGCCGAAACTCGTCGCACTCAAATATCCATAAAGTGTTGTCCTCTTCTTTCCAGTAAAAACTGTTTTTATCTCTCTTTGGTGGATTAAAAAAAATGTGTGGAGTAGAAATAAATTTATCTCTTTGAGACTCAATTATTGCTTTTATACTTTGTGGCAAACCTAAATCATAAAGGGATGTTCTTAGTGTCCAACTCCCTTTTGGCGCGGCGGGAGGAGATGGAAGCTTTGTTTTATTTAAATTGTCGATTTGAGCATCAGCATCCTTAGTTCTTATAAGACGGAATCCGTCGCTTGCTTCAAATTTGACTAATACATTTTCAGCCGGAATTCTCCCGATATTGTCGATATGGATTGAAATATTGCAATGACAGCTGATATATCTGGTATTGTTGATAATAGTATTAATATGCAATTTAATTTTGTCTAGCCATTCGGGATACTCGACTGTTTGGTATTTCTCAATCTCTGCTGGTGTTGGAGGCACATAATATGGTTCTCCAGCAGCAAATAGTTTATGAACTTGAGTTGGCATAGGCTGCTCTTTGGGGAAGCTTGTTGCCATTGGATATTTTGATTTAATTTCACTGACGAGAGATTCAATCTCTGACCCCGAGAGTTCTCTGAATTTAATAACATTAATAGATATATGATCTATAATGGTTCTCTAGTTATGAAAAGCGCTTACTATTATTCCAGGAAATATTTTTTCAAGACTATTAATTTTCTGAGTAAGCTCATGGATATTCTTGTCTCGCTCATCGGGTTCTGGAGGCAATAACCATTCATCCGGTACGGGTATACAGTTTAGTTCGCATCTTTGTGCTTTCAAACGAGGGCCAAAATCATTAGTAAGAAGAAAGGTGTCGCAATCGGGATTATTATTGCTAAAAGATAAGGCTTCATTAATAATTCTGTCATCGGCACGAGCAAGGTCTAGTATAGTGTGCGCTTTCTCGTTGGCATGCAATGATGGAGCAAAAGTGATTTCTACACGAGGGTTACTTTCCTTAACAATCAGATTGCTGTTTTTACACGACAATATATCCTTAAAAAACGTGGCTGCTGTTCTGGCTCTTTTTGCTCTGCGGCTATTACCTTCGTGCTTAAATCTGTCTAACTCCTCCGTAACAGCCATAGGAATAATAAGAATGATATCGTTGCCCTCAGAAATATCGCCCCAGAGGATTTCTTTTAGAGCGGAAATTGCAGGAATATGTTTGTATCGAGGAATAATGCTCTCATATCTATCCGTACTTAAGCATGAGGAACCTCTATGTATGAGGGACACATCCCCTATTTTGAACCTCTTTTCTTTTTTTTCTTTGTTGTATTCTTTTTGCTCTTCTCACTATACCTTGCAGGCTCTTCGCAGACAACAAGGCTGCCTCCGTTGTCACCCATTCCCGCGAATTCAATTTCAGCCTCACGAAACAAATCGCGGCCTTCAGCTCTGAGGCGGTGAAGCGTCATGCGGCAATACTCTTCGTCTATCTCCACGCCGATGCTGTTTCTCCCGCACTTCATGGCGGCAAGCATGGTTGTCCCCGTGCCGCAAAACGGGTCTAGCACGGTATCGCCCCAGAATGAAAACATCCTCACAAGCCGATAGGCAAGCTCAAAGGGAAAAGGGGCCGGATGATTTCTGGTGGACGCTCCGGTAATGGTCCAAAACTGCCTGAACCATGTGGCAAAGTCGTCCTTGTCTATCATGCTTAACCTGCGCTGTTCCAGCGTCGGCTTCCTGTATCCACCGGGCTTCCGCTGCATCAGGATAAACTCTATGTCATTCTTTACGATTGCGTTGGGTTCATACGGCTTGCCCAGGAATTTCGTGCCGTCGTTCGCCTCGAAAGTCGCATTGGAAATTTTGTGCCAGATGATAGGGTTGAGATTGTCGAAGCCAAGCTTGCGGCATATGACGGTTATATCGGCGTGAAGCGGCATAACAAGATGCCGACCGTACTCCTTTCTGGACAGGCATACGTCACCAACAACACAGACGAGTCTGCCTCCGGGAACAAGGACGCGATAGGCCTCCTTCCAGACTTTGGTCAATTCCGAGAGGAAACGCTCATAATCGGCTATATGACCGAGTTGGGCCGGGTTTTCATTGTATCTCTTCAGCGACCAGTATGGCGGGGATGTGAGGACAAGGTGTACGGATTCATCGGTTATAAAAGACAAGGAGCGGGTATCGCCGTGGATAAGGCGATGCGATGTCGCCAGGTTTTCTGTTTCAAGTTCGGTGAGCATCAACGCCCTTTACCATATGCGGCAACGTGCGCCGCTAGCGACCGTGCGTAAAGCTCGAACGTGAGGTCTTCCGCAGGTTCTCCGAAAGCACCTGCCGGACCGTCTTTCCTGTCAGAGAGAAGAAAGGCCGAGGCATTATAGTGCCGCTCCCTAACAAGTTTGCGGCAGAAAAGCTCATATCTTTTTGCGTATGACGCGCCCCTGAATTCCTCAAAAACGCTGAAATGGGGTTCTTTCACTCTTACCGCGCTTTGCGATTCCTTGCAGTCTTCAAGCAGGAAGACATACCCGAGCCAAGGCCGTATTGTTTTGTTAAAAGCTCCCTCTCTGTATGCCGTCCAGAGGTCCAGGGCGCTGCCCATGGCTTCCTCGGTGCGGTTATTGAAATTGTTTCCGAAAGATGGCCCCACCTGTGACTTTGCTTCAAGCGCGGCGATTAGCTGACCGTCTTTGATTACGAGGAGGTCCCATTCTTTTGTAGGCCTGAAAAAGCCGGGGAGTTCAAGGTTCTTGTTATGAAAGACATGTTGCTTATCTATTCCGGCATCAACTATAATTTCAGTCAACAAACCAATAAAGCCGTCCATCTGAGCGCCGCCTGTTACGGCGCTTCTCAAGCCTTGGTCCGCGCGTCCCGAGCCTTCTTGTTTCCTGGCCTGATTTTCACGGGTCAACCAGTAAATAGAGACCGCCTTTGCAATCCTTTCGTTAAGATTCTTTAATATTGTCTCCATCGGTTATTCTATGCTTTTTCGCGGTCATGCCGCAAATGGACCGCTCTGAGGGAGACGCCGAAGATAGAAAAGAATTTGCTCCATAAGGTCTGTGCTTCCGCGCGTTCGGCGCGTTCACCCTCCCACTCGCGTGAAAAGGCGAGCGCTCGGTCCTTGATTTCATTCAGTGAAAGCGGCATTTCGTTTTAATAAATAAGGTCCAAATTTCTTGCTTAGTATATCAGAACTTTTTGATTCATGTCTTAATTCATATAGTTACGCTGGCGGTTGCTGACCTGCATTCAAGATAATAAAAGAGGGACACCTCTGCCATTTTGATTTCTTGTCCTACTATCCACCTGTAAATTCTGCTATAATAACCCTAAATAATTGAACGAGAGGTTACTTATATAAAAAGCTTAGACATAGCCCAAAAAGCAGCACAGGCCACCCTCGAAAAAAAGGCGGCCAATCCCCTCATACTTGAGCTTAAAGGTCTCACTGTCATTGCCGATTACTTTATCGTCTGTTCGGGCGGCAGCACCACGCAGGTGAGGGCCATTGTGGACTACATTGACGACATGTTGAGGAAGGACGGGGTAAAGCCCTTGCGTATAGAGGGCGCCGCGAATTCCGTGTGGGTCCTCATGGATTACGGCAGTGTCATCGTCCATGTCTTTGAAGAAGAGACCCGGGCCTATTATGAACTGGAGAAATTCTGGCTGGATGCGCCGCGGGTCCCCATCGAGGATGCCAAAAAGCATGAAAATAAGAATAATCTGGGCAGGGAAGACAAAAGAACGGTATCTGAAAGAAGGGATTGACCGCTACTGCGCTTTGCTCGGACATTACGCGCCGGTCTCCCTTATAGAGGTCAAAGAGGAAAAGGGCAAGGACAGGGAGGCCGCTATGCTGGTTGAGGGACAGAGGATACTGAAACAGACAGGGTCCTATGTCCTGCTTGACGAGAGGGGTAAAGAGTTCACCTCCGTTAAATTTGCCGGGTTTCTCGAAAACAGGTCCGCTCTGGATTTTGTAATCGGCGGACCATACGGCGTCTCCGGCGAAGTCAGGGAAAAGGCCGGCGCAGTGATTGCGCTTTCAAAAATGACCTTTACTCACGATATGGTGAAGGTCTTCTTTCTGGAGCAGTTGTACCGGGCCATGACTATACTAAAAGGCAAGGAGTATCACCACTGATGGGTAAATTCGGCATCCTCGTATTTCTGGCGTTCCTCGCGGCGCTCGGTTTCTTTGCCATGGAGAACCAGGGCATGGTGACCATCAAGGTCCCGTTCGGGAGCTTCTATCAGGTGGCCACGGTGGCCCTTGTGCTCCTCTCCACCATTGTGGGCGCACTCGTTATCCTCATGGTCACTTTTATCCGCGATACCAAGCGGATGATCGATAACCTCCAGTACCAGAAGAGGCAGAAGAGGGGGGCGAAGATCGATGCGTATTACTCCAAGGCCCTCAATGCCCTTCTCGGCGACAAGCAGGAGGATGCGCGGGAAGCGCTCAGCGATATATTGAAGGAGGACCCCGGACATGTGGATGCCCTTCTCAGGCTGGGCGACGTGGCCATGGGCAACGATGAGTACGCTGCGGCCTACGACTACTACAAAAAAGCTAAGGACGTGGAGCCCTCAAACCTTCAGACCCTGCTCTCCCTCGAAAAAGTCCTCGAAAAGATGCAGAGGGACGGCGATGCGCTGCGTTATCTGGAAGACATCCTTGATATCGATGCAGAGAACCTCACGGCCCTCTACCGCAAACGGGCGCTCCTCGAAAAGAAGGAAGAGTGGGATGGCCTTCTGGCGCTCCAGAAATCCATCATCAAGATTGTGCATAATGAGAAGGACAGGAACAGGGAGGAGCGCCTCCTCCTGGGATATAAGTACGAATATGCCCGCGCGAGTCTCGAAGGCGGCAATTTCGAAAAGGCTGAGAAGGCTTTCAGGACATTGCTCAAGATGGAGAGCGGTTTTGTCCCGGCTTATCTCGGTTTAACGGAAGTGATGATTTCGCGGGGTGAGACAGAGGAAGCCATCAACTTCCTCGAAAAAGGTTTTGAACAGTTGAACTCGGTAATACTGCTGGCCCGGCTCGAAGACCTGCTCATCAGTGTGGGAGAGCCCGGCAGGCTCATCCGTTTCTACAGGAATTCAGTGGCGCGCAATTCCCAGGACAACCGGCTGAAGTTCCTCCTCGGCAAACTCTACTACCGGCTTGAGATGGTGGACGACGCCATAGGGACCCTGAATTCAATAGACACCGGTTCTTTTTCACCCCACGAGTTCTTTAGTCTCAGGGGCGACCTCTATATGAAGAGAAACGAGGTCTCCAAGGCCCTCACCGATTTCAGGAAGGCGTGCGGTATCAAGGAGGCGGTGATCATACCCTACTGCTGCACAAACTGTGGAAGCAGGTCCGCCGGCTGGTCGGGCCGGTGCCCTTCGTGCAGCGAGTGGAACACCTACCGCCTCGATCTCCACGGCACCTGCAGGCCGTAAACGGTCATGAAAGATAACGGCAGGAAGAGCGGAAACGCGCATGCTGCGGAGAGCGCGGGCGAGGCCTTTCTGAAGAAGAGATCACGCAAGGCCAAGAAAATCGTTCTGGACACGAGCCTCTTTGTGAATCCCGATGTGCGCACGGACCTTGGGAAGACGCCCACCGAGGCTCTTGAGACTTTTCTTGCCCTTGCCGCGCAGATCCATACCATCGAGTTTTACATGCCGCCTTCTATTTTTGAAGAGTTGCTGCACTTTGTAGAGAGGGACCGCATACCGGGTGAACTCCTGGTGAACCTCTGCCAGAAGCCTCCGAAAAAACATACGCTTACCTGCCCGGCCTTTCTTCTTTACGAACTGATAGAGGACATCAGGGAGAGGGTGAACAAGGGCCTGCGTCTTGCCGAAAAGGCGGTGAGAAGCGCTGAGCACAAGAAGGCCGAGGAGATGATACCCGACCTGCGCAAAAAATACCGCGAAGCCCTTAGGGAAGGCATCATTGACAGCAAGGAAGACGTGGACCTCCTGCTCCTTGCCATGGAACTGGATGCGCTGATTATCACCGCTGACCAGGGGCTCATAAAGTGGGCGGAAAAACTGGGCATCGCATGGCTTTTCCCCGAGAAGTTCAGGGGCTTTCTCACCGGTCTGAAGAAGAGGTCCGAGGCGCAGGCGGCAAAGAAAAAGGGGTAGGATTCCCCGGCTTACTGCGCGGGCTTTTCTTTGCCGGAGCCGGAACCTGTTCCATCAGGTGGTTCCTTTTCCTCCTTCTTGCCGTTGCCGGAGGATTTAGCGCTGTCCAGATCGCGTTGATAGGCTGTGGCTTCCGCTGCGCGCTTATCGAGCAGCCTCTTTTTGGCGGGCGTTGCTGTCTTTTGACTCCCCTCTGCATCCTGCTTCAACTCCGAAAGATATTTCTTTACGAGTTTTTCGGTTTCGCCGTTCAGCTTTTTCTCCCCGGTTTTTGAGGAGGCTTTTCCACCCTCCGTTTGCTTGGAAGGCAGCTTTGCAGCGCTCTTCTTTTTTGACTTTTTGGGGGCCGGGGGAGGAGGGGAAGGCTTTTTCTCAATTTCGTTTTGCTCGTGCAGCTCTTCCTGCAACTCCTCCACCGTCAGGTTCAGATCATCTATTTTATCCTCAAGCGCGGAAATCTGCCGGACCCAGCCGGCGTTTCCGGCGTTTCTTTTAATCTCCTCAGGGGGGACGCTCCGGCGCAGGGTGATGGAACCCGCGGTCACATGCATCATGTTATCAGCGCTGTTATGATAGCCGGCGGTGTAGGTGAAGTCGAGCATGTCGCCCGTCCGCATTTCGGCGACGGTGATTTTATGTGAATCCTTGTCCTGGATGTCGGTATCGCGTGTGATGAAAAGCGCGTATTCTCCCGCACCGGTGATAATCCTGCCCGGACTCTCAATTACGCTGACCTTCTGGTCCGTTACCGTGGCGCTGTCCCCGGTAATTTCCGGCGCATGTTTATGGGGCCTGTTCTTCTCGTCGGCAGCTATGGTTTTTTCCAGGTCGGCGACATCCAGACCGGAGCGCGCGGCCTCCCTGAGGTCCTTCCTGGCAAGATCTATATACTTTATATCAAGCTCACCGCCCTGCGCGGCTTTGTAATAATATGCTTTCCCCCTGTCCCGGTACATCTCCGCCACCAGTGCTTTGTTCCCGGCCGCTTCGATGACCTTCGTGTATGCTTCGACGGCATTGTCATATTTCTTCAGGACGATGTAACAATCGGCTACCGCCTGGTGGAAGGACCATTCGAACCTGAACTGTTTGAGTTCCCGCGCTTTCCTGTAGCTTTCCAGCGCTTTTTCGCAGTTGCCCTCGCTCCTGTGGCGGTTCCCCTCGACAAAGTAATTTAGTGATGCGGCGGTTGTGGAATCCGGGGGCTTGGCTTCCTGGGCCACAGAGGTTGAAGAGAGTATAGCCAGAGAGAGCAGCAGAACAGCGCCGGCTGCAATTTTCAGAGGGGTCTGGACCATCACTGTCATACGATGTCTGGCTCACCCTTGTTCCGCAGGATATAAGTCTGCAAAGATAGTGCAAACTAAATGAATTATACCTTACAGCCGGGGCAAATTACGATATGGCTCAAGAGAGTGCCGTCCATACTTGTTCTAAATCCACGGTAACGCCCCAATAGCCTTTACTCCGGTATATGCAGGTAGAGATAGAGGGCGATGAAAGCGAAGACGAAGGGGATGACCCAGGGTGCGATAATGGGTGGGATGGCCCCTGCATAGCCCAATGAGAGAAAGAGGGAATACCCGAACCAGTAAATGAGGCTTATGAGAAGCCCCAGTCCGGCAGCAACCATACCCCCCTGGCTTTCTGATTTAGGGGAGAATAATTTTCTGAGCGCCTTCTGCTCTCCTCCCACGGAAAGTGAGATGCCGAGGAAGAGCATGAATAAATTGATAAGAGGATAGGAGAGTCGCGAGCTTATATCAACGGAGAGTTTTACATTCTTGAAGCCTGCTGCACTCAATCTTTTCTGGTACCTGATAAGCTCCGTCAGCGACATTTCACTTACCTCCCAGAGATCTTCACGGAATATTTTCGGAGATTCAATGAAGGGGTATATGAGATCAGGGAGTAGGGTTATCTTGCCCGCTGCAATGTCGTAACGCTTCACCTTCAGCAGTTTCCATGTGTTGTTCTCCCATACGGCGCTTTCCGCGTTTATCCTCTCTGAGAGCCCTTCCCCGCTGAACTTGAATATGCTGACATCCTGTGAGAGGTTCTGGTCTGGCAGGTAAAGGGCAATCCGGACGATGGAGCCGTCTTTCCCCCGCATATAAAGGGTGCCCTCCTTGAAGGTGACCTCGCTTTTCTTTTTTGTTATCCGGCTCTTGACCACGCGTATCTCTTTGGAGGCGGCCGGGATGACGACCTCTCCAAGGAGAAAGCCGGAAAGCGTGAGAAGCATGCCTATGCCGATGAAGGGCATGAGGATGTTCTTCATTTTGCCCCCTGCTGCTTTTATGGCCACTATCTCCCTTCTCTTGATGGCCTGGGAGAAGATGAAAAGACTGCTGAGCAGCGTTGCCATGGCCAGGAGGTAATGCAGGTATTTGGGGATGGTGAGCAGGGTGTAGTAAATGAGGAGGCCGCCGGAGGGCTTGTACGGCATGAAGTCTTCCGCCCTGTCGATAAGCCCGATGATACTGAAAATAAGGGCGATGCCCATGCTGAGCACCACCAGGGCCTTTAGAAAATCCTTTATATATAATTTTTGAACGAGGAGCATTACTTTTTATTCACTTTCTCGAAAATTAAGACCGAAAACGCGGCCAGTGCGGTAAAGGAGAGCCATGCGCCGATAAAATGAGGGGCTTTCGCCGAGCGTGCCAGGCCTTCCCCGTAAAGAAGGACAATATAGTATATTGCAAAAACGGTCAGCCCCACTGTCAGCCCTCCCAGCCTCCCGGATTTCCCGGCCAGGAGAGACAGGGAGGGCCCCAGCAGAATGATGATAAGGCATATGGCGGGCATGGAGAGCCTGCGGTGAAATTCCAGGAGGAAGGGGAGTTTTTTGTCGGGCGCCGCCTTTGCGCTTTTCAGCAGCTCCTTCGGCGTCATCTCGCTGTTCTTCTTATCGGCTGCTTCTATGGATGGAGTCAGTTTGAAAAAATATTTCCCGAAGCTTATCTCGGTAAATATCTCTCCCCTGATTATATAGATGTGACCGTTGCCCAGCGAGAAGCTGAGAGTGTCCCCTGAAGGCACGAGCCTGCCTTCCTTTGCGATAATGACCTTCTGCTCATCACCCTTTCTGTCATCTACGATAAAGATGCCGGACAACCTGTCGGGAGCGGGCTTTTCCTTCACCAGGATGGTGATGTTTTTGAACGCCGTATTAAAAATGCCTTCTTCGATCGCCATGGGCGCCCGCCGGGTCATTATTTCCGTAAGGCTCTTCCTCAATTGCGCGCTCCCTTTCGGGCTCAGGTAGAAGCTCATGGAGATGCCCGCAAGAAAGCAGGCTATGCCGAGATAGACTACCGGTCTGGAGATGTTTTTGAAGGACATGCCGCACCCTTTGAGGATGACCAGTTCACTGTCGGCGTTCATCCTGCCGTATACGAGGAGCACGCAGAGGAGCATGGCCATGGGGATAGTGAGAATTAATATCTGGGGCTGTAGATAGAAGACAATCTTCAGCACGTCCGGCAGGGAGGCGCCGACCCCGGAGAGGAGCCTGCTAAGACGCAGCAACTTCTCCATCATGAGCGTGAAGTTCAGAAAAAGGATGGAGAGCAGGAAGGACGTGATAAGTTCCTTCAGTATTGACCTGTGTATCAGTAACATAACCAGTATATAAGATATATTATGGGGGAGGAAAAGGTCAAAAGCGTTACCCCCCTGCCGCTACAGGGGAGTGGATTCAGGATGCACTATTATATTGACAGAAAAACACCCTCCTGCTATTGTTCAAGACACCAGTTCAGAGGGGGCTTGTGGGGGTGAACGTGAATTTCTCCGGCATTGAATCTGTTCGGATACGCGCAAGCAGGTTTCAGTTTACCCTATCACCTGATGACTCCATATATCTTCCCGTCTACAAGGGCGCAACCCTCCGGGGCGGCTTTGGTCATGCCTTCAGACGCGTTTTGTGTGCTGTCAGAAAAGAAACCTGTGCCGACTGCCTTCTGAGAGAGCGCTGTATCTATTCCTATATCTTTGAGACCCCGCCACCTTCAGGCACAGCAATCATGAGGAAATACACAGCGGCTCCGCATCCATTTGTTCTCGAACCTCCCGAGGAGGATAGCCGTCTGTATGGCCCTGGAGAGGAACTCTATTTTGGCCTTGTTCTTATCGGCAAGGCAGTTGACTATCTTCCCTATTTCATCTATACCTTCGATGAGCTTGGCAGGATAGGCCTTGGCAGGGGCAAGGGCCGTTTCACTCTGAAGAGTGTTACAGCAGGCGGAAATGTCATTTACACTGCGGCGGCAAAAACAATTGGGGCCTTTAAAGAAGAACTGCTTCCTCTGTTCCCCGCAGCCTCTGAGTATACGGACAAAGGCAGCGAGACCAGAACACTTACCTTTAAGACCCCCGCCCGCATCAGGTACAACATGAGTTTGGCGTCTGAAATCGAATTTCACATTCTTGTGCGGCAGCTTATCAGGCGCATGTCTCTTCTGTACTACTTCCACTGCGGGGGTGATTCGTCGGGCTGGGATTTCAGGGGCATCATCAAAGAAGCTGGAGAAGTAAAAGCGGTAAAACAAGACCTGCGCTGGTACGACTGGGAACGCTATTCGACACGGCAGGGCGAAAGAATGAAAATGGGTGGTATCGTCGGTAGCATAACATTCGAGGGGCCTCTGGCCCCTTTTATGCCGCTCCTGAGGGCCGGTGAAATCCTGCATGTGGGAAAGGGCACGAGTTTCGGGTTGGGCAGGTATGCGATGACGTAGAAATATTGCGGAAACATTGTTTTGTTTCACGCGGCGGTTGAGGGCATGGTAGAGTCAGCTATGGCACAGAAAAAGTTCAGGGAAATTTTCATCTTTATCGCCGGGACGACACCCCAGGTGATTACCGAGACAATATGCGCCCTCTGCGGCAAAGAGCCTCCTGTGTATCCTGATGAGCTTTACATTATTACCACGACCACGGGGAAACGCAAAGCCCAAGAGGCATTGATGGGAGAGGGAATTCTGAGAGGTTTTGTGGAGGAGTACGAGTTGCCTGCGGTGCTGCTGAAGGAAAGCTCATTTATAGTTCCGGCTGGTCATTCGGACTTACCTCTCGATGACATACGCAGCGCCTCTGAAAACGAGTTGATGGGCGACTGTATCACGTCATTCATTAGAGAAAAGAGTGCGGATAACGGTGTGCGGCTCCACTGCTCCCTTGCCGGTGGCAGGAAAACAATGTCCTTCTATCTGGGAGCGGCCTTGCAGCTCTTTGGAAGACCGTGGGACAAGCTCTACCATGTGCTAGTATCACCGGAGTTCGAATCAAATCCGCATTTCTTTTATAAGCCAAAGGTAAACACTGTCATCGAGTATAACGGCACAAGGCTCGATACCGGCAATGCGGAGATTGTCCTTGCGGAGCTTCCCTTTATACGTCTGAGAGATAAACTGACCTTGGACAGCGCCGCCGCTTTCATCGATCTTGTAATAGAGGGGCAGAAGGAGATTGACCTTGCGATGGTGCAGCCGGGAATCGTGGTCAAACTTTCGGAGAGGACAATCAAAATAGGGCGCAAAACAGTCAGGCTGGCGCCGCTCCATTTGATGATATACACCGCTTATCTGAGGCAGAAGCTTAACAGGTGCAGATACCCGGAGAGGCCGTACTGCCTTGACTGCACTGATTGCTTTCCGGCCCTGCTTGATCTTGTAACCAGGCCGGCGCTTGAAGAGATGGCAAAAGATTATGCCGTCATCTCCCGGTCCCGGGCTTATGATCTGCTCCATAAATATAAGAGCGGGTTAAACATTGATACTATAAGGCAGTCCATCAGCAAGATAAAAAAGGCTGTTGCAGATCAATTAGCAGACGAAACCATGGTTTCATATTATTCGATAACCTCGTTAAGAGAGTATGCCAATAGCAGGCACGGGGTAAGGGCGGAAAAGGGTAGAATACGGATTGAGTAAGGGGTTGGCTGGAAAAGGAGATGGATACGGTGAATTTTAATCAAAGGGAATATCAGACGGTGATTCTGAGGGCGTTATTGCATGATGTGGGGAGGGCAATACATAAATGAAAATTTTTAAAGAGCTTTTTTGTTCTCTTAACAAAGAAAGAGTGAAGTATATGGTTGTAGGCGGCATAGCCGTCAACCTGTACGGCATTGAACGGGCAACAGCGGATATAGATATTGTTGTGAAGCTTGATAAAAACAATATTTCAAGATTCATTAATGCAGTAAAAAAACTGGGCTTAAAGCCAAGGATACCTGTAAAGCTGGAAGATTTTATTGATGATAAAAAAAGGGAAGAATGGATAACGGATAAGGGCTTGATGGTTTTCAGCCTGTGTGACCCTACGACACCGTTTTTTTTGCTGGACATCTTTGTTGCTGTCCCCTTCGATTTTGATGAGGTGTACAGGCAAAGGAACAGGATGAAGTTGGAGGACATAATAATTCCTGTTATTCCCATACAGGAACTGATAAAGATGAAGGGTAACACAGGCAGGCCTCAGGACGCAGCGGATGTATATTATCTGGGAAAGATTCTGGAGGACTGGAAAGATGAAAAATAAGTCCTCCGGCAAAGCAAGCGATAGGCCGCTTTTATATTACAAAAGCAAAGAAGAGATCCAGGCATATATGAAAAAGCCTGTGAAACAGAAACTCCAGTGGCTTGAAGCGCAAATGGAGTTCTTTCATAAGGCCATGCCTGAAAAGGCAAAGAGGATAAGAGAGAAGCTGAAAAGAGGGGAGATATAGATATGCCGGAATTTAATCAGAGGGAATACCAGACTGTGGTGATGGCGGCGTTGCTGCATGAGGAGGGATAGATGCTAAAAAAAATCACTTTTGAAATTGAGACGCTTACGCCGATGTTTATAGCTGGTGCAGAGCAGAGCAAGGTGGAACTGCGGGCTGCGAGTATTAAGGGATTACTGAGGTGGTGGTGGAGGGCGATACAGGCAGAACCTAACATAGAGGAACTCAGAAAAAAAGAATCTGCGATATTTGGCAGCAGTGATGAAGGCGTTGGGGGATCAAAGTTTTCAATCAGAGTTACTACTCCTGACAAAAATCCTGTCTGCAGTTATCCAAATCCTGGCAGACAAGATTCTGTGGGGTATCTTTTTTATTCTACATTTATGCAAAGAGGCAAAGAACGCCCCTATTTCCCCGAAGGCAGCAGATTCAAAATAATACTGACTTCAAAAGATGAAACATGTTTGAAAATAGCGGTTGCATCTTTATGGGCATTGATTTATCTGGGCGGATTGGGTACCAGATCACGGCGTGGTGCTGGCAATATAGTTGTTACTAACACAGAAGATAAAGAAAACATACTTGCTACTGAAAAATTGGATTTTATCCCCAAAGGCATTAATGAAGTAGAAGTTGCAGGATGGCTGAAACACAACTTTGAAGCGATAAATAAAATAATAATCACTGGCAAGACAAAGTTTGCATCAGAATATTCAAACCTTAGTTTTTCAAGGTTTATCATCAGTACTCAGCATTTTACAACATGGAAAGATGCTTTGGGCGCTACAGGATTTAAAATGTTCAGGGACAAGAACAAAGCAAGGATTTTTGAAACAGCAGCTTTTGGAGTACCAATTCTCCATAGAAACAGCAAAACAACGGTCAAAGGTAAAGTTGAAAGCACTACGATTAACCGGAGAAGCTCTCCAGTCATCTTTAAGGTAATAAGAGCGCAGAACAACTACTATTGGTTTGTTTTAAGGCTTTCGGGAGAATTTTTGCCGCAAAGCGGAATGATAACTGCAAACCAGAGCACTCAAAAACCGGACTTTGGGATTATTGATGAATTCTGGGCTGAGCTTAAAGGTAAGGGCAATGAACACATACTTACAATACCTGATACGCTTAAGCATCTGATAGAAGGGATAAAAAAGGAAGATGACCCGCAAAGAATCATACTATTTGGCTCCAAGGCAAGGGGGGATTTTCACAGCCGTTCAGATACGGATATTGCGGTTGAGGCAGAAAAACAGTTGAACGGCTCAACGCTCAATGGTGCATTGGATATGGTTAACCTCAAAACAGCAGATGAGTCGCTCAAAAAAAAGATAAATAAAGAAGGAGTGATTATTTATGAGAGAAAGAGTTAAAAAATACTTTGATGATTTTGAAACTGCTCTGAGAAATCTTGAAGCAGGGATTGAACAATCAAAAGACGACCTCGATATTGACGGCACAATAAAGCGCTTTGAGTTGTGTTATGAGCTTTCATGGAAGCTTATCAAGGAATACCTTGCGGATATGGGAATCATCTGCAACAATCCGAGGGATTGTTTTAAGAGCGCCTTTGCAAACAGTCTGCTTGACAGTGAAGATACATGGCTGAAGATGATAGAAGACCGGAATTACCTGGTACACACTTATACCTTTGAGAAGTCAAGAAAGATATTTGAGCATATTAAAGAATCCTATGCCGGGTCTTTAAAACATCTTTATATAACGATACAAAAGAAAAGTGCAAAGGAATAAGAAGATATGGACAACAAACTTCTCATAAAAAAAATCCAGGCGCTGCTACATGACCCACCGGAGAAGCCGATAATCCTCGGCAAGATCGGGCATGAAGGCAGGGCAAGAGAAATAATGGCTGGTATTATTGACGAGGCAAGGATTCCCGAAGATGTAAAAACTGCTGACCATATCGCATCTGCCGCCGACCGCATAAATCTGCCAAAGTATGAACGTTTTATTGCAGCTTTTTGCGGGAAGCCAGTGATTATGCATCCGTTATCTGGAAAAGCGTTTGACCTTAAAAGTCTGGCGCAGATGGACATAAAAGACATTACCGCCACCGTGGATAGGGCAATCGTCTATCTTTCAGGC
>Ga0315281_10007609_pt1 | contig 15217 bp, 15 predicted proteins | sample YL17G07_0_MG_FD_204540 | JGI IMG/M metagenome (GOLD analysis project Ga0315281, IMG submission 204540) | Sediment microbial communities from Yellowstone Lake, YNP, Wyoming, USA - YL17G07_0 | ecosystem: Environmental > Aquatic > Freshwater > Lake > Sediment | place: USA: Wyoming | collected...
AGCCACCAACGACAACCCGCAACCGTTCAAATGGACCGCGACCGCCGAGCAGATCCTCGCCAAGGTCCGCCGCGGCCGCGTCACCCTCGACGCAATCACCAACTGAAAACGAGACGGTGCACTAGCTCGCAGCCTGCCAGCTCGTCGCAGCGATGAACCTCTGCGCGTCCATGGGTGCGGCGCGCACGGCGACCTCCGAGACCGCGGGCGTCAGGGCGAATGCGGCCGCCTCGCCGGCGCTGCGGGGTTGACATCGACCGTAGTTTAGTCGATTGTCTTAGTCGAATGACTGAGGCGCTGGAGAGCGGCAGGTCCGCTTCGACGGTCGCTGCGCCGGACCGTCGCAGCGCGGCGGAGGCGGCGTTGCTCGACGCGGCGGAGCGGTTGTTGGTCGATGTCGGGGGCGCTGGGGTTACGACGCGGCGGGTTGCCGAGGAGGCGGGGGTCAACCACGGACTCGTCCATTACTACTTCGGTTCGGTCGAGAACCTGCTCGCGCGCGTTCTGGAGCGGTTCACGGAGGCGCTGATCGCGCGTCAGCGGGAGCTGTACGCGGCTGACATGCCTTTCATCGAGAAGTGGCGTGCGGCGATGCGCTACCTCGAGCAGGATCGGCCGTACCAGAAGGTGTGGTTTGAGCTGCAGGCGCTCGCGTGGAACCGGCCGGAGCTGCGGGCACGGATCGCCGGCGTCAACGACGCCTGGCGCGCGGTGCTGGCGGAGGCGTTCGCGCCCGTGCGGGAGGAGTTGCGGATCGAGATGCCGCTGGAGGCCCTCGTGTCGCTCGTGATCACGTTCAACGAGGGGATCATGCTCGAGCGGCTCTCGGGGATCGAGGCGGGGCAGCGCGAGCTGCTCGACTGGATCGAGGAATGGGTCGCCGATGGCGGTAGCTGAGCAGGCGCGCGTGCGCGAGCAGACGCGCGCGCGGTACCCGGACGAGTCGGGCTTCGTCGAGCGCGACGGCGTCAGCCTCTCGTACGAGGTCTACGGCTCGGACGGCCCGACGGTCTTGCTGCTACCGACCTGGTCGATCGTTCATTCGCGGCAGTGGAAGATGCAGATCCCGTACCTCGCGCGTTACTGCCGCGTCCTCACCTTCGACGGGCGCGGGAACGGCCGCTCCGACCGCCCCGGCGAATCGGATGCGTACATGGAGCAGGAGTACGCGGCGGACGCGCTTGCGGTGATGGACGCGACGGACACCCCCAGCGCGGTGCTCGTGTCGCTCTCGCTCGGCGCGCAGCGGGCGCTCCTGCTCGCGGCCGAGCATCCGGAGCGCGTCGGCGGCGCCGTCTTCATCTGCCCCTCGGTGCCGCTGGGACAGCCGCTGCCGGAACGGACGATCTCGTTCGAGGAGGAGCTCGACAGCGAGGATGGGTGGGCGAAGTACAACCGGCATTACTGGTTGCGCGACTTCCGCGGCTTCCTCGAGTTCTTCTTCTCGCGGATGTTCACCGAGCCGCACTCGACCAAGCCGATCGAGGACTGCGTCGGCTGGGGCCTCGAAACCTCGCCCGAGACACTCATGGCCACCGCGCTCGCGCCCGGGCTCTCGGAGGAGCAGACACGGGAACTGTGCGGGCGCGTTCGCTGCCCTGTGCTCGTGATCCAGGGCGGCGCAGACGCGATCACCGGGCCCGACCGCGGCGTCGCGCTCGCCGAGGCGCTCGGCGGCGACCTCGTCCTGCTCGAGGGGGCGAGTCACGGGCCGCACGTTCGCGACCCGGTCAAGGTCAACCTCCTGCTGCGCGACTTCGTCGTGCCGCCGTCTTCTCCGCGCGAGTGGGTGCGGGGCAGGGCACGCCGCAAGCGCGCGCTGTATGTCTCGTCGCCGATCGGACTCGGGCACGCGCGGCGCGACGTCGCGATCGCCGACGAGCTGCGGAAGCTGCACCCCGATCTCGAGATCGACTGGCTCGCGCAGCACCCGGTGACGACGGCGCTGGAGGCGCGCGGCGAACGCATCCACCCGGCGAGCGCGCTACTCGCAAACGAGTCGGGGCACATCGAGAGCGAGAGCGCCGAGCACGACCTGCACTGCTTCCAGGCGATCCGCAGGATGGACGAGATTCTGCTTTCGAACTTCATGGTCTTCCACGATGTCGTCCGCGACGACCAGTACGACCTCTGGATCGGCGACGAGGCGTGGGAGCTCGACTACTACCTGCACGAGAACCCCGAGCTGAAGGGGGCCGCCTACGTCTGGTTGACCGACTTCGTCGGCTGGTTGCCGATGCCCGACGGCGGCGAGCGAGAGGCTTTCATCACTGCCGACTACAACGCGGAGATGATCGAACAGATCGCTCGCTTCCCGCGCGTCCGCGACCGCGCGATCTACGTCGGCAACGACGACGACATCGTCCCGGATGCGTTCGGCCCCGGGCTGCCGCTGATCCGCGACTGGATGCGCGACCACTACGACTTCACCGGCTACATCACCGGCTTCGACCCTGCGGATCTTGCCGACCGTGACGCGCTGCGCGCCGAGCTCGGGTATGGGCACGACGAGCAGGTCTGCGTCGTCACCGTCGGCGGCTCCGGCGTCGGCGCCGGCCTGCTCCGGCGGGTGGTGGCGGCGTTCCCGGCGGCCAAGGAGCGTGTGCCTGCGCTGCGGATGATCGTGGTCGCGGGACCGCGGATCGACCCGGCGACGCTGCCCACGGCCGAGGGACTCGACATGCGCGCGTACGTGCCCGACCTCTACCGGCACCTCGGCGCGTGCGACCTCGCGATCGTCCAGGGAGGCTTGACCACGACGATGGAGCTGACAGCCAACCAACGTCCGTTCCTCTATCTCCCGCTCCGCCACCATTTCGAGCAGAACTTCCACGTGCGTCACCGCCTCGCCCGCCACGGCGCGGGCCGCTGCATGGACTTCGACCAAGCGACACCGGATGGGATCGCCGCGGCGATCGCCGCCGAGATCGGCCGCGAAGTCGATTACAGGCCGGTCGAGACCGACGGCGCCGCGCGCGCGGCCGCACGGATCGCAGAGCTGCTCTAGGAGAACGCCACATCACCCCGTACTGTTGGCACGCGATGAAAGGGGAATTCATGGCTTCAGGTGTTGGAATCGACGTCGACCTTCTGAAGAGCGAGATCAAGAAGACCTATGCGTCGGTCTCGCGGGAGCCGGAGCTGGATTTCGTCTTCCCGACCGGTCGCGCATGGGCCGAAGACCTCGACTACCCGCCGGAGCTCGCCGGTGTCCCGGAGAGCGCGGTCGAGTCGTTCGCCGGGGTCGCCAATCCGTTCTCGCTCGGACGGCTCGCGCCCGGCGAGCGGGTGCTCGATCTCGGCTCCGGGGCGGGTACCGACTCGCTCGTCGCCGCGCAGATGGTCAGCCCCCAGGGCAGCGTCACCGGAATCGACATGACTCCCGAGATGCTCGAGAAAGCTCGCGTCTCCGCAGCCACGATGGGTGCCGACAACGTCCAATTCGTCGAGGGCGAGGTCGAGCGGCTGCCGTTCGCCGACGAGAGCTTCGACGTCGTGATCTCGAACGGCGTGATCGACCTCGTCCCCGACAAGGACGCCGTGTTCGGCGAGCTCTTTCGCGTGCTCGCACCAGGCGGCCGGCTCCAGATCGCGGACGTGACGATTCAGCAGCCGGTCAGCGAGGAAGGGCGCAGGGACATCGACCTCTGGACCGGCTGAATCGCCGGAGCTCTGCTGGAAGCAGAGTACGCACAGCTCCTGGAGCGGCACGGATTCGAGCGGATCGAGAGCGGCAACCTCGTCGCGACCTACGCCCGCTCGAAGTTCGAGGACACCCGCCGGAAGGCAGTGAAGTTCGGCGCCCACGGAACGACAGTCAAGGCGTTCAGGCCACTCGCCTGACGCGACCAGAGATAAGGAGAAGACGATGGCAGACAAGGCCGTGATCAACCTGGCGACCGGCCTGGAGGACGCCGAACGCGTCACCGTCGCGTTTCTCGTCGCCGGCGGCGCCCTCGAGCAGGGACGTCAGGTGGCGATGTTCCTCACGAAGGAAGCCGTCCGGCTCGCGTTGTCCGGCGTCGCAGACGCGGTCGCCTGCGACGGCTGTCCGCCGCTCGCACGACTCTTTCAACAGTTCGCGGAGGGCGGCGGCGAGCTGCTCGTCTGCCCGATCTGCTTCAACTCGAAGAAGCTCGACGAAGCGCAACTCGTCGACAACGCCCGGCTGGCCGGTGCGACTCCCTTATGGCAGTGGATCGGCGAGGGCACGGCGACCGTCTTCAGCTACTGACGATCTGCGAAGACCCACGCCCAAAGGAGAGGCACACGCGGAGCAGTCGCTGACCTGGCGAGCAGCCTTCCGAGCAGCTCAGACAGCGTCCCGAGACCGTCTTTCTGGGTTGCAAGGGGGTTCGAGAGTGCCCCCGGATAGGTCCATCCCCCCGGATTTCCAGGGAAGACCTCCGCAACCGAGCGCGGCGGACCGCCGACAGCGTTACGGGTCGCCGGCGGTGCCCGTGCCCTTCGCTTCAGCGGTCACGGCGAGCTTCTCCTCTCCTGCGTTCACCGCCCCGGCGCGCTATTGCTGCGGCTGGAACGCTCCGGGCTGGCAGCCGACCCCGATCCACGCGAGGCCCTGGTCGCCCGCCACCATCTGCCTGCGCGCGTCCGGCGACAGGAACACGTAGCAGCCGGGCCGGAGCTCGGCTTCGGTGCCGTCCACGCGGATGGTGCCGCCGCCGCGAACGATGGCGTAGACCTCTTCCTGGCCGTCCTTCACGTGGTCGTGCTCGAGCCCTTCGGCCCCGGGCGGCAGCTCCAGCTCGTTGATCCCGAACGCAGTGACCCCCAGGGCCTGGCGCAAGGGCTTGAACACACCGTGCTGCGCCTCGACGGTCTGCGCGTCGACGATCGCGTGCGTCATCTCGGTTCCTCCTCGACGGACGGCTTGGACGATGGGACACGTCCTGGGGTCTGACCCCATTTCCACTAGTGCAGCGGCTGGAGCTTCAGCTTCATGCTGATCGTGCCGAAGGCGACGGCGCGGTCGGTCGGGTAGTTGGGCGCAGCGCCGCCGCCGGGGTCGCCGAGGTGCGGCTCGTAGCCCTTGAACACGCCGCGGCTGTTGGGGCTGACGGTCCCCGCGAGGCCCGCGAGCGAGAAGGTCGTGCCGCCGATCGAGCGCGGCAGGTTGATCGGCGGGAGGTCGACCACGGACGTGTCCGTCGGCGCCTGGATGCCGTCGCTCGCGAAGAAGCCGAGAGTCGCCTGATGGGTGATGCCGTTGATGTTGACGTACGGCCTGGCGAGAGTCATCTTCTTGCCGTTGCCGGTGAGGGTCAGCGTCCCGCGGGTCCTGAAGGCGACGCAGCGGCAACTCGACGCGAGCTCGATCACGGCGTTGTTGCGGACGCCCCCGATGACCGACAGGGTCAGGATCGTCTCCTTCGTCTGCGTGACGGTCATCGCGGCCCCGCCGCCGGCCGTCAGCGTCGCGTTGTCCGCCGCGAAGACGCCGAGCAGGTCACTGGAGACCGCGATCGTCACGGTACCGCCGGTGATCACGAAGTGGTGGCCCGCGCTCTGGCGAGCCTGCCCCACGCCACCGGCCGAGAACAGGGCCAGCAGGCCGAGGCCGACGACGACAAGCAGCTTGCGCATCGGGACGATCTCCTTTGCCTGGCTTGGCGGACGGTGCAACGCTCTCACGCCGATCGTGCTGGGGCATCGGGACCGCCCCGCACTCGACAAACGGCTTTCTACGCATTCGCGCTCTGGCACCGGGGGAGAAGGCTGCACAGTGATAGGTTCGCCGCATCGCCGAGCCGCTGTTCACCGAGACCCTCCAGCTCGCGATCGTCGTCCCCGACCTCAACGCGGCCCTGAAGACGTACTTCCACGAGTACGGGATCGGCCCGTGGGAGATCTACGAGTTCAACCCCTCGACGGTCGACCAGATGACCCGGGACGAGCGCCCCGCGGAGTACGCGATGCGCATCGCCCTGACCATGGTCGGCGGCGTGCAGTGGGAGCTGATCCAACCGCTGGACGACAGGAGCATCTACGCCGAGTTCCTCGCCTCCCACCCCGGCGGGGGGCTCCACCACCTCGGCATGGGCGCCCGCGACTACGGCGACGCGCTCGCGACCCTGCGCGGCAAGGGGCACTCGGTCATCCAGGGAGGCATCTACAACGGCGTCAAGTTCAGCTACCTCTCGACCGCCCGCGACCTCGGCGTGATCACCGAGATCTTCGACTGGCCCGAGGGTCACGAGCAGGTTCCGGACTCGACCTACCCGCCCACCTAGGAACCGAGCCGGCGGCCGGGCCGCTTGCAGTTGCGTTGTCGCGCAGAGACGGCGATGCTCGCCGCTGCGCTTACTACAAGGAGGTCGAATCCGTGCCACTCCACCCGCAGGCGCAGGGCCTGGTCGACATGATCGCCGAATCGGGGGCGCCGCCGCTCTACGAGATGAGCATCGAGGACGCCCGCAGCGTGCCCGGAGTGATCAGCGAGCTGATCGGCCCCGGTCCCGACGTGGCCGACGTGCGGGACATCTCGATTCCGACTCCCGACGGCGGCATCGGCGCCCGCGTGTACGTGCCGGCGGACGACCCTCCCGGCACGATCGTCTACTACCACGGCGGCGGCTGGGTGATCGGGTCGCTCGACGACTGGGACGCCGTGTGCCGCGCGCTCGCGGTCGGGTCGGGCTGCCGCGTGGTCAGCGTCGACTACCGCCTGGCTCCCGAGCATCGCTACCCGGCCGCGGTCGCCGACGCCTACGCCGCACTCACGTGGGTCGCCGCGAATCTCGCCGGCGGCCGTCCGCTCGTCGTCGCGGGCGACAGCGCGGGAGGCAACCTCGCCGCGGTCGCGGCGCTCCGGGCACGGGACGAGCAGGGCCCCGCGATCGCCCTCCAGCTCCTCGTGTACCCCGTGGTCGACCACGACCTGACGGGGAGCTCCTACCAGGAGTTCAGCAACACCGGCCTGATCCTCAACCTGGAGGAGATGGCGTGGTTCTGGGACACCTACGCGCCCGACGTGGCCGCTCGCGCCGATCCGACCGCATCGCCGCTGCGGGCGCCGGACCTGTCGGGACTGCCGCCCGCGTACGTCGTGATCGCCGGCTACGACCCTCTTCGCGACGAGGGTCTCGCCTACGCCGCGAGGCTCGAGGCGGCCGGCGTCCCGGTCACGGTCGTGCGCTACGACGATCAACTGCACGCGTTCTTCACGATGGTCAACCTGCTCGAGAGCGCCGACCAGGCGGTCACGGCCGCGGCGGCGGCCGTCCGCTCCGCGATCGGCGCCGGCTAGATGGCCGGCCCGGATCTCCAGCACGAGCCCGCCGACGTCGTCGACGCGGTGGTCGTCGGCGCCGGCTTCGCGGGCCTGTACGCGCTCCACCGGCTGCGCACACTCGGGCTCTCGACACGGGTCTACGAGGCCGGAGGCGGCGTCGGCGGCACCTGGTACTGGAACTGCTACCCGGGCGCGCGCTGCGACGTCGAGAGCATCGACTACTCCTATTCGTTCTCCGAGGAGCTCGAGCAGGAGTGGGAGTGGAGCGAGCGGTACCCGTCGCAACCGGAGGTGCTCCGCTATCTCGACCACGTCGCGGACCGGTTCGACCTGCGGCGCGACATCCGGCTCGAGACGCGCGTCACCGCGGCCGTCTTCGACGAGGACGCCGGCCGCTGGCTCGTCTCGACGGACGACGGGGGACGCTGCTCCGCCCAGCACGTCGTCCTGGCGGTCGGCTGCCTCTCGGTCCCGCAGACGCCCGACTTCGCCGGTCTGGAGTCCTTCGCGGGCGACCGGTACCACACCGGCAACTGGCCGAGGGAAGGGGTGGACTTCACCGGCAGGCGCGTCGGCGTGATCGGCACCGGCTCGACCGGCATCCAGGTGATCCCGGAGATCGCCGGGCAGGCGGACCACCTCTTCGTCTTCCAGCGGACGGCGAGCTTCAGCGTTCCGACCAGGAACCGCCCGCTCGACCCCGAGCTCCTCGCGGAGCGGAAGGCGACGTACCCGCAGTACCGGCAGGCCGCGCGGGAGTCGTTCCTCGGGGTCCCGCTGGAGTCGACCGGGAAGTCGGCGCTCGAGGTCGCGCCGGACGAGCGGCAACGCGAGTACGAGGCGAAGTGGGAGGACGGCGGCGGCATGCCGATGCTCACCACCTACGTCGACCTGCTCGTCGACAGGGAAGCCAACGACACGCTCGCCGACTTCTTTCGGTCGAAGATCCGCGAGACGGTGGAGGATCCGGCGATCGCCGAGCTGCTCTGCCCGCGGGGCTTTCCGCTCGGCGCCAAGCGTCTCTCACAGGACACCGACTACTACGAGACGTTCAACCGCGACAACGTCACCCTGGTCGACGTCAGGAGCGCGCCGATCGAGGAGATCGCCCCGACCGGCCTGCGGACGAGCGACGCCGAGTTCGCCCTGGACGCGCTCGTCTTCGCCACCGGGTTCGACGCCGTCACCGGCGCGGTGCTCGCGATCGACATCCGCGGCAGAGGCGGCCGGGCGCTGAGGGAGAAGTGGGCCGCAGGGCCGCATGCGTATCTCGGCGTCGCGACCGCAGGCTTCCCGAACCTGTTCATCGTCACGGGCCCCGGCAGCCCCTCCGTGCTGAGCAACGTCGTCGTGTCGATCGAGCAGCACGTCGACTGGATCGCCGACTGCGTCGCGTACCTGCGCGACCGCGACATTCCCCTCATCGAGGCGACCGCCGCGGCGGAGGACACGTGGCTGGAGCACGTCGACGAGGTGGCCGGCGGCACGCTCTTCCCCCAGGCCGACTCGTGGTACGCGGGGGCGAACATCCCCGGCAAGCCTCGCGTCTTCATGCCCTACGTCGGCGGCGTCGGCACCTACCGGCAGGCGTGCGACGAGGTCGTCGCGAAGGGATACGAGGGCTTCTCCCTGGCCCGCTGAGGGCCCGGCTTCTCACCGTCAACCGTCGTAGCGAAGGAGCTCGCATGCAGATTCGCGCAGCCGTGACACGTGAACCGAACGCCCCGATGTCGCTCGAGACGCTCGAGCTCGACGATCCTCGCGCGGGCGAGATCCTCGTCCGGGTCGTCGCGACCGGCGTCTGCCACACCGACATGGTCGTCCGCGACCGGATGCTTCCGACCCCCCACCCCGTCGTGCTCGGGCACGAGGGCGCCGGCGTCGTCGAGAAGGTCGGCGACGGCGTGACCAAGGTCGTGCCGGGCGACCACGTCGTGATGACGTTCGACTCGTGCGGCACGTGCCCGAACTGCGTCGACGGCGCCGAGACGTATTGCTTCGAGTTCTTCCCGCACAACTTCGCTGCCACGCGGCTCGACGGCTCGACCGCGCTCTCGAAGGGCGACGAGACCATCCACAGCCACTTCTTCGGGCAGTCGTCCTTCGCGACCCACGCGCTGTGCCGCGAGCGCAACGTCGTCAAGGTTCCGACCGACGTGCCGCTCGAGCTGCTCGGCCCCCTGGCCTGCGGCGTCCAGACAGGCGCCGGCGCCGTGCTGAACGCGCTCGCCGTGACCGCGGGGAAGTCGTTCGCCGTGTTCGGCACCGGATCGGTCGGCCTGTCCGCCGTCATGGCCGCGAAGTACGTCGGCGCCCACCCGATCGTCGCGGTCGACATCGACAAGGGTCGCCTGGCCTTCGCCCGGACCGTCGGGGCGACCCACACGATCGACTCGTCGACGGCGAACGCGACCGAGGAGATCATGAAGATCACCGGCGGAGGATTGAACTTCGCGCTCGACACGACCGGTCTCGCCCCCGTGATCCGCAACGCGGTCGAGGCGCTCGCGCCCCGCGGGACGTGCGGCATCCTCGGCGCCTCGGCGCTCGGCACGGAGATCACGCTCGACGAGGTGCACTTCATGAGCGGCGGCCGGCGGCTGATGGGCATCGTCGAGGGCGAGTCGCAGCCGGATACGTTCATCCCGAAGCTGATCGACCTCTACCGGAGCGGCGACTTCCCGTTCGACAAGCTCGTGACGTTCTACGACCTCGACCGGATCGCCGACGCATTCGACGACTGCGAAGCCGGCAAGACGATCAAGCCGATCGTGCGCATGGGCTGAGCAGGGGGATGCCCGGCACGATCGCGAGGCGACGATTCAAGTGGACCGCGGCCCGGCCGATTATCGGCGGGTCGAACGGGCCGCGGCAGGCAGGCGGCGTCCACGACCTTCGAGATGACCCCACCCGGCACAACCACGTCGCTGCGACACCTGCTCGTCGTCTCCTGCGACGACGGGCTGTGGGCGCTGCCGATGGACGCCGTCGAGCAGACCGTCGACCTCTCGTCTCTCCGCCGCCGGCGCGCAGGCACCGGCGACGTCGTCTCGTTCCGGGACCAGACGATCGAGCTTCACGACCTGGCCGGCCTGCTCCACGGCGGTTCGCCGGCCGCCCAGCGCGGGACCGGAGTCGTCATCTGGGGCGGCGGCCGGCGCAGGGTGCTCGCGCTCGACCACGCAGTCGGGCAGTTCTCGCTCGAGTGCCAACCCCTTCCCTCGATCGTGGCCGACAGCCGGTGCGGCGCCGTCACGCAGCTCGACGGCAAGATCGTGCCGGTGCTCGAGCCCGGCCCGCTCGTCGGCGCCTGGACGGCGGGCGACGGGCGCTTCGGGTTCTCCGACATGCAGCGAAGCGCGCTCGCGGAGATCGCGAACATCGGCTCCGCCCGCGCGGCCACCGCCCTCTCCCAGCTGCTCGGCCGCCCGATCGAGGTCGGCTACACCGAAGCGCTCCTCGCGACGCTCGCCGAGGCGGCCGACCGGGTCGGCGCGGCCGCCGCCCGCTCCACCGTGGTCGACACGCCGATCAGCAACGCCAACGGCAAGGTCCTCCTGCTGTTCCCCGACGAGTCGAGCAGCCAGCTCTGCCAACTGCTCGGCGTCGACAGCAACGACCCCGTCGGCCTCTCCGCGCTCGCCGAGGTCGGCAACATCCTCACCACGAGCTACCTCAACGCGCTGGTCGAGATGACCGGCCTGGAGCTCGAGCCGGAGCCGCCGAGCGTCGAGATCGGCGTCCTCGGCTCGCTCGTCCAGGACAGCCTCGCGGGCGCCTCCCCCGACGACCCGACGATTCTGATGCGATCCCGGCTCGAGATCGAAGCCTCCGACGCGAGCTTCGTCTTTCTCTTCGTCCCCCAGCTCCGCTCCGTCCACCAGCTGCTCGACAGCCTCGGGCTCGCCGCCTGAGCCGCGACAGCGCGGCCCCCGGGAGACGCCGAGCCGCCGGGCCCGCTATCCGCCGATGTCCAGCTTCACCAGCCTCTGCGCGGTGACTCCCGCGAGCGGACTCTCTCCGGGCTTGCGAGCCCGGATGGAGAGCGCGATCGCCCCGCCCGGCGTGTGCGCGAGCTGCGCCGTTCCCTTGAGCGGAATCGAGACGCTGCCGTCGAGGCCCGTCGCCACTTCGGTCTGCGAATCGATCGACCCGAAAGGAAGCCCGACGACGAGCACGAGCGCTCCGCGCACGGGATGGCCGAGCGCATCGTGCACGACGATCTTCGCCGTCACGCTGCCACTGGGCTTCAGCGAAGCGGGCGCCGAGGTGAAGGAGTCGACGACCAGGCGGTCGGGCAGGATGACGTTGTCGATGAGAACCGACGTCTGCCCGTCCGGAAGCGGGAGCGCAGACGTGGCGGTTGGCCCGGTCACCGTGGCCGTCGTCGACGAGCTGGCCCACTGGTATCCATCGGCGTTGACCGCCTTGACCTGCACGAACAGGTCGTGACCGATGTCCGCTTCGGTGAGGGTGTACGTTGCGGCCGCGGCGCCGGGAATCACGCTCCAGCCCGACCCTGCGCTCCGATGCCAGTCGTAGTAGAACGTCATGGGCGCCAGGCCGGCCCAGGTGCCGGATGAGACGGTGAGGGTCTGCCCGACCTGGAGGCCGGTGATGGTCGGCACCGCGATGTTCCCGGGTGGCTGCGGGTTCGCCGGCGACGCCGTGCCGGAGCCGACGGTGACGGTCGCCGCGACGGCGGCGATTGCGAGAATCGCCACAGCCACGAGCGACGTTCTTCGCGAGAGGCGCATGGGTGACTCCTTCCAGAGGCTCTAGACGATGGTCATAGCTCTGCGGCCGATGATATCCGCCTGCCGTCTCATCATCTTCATGGGCGACTATCCACATGTTCTCCACCGGGGGATCGCCTTTTTCCACAGATTGGTTCACAATCGAGGGACCCGCCGCCATGTTCGCAATCGGTGACAGCCTTCGTGAAGCGCGGACCCGCCGCGGCCTCACGGCTGCCGACGTGCAGAAGGGGATCCGCATCCGCGAGCGGTATCTGACCGCGCTCGAGGAGGAGCGCTGGGAGCTTCTCCCGGGCGAGGCGTACGCGAAGGGCTTCCTGCGCACGTACGCCGAGTTCCTCGGCCTGAACGGGAACCTCTACATCGACGAGTACAACGCGCGGATCGCACACCGCGACGAGGAGCCGCCACTCGTCCCGGGATCGCTCGCCGCCTCCCACCGCACGCGGCGCGGCGTGCTCCGGACGCTGACCGGCATCCTCGTGCTCGGCGCGGCCGTGGCAGGGCTCGCCGCCTGGGGCATGGGCGGCCCGTCGCCCTCCAGGGCCGTCGGGAAGGCACCGGCCCACGTGCAGGCGCCCACGGCCGGGCGCGCGGCCGAGTCGGAGCCCGTCGCCGCCGCGGCGCCCGGGTCGAAGCAGGCCGCGGTCGCGAAGACGACCGAGATCAGCGCCCCGCGCGGCCGCTGCTGGCTCTCGGTCCGCACGGGCGGCCCGAACGGCCCGCTCCTCTTCCAGGGCGTGCTCGAGCAGGGCAAGACGCTGCGCTTCACGCTACGGCGCGACCTGTGGGTGCGGATGGGGCTGCCGGGGAACCTCGACGTCATCTTCGACGGCCACCGCGTGAACGGGCTCCCGGTGCAGGCCGGCAATCTGCTGCTCACCCGCAGCGGCCCGCAGGCCGCCTAGGTGTAGGACACTCAGGGCGCAGGGGTTCCGGTGCTCGTCTCGCAGAGGAGGAGCCCGAGAGCGAAGCCGGATTCGAACATGCGCCCGAGCGCTTCGATCTTGGCTGCGCGCCGTTCGGGGTTCGGTGCGCCGGCGGCGATGTTCCTCGTCGTTCGCAGCTGGAGCTCGGCGAATGCCTGGAGGTCGCACTCTGCGGCGATGATCGCGTGCCGGCCGCGTGTGGCCACTCCCGTGACGGCCTCCGGTAGAAGCTCGAGGCAGATCTGCGAGAGCTCCTGGCCGCGCAGGCCGGCCGCGATCAGAAAGCCGTAGCTGAACGCGGACACGCCGTGAGGGACGGCGGTCATGTCTGCTCGGCCGTCCCGGTCGCCGAGCTCCGTGATCAGCCCGTCGGCGATCTCGACGAGCGCGAGGAGCAGCGGGCGGCTGGAGCCCTCCTGCAGGCCCGCGCGGAGAGCGATCTCCCACTCGGCCTTGAGGAGGTCGGCCGCCCCGTACGAGTGGCGAGCCTTCATCGGCTGCAGCAGCCGCCGCCGATGCGGCCGTGTGCCCGCCTCCGGGTGTGGTAGCCGGAGTGAGGCGGGCCGCTCACTACGCAACGTCGCCGGCAGATCCGGCGAGCATCCGGTCGGAGTCGAGCAGGACGATGAGGCGGTCTTCGACCTTTGCGATCCCGTCGATGAAGTCGGTGCCGGCGCCGGGGGCCTCGTCGAGCTGGTCGTCGCCGACGGTGAGGACCTCGTTGACGTCGTCGACGATCACTCCGGCGGTTCCGGCCTGGGTGTCGACGATCACGATCTTCGAGTTTTCGTTCTGCTCGTTGTCGACGCCGAGGCGGGCGGCCAGGTCGCAGACGGGGATGATCTTGCCGCGGAGGCTGATCACGCCGCGCAGCCAGTGGAGGCCGGAGTCGACGGGGCGCGGCTCGCTGTAGCGGATGATCTCCTGCACCTTGCCGATCGGAAGCGCGTACTCCTCGGCGGCGAGCGAGAAGACGACGAGCTGGCCGGCAAGCTGCGGCGTGGCGGGATCGGCTGTGGTGGACATCAGGCGTGGCTCCTGTTCGGTTTGGTGTGGACGTCGCGGCTGTTGGCTGCTCGGTTTACGGTCAGGCGGTCAACTTGAACTGGTCGACGAGCCTGTGGAGCTGGTCGGCGGTGGCGGCGAGCTCCTCGGCGGAGGCGGCGATCTCCTCGGCGGAGGCCGAGGTCTCCTCGGTGGAGGCCGAGACCTGCTCGGTCGAGGCCGAGGACTGCTCGGCGACGGCAGCGACCTCGACGGTCGCGTTGACGATCTCGCCGATCCGGCTCGTGACCTGATCGACCTGGGCGCCGATCTGCTCGAACGCCTCCCGCACCTGCCCGACCACCAAGACGCCGTCCTCGGTGCGCTTCGCACCGTCGGCGACGACCGACACCGTCTTCTGCGTCTCGTCCTGGATCTCCTGGATCAGGCCGGCGATCTGGGTCGCCGCCTGCTGCGACTCCTCCGCCAGCTTGCGCACCTCCTCGGCAACCACCGCGAAGCCGCGACCCTGCTCACCCGCACGGGCAGCCTCGATCGCCGCGTTCAGCGCCAGCAGGTTCGTCTGCGACGCGATCCCGGTGATCGTCTCGACGATCCCGCCGATCTGCTCCGACTTCGACGCCAGCCCGCGGATCGCCTCGGTCACAGAACCGGTCGACTCACGCACCGCCTCCATCGCCTGCGAGGCATGCTGGGCCGCTTTGATCCCCTCCAGCGCCACCTCGCGCGCCTGACCGGCGTCCGCGGCGGTCTGCTCGGCAGCCGCGCGGGCCTCCCCGACCATCCGCACCTGCCGCTCCGCACCCTGCGCGACGTCGCCGACCGCGCTCGCGATCTCACCGACCGCCTTCCCCGTCTCCTCCGACGTCGACGCCATCTGCTGCGACGCAGACGACACCGTCAGCGAGGTCTCCTGCACCTCGGCGATCATCTTCTTCAACGTCTCACGCGTCTCGTTGTACGCCTCGACCGAGGCGACCGTCCGGTCACGGATCCCGTTCACCGCAGCCGCGACCTGACCCAGCTCGTCACCGCCGACGTCAGCGATCAACGGCGTCACCGGCGTCACCACAAAGGTGAGGTCACCCCGGGCCATCAACTCCAGACCCTTGCGCAGATCCGTCGTGCAGCGCTCCTGCAACATCTTCAGGCGATCCAGCACCGGCGCGACGCTCCGCTTGATCCCACGCGTGATCACAAAGGCAATCCCCGAAGCAGCAAGGACGGCGGTCAACGCGACGATGATCATGATCAGCATCGAGCTCGACTTCGTC
>Ga0315281_10007610_pt1 | contig 15215 bp, 10 predicted proteins | sample YL17G07_0_MG_FD_204540 | JGI IMG/M metagenome (GOLD analysis project Ga0315281, IMG submission 204540) | Sediment microbial communities from Yellowstone Lake, YNP, Wyoming, USA - YL17G07_0 | ecosystem: Environmental > Aquatic > Freshwater > Lake > Sediment | place: USA: Wyoming | collected...
TTCGTGGAAAGGAACGGATCCCCTGGCAGGGCGCTGGATCTCGGGTGCGGAACGGGAACCAACGCTCTCTACCTCGCGCGCCACCGCTGGCAGGTCGTCGGCCTCGACTTCTCCGAACTCGCGATCGGTACGGCGCGGACGAAACTACTGACGGCATCTCTCCCCGGCGTGACGTTCCTCCACGGCGATGTGACGCAGCTGGCGGCCGAAGGGGTCACGGGGTTCTTCGACTTCGTGCTGGACATCGGCTGTTTCCACGGCGTGCCGCCGCGGAAGCGTGATCACTACGTCCGCGAGGTGGCCGAACACACTCGCGCCGGGGCCACGCTCCTGATGTTCGCATTCGGGTCGTCGATGCGTGCCCCCGGCCGCCACCCTACCCGCGAGTCCGAGATCCGTCGTCGGTTCGGTGCGTCGTTCGACGTGACACATATCGAACTCGGCACACGTCCGCCCGGGGCCGCCTGGTTCACCCTTCGACGCCGGCCTGGAGCCCCCGAACCCGATTGAGGATGACCTCCCCCCAGATGAGTCTCGGCTATCGTTCACCGTCATGACGTTCGAAGCCGACGCAGGCGACAACGGGGAGCCTCGGGTATCTCACGAGCCTCGTATCCCACGCCGCACGCAGGCACCGCAGGAACACACTGCCCCGTTCGGTTCGGTTGGGCTTGGCTTAGCGGCAGTCCGCGCAGAGTCCGGCGCCGGCGGGGATGTCGATCACGGCCCAAGTATGCAGGGAGAGCGCTGATGCCAGAACTGAAGATGCGGCCGATGACGGTGCAGGAGTTCGCAGAGTGGCGCGGGCCGCAGATCGTCGAGTACGCGGCGGAGATGGGGCGCAACGCCGGCCGCACCACGGAGGCCCTCATGGCCCGCAGTGAGCGCGAGTTCGACGGGTTGCTTCCCGACGGGTCAAAGACGCACGGACATCGGCTGCTGATCGCGGAGGATCTCGAGACCGGCGAGCGCATCGGCTGGCTCTGGATCGCGGAGCGGGATTCGGACGCCGGAAAGGTCGCTTGGATCTACGACATCGTTGTTGAGGAGCCCCTTCGCGGCAAAGGGTACGGCCGGGCACTGATGGCACACGCGGAGATCCACGCCAAGGAGATGGGCCTGGGTCGCATCGAGCTCAACGTGTTCGCCGATAACGAGGTTGCGAGATCGCTGTACGGGTCCTCGGGATATCGAGAGACCTCGCGCCAGATGGCTAAGGACCTCTGAGCCAGGACGAGAAGCCGCCTTGCTACACTCTCCCGGCCGCCCGCACCAGGCGCGGTCCCATCGTCTAGGGGCCTAGGACACTACCCTCTCAAGGTAGAGACACGGGTTCGAATCCCGTTGGGACTACCACCGCTGGAGCTAGCTCGCCATCCACGCGTCGATACGCTGTTCCACCTCGCGGAGACGGCTGATGGACGCTTTCAACATGGCAAGGGCAACACTCGGGTGGGCCAGCAGGAACGACTGGAAGTCCTGCGCCGGGATCTTCAGCGCGCGAACCGCCTCCTGCGCGTTCACCGTCGCCATCCGCCGGCTGTCGGTAATCAACGCCATCTCGCCGAAGAATCCGCCGGCCTTCAGGTCGTGGTAACGCCCGCCGACCTCAACGCGAGCCACACCGTCCAGGACGATGTACATCCCATCGCCGACATCCCCCTCTTCGACGATGGCGGACCCCGGTTCGAACGAGACTTCCTGCCCGATCCCCACGATCCCTTCGAGGTCTTCGGGTGAAAGGGTGGAGAAGAACGGCATGCTCGCGAGGGCCTGTGTCTCGATCGCGGACTCGCTCATCTCTCCCCTTCCATGGGCGTCGCCGGGCAGTCTACCCACCCCCGGCAACCGGCTCAGCAGTTGATCGTGACCCACTCCGGCTTCGGGCCGATGGGCACGCCCGCCGCCTTCGCTTTCTCACGCAGCAAGCCGCGGTAGGTCTGCATGTCTTTACGGATGAAGTCGCTGTGGGTCTGGCACCGCCAGCTCGGGTACAGCTCGTGGTGGTAGGGGCTGTTCCGGTTCTCGTTGTGGCCGATCACGTTGCGAACCTGGATGTCGTACTTCGCCATGAGCCACAACGTGAGCTGCAGGGACGAACGCATCTGGGACGCGTTGTTCAGCACCTGCTGATCGCTGGTTCCGACGTTCTCGATCCCGAACGCCGTGTAGTTGAGTCCTACCGCGTGACGGCAACGGATGCCCAGTGGCACCGTCTGATAGATGGTCCCGTCCGGGGCGATGATGAACTGCGCACACACGCCCGGGAGCTCGCCGAGGTCCGGCACGTTGGCAGCGAAGTAGTTCCAAGCGCTCTGCCACGTGGTACCGCCGGTGTAGTGCTCGACGACCACGTGCGGATCGGTCAACCGGTAGCTCTTCACGCCGTAGTGGCGCTTCGAATAGGCCGCCATCTGATCCTTGCGCTTCTGCCCGAACGGGATGAACTTGCGGACGATGGGCGGCTTAAGGTCGGCCGCCGTCACGCGCGCACGCGCTGCGCCGCTCTGGTCACGCGCGATCGCGCTCGTGGAAAGGCCGATCGATCCCACTCCGATGAGGAGCGCAACCAAGACACGGGCAGGTTTCAACATGGCTTCAGCCTACCTCCGGTCACCTGCCAAGCCCTACACAGAGCGCAGTCGGTCAAGGGTCCGCACCTTGCCGAGAAGCTCCAACGATTCGGGGAGCGGGGGCGAGACGTTCGAGCCGGTGACCGCTGCTCGAACGGGCTGGAACGCCTTCGTTCGGTTGAGGCCCTCTGTTTCGGCTAGAGAATCCAACGCGGCTTGGATGGACTCGGGGGTCCAGGGCTCCACGGTGGCAAGGGCGTCGGCGACGCGACCCAGATACCCCTGCGGGGCCTTCGCGATGAGGCCCGCGGCCTTCTCGTTGGGCACGATGTCGTCGGTGAAGAGGAACCGAAGGAGCTCGGGCGCATCGGTCAACGTCTTCATCCGCTCGCGGACCATCGGCATAGCTCGGCCCAAGAGCGCGGGGTCTACCGAGAGACCCGACGCGGTGAGGAAATGCAGGCAGCGCGCGGCCAGTTCGTCGGGGGCGAGCTGCTGGATGTAGTGGTTGTTCATGAACGTGAGTTTGTCGGTGTCGAAGGCGGCGGGGTTCGACGAGACCCGCGCCAGGTCGAACTTCCCGATGAGCTCCTCGCGGGAGAAGAACGTCGTCTCTCCATCGGCGGACCAACCCAGGAGGGCCAGGTAGTTGATGAGCGCCTCGGAGAGGTAACCCTGCTCCCGGAACGCCTCCACGCTGGTGGATCCGTGGCGTTTCGAGAGCGGCTTACGGTCGGGTCCCAGCACCTGGGGTAGGTGGGCGTAGGTGGGCGCGACCCCGCCGAGCGCCTCGATCACCGCGATGTTCCGTGGGGCGGCCGTGAGGAGGTCATCACCGCGGACCACATGGGTGATCTCCATGAGCATGTCGTCGACCGCCACGGCGAGCAGGAACACGGGTGAACCGTCCGAGCGCACGAGCACGAAGTCCTTGAGCTGCCCTGCAGCCCATCGCACCTCGCCCTTCACCATGTCTTGGATGACCCAATCGCGTTCGGGCATGTGGAAGCGGATCACGCTGGGCCGGCCTTGCGTTTCGAAGGCGGCGCGTTCCACGTCCGTGAGCGTGCGGCAACGCCCGTCATAGCCGGGAGCTTCGCCTCGGGCCATCTGCGCTTGCTTGCGTTCCTCGAGTTCCTCAGGGGTGCAATAGCAACGGTAGGCATGCCCGGACTCGATGAGCGCGAGCGCCTTCGCCGCGTAGATCTCCAAGCGTTCTGACTGGCGGTAGGGCCCGTGCGGCCCGCCGGCTTCCGGACCTTCATCCCAGTCGAGGCCGAGCCAACGCAGGTCGGCGAGCACACCCTGGAAGGCAGCCTCGCTCACGCGGCTGGCATCGGTATCCTCGACCCGCAGGACGAACGCTCCGCCGTTCCGACGAGCCCAGAGCCAGCTGAACAGCGCGCTCCGGGCGTTTCCGACGTGGATCGACCCGGACGGCGCCGGCGCGAACCGACAGCGAACAGCCGTCACGGTCCCACCACCGGGTTGGACAACGTGCCGATGCCGTCGACCTCGACCTCGACCACGTCTCCTTCGACGATCTTCCCCACCCCTTCCGGCGTGCCCGTGAGGATGACGTCGCCGGGCAACAGCGTCATGAACGCGGTGATGTATTCGATGAGCGTGCCCACGCCGAAGACCATGTCGGCGGTGGTGGCGCGCTGCACCACCTCACCGTTCAGCCGGGTCTCGATCGTGACGTCGATCGGGTCGACCGTGGTATCGATCCACGGTCCCAACGGACAGGAACCATCGAAACCTTTCGCGCGGGTCCACTGCCCGTCGGTCTTCTGCAGGGTTCGCAGTGTCACGTCGTTCGCGCAGGTGAAGCCGAGGATGTAGCGGGATGCGTCCTCGGCCCGTACCCGCCTGGCCAGCCGGCCGATCACCACCGCCAGCTCACCCTCGTAGTCGATCCTGCGGCTGATCGGGAGGAGCTGGATCGGATCGTTCGGGCCGATCACCGAGGTCGATGGCTTGAGGAACAGGAGCGGTTCTTCAGGCACGTCCCCTCCGAATTCGGCTGCATGCGCCTCGTAGTTCTTCCCGACGCAGACCACCTTGCTGGGGAGCACGGGTGCCAGGAGCCGAACGTCGTCGATGGACACCTCCTCGCCGGTGGGCAAGGGGTCTTCGAAGAACGTGCCGGCCAACACCCGGATGACATCCGACCCGGATTCGACGATGCCGGTCGCGATGCGATCGCGGTGGTGGAACCGAAGGAGCTTCATGACAACCGAGGCTACCGCACGGTGCCGCGGCAAGCCGGAGTAGGCTGCCGGGATGGACGAGACGCTCCGGGGGCTCTCGGCGGCCGACGTCGCCGCACGGATCGCCGACGGCCGTGCCAACGACGTCCCTGCCTCCCCCACCCGGACGGTAGGTCAGATCGTGCGCGCCAACGTCCTCACGCGTTTCAACGCGCTGCTCGGGGCGATGTTCGTCCTGATCCTGTTCACAGGTCACCTCCGCGACGGGTTGTTCGGTGCCGTCCTGGTCGCGAACGCGATCATCGGGATCTATCAGGAAGTACGAGCGAAGCGGACGCTTGATCGGCTCACGCTCCTCACGGCCCCCCGAGCGCGGGTGATCCGCGACGGGACCCCGATCGACATCGCGGTCGGCGGCGTGGTCCAGGACGATGTCCTCATGCTCGAACCAGGCGCCCAGATCGTCGTTGACGGCACTGTCCTTGCCTCGGCGGACCTCGAGATCGACGAATCGCTCCTGACCGGTGAGGCTGATCCCGTGGTGAAGGCCGCCGGCGAGGATGTCCGTTCGGGTTCGTTCGTCCTCGCGGGATCGGGAGCATTCCGCGCCACCGACGTGGGGGCAGATGCGTATGCCGTCAGGCTCGCGGCCGACGCACGCCGATTCACGCTGACCAACTCCGAACTCCGAGGCTCGATCGATACGATCTTGCGATGGGTGACCTGGGCGATCATCCCAACAGCCGTTCTGCTCTTCGCCAGTCAGCTCCGAGATCATGCCGATTGGAGCGCGGCGGTGACCGCGGCTGTCGCCGGGACCGTGGCGATGGTGCCCGAGGGCCTCGTACTCCTCACGAGCGTCGCGTTCGCTATGGCGGTCGTGCGGCTCGCGCGCAGTCGCGTCCTCGTCCAAGAGCTGCCTGCCGTCGAGGGGCTGGCGCGGGTGGACGTGCTCTGCATCGATAAGACCGGCACCCTCACCGAGGGGAAGCTCCGGGTCCTCAGCGCCAGCCCGCTGACCGCGGCGACCTCGATCGAGCCCGTTCTCGCCGCGGTCGCCGCGGCGGATCCCACACCGAACGCCACGATGCGGGCCGTCTCTGTTCGCTTCGGCGCCGATGCGCCGGACTGGACACCGACCGAGGTCGTCGCGTTCTCCTCGGCGCGCAAGTGGAGTGCGGCCGACTTCGGGGATCACGGTGCGTTCGTGCTTGGCGGTGCAGACGTGGTTGCGGGCCTCGTCGGGGAGGACGCCGACGCCGCCGCCCGGGAGACCGAGAACGGGAACCGCGTGCTCCTCCTAGCTCGAGCCCCCGGTGGACTTGCCGGCGAAACGCTTCCGAGTGGGCTCGAACCCACCGCCCTCCTCGTCCTGGGCGACACGGTGCGCCCCGACGCGGGAGACACGCTTCGCTACTTCAGCGAACAGGGCGTCGCCATCAAGGTCATCTCCGGAGACGACGCGAGAACCGTGGGGGCGATCGCCGCGGGCCTCGGCCTGCCCGGCGCCGACGCACCCGTCGATGCGAGGGATCTGCCGGAGGATGACGAGACCGCGCTCTCCGAGGCGCTCGAACGGTCCACCGTCTTCGGTCGTGTCACGCCGCACCAGAAGCGCGCGATGGTCGCCGCGCTGCAGTCCCGCGGTCACGTGGTCGCGATGACGGGTGATGGCGTGAACGATGCACTCGCCCTGAAGGACGCCGACATCGGCATCGCGATGGGGTCCGGTTCGGATGCGACCCGTGCCGTCGCCCAGCTCGTCCTGCTGGACTCGGCGTTCGACACCCTGCCCTCGGTCGTGGCGGAGGGCCGGCGTGTCCTCGCCAACATCGAGCGCACCTCCGGCCTCTACCTCACCAAGACGGTGTACGCGATGCTCCTGGCCCTCTCGGTCGGCGTGGCAGGCTTCGTGTTCCCGTTCCTGCCGCGGCACCTCACGCTCGTCGGCGCGATCACGATCGGGATCCCTTCCTTCTTCTTGGCACTCGCGCCGAACACCCGACGCTTCCGCCCGGGGTTCCTGCTGCGCGTTGCGCGGTTCGCCGTTCCGGCGGGAGCTCTCGCGGCGATCGCCACGTTCCTCGCCTACGCCATGGCGCGGAGCGAATCCGGTGTGACCCTGGTCCAGGCACGAACGACCGCGGTGATGGTCCTCACGTGGATCGGGCTCCTCGTCCTGTCCATCGTCGCCGCGCCGCTGAAGGGCTGGCGGATGGCGCTCGTCTGGACCATGGCCGGGCTGTTCGTCGCCTCGCTCACGCTCCCGGGCCTGAAGGACTACTTCCTGCTGTCATTACCGAAACCGATCGTCTGGCTCGCCGGGTTCGGGATCGCGGCACTCGTGTGGTCGTTCGCCCGACTGTTCGTTCCGGAAGAGCGACCGGTCGGCGATCCCCTGCAGTGACGCCGGCTACCCGCCGAAGCGTTGGGTGAGTACGGCTCCCGCGCGAGCCCGCAGCGCGACCGCGATCCGCTGGCGCTCCAAGATCTGCTGCAACGTGAGTGCGGCCTGCGGGACGGGGTTCACCGCGAAGAACGCCTGGATCTCTTCCGCGAGATCCGGGTCCGTGATGTAACGGACGCCGCTTGCCAGATAGATCATGTTCGAAGCGGCGAACCGTTCCTTGGCCCGGTCCCAGTGCTCGGAGACGTAGGTCCACACCCGCGCGCCCTGATCACGGTTCGTGATGGACCGCGTGAGGAGGAACGGCCCGTCCTGGGGCCGGATCGCGTCGCTCAAGGATGCCTCCAAGGTCTGGTCCATCAGCGCGTCGTCTCTGAAACGAGCAAGAGCGTTCAGGTATCGCTGCTTCTCCTGCGGCGTAGCGGCGTTATCGGCCATCGACCGATAGACCGCGTAGTCGTCGGGTCCACCGGTCGCGGCGACGATCTCCACCGCGGCGGCGGCGAGCGCCGCGTCCACATGCTCCCCGCCACGGGCTTCCCGCTCCAACTCCCGCGCCTGCGCCTGTGCCTGCGGGTCATCGCCGGTGATGGCAAGTGTCTGGATCAACGTTCCGCGAAGCGTTCGGGTGAGATCTGACTCACCCTCCTTGGGCTCCCAACCGAGCCGGTTCACCGCTGGGCGAACCAACTCGCGGACCTCGTCGCGGAACCGGTCTCGCGCGCGGCCCTCCAGGAAACGATCGCACCACCCGAGTCCGGTGATGATGGCCTGCCAGACGGTGAGCTCGGTCTCGTCCTTGAATCCCTTCGCCAGGTCGATGAAGTCGACGGCGCTGGCCTGACCACCCACCACCGCAGCCCACGCATCGTCGACGAACCCCTGACGTTCGATCGGAGAGAGCTCCGTCAGCGCCGAATGGGCGAGCCGTTCGCGGAGCTCGGTGTCGGCGTACCACACCCGCGCGAAGCTGGCGCCGTCGGCGTTGACCACGAGCGGGGCGTCACCCGTCAACGGCACGTCTGCGCCCTCGGCCTCCAAGAGGATCCAGCGCACGTCGCTCCCCTGACGAACCGCGAGTGGCAACGGCCAGGTGGTCATCGACGAGACACCGTCGGCGCGGTAGCGGGCCTGCGTGAGGTGCGCGACCCCCCCGGCCTGGGTCACCGTGACCTGGGGGTAGCCGCCCTGGAAGATCCAGGCGTCCATGATCCGGCGAACAGGTTCGCCGGTCTCCTCCTCCAGGGCATCCCAGAGGTCGTGCGTCTCGGCGTTCGCGTGAGCGTGCGCCCGCAGGTACCGCCTGATGCCATCGCGGAATCGATCGCGGCCGAGATACTGCTCCAACATCCGCAGGACCGCGCCGCCCTTCGTGTACGTGAGCGTGTCGAACATCCCGCTCGCATCGTCCGGCGAATGCACGGGGTATTCGATGGGCCGGGTTGATCCCAGCGAGTCCACCTCGAGCGCGTTCGCACGCTGTCGCGCGAACAAGGTCCAGATCTCCCACTCCGGGTACATGTCGTCGACGGCCAGCATGGACATGAACGTGGCGAAGGCTTCGTTGAGCCAGATGCCGTTCCACCAGCGCATGGTGACCAGGTCGCCGAACCACATGTGCGCGAGCTCGTGGGCGACGGTTTCGGTGGCATCCAGGAGTTCCTGCTGTGTGGCCGTCTCAGGATCGATGAGCAGATAGGTCTCGCGATAGGTGATGCAGCCCAGGTTCTCCATGGCGCCCTGGGCGAAATCCGGGAGCGCGATGTGGTCGACCTTGGCTTCCGGGTACGGGATGCCGTAGTAGTCGCCGAAGAAGTTCAGTGCCTTCACCCCGACCTCTTGAGAGAACCGCGTCAAACCTCCCTTACCGGGGATGTGCGCGATCCGCACCGGCGTGCCGTTGGCATCGGACGGGCGAGTGAGCTCCAGCGGCCCCACCACATAGGCCACTAGATACGAGGACATGGGCATCGTGTCGGCGAACGTGACCCGAACCCGGCCGTCGCCCCGCGTCTCACGTGAGATCTCGGGACCGTTGGACAGCGCGGTCAGCCCGTCCTCGACCACGAGCGCGATGCTCCACGTGGCCTTCAGATCGGGTTCGTCCCAGCACGGGAACGCACGTCTGGCGTCGGTGGCCTCGAAGTGCGTGGTTCCGATGCGCCGCTCGGCACCCGTTGGGTCGCGGTAGGTGGAGAGATAGAACCCGGTGAGCTGTCGGTTGAACACCCCGTTGAATCCAAGGCTGAGCGTCCACTCCCCCGGCGCAGCGGGAGACTGCAGCTCCAGATGGGCCCGTTCGGCCTCGAGGTCCATCCGGATCTTCGCGATCTCCACCAGCGAGCCGTCGGCCGCGGTGAGCGAGGCATCCTCCAGGTCCAGGTCCAGAGCGTTGAGCACGATCTCCGTTGTCGGCTCGGCCACGGTGACCCGGATCTCTTGCCTGCCGGAAAACGTCCCCGCATCAAGGTCGGGTTCGACCGTGAGGGCGTAGTGCCGAGGGATCGTAGACCTTGGCAGTCGGTATCGAGCCTCCGAATCCTCGGGCATATCGCTCCCGTTCACGCTACGTAGGTGAGCCAGCCGGGGTAGAGCGGGTTCTCGCCCTTGGTCGCGGCGAAGAACGCGCCCTGCAACTCCTTCGTCACGGGTCCACGGTGCCCCTCGCCCACCACGCGGTCATCGACCTCACGGATCGGTGTGAGTTCGGCCGCCGTACCGGAGAAGAAGCACTCGTCGGCGTTGTAGAGGTCGGTGCGAACCAGGTTCTCTTCCTTGACGGTGTAGCCCAGGTCACGCGCGAGCGTTATCACGGTGTTCCGCGTGATGCCGTCCAGGCAGCCCGCCGATGTGGGCGGCGTGGTCAGGATGCCGTCCCGCACCACGAACACGTTCTCACCCGATCCGTCCGTGATGGTCCCCGCTTCGTTCAACATGATCGCTTCGTCGTAGCCGGCCTTCAGCGACTCCACCTTGGCCAGCACGGAGTTGATGTATTGGCCGGAGGCCTTCGCGCCGGCGGGCAGCGAGTTCTGGCTGTTCCGCCGCCAACTGCTGATCTTGATCCGAACGCCTTGCTCCAACGCGTCCTCACCCAGGTAGGCGCCCCACGGCCAGACAGCGATCGTCACGTTCACGGGGGCGTTGAGCGGGTTCACACCCATCTCCCCGTATCCGCGGAACGCGATCGGACGGATGTAGCACGCTTTGAGATCGTTCGCGCGGATGACCTCCTTCGTGGCCTCGACGAGCGCCTCGCGTGAGTACGGGAGGTCCATGTGATAGAGCTTCGCGCTGCGCTCCAGGCGACGCAGGTGCTCGTCCAAGTGCCACACGGCCGCGCCGCGGGAGGTCTCATACGCCCGGATGCCCTCGAATACAGCGCTGCCGTAGTGCAGCGCGTGGCTGAGCACGTGGACGGTGGCGTTCCGCCAGTCCACGAGCTCACCATCCATCCAGATCTTCTCGACCTCGGTGATCGGCACCGGAACCTCCTGGTGTCGGGGCGCGGGGATGCGCCGCAGCGGTAGCAGCACAGGATACCGAGGTCGGGCCGTTCGCGACGAGAGCGGGGTCAGGCACCCACGTCGTAGGCGTGCCATTCGATGTGGAAGACGTGGTGGGCGGCGTCCAGGTCACCGAAGCGTTCCTGCGCCCAGGCACGGGTCTCTTGTGCGCACCGCACCCGCGTCGGCGCGTCCAGCTTCCATGTCCACGAGTAGACGTTGTCTTCGGTGGCCTGGATGAACTCGGCCAGCGACTGCGGATCGGGATCTGAGAACGCCGGCAAGACCCGGACGGTGCACCCCAGGGAGGCCATGTGCTCATCCAGGAGTGCCCACGCCGACCACGGCAGGCCGATCGGCACGGACACCACCCCGGCCAGTTCCTCATACCGGCGTTGGACCTCGTTCTTCGACCCCGCGAACCCACCGATCTCCCCCGTGATCACTCCGCCCGGTCCCACCGAGCGGACCGCCTCGGTCATGACGTCGCGCCAATCCGTGATGAGGTGAAGGATCCACCGGAAGTAGGCGGCGCCGAAGGCGCCATCGGCGAACGGCAGCGCCGTCGCGTCGCCGACGACCAAGGGGAACGGGGATGCACCGCCCGCCTTCTCCCCCACCTTCGCCAGCATCGGGACCGAGCGATCCATGCCGGTGACGACGACCCCGGCCGCATGCAGGCGGAGTGCCAGTTGTCCCGTTCCCACACCGATCTCCAGCACGCGGCCCCGCCCCGCGAACTCCGCCGTCAGGAGTTCGGTGATACGGGCGGTGCCCGCCGGGCTGTATCCGCGCGTGGCGTCGTAGCGCCCGGCGATCCGGTCATAGGAAACCGATCGCTCCTTCATGGACCTACCGCGCTGCGTTCGCGCCGAAGGTTTCATACCGCGGGATGTGGGCGATCTCCGGCACGGCCGGCGGCTGGTTCACCGCCCCCTCCAGGTAGCCGTCGGCGAGCATCTTCACCCACATATAGGGACCCGCCTCCCATGACAGGCTCAGCGGCCCGGGTCGATAGCCTCGCCCACTTACGCTGCGCTGCAGCGATTCCACGGCGGTCCAATCCTCCCGGTTGGTGATGTCCCAGAACTCCACGGCGTAGTCGGGTGAGAACTCCGGATCCTCGAGAGCCTCGGGAGGGAACAGCCATTCGCACTCGACATAGGTCGATCCCGGCGCCAACGGCTGCAGCCGGTGCGTGAGGATGTAGTCGGGGTGCGGGCTGATGAGGAGGTTCGGGAAGACCCCGAAGTAGCCGACCTCGCGGAGCTGGCGGCCGGACAATCCTCTCAGCGCGACGCTGTGCGACCGCCCGTCCAGCGACATGGTCTCCGCCTCAGGACGAAGGTCCATCGGACCCGCCACGAATAGGCCGTTCATGTCGTAGCTGTACCCACTGTCGGGTGGCGTGACCCTGCAGAGTTCGGGATGGATCTCCGAGCAGTGGTAGCACTCCTGATAGTTCTCGTGGATGAACTTCCAGTTCGCTCGTATCTGATAGCTGTGGCGCGCGGCTACGACGAGTCGCTCGGGCTCATACGGCGCCAATATCTCCCACACATTCCCGAACTGCTCCTCGAACCCGATCCCCCGCTCATCGGGCTGGACGAACGCCCACCCGCCGGCTTCGCGCTGGCGCGGGTGTCGCTTCCGCCGCCCGGCGCGTCCGGTGCACATCCACGACGGCTCGAAGAAGTGCCTCCGCTCCCACTCCAGGACTTCGGGCGACCGGTAGGCGGCGGCGGGCAACCCGAAGGAATGTCCGAACGGTGCGACGGTTCGTCCAAGCGCGGTGGGATCGAGCGGAGCGGCGTGAGCGAGGGCCTCATCCGGCATAAGGCATCCTACCGCCCGCACTCCGGCGTTCCGCTAGGGTGCCGCCATGGCCACGCTCGCGCCGCGCCCCGGGGGGATCGCGATGGCCGAGGCAGCCACGATGGAGCCCGATGCCGTGCTCGCCGTGCTCGGGTCCGGCCCCGGCGGACTCCCCCGAGACCGAGCCGGACTCCGACTCGCCGAGATCGGCCCGAACGTCCTGCGGAGCCACGGGGCCAGCGCGTGGCGAGTCCTCGGCAACCAGCTTCGGAACCCTCTCTTACCCCTCCTCGCGGTCGCCTCACTGGTCTCGGGCCTCACGGGCGCCGTCACCGACGCCGGGATCATCGTCTTCATGGTGTTCCTCTCGGTCGGGCTCGGCTTCTACAACGAGTTCAGATCCGAGAAGGCCGTCGAGGCACTCCACGCCCAGATCCACCACCGCACGACGGTGCTCCGAGACGGCGCCCCGACCACGGTCGATGTCACCGAGCTCGTGCCGGGCGACGTCGTGCAGCTCGGGGTGGGCGACGTGGTCCCGGCTGACCTCCGCCTCCTTCGCGTGGACCGGTTCGAGTGCGGCGAGGCGGTCCTGACCGGCGAGTCGCTCCCCGCCGACAAACAGGTCGAACCGGTGACGAACCCCGAGTCTCCGATCGCGCTCCCCCCATGCGCCTTCATGGGCACCATCGTTCACGCCGGCCAGGCCCGCGGAGTGGTCGTTCGGACCGGGGGCGATACCGAGTTCGGCAAGATCGCGATGCAGCTCGGGGAACGCCACGCGGAGACGAGCTTCCAACGCGGCCTGCGCGACTTCAGCAAGCTCCTGGTCCGTATCACCGCCGTCCTCGTCACGGCGATCTTCGTCATCAACGTCGCGATCGGGCGCCCCGTCATAGATGCCGTTCTCTTCTCCCTGGCGGTGGCCGTCGGAATCACACCGGAGCTCCTCCCCGCGATCGTCACGATCAGCCTCGCAACCGGCGCGAAACGGATGGCGAGCAAGGCGGTCTTGGTGCGCAGACTCGTGGCCATCGAGGACTTCGGCAACATCTCCGTGCTCTTCACGGACAAGACCGGAACCCTCACGGAAGGTCGGATCTCGTTCACAGGGGCGAGCGATCCCACCGGCGCGCCGAGCGAAACGGCCCTTCGGTATGGACTCCTGTGCTCCGACGTCGTCCTGGAAGGAGGCGTGCCGACGGGCGGGAGCCCGCTCGACCAAGCGCTGTGGGAGGGGCCGGCCACCGCCGGGCAACCGGTGGCTGGGTGGACGATCCTCGATGCCGCGGCGTTCGACTACACGCGTCGGCGGATGTCGGTGCTCGCGACCGGACCCAGCGGCCAACGTCTCATCATCACGAAAGGGGCCCCGGAGTCGGTCCTGACCGTATGCGCAGCTCCGCCGCCGGGTGCCGAGGTGTTCCTCGAGGCCGCCTTCGACGCCGGAAGCCGGGTCGTTGCCGTCGCGACCCGTGACGCCGGCGACCTCGCCGCCGTCGACCCCGAGGACGAGCACGACCTGACCCTCGCCGGATTCCTCACGTTCGTCGACCCGCCGAAGGCCGACGCCGCGGCCGCCCTCACGCGGCTGGCGGACCTCGGGATCGACGTGAAGATCGTGACCGGAGATAACGAACGCGTCGCGCGGAAGGTGTGCGATGACCTCGGGCTGCAGGTCGAGCGCTCGATCGGTGGGGCGGAGCTCGAGGCGCTCACGGACGAGGCACTCACCGCCGCGATCCCGGAATCGACGATCTTCGCCCGAGTCACGCCCGAGCAGAAGTCGAGGATCATCCGGCTCGCTCGCATCTCCGGACTCGACGTCGGATATATGGGCGACGGAGTCAACGATGCGGTCGCGCTCCACGACGCAGATGTCGGTATCAGCGTCGACACGGCGTCCGACGTGGCGAAGGACGCGGCCGACATCCTCCTACTGAAGAAAGACCTCGGGACACTCGCCGACGGCGTCGTCGAGGGTCGCCGGGTCTTCGCCAACACGATCAAGTACGTCCTCATGGCGACCTCGTCGAACTTCGGGAACATGTTCAGCGCCGCGGCGGCCTCGGCATTCCTCAAGTTCCTCCCGATGCTGCCCAGCCAGATACTGCTCAACAACCTCCTCTACGACACGAGCCAGACGACCATCCCGACCGACCGCGTCGACCCCGAACTCCTGGAGCAGCCCTCGCACTGGGACACCCGCTTCATCCGTCGGTTCATGATGTACTTCGGCCCGATCAGCTCGCTGTTCGACTTCGCGACGTTCGCGGTGATGCTCCGGGTCTTCCACGCCGGCCCGTCGCTGTTCCGCTCCGGCTGGTTCGTCGAATCACTCGCTACACAGACGCTCGTGATCTTCGTGATCCGCACACGGCGAGTGCCGTTCTTCAAGAGTCGGCCGAGCCGGACCCAGCTCGTCGCGACGTGCACGTGCGCGGGCGCCGGCTTCTTCATCCCGTATATCGGCCCGGTGGCGCGGCTGTTCGGGTTCACACCCTTGCCGCTCGGCTTTCTCGCGATCGTCCTGGGGTTCGTGGTCGTCTATCTCACCCTCGCCGAGATCGGCAAGGCGCGGTTCTTCCGGATCGAACCTGCCGGTGGCCGCCCGCTGGCCAGACCCCACGACCCGGTCCACCGCCGCGTGCATCGCCGGGCGGAGCGGTGGAGCGGGCGCGAGCCCGTACCGGGCCGCCCG
>Ga0315281_10007612_pt1 | contig 15214 bp, 12 predicted proteins | sample YL17G07_0_MG_FD_204540 | JGI IMG/M metagenome (GOLD analysis project Ga0315281, IMG submission 204540) | Sediment microbial communities from Yellowstone Lake, YNP, Wyoming, USA - YL17G07_0 | ecosystem: Environmental > Aquatic > Freshwater > Lake > Sediment | place: USA: Wyoming | collected...
TCCCCCGAAGTTGGGGGTAGGAGAGGGGCAGGGGTGAGGAGGGGCCGCCAGGTCCTCATTCCATCTTGGCGCGCAGGTAGGGGTTGGGCCAGGGGTGCTCGAAGCCCAGCGCCTTCGCGGCGCGCAGCGGCCAGTGGGGCTCCGCCATCAGCATCCGCCCCATCACGATCACGTCCGCCCGCCCTTGCGCCAGGATGTCCTCCGCCTGGCGCGGCTCCCGGATCAGCCCCACGGCCCCGGTGGCGATGCCCGCCTCCCGCCGGATCGCCTCCGCGAAGGGCACTTGATAGCCGGGCCCGACCGGCACCTGCTGGCGCGGATCGTTCCCCCCGCTGGAACAGTCCACCAGGTCCACGTCTCCCCGCTCCCGCAACCGGCGCGCCAGGGCCAGGGACTGCTCCAGGTCCCACCCGCCCGGCACCCAGTCCGTCGCGGAGATGCGGACGAACAGGGGCAGGGACGACGGCCAGACGCCGCGCACCGCGTCCAGCACCTCCTCCAGCAGACGCAGCCGGTGCGGGAGCGGCCCGCCATAGCCGTCCCCCCGCCGGTTGGTGAGCGGGGAGAGGAACTCGTGGATCAGGTACCCGTGGGCCGCGTGGACCTCCACGAGCTTGAAGCCCGCCTCCAGCGCCCGCCGGGCGGCGGCCGCGAAGGCCGCCACGACCTCCGCGATGTGCCGCGCCGTCATCTCCAGCGGGGCGCGGCCGCCCGGAGAGTACGGCAGCGCCGAGGGGGCGATGGTCTCCCAGCCACCGTCCGCCGGCGAGATGGCCGTGCCTTTCTCCCAGGGCGGGCGCGTGGAGGCCTTGCGGCCCGCGTGGGCCAGCTGAATGCCCGGCACGGCGCCCTGTGCCTGGACGAAGCGCGCGATCCCGGCGAACGCGTCGCGCTGGGCGTCGTTCCACAGCCCCAGGCACGCCGGCGTGATCCGTCCCCGCGGCTCCACCGCCGTGGCCTCCGTGCAGACGATCCCGGCGCCGCCGATGGCGCGCGCGCCCAGGTGCACCAGGTGCCAGTCGTTGGGCAGGCCCTCCCGGGCGGAATACTCGCACAAGGGGGAGAGCATGATCCGGTTGCGGGCCGTGACGGAGCGCAGTGGAAGCGGGCGGAAGAGTTGGGGCGTGGAAGCCGCGGGCGTGGCTGCTGCGGGCGCAAGGGATGCGGCGCTGGACGTCATGTCGGCCTTCTTGAGAGCGGGTGGGCCGGCCTGGCGGACCGGGAGCGGCCGGACGCCGGCTTGCCCGGACGAGGCGCGTAATAGCGCACTTCCACGGAAATGCGGTCCGGATCGTACACGTACAGCGACACCCCCCAGCCGCGCGCCCCGTAGTTGCGGCCGGACTCGCGGTCAATGGGCACGCCCATCCGCGCCAGCCGCCGCCGCACGGTGCGCACGCCCTGGGCGCTCAGCGTGAAGCAGATGTGGTTGGGGTTCTGCGCCCGCTTGCGGTCTCGCCACAGCTTGCGCGGAAAGAAGTCCACCAGGGTCTCGGGGGTCACCCGCGCCGACAGGAAGGGCGCGCTGCCGCTCCGGTACCCGGCCAGCCGGACGGGCGCCAGCCCCAGCAGGCGCCGGTAGAAGTCCGCCGACGCCTCCGGGTCGCGCACCTCCAGCACGACATGGTCCAACGCGATCCGTCCGCCCGCCATGGCTCCTCCCCTGGACGCCGCTCGCCCCAGCGGGCCGGCGGCATGGAGAGCAGCTTCTCCTACTTTGCGCCCAACCGCCAGCCCCAACGGCCAGGGCGGCGGGCTGCGGCGGGGGTGGTGCCGGGCGAACCCTCCGGGGTCGGCGAGCGTCCCCAGTGTCGCGGTTTCGCCGTCCGTCAGCTTGAGCAACCTGGTGTTCGGAATTTTCGCCTGTTTCGTGCTGCGCTCCTTTCAGATCATAGGGTTGCAGCGAAATTGAATTGGGTTTGGGTGTCGATTTTTTTTCTTGGCGCGCGGCGAGTGTCGCGAAACTGCGAGTGGGACGGAGCGGGTGAGCCGTGTGCGGCTGGGCCTGGGGTGAGATTCTGTCAGTTTGAGCAACCTGGTGTTCGGAATTTCGACCGCTTTCGTAGCGCACTCCTTTCAGATCATAGGGTTGCGTGGTTTCAAAATTGGGTTCGCATGTGGAATTTTTTTCTCGGCGCACAGCGAGTGTCGCGAAATAGCGAAGCCATGCGGAAGGACGGGAGGAGAGCCAGCACCGGGACACCGGGACGCCCAGCGCGGGGGATAGGCAAGGAATGTGGAAGCGAGGGAACATTACATACGTATAACACGGAATGACGGGCGTGTCAAGGGGGATGAACCTTCAACGGCCACTCCGGGTGACCAAGCGTACAAAGATGAAGGGGCGCGCCATGATCCGGCGGCGTGCGCGGGACGGCCCGGCGGGCTGGCTGCAAAGCTTGGCAGCTTCGTGTTCAGATCTTGAAGCGACGGCGGAGCGAGAGCACCGTCATGGTGAGAAAGACAACGCTGAAGATGGATTCGACGACCGAAAGCCACCACCAACCTTGCGACCTAGGCACCAAGAGTTCGACACCCAGGAGACCACCCAGGCGCATGCTCTGAAACGAATATAGCAGGGCTTTCTGGCTGTCGGACCAATATGGAACTTTCGCCTGCCATCCATGCAATGAGGCACCAGCGGGGGAATCGAACCCATCCGCCAGCATAAACAGCCCGGCGAAGATGAAAAAGCAAATCACCAATACCAGGAATGGGCGACACCAGCTTCGACCATAGTCATTGGTAATCCAATAGATAAGATTTAGGAAATAGTCCGTCGAAAATCGTTTTGGAGAATGAATCCGTTGCTCCGCAAGCTCGCGTCCATGGAAAAGCGTGGCCTCCCAGTGGTGTTTTTGTTCTTCCATCAACCGCTTGATCTTCCGAAATGTCTCTTCGTCCCCTTGCCAAAATTTGGCACGTTCAAAAGATGTGTCTTCCTCAAATTTGGTGTTTATCAAAATCGGTGCGTGTTCAAAGTGCACGTTTCTGAAACTTGATGTGCGATGAAAGATAGCGCTGCTGAATGTTATTTTGTTCTAAAATACTGATTGAGAAAATAATACATCTCCATTAAACTCGCAACCATCAAAATTAACAAGTGGCACAAATGGTAGGATCCCATGTTGTGGGAAGTGTTCGTTACGCAGGAACTTTGCATTGCGAAAATCTGTCAGTTCGTCGAATACGGCACCATCAAAAGATGCCTGGCCGCAAATCGTAACTCTGGAAAAATTCGCGCGGCGCAATTTGAACGGATTGCTTGAACCATAACCTGGCAAATTCTTACAAGACAGCCCATTATCGAATTTTGCATCGGAGAAATTTACAGTTCCTAGACTGAATATGGCGCGGTCGAATACAGCATGGTCCAAGAAAGTTGTCCAACTGAAGTCAGACCCTTCCTCATGGACCACATTAACGAGAGTTGATCGTTCGAAAGTAGCCGCTTTGTGAAAAATTGCTTCGCTGAACAATCGGAAACCATGGAATTCCATTTCCACAAAGTCTGCGGGTCCAATGAAGACCGAACCTGTGAAATCAGAGCGGGGAATCCCCATTCCAAGTCCAAGACCCTTCACCCGAAAATTTGGAGGAAACACTGTCCCCCGAAGGTCGAGGGTCAAACCACTACCTCCTCGGTCACTTTTTAGTCCGGCCGAGAAGAGTACCGACAATTCCCTCTCAAATTCAGGGTACAATCCAACTCCCCATTGCCAGTCATTCTTCGCTTTCATATGGAAAATACAACGCCCTTCCGGCTCCAGCGCATGCCGTTGACAAGGCCCTTTCGAATGGGCCGTGTCCTTGAGGATCACATTGCAGGTTGCCATGCGGACCTCGTGCAGTGAGGGCTACCCAAGCGGCAAGGCCATGCGCGAGAGGAAACTCCTCGGTCCGCTCAGCCAGAAAATTGCAGCCAAAGACTTGATTGATCCGACATATTCTCATTCGGTTGGGGCACAGGCAAGCTCTACCCCATTGTATCCGTGCCGGTCCCACGTGCGCAGCCAAACCGAATCACACCGCCTCGCTCCCCGCCGCCAAGGCAGGCGCAGCGGGCGCGGCCGGCGCGGCCGCCAGGCGTTCCAGCGCCTCGGTCTCCGCCAGCGCGCGGGCAGCCAGCAGGGCCTTCTTCTCCCGGCGGCCCACCTCCTCCGGCCAGGGGTCGAGCAGGCCGAAGGCGGAGTTCATCGGCTGGAAGCCGGCGGCGGGCGTCTCCGTCACGTAGCGCACCAGCGCGCCGATCATGGTCTGGCCGGAGGGCCGGGGCAGCGCGCGCCCCTCCAGCGCGTAGGCCAGGCGCCGGCCCGCGTGCAGGCCCATGGCGGTGGACTCCATGTAGCCCTCGACGCCGGTGATCTGGCCCGCGAAGCGCAAGCGCGGCTCCCGCCGCAGCGCCAGGTCGGCATCGAGCAGCCGGGGGGACTGGATGAAGGTGTTGCGGTGCAGCGACCCCAGCCGGGCGAACTCCGCCTGCTCCAAGCCGGGAATCGTGCGGAAAACGCGCCGCTGCTCCGGCCAGGTCATCTTGGTCTGGAAGCCCACCATGCCGTAGAGCGTGCCCTGCCGGTTTTCCTGGCGCAGTTGCGCCACGGCGAAGGGGCGGCGGCCCGTGCGCGGATCGGTCAGCCCCACCGGCTTCATCGGGCCGAAGGCCAGCGTCAGCTCGCCCCGCTCCGCCATCACCTCGATCGGCAGGCAGCCCTCGAAGGGCCGCAGGGACTCGAAGGCGTGGAAGGCGGTCTTCTCCGCCCGGCGCACCTCCGCGACGAAGGCCAGGTATTGGGCGCGGTCCAGGGGACAGTTGAGGTAGTCCCCCGCGCCCTCCTCGTTGCGCGATGCCCGGAAGGCGATGGAGAGGTCAATGGAGTCCGCGGCCACCACCGGCGCGATGGCGTCGTGAAAGTACAAATGGCCGACGCCCAGCACGGCGGCGAGGTCCGCGGAGAGCGCCGCGGAGGTGAGCGGCCCCGTGGCGACGATGACGTGGGGATGCCCGGCCAGCAGCGCGGCGGCCGAGACCGCCTCCTCGCGCCGCAGCCGGATCAGCGGGTGCGCCTCCAGCCGCCGGGTGACCTCCCGGGCGAAAGGCTCCCGGTCCACCGCCAGGGCCTGCCCCGCCGGGACGGCGTGCTCGCGGGCCACCTCCAGGATCAGCGAGCCTTGCAGGGCCAGCTCCGCCTTGAGCAGTCCGTGGGCGTTCTCCACGCGCAGCGTCTTGAAGGAGTTGGAGCAGACCGGCTCGGCGCAATCGGCCGTGCGGTGGGCCTCGGTGGTGCGCCCGGGGCGCATCTCGTACAGGCTCACGCGGTGCCCGCGCCGGGCCAGCTGCCAGGCGGCCTCGCTCCCGGCGAAGCCGCCGCCGACAATAGCCACCGGGGCATCCATTGTGCTACCGAATTGGCGTGCGGTTGAGTCAGACGGATCCGGGCGCCGCACCGCCGGCGCCCTCACCGCCGTCCAGTCTAATCCCCTGGCGGCTGCTGTCCAGCCCCGAGTCCCGTGGAACGCGCGCTCCTGGAAAACTTCAGCACCCCCCTGCTGGCGGTGGACCGCCAGGGCCGGGTGCGCTTCGCCAATCCGGCGGCGGCCCAGTTCTGGAACGCGCAGCCGGAGCGCATGGAGGAGTTCAACTTGGCGCGGCTCTTCGGCCCGGACAGCGCCGTGATGACCCGGGTGCGGCGCGCCTTCGAGGACGAGGCCTCCGCCACGATTGACGACTACCGCTTCGAGCAGGGCGAGGGGTTGCCGGCGCTGCTGCTGCGGGTGCAGATTGACCCAGTGCTGCTCCCCAAGGCGCCGCTGGAGCGGGTGCTGGTCGCCTTTTGGGACGATACCGGCCGCAACCGGCTGGCCGCCGCGGAGCAGGACGGGCGGCTGATGGACTCCATCGCGCTGATGGTGCGCCGCCTGGCCCACGAGCTGCAGAACCCGCTCAGCGGCATCAAGGGCGCCACCCAGTTGCTCGCCCGCCAGATCAAGGAGCCCTCGGAACTGACGGAATACGCCGCGGTGATCCTGCGCGAGCTGGAGCGGCTGGAACGGCTGGTGCGCAGCCTCTTGCAGCAGGGCGGCGAAACCCAACTGCACAAGGCCAGGTTCAACGTGCATGAATTGCTGGACGCCGTGATCTGGTTCCAGTCCAACGCCCGGGGGAGCCTCGAAATCGTGCGCGACTACGACCCCTCCCTGCCGGAGCTGGAGGCGGACCGCGACCGGCTGCATCAGGTGTTCCTGAACCTGATGCGCAACGCGGCCGAGGCCGGCGCGTCCCAGGGCCCCATCGTGGTGCGCACCCACATGCTGGCCCCGTGGCAGGAGCGCGAGGCCGCACCGGCGGCCAGGGGCGTGTACTTCGCCGTCGAGATCGAGGACCAAGGCGCGGGGGTGGATGCGGCGGATGTCGGCAAGCTGTTCACGCCCTTCTTCACCACCAAGAAGACCGGGCACGGGCTGGGGCTCGCGATCTGCTACCAGATCGTGCGCGCCCACGGGGGACTGTTGCGGTATCGTCCGCGCCGGGGTGGAGGATCGGTCTTCAGCGTGCTGTTGCCGCTCCAGGACTGACCGGTCAGGCAGAGCCTGCACCGTCGCAAAATGTCCTGATATTCAAGCCGCTTGGAACCGGAAAGATTTGACATTGGCCGCCGTAGGTGACAGATAGGACGCGGCGCAACATTCCATCCGAATACGGTCCTGGTATGTGGAGGCACTTCAACCCCCCGTGGACTCGCTGGGCGGCGCGGGTCGCGCCGGCCCTGGCGGTGGCGCTGGCCCTGGCGTTGGCCCTGGCGATTGGAGGCTGCAACCGCGCCTCCGGGCCGTCGGACTTGCAGGCGCAGCATTACACCAGCCGCCTCAATCTGCTGGGCAAGGGGGCGGGCGGTCTGGTCGGGCAAGTGGTCTTCCCGTCAGAATTCTCGCAGCGCTCGGTGACGTTCTATCTGGACAACGTCCAGTTCTCGACCCATCCCGATGGCCGCTTTTGGGTCAGCACCATTCCCGTGGGCATCCACGACCTCCGCATCGCCGTCGCGGGCTTCGACTCCGTCAGCCGGCCCGTCAAGGTGGAGGACGGCGGCATTGTCACGCTGACGCCCATGAAGCTCTATCCGGCGCGGGGACGGGTGCTGGGGCGGCTGGTGGACGAGGCCGGAGCCTCCGCCAACGGCGTGGCGGTCTACCTGAAGCCTTCCGGCGGCATGGCGTATTCCGACCACGACGGCATCTTCCAGTTCGACGGGATCGGCTCGGGCGATCTGGCGCTGGAGGTGGAGAATCCGTTCCAACTGCGGCGGGAGATGCGGTTCCGCCTCAACGCCGACGAATTGCGCAATCTGGGCAACATCCCCGTGGCCCGGAACCCTACCCCCGGCACGGGCCGCACCGCGGAACTCGACGCGCGCAGCCCCGGCGCGCGGTAACCGGGTGAGCGTGGCGCGGCGGTTCCGCGTCGCGCCGCGGCCGCGCCTGGCAACCAGCCGTTGATCCCGCCGCCCATTCCCATGGCCGACCCCGCCGCGCTTCCCCTCTCGCTCTTGCAGCGCCTGTGCACGGCGGAGGAGATGCGCGCGATGGATCGTCATGCCATCGAGGCGCTGGGCCTGCCCGGCCGTCTGCTGATGGAGAACGCCGGCCACCAGGTGGCCGCGCAGGTGCAGCGGCTCTTGCGGGGCCGGGGCGCCGCCGGCCCGATCGCCGTCTGCTGCGGCGCGGGCAACAACGGCGGGGATGGCTACGTGGCGGCGCGCCTGTTGAGCAACGCCGGGCTGGAGACGGTGGTGGTGCGGCTGGGGACGCCGGCGGCCGCCGACGCCCTGGCCAATGCCCAGGCGTTCCAGGCCTTCGGGCGCGTGCTGGACTTCGACGCCGATCCGGAGGCCGCCCGCGCCAGCCTCCGCGCGGCGCCCGCGCTGGTGGATGCCCTCTTTGGCACCGGCCTGAGCCGCGCCGTGGAGGGATCGGCCCGCGCTTTCATCGCCGCGATGAACGCCTCCCCCGCCGCCGTCAAGGTCGCCGTTGACGTGCCCTCCGGCGTCAGCTCCGACACCGGCGCGGTGCTGGGCGAGGCCGTGCGCTGCACCCACACTGTCAGCTTCCAGGTGGGCAAGATCGGCTGTTACCAGTATCCCGGCGCGGAGCACGCGGGGCGGGTGCGCGTGGCGCCGGTCTCGATCCCGCGGCGCTGGCCGGAGGGCGCGGCGCCCACTTTCCGCCTCACCCGCGGCTTCGCCCGGCGGCTCCTGCCGGGGCGGCCCGCCGCCGGCCACAAGGGCACCTTCGGCCACCTGCTGGTGCTGGCCGGGTCGGCCGGCATGGGCGGCGCGGCGCTGCTGGCCGGGCTGGCGGCCCTCAAGGTGGGCACGGGACTCGTGACCGTGGGCGTGCCCAGGGTGCTGCTGGACCGCCTCCTGGCCGGCGCGCCGGAGCTGATGACGCTCGCGCCCCCCGGCGGACCCTCCGATGCCTTCGACGGCGCCCACGCGGAGGCCATGGCGCAGGCGGCGCTGGAGCGGGACGCCGTCGTGCTGGGCTGCGGCTTGGGGCGGCGGGAGGAGACGGGGGCATTCGTGCGGGACATCGTCCCGCGGCTGACCGGGCCGCTGCTGGTGGATGCCGATGGCCTGTATCACCTGGACCCGGCGCGCCTGATCGAGCGAGCGGTGCCGGCCGTGCTCACCCCGCACCCCGGGGAACTGGCGCGGCTGAGCGGCCTCGGCCGGGAGGCCCTGGCGGCCGACCGCGTGGGCCATGCGCGGCGGCTGGCCGCCGCCTGGAACGTCGTCCTGGTGCTGAAGGGCGCCGGGACGGTGGTGGCCGCGCCCTCGGGCGAGGCCTTCATCAATCCCACCGGCGATTCCGGGCTGGCCAGCGGCGGAACGGGGGACGTGCTCAGCGGCGTGATCGGCGGGCTGCTGGCCCAGGGCCTGGCGCCCCTGGCGGCGGCACTGCTGGGCGTGTACCTGCACGGCCTGGCCCGCGACGCGACCCGCGGCCGCATCGCCGCCGCCTGGTTCACCGCCGGCGACCTGGTTGCCGGGCTGAATGCCGCGCTGAAGGCGCTGGCCCCGGTCTGATGCCGGTTCTCGCTCGATCCGGGTCCATGCAAGATGGGGCAGCCCCAAAGCAGGGGGGGCGGGTTGGCCGCACTGCACCGCTCCCCCCGGCTCCGTTTGCGGATACCTCATGGCAGCGCAGGCGCCATCCGCACCCTGCCGGCGCCAAGCTCCTCACCGCAACGGCCCGGCGGAAAACCCAACCCATCGAGGACAGCCATGACGGACTACACCGTGTTGGAAGTCGAGGTGGCGGAGCACATCGCCCACGTCCGCCTCAACCGCCCGGAGAAGGCCAACGCCCTGAGCGCGCCGTTTTGGACGGAGATCCCGCGCGCGTTCCGGTGGATCGCCGGCAATCCCGACGTGCGGGTGGCCGTCATCAGCGGCAACGGGAAGCACTTCTGCGCGGGGATTGACCTGGAGATGCTGGCCGCGGGCGCCGGCCGGGCCCTGGCGGACGACCCCGGCCGCGCACGCGAGGCCCTGCGCCTGCGCATCCTGGAATTGCAGGACACCTTTACCGCCATCGAGCGCTGCCGCAAACCGGTGCTGGCGGCGGTGCACGGCAGTTGCCTGGGGGCCGGGGTGGACCTGGTCAGCGCCTGCGACATGCGCTATTGCACCGCCGACGCCGCCTTTGCCATCCGGGAGATTGACATCGGGCTGACCGCCGACGTGGGGACGCTTCAACGTCTGCCGCGCTTGATCGGCGACGGCATCCTGCGCGAGTTGGCTTACACTGGCCGCCCGGTGCTGGGGCCAGAGGCCGCGCAGATCGGGTTGGTCAACCGCGCGTTCCCGGACCGAGAGGCCCTGTTGCAGGGCGTGATGCAGATTGCCCGCGCCATCGCCGCCAAGGCGCCCCTGGCCGTGCGCGGCAGCAAGGAGATGATCCTCTACACGCGCGACCACACCGTTGCGGACAGCCTCAACTACATCGCCACCTGGAACGCCGCCATGCTGTCGGAGGCGGACATCCGGGAAGGCGTGGCGGCGCAGCGGGAGAAGCGCCCGCCGTCGTTCCAGGGGTAGGGCGGTCCGCCACCGGGTCTGTCGCGCTTAGGGTGCTCCGGGGCGGCCGGGCGCGGGCGGTGGACCCCGCAGGCCGCCCAGGCCCAGCGCCAGCAGCGCCAGCACCACGAGTCCCGCCGCCGCCCCCAGCCGCACGGGCAGGGCCGCGCCCAGCACGGCGCCCCCCACCAGCAGCGTCCCGGACAGGGCCAGGGCAGTGTGCAGGTGAGGCTCCAGGTCCAGGCGGCTGGGCGCCCAGGGCGGCCCGTGCCGTCCCAGCCCAGCCAGCAGCTCCGGCACCGCCGCCCCCAGCAGCAGCCACGCGCCCACCCGCAGCGCCAGGACGGGGCCCTCCCCCGGCGCCGCGCCGCTGCGCCAGGCCGCGTACAGCAATCCGGCTCCCGCCAGCGTCCAGGGCCACCCGTGGCGGGAGAATCCCCAGGCCGCCCGGCCCGGTGCCGCCCGGGGCGCGCCCAGGAGCGAGACCGCCCCGCCCAGGGCGGCCAGGCCCAGCGCCAACAGCCCCGCGACGGGAGTCCACGCGCCGGCGGCAGCCAGCGCCACCCCGAGAGGGAGCAGCACCCCCGGCCGAGGCGGCCACCAGGGCCGGGCCGCCGCGGCCTCCGGCGCGCCCACGCGCAGGGCCGGCAGCGCGAACAGGAATCCGCCCACCAGGCCATGCACGAGCAGCGTGCCCGGCGTGTAGAGGCCGTAGCGGCCGGTCACCTCGGACAGGATCAGCATCGAGCCCAGGGCCATGGCGAGCCACAGGCCCACCAGCGGCAGGTGACCCGCGGCGTGGCGCGGGGTGCCGGGCGCGCGGCGGCGCACCGCCCACACCGCCTGGAGCGTCCGCAGGGCGATGCCCGCGGGCACCAGGTAGTGGGCGCCCAAATTGGCGACGCGCAATCCGCCGCCGAGGAACCCGGCGGCCATCAGGATCACGCCGCCCACGTGCGCCGTCCAGGCCGCCACGGTGGCCGCGGGCCAGGGCGCGGGCCGCCCGTACCAGGCCGGCCATGCGCGCTCCTGCGCCCCGTAGAAGCCCGACACCAGCACCCCCAGGGTGAACAGGTGCAGCGCCGCCGGCAGGCGCGGGTGGCCGAAGCCCTCCAGCGCGATGGCCGGGTCCGCCAGCAGCAGGGCGTAGCCGGCCAGGGCGAAGCCCCAGGCGGCGGCGGAGAAGAGTCGTGATCCCATGCTGGCTCCTATCGTGGCGCCCGCGCCGCGCGCGTCTGGATCGGCTTGGGGGTGAGCCGCGCGAGGAAGCGCCCCTGCGCGCCCGTCTTGATGACTTGGCAGTCCCAGCCCGCCCGGGCGGCGTGGCGGGCCAGGGTCGCCGGGTCAATGAACAGCAGGTGAAAGCCCGGCCCCAGGCGCCCGCGGTATTCCAGCCGGAAGCCCAGCACCCCGAAATAGCGCCGTCCCGTGCGGCGGCGGCGCAGCGCCTCCGCCCGGGACCAGTCGTCCCGGCGCAGGTCCAGCGAGTCCAACAACACCTGCCCCCCGGGGCGCACCAGCCGCCGCGCCCGCTTCAGGAAGCGCGCCAGGCCGGGAAGGGACTTCACCAGGGCGATGCCGTTCATCAGCAGCAGCAGGGTATCGAACGGTCCGCCGCGATAGCGCAGGACATCCCCGCGCACCGCCTCTTGCACGCCGCGGCGGCGCATCGCGGCGACCGCCTGGGGCGCCACGTCCAGCGCGCACACGCTCAGGCCGCGCGCCTGGAGCGCCAGGCTGTGACAGCCGGCCCCGGCGCCCGCGTCCAGCACCCGGCCCCGGCAACGGGCCAGCGCCGCCCGCTCCAGGGGGTCGAAGCGGCCCGGCGCGCGAAAGAACACCGCGGCCGGAATGTCGTAGCGCAGCCCGTCGGAGCGGTGGGCGGTCACCGCCGCCGCGCGGTCGCCCGCCAGATAGTCGCGGATCGCCAACCCGTGGGGGTGCCACCCCGCCGCCGCCGCGCCGCGCTTGTCCATGACCGCCTCGTTCTCGCCGCGCCCAGGGCAACCGCAAAGTCGGTGCTCGAGGGAAGTCGTTTGTCCGCTCCCGCCCGCGGCGGGCCTCATCCGCCCTGCGGGCACCTTCTCCAAGCCCCAACCGCGGGGCTGGAGAAGGAAGATCGCACGGGCCGTGAAGCCCTCTCCAGCCCGCCCGGCCGTTTGGACGGGGTTGGAGAGGGTTTGGGTGAGGCCGCGCGTAGCGCGGGACGGAGGAACGTCTGCCACGATTCACGCCATCCGGCTTCAAATCAACTTTGCGGGTGCCCTGCCGCCGCGCCGGGTTTGCTTGCCTGGGCCGCCCTCCGTCCTTCCATACCTTACCCGCGCGCCGGGGGATACGCGCCTCGCCCGGCGCCGCCCAGGTGTGTTATCGTGGCGGCTCCCTGGCGCGGGTGCACGCCGCCGCCGCGCGCGGCGACGCCCGCCGCGCCGGATGCCACGACCAACCGCGGCGGGGCCCATGGCCGAAACGCTCCAGGACGTGACTCGCTTTCCGGAGGCGGCGCTGCTGACCCCCCGCGTCCACCGGGTGCTGGGGCTGAACCCCTCCGCCTTCACCGGGCCGGGCACCAACACCTACCTGGTGGGGATGGACGGCGGCACGCCGCTGCTGCTCGATACCGGGTCGGGCGTGCCGGCGTATGCGGACCTGCTGCAGGGTCACCTCAAGCGCGCGCAGGCGCCGCCCCTGGCGCGGGTGATCCTCACCCACGGGCATCCTGACCATATCGGGGGCGCGGCGGACGTGGTGCGCCTGCAACCGCGCGTTTCCGTGGCCAAGACGGCCTGGCCCGGCCAGGACGACAAGTTCGGGGTGGAGCTGGCGCCGCTCAAGGACGGCGACGTGGTGCGGGGCGAGGGCTACACCCTGCGCGCCGTGTTCACCCCCGGTCACGCGCCCGACCATCTGTGCTTCCTGCTGGAGGAGGAACGGGCGCTGTTTACCGGCGACGTGGTGCTGGGCGTCGGCACGACCGTGATCCCGGCGGAGAGCGGCGACATGGGGCAATATCTGGATTCGCTGCGCCGCCTGTTGGCCCTGGACGTGCGGCGCATCTACCCCGGCCACGGCCCGGTGGTCGAGGATGCCCAGGCCAAGATCACGCAGTACCTGGAGCACCGCGCGCAGCGGGAGCGGCAGATCCTGGACGAACTCTCCGCAGGGGCGAAGCGCGTGGCCGAGATCGTCAAGGCGCTCTACCGCGCGTACCCGGCGAACCTGCACGCCGCGGCGGGGCAGTCCGTGCTGTCGCACCTGATCAAGCTGGAGCGCGAGGGCCGCGTGGCCCGTGACGGCGACCCGCCCCGCTTCACCCTGCTGCATTGAGTCCCGGCCCCCCGCCCGCCGCACCGGACCCGCCCGGCCAACCCTCCGAACCCGCATGACCCTCATCCCCGCCGCCGCCGCCAACGCCGATGCGCCCTCCAGCGCCGCGGGCGTGCGCTGGAACCTGGCCGATCTCTACTCCGGCCCGGAGGATCCGCGCATCCGGGAGGACGCCGCCGGCGCGCTGGAGCAGGCGCGGAACTTCGAGTCCGACTACCGGGGGCGGGTCGCGGGCCTGACGGCGGCGGAACTCGGCGCGGCAATGGCGAGGCGGGAGGCGCTCGCCGTGCTGGCCTATCGCCCGCTGATTCACGCCCAACTGCTGCACGCGGCCGACAGCGCCGACCCGCGCCACGGCGCCCTGCTGGCCGCCGCGCGGGAACAGCACTCGGAGTTCCGCAATACGCTCCTGTTCTTCGACCTGGAATGGCTGGCGCTGGAGGAACCGCGCGCCCAGGCGCTGCTGGCCGATCCCGCGCTGGCGCGCTACCGGCACTCCCTCGCCGTGGCGCGGATGGAGAAACCCCACACGTTGAGCGAGCCGGAGGAGCGGGTGCTGAACCTGGCCGCCGATACCGGGCGGCACGCCTTCCAGCGCTTGTTCGACGAGCTGGTGGCCGGGCTCACCTGCCGCGTGGACGGCGCCGTCCTGACGCTGGAGCAGGCGCTCTCCCGGCTGCACCTGCCGGACGGCGCCCGGCGCAAAGCCGCCGCGGAGGCCGTCACGGAGGCCCTGCGGGGCCAAGAGCGGACGCTGGCCCTGACGCTGAACACGCTGCTGCGGGACCATGCCGACCAGGACCGGCTGCGCCGCCGGCCCCACGCCATGCACGCCCGCAACCTGGAGAACGAGACCGACCAGGCGACCGTGGACGCCCTGCTGGACGCTTGCGACCGGGGGATGCCGCTCGCCCAGCGCTACTACCGGCTCAAGGCGCGGCTGCTGGGGGTGGAGCGGCTGGTTGACCACGACCGGTACGCGCCCATCGGGGCGGAACCGTCGGGGTGGCCCTACGCGCGCGCGTGCCAGCTGGTGCTGGAGGCCTACGGCGACTTCTCCCCGCGCCTGGCGGATCTGGCGCGGGCGTTCATGGAGCGGGGTTGGATTGACGCGGAGCCGCGGCCGGGCAAGGCGGGCGGCGCGTTCTGCGCCTCCACCGTGCCGGCCCTGCACCCCTACCTGCTGCTCAACTACACGGACACCCCGCGCGACGTGGCCACGCTGGCGCACGAGCTGGGCCATGGGGTGCATGCCTGCCTGGCGGCGGACCAGGGCTTCTTCCAGGCTTCACCGCCGCTCACGCTGGCGGAGACGGCGAGCGTGTTCGGGGAGATGCTGGCCTTCCGGCGGATGTTGGCCGAGCAGCCCGAGGCGCGGCTGGCCCTGCTCTGCTCCAAGCTGGAGGACATGTTCCTCACCGTGCTCCGCCAGGCGGCCCTGACGCGCTGCGAGCAGGAGTTGCACCGCCTGCGGCGGGAGCAGGGCGAGCTGGAACCGGCCGCCATTGGCCGCGTCTGGCTGGATGCCAACCGCCGCATGTACGGCGACGCGGTGGAGCTGAGCGCGGGCTACAGCCACTGGTGGAGCTACATTTCGCACTTTGTCCACACTCCGTTCTACTGCTACGCCTACAGCTTCGGCGAACTGCTGGTGCTGGCGCTCTACCGCCGCTACGAGGAGCAAGGGCAGGCGTTCGTCCCGGGCTACCTGAAGCTGCTGGAAGCCGGCGGCTCGGCCCCGCCGCGCGACCTGCTGCGCCCGCTGGGGGTGGACATCGCCGACCCGGGCTTCTGGGATCAAGGCGTCGCGC
>Ga0315281_10007613_pt1 | contig 15212 bp, 17 predicted proteins | sample YL17G07_0_MG_FD_204540 | JGI IMG/M metagenome (GOLD analysis project Ga0315281, IMG submission 204540) | Sediment microbial communities from Yellowstone Lake, YNP, Wyoming, USA - YL17G07_0 | ecosystem: Environmental > Aquatic > Freshwater > Lake > Sediment | place: USA: Wyoming | collected...
TGATGCGCCTTGATCTTCCGAAACCAATCTTGAAGTTCCTGTGGGCCTTTGTCCGAATCGGAGGAGTGGACGTTGTCGAGGTAGATGACGACGTCGACCTTCCCGTCCGGCGCGATATAAAAGCTCCGCGTCTCGTCGGTCTCGATGCATCCGGAGGTCAGGGCGATCAGGAAAATCCCCATGAAGAGAAGAAATAGGCGTGTTGGTCTCATGAGTGTCTTTTAGACGAAATGCGAAGGCATGTAAATCTGATTGCCCGGTTTCCGGATCGCCACGCCCGAAATCTGGACGGATTTTGCTCCGGCTGCGCTCGGAATTACTGGCATCGACCTCCTGTCCTATTGGCGGATGCCGGATGAGGTGTTGGAGGATCCGGAGAGCATTGACCTGTGGGCGGGGAAGGCTTATGGGGTGGCGTTGAAAGCGAGAGTTGTCAAAAGGAGGATTTAAAATGGCTTACTCCGTCGATGGTTTCATGGTCCCGGTCCCGAAAAAAAAGGTGACCTTTGCAATCATTCTCTTGGCTCTCATTTTCTCGGGTAGCGCGTTCGCTTTGAGTGCATCAGATCTCGATGGCCGCTGGACCGTAACTTGGCCGAACAACTCGAGGAACGCCATCAAGTTGACCCATAGCGGCGGTAGTGTTTCGGGAATTTATGTCAGCGACGACGGGGCCTTGTGTCCCGTATCCGTGAGTTTAGTCGCCACGACCGGAAGCGTCACCTTCCATGTAGTCTGTCCGAAATGGGATATCAAAATGAACGGAGTCGCTTCCCCGAATGGTGGAGCCGTCAACGGCAGCTACCTCGCCTACGGGAATGCAACCGGGCAATTCGCGATGCTCAAACATGTCGAAGCCCCGCAGCCAAATACCGCCGATCGCCATTGTGTCGATGCACCGCAGCCTGACGGCAGTACCTGGAGAACGTGCGTAGGCGATGACGGAAAACAGTATTGCGAGCAGTGCAAAAACACGAGTTGTTCAAGAGTCGTTTGTCAATAAGGGTCCTTAAAGATCTGCATCACGTGAAGCGCCGCGAAAAGAAGTCACTTTCCTAAAATCATCAGTTTTGCAATATAACGTGCAAAAGAGATGATGATATATGGAAGCTCTTCAAGTCATTGAAAAAATCCAAAGCGACTCCAAAAACAAGCTGATCTTGACCGGCCTGGCTGCCCTTCAATACCCGACCGTGCTTACGCATCAGATCACTTTCTTCAACCCCAGCGGTGGCAAGAAGGATTATTACGTCGGCGCTTATCATATTCTCATCCGGCGAGCGCCCCGCAAAAAGCTCGAGACAAAAGATCATCTTCTTTTTGTGGCGCGGCATATCGAGCTCTATGCGAGCGAGATCGACCCGCTCTTGCCCGTACTCCAAGACATCTCTCTAAAGGATATCGAGAAGAACGACCGCGCCTGGCGCATTTTTGCCTACCTGAGGAGCCGGCTGCTTCAGGAGCCGATCTCTCGCAAAAAGAACATTGGCCGCCGGTACATCGATCTCGGCGACATCCTCAGTCCCATCGCGGTCAATGATAAGGTCCTTCACATCCGCGACGCGCTTCTGGTTCCGAACCGTCTGAAAAAAAGTTTTTGGTCGCCCATTATATCCAAGATTGCGGATCGGGCCGAGGTGGAAGGAGGGCTTAAGCGGAATAAAGATTATTTCCGTTCCAAGAAGATCCGGCCTCTGTTCCATCGATTTGCCCGTTACGTCAGCCGTCTGGAATCGGCCGCGTCCGCCAAAATCGAGGGCTATGACGCGCGCCATGATGAATTCATCGCCGTGCAGACATTGGGTGCCCGGCTGCAGAAACGGATGAAGACCGACCTGGATCTGCGGGCCCATCTGAACATGGATAATTTGCACCGCGATTTGGGCAATCTCAGCAAGGAACCGTTGACGCTGGATCTTCTGCTCACGGTTCAAAAGGCCATCGTCAAGGATACCTGGAGAAATGAGGAGGAGAAGGTCGACAAAACGCCCGGTCTCTTGCGCGAATTCGATGAAGTGATCGTCGATCGTGGAAAGGCGGGGGACGACAACGTGGTCTATATCGCGCCGCGCCACCAAGACGTCGGAATCCTTCTGGAGGAGTTGATCGACACCTATCATCACGCGCGAAGCAGACTTTATCCGCTCGATCTCGCGGCCCTCTTTAAGGCCCAACTGGCGATCATCCATCCTTTCGGAGACGAGAATGGCCGTTTGACGCGCTGGTGTTTCCTTTACATCCTCATGCGCGAACGATTGATCGAGAGCATCCACCAGTCGCCGATTTCCCACATCTTCCTTCAGGAGAAAAATCGGTATTACGATGAGTTGTTAAAAGTGGATCAGCCGGTTATGAGGGCGGCGAGTTGCTCGATCGATCCGGCGACACATCGCTATCAGGTTTGTTACTCTAGTCCGGACATTTACCGTACTTTGGATTACTCGTCTTGGATCGCCTACGTTCACGATGCCTTCCTCCGCGCCTTGAACTTCTCGGTAGAGGAGCACCGGATCTTCGAAAAGGTTCCGCCAATAAACCCCTGTCCCTGTGGATTCAACTCTCCCATCCGTGATACGGATGACAAAATTTTTCTGCACCTCCCACCCTCCCAAGCGTAAAATGCCCACCAACCAACAACAATCTAAGGAGGCCTTATGCGCTTTATTCTTCACGTGTCGTTACCAGCGGAAAAATTCAACAAGGCGGCCATGGAAGGAACGGTCGGCCAGAAAATGCGGCGGATCTTGGAGGAAACGAAGCCCGAGAGCGTCGACGAGATCGCCAAGAAGTGGCGAAGTTAGCTTCCGTAGGGTTCATGAAGGATTGTTTCTGACGGAGAAGAAAGCCGCCGCCAGGCCGAAGGTCCAAGCGGCTCCCAAAAGCATCCCGCTCAGGACGTCGCTGGGATAGTGGACGCCCAAGTAGAGACGCGAAAAGCCCACAAGGGCGATCAGCAAGGATGCCGTCAGGAAGAGCATGAGCCGCGCCCTCCGTCCGGGCATGTGGCGCGAGGCGAGCAAGGTCAGGGACAGGAACGTCGCCGTCGAAAGCATCGTATGGCCGCTCGGATAGGAAAAGTCGGTCACCTCAACCAGGTGCGGGAGCACGGCCGGACGCTCGCGCCGGACCAAGAGCTTGATGAGGGTGCTCCACACCCCGCTTCCCGCCATGGAAAGAAGGAGAAAAGCGGCGCCTCTGCGGTCCCGAGCGAGCCATAGGACAATCAATCCCGTCAGTCCGATCAACACCGCAACGGTCACCGAGCCCAGGGCGGTGATATCCACCATAGGCCCGTTGAGAACTGCGTGCCGGAGTCTGCCGATGAACGTGAGGATGGACTCGTCGAGGCGGCCTATCAGTTTCATAGGGTTCCGATTCGGATTGACGGGATAGGCGACGAGTTCTTTAAAGGCCCACGAACTTTACTTGGGGGCCGTCCCGCAGCCCGCCTTGTCGCAACACGGGCAGGCTTTGATAAAGGTCGTAATCAGGAGAACGACGCCGGACACGGCGACGGCGCCATAGGCGATCTTGCTGGCCATCGTCATCGGGCCCAACACGCGCGTCACGAGGTCGAGTTGGAAGAACGCAACGAGGCCCCAGTTGATGGCGCCGATCGACGCCAACAGGGTGATGATCTTGCACATGATGCAGTGCTTTTTCATGGTTCCCTCCTTTAGGTGGAGGCCATTTATAGCACAATCTCAACGGCCGTCACCATCATTTCCCTCCGTCTCCGCTTTGTCAGAAGGGATAATCCTTCAACGCCTCGATCTCTTCCGGCGTGGACTTGCGGCCCAACATCTCGTTCCGGTCGGGGAAGCGGCCGAAGCGGTCGATCATGTCGAGATGCATCTCGGCGTAGTGATGAAAGTTCGCGAAGAGGCTCTTCCATTCGTTTGGGGCGGCATTCCTCAGGTGCGCGAAACGCTGCACGCCTTCTTTTTCCACCTCGAGATCTTCGGAGTGCATCATCGGCATGTAGAAAAAAGATCGTTCGATCAAACTCACCTGTTGATCGAACCCCTTCTCGATCGAGTCGAGACAGGTCTTCAAGGCCAGAGTGTCGAACGAGATCCCGCGCGGCTGGTCCCGATAAATATTTCTGGAAAATTGGTCGCAAAGAATCACGAAGGCGAGCGCGCCGCGCGGCGAGACCTTCCAGGCCTCCAAGACGCCCTTCTCCGCCTTCATGAGGTCGGCCTCATAGTTCTGCCGGATATGCCAGTCGATCTCCGGCGTTCCGCCGAACCAGAGTTCCAAGCGTGCCTTCATATATTCCGGCCTATTTTCCGACATACTTTCCAAATGGTCGGCGACGCCGCCGAACCAGTATTCGAGAATCTGTTCGTAACGCTCCATCAAACCTCCAAACTTTGGACTTGATCCGCATCATACGCCTGGGCGAGAGATGGGTCATGACAGAAATTTCCGACGAACTCAAAAAGCAGATCGAGTCCGCTTTCCATTATCGCGGCCATGTCACGGTGACCTTCACAGACGGCCAATCCGTGGATGGCTACCTTTACAACCGTGAATACGCGAATCCGAAAACCCCCGAGGATCATTTCATCGACGTCTTTCTCAAGGGCAGCGGTAATCCGGCGCGCTACAAAATCTCGACGGTCCAATCCGTCGCGCTGACCGGTGCCGACGAGGCGGCCGGCAAGTCGTATCAAGACTGGATGAAGAAACAGGACAAGAAAGCCAAGATTCTCGAAGGGTCCTACGAAGAGAAAAAATACAAGATCCTCGTCACGACGGCCGATGGCCAGACCTTGTTTTGGCACAAACAGGGCAAGATTCATTTGTTAGACGAAGACCTCGCCGCCACATGGGTGGAGAAATTCAAACCCCACCTCTTTGACATCCTCCCCAACGGGGAAATGGCCGGCGCCGGCCGCAACCCGACGGCATTCAAGATCTCCAAGGTCGAAAAAGTCCCGGCTTGAACAGGAAAATCCTCTATGGCCATGGCCAGCGTGCTTCGAAAGATCAAGAGCTACCGCGACGAGTATCGCGGCCTCGATCTCTCCAACCGCTCCGCGAGCCTGTCTTTCTACACGATCATCTCGATCTTTCCCATGGTCCTTCTGCTGATTACGTTGAGCGGTTTCGTGCATCCGGGCGGCGCCTTCGTCACCGAAATCACGCGTCTCATCGACGACTTTTTCCCCTTTCACAATGCCGTCATCTTGAAAAACTTCGAGTCGCTCGCCACCAAGCGCCGGGCATTCAGCGTCTTCGGCGGCGTCGGCCTCTTGATCTCCTCCCGTCTCCTCTATCTGAACCTGGAGCGGAGCGTGAACGAACTCCTGCGCGCCTCCCGAAAGAGACACTTTCTCCTCCGCCGCCTGCTGCTGCTCCTCTGGATCCTGGGCATCATGATCGTTCTCTTCACTCCTCTCTTCTTTGAGGCCATTCGCAATTCGTTGGCTTACTTCCATCTCAATCTCCCCGCACCGCTCGCCTCGCGCGGCCTGTTCCTCCTGTGCGCCTGTCTGATGTTTCTTTGGGTGACCTTTCTGATGCCGACCCGGCGTGTTCGTTGGACACGCGTCCTGTTAGGCGGGCTTCTATTCTCAATGACATTGGAAGCCGGGAAGGTGGCGTTTCGTTGGTTCGCCGCGAGAAATCTGGTGCAGTACAACCTCGTCTATGGATCCCTGGCGTCGGTGGTCTTGGGCGCGATGTGGATCTTCTATTTCTACCACATGTTTTTCTTTTTTATCTATTGGACCGGCCGCAAGGAAACCCTGACGCTGCTTGCGGCTCAGACGGCGCTAACGCCGAAGGACGCGCGTCATAAAGGCTGACTGGCAAACTGATATTTTGAGAGGGGAACGCCTTTCACAAGATGGCTTTGGATGATTTCTTCCAACACCTCGGGGGTGCAGGAGTGATACCACGTCCCCTCGGGATAGACGACCGCAATGGGCCCATTGGCGCAGATCTGCAGGCAGTTGGCCTTGGTGCGGTAGACACCGCCTGCGCCCACGAGATTCAATTCCTTCAGCCGCCTTTTGAGATACGCCCAGGACTCCAGGCTTTTTTCTTTTTCACAACACTTGGGTTTCGTCTGATCGCAGCACAAAAAAATATGCCTGCGGATCTTCGATACGTTCATCGTTTCGGCAAGCTTGCGGAGTTCGTCTCTCGTCTGTTCATTCATCGATCTCTTTGTTACCCTTTTCCCCTTCAAGCGCAAGAGGAGGCCTCATGTCCGCTTATGACGTATTGATTCCCGAAGGCGAGATCCGATTGAAGGTCGAGTCGCTCGCCGAGCAGATCGGAAGGGATTTTTCGGGCAAGGAAACGGCCGTCGTCGCCGTCCTCAAGGGCGCCTTTATTTTTATGGCCGATCTGGTGCGCAAACTCGATTTTCCTCTGACGTGCGAATTCCTGCGCGTCTCGAGCTACAAGAACAATAAGTCGACAGGTTCGGTTAAAGTCGAGTTCGATCTCTCGGAATCCATCGAGGGGAAGCACGTCCTCTTGGTCGAAGATATCATCGATACGGGGCGCACGGTCCGGTTCCTGCTCGATCACCTCAAATCCAAAAAACCCGCCTCGATCAAGGTCTGCACCTTGCTTTATAAGGAGATGGACCCGAACGTAAAAAAGCTGATCGATTACATCGGATTCGAGATTCCGAAGGAATACGTGGTGGGCTACGGCATGGACGACGCGGGGCTGCAGAGATCCCTGCCCTTTGTGGGGATCAAAAGGAGTTAGCGGCTATCGCCGGTCTCGATCCGCCAGGGGGCGGTCCCGACCACGGCGTTCGCCAATTCGGCGGCGCCCTTTCCGCGATTTTCCGATGTGAGGACGGCCCATCCGCCTTCCCGATACTCCATCCAGACCTTCGGATAGGAATACCCGTGGCGCGACTTCGGAATCTCGGGACACAGGATAAGACATTCTTCGATGAGGCCGCCGTGGACGAAATGGGGCCCGGCGGTAAAGGCCAAACGGTCCCCCTCGCGGGGATTACGGCCCAAGGCCCATCGAACGGCCTGCTGAAAGATCGAAAGCGGTATCTCGGAGAGCAAAACCAACGGGACGTCCGGTTGCGTGATCGCCACGAGACGTCCGTGTGCGGGCATCAAGAGGCCCCAATCATTCTCGAAGAAGAAGTCCGCAACGGGATAACGCTCGGGCTTCGGAGCGACTAAGTCCCTGGGAACCGGAGGCGCCTTGGGAATGATCGCAGGCGCCGGCGCGGCCGGCTGGGGCGGATCGGGAGGTTGTCCGATCGCCTGCGGCGGAGGCGGCCGGCGCGACTCGCCCTTCGCACGCGGAACGAAACGCACGGGCCAACGTGTCCCGACGAGGGTCGAGAGAACGACTTCCCGGATCGACAGACTGCCGTAAACGTACTGCTCCTTCATGTCCCATCGGCCCGAATCAAACTCCAAGGTCACGACCGGAAATCGCATCGATCCCCGGCCATACACCGTCGCCCTGTCCACGGCCGGAGGTTTCGAGGTGAGTTGGAGAGGACGCGTCACGGTCATCCGCTGCAACTCCCCGTCCTCTGCATGAAGCCATAGGAGGTCGTCGCTTTCGGGACGACGGTTTCCCAGCGCTCGAAAGGCCGCCTCCTCAAAGACGTCCCGAGAAATATTTCCAAGGGTATGGAGATGAATCATGCCCCGCGTCAGGGCGGTCCCGGCATGAGGGTCCCGCGGACGAGAGGCCTTCATCTCGTCGGAGAGCGGGTTCATTCTTTTTAGGATCTGTTCTCTCGAAAGAAAAATGGTCGCCTCGGAGGCCTGCGCAATCCGAAAGCCGCCATCGGAGGCTCCATAACGGCAGTCGTGAAGGCGTCCATCCTGGAGGGCGCTCAGAAATCCTGTGATATCGTCGGGATCGAACTCTCCGGCAAGTTGCAGCCTCAAGTCGTCTTCGAGAAGAATCAACCCGGTGTTCGCAGAGCTCGCACGAGAGACCGCGAACTGCGACCCCTCGGCAAACGCTGCGGTCGCATCCATCTTGAGGGCGAGGGTCGCAAAGATCCGGGCCGAGACTTCCAGCGCCATTCCCATTCCATTGATCAAAGGCATGGACCCACCTTCGGCCGCTTCGCCAGACGGTTGCGGGAAATTGCGCCCCCGTTGATCAGAGAATTCTCTTCACCCCAGGCACCCTTCGCAGGGCCGCCGCCGTTCCCCAGCTCAGAGCGAAGCCGAGAGAGGCGACGACGCTGAACTTCACGAACGGCGACAGCTCGTTTTGAAGGAGGGCGAACTGGAGCCATACAATGATCGGGAAATGGACAAGAAAAATACCGTACGCGTTTGCGGCGAATGAGTCCCAAATCCGCGAGGGATTATCCATGAATTTGGAAAACAGCGAGATCAAGGCAAGACAACTGAAGACGCAACCCCCTGAAAAAAAGACACCCGAAGTCAACACGCGCACTCTCTCCAAAGAGCTTCCCGGGCCGATCACGCTGGAAACGTACAAAGCAAGGGCGGTCAGGGTCCAAAGGGCCCATTGGCGCACGAGGGGGCTGTCTTTTTGAAAGAGAGAATTGTCCCGAATCCCAGGAACGCCCGCGACCACACCGCCGAAATAGCAAAAGGCATAGAGGGGAACGCGGTTGATCTGCACCCAAAAGGGAGCGGCCTGATAGCTCCACGACCGCAGGTCGGCATAGGGCATAAGAGAAAACGGTACCGCGTAACAGACCAGGGCCCCGGCAAAAAACACGAGGGAAAATAAGACCGGTCTCCGGGCGAGACGTTCGAGTCTTTGTGAAAGATTGGGAAGACACTCGGGGGCGATTTTCCAAAAAACGGCGGTCAGTCCGGAAAAGACCAACAACACCCAGAGAAACCAGACCGGCCCGGAGTACCAATAATTTTTGAAAAACACGTTTTTCCAAAATGCGATGAACCCGGGCTGGTGTCCCATCGCCAAATAACACGCGTACTCTCCGATCGGGGCCAAAACGGTGATTCCGAGGACAAAGGGAATTCCCAGCCGCATCATGCGATCCCGAAGAAAGGCCGTGAATCCCTTGCGCACGAGACTTGGCCACGTAAAAAGCCCGGCAATCAGGAATAGGAGCGACATGAAGTACATGTCTTGAAGCCGTTGAAAGAGGTCGAAGGCATAGGATCGCGCGGGATCGGCGACCGGCCACGGCGAAAAGACGTAATTTTGGAAATTATACTGCACGTAGGTCGTGTAGGCCTGCGCCGCATGATGAAGGACGACCAAGAGAATCACGAAGGCCCGGAGGTAGTCGAAGAAGACAACGCGGGATTTCATAGGAACTTTATAGCAGACTTCGCGGCCACGGTCTGACACTATCTGTTTCGGAAAAGTGTCTCTCCAACAAGGGGATTCATGCAGCGCTACGTCATACAACCCGGATCCAAATTCAAACTCGACGACATCGATCCCGCCGAAACGGGCGACTTCGACCATCGCAACGGCGGCGAGGAAGAGAGCCGGCTAAAAACCGGGAAGATCATCGCCAAATTGGATGACCTTCAGGAACGGCTCTACGCCGGAGCCGACCGTTCGCTCCTGATCGTCCTGCAGGGCATGGATACGTCCGGCAAGGACGGCGTCATCAAGCACGTGATGAGCGGCGTGAACCCTCAGGGCTGCCGCGTGAGCTCCTTCAAGACGCCCACGTTCGAGGAGACGTCTCACGACTTTCTCTGGCGGGTCCATCATGAAGCTCCTCCCAAAGGGTACATCGGGATCTTCAACCGCTCGCACTACGAAGACGTCATCTTCCCCCGCGTCCACGATCAGGTCTCCGGCGAGGACGTTGAAAAGCGATTTCGACAGATCAATGAATTTGAGCGACTGCTCGTTCAAAATAAAACATCCATCCTCAAGTTTTTTCTTCATATTTCGAAGGACGAGCAGAGACAGAGGCTCCAAGAACGCGCGGATGACCCGAAGAAGCACTGGAAATTCAAAATCACCGACGTCCGCGAACGGAAATTCTGGGAGACATATCAAAAGGCGTTCCGGGACATGATCCGCGAGACGAGCACCAAGCACGCCCCGTGGACCGTCGTGCCCGCCAACCACAAGTGGTACCGGGACTACGTGGTGGGAAAGAGCGTCGTGAGGGCTCTGGAGGACATGAAGATCCCCTATCCCAGCGGCCCGCAAGACATCGATTTCAAGAAACTTAGGATTCGTTAAGCGCAATCGGCGTGATCGCCACCGTGCACCGGCCGATTGCGATCATCTTCTGACCCTCATCGTAGACCTTCACTTCCCAAACATGAATGCGCCGCCCTCGGTGGATCGGGACGCCGACCGCTTCGATGGTGCCATCCTGCTTGGACCTCAAGTGATTGCAATTCATTTCGATCCCAAACGGCAAAAAACCTTTCTCGCATTGGATCGCGCTCCCCATGGAGGCGACGGTCTCGATAAGCGCGGCCGTGGCCCCGCCGTGCAGGAACCGGGCGGGCTGCTTGACCTTGTCGGTCACCGGCATGCGGAGAATCATCTCGTCCGGATCCGCCTTGATGATCTTCATTTCGAGGGTCTCCATCAGGGTCCCCGCCAGGTATTTTTCGGCATCTTCCTTTACGAATTTCATGACAGGAATTTCTCCATTTGCTGCGTTGAATAGGTCGTTATCACGTCAGCCTTCGTCATCCAAGCTTTTCGCGCGATCCCGACGCCGTAGTGATAATTCGCAATCTCGTTCAAGGCATGTGCATCCGGATTGATGGCCACCTTCACGCCCTTTGATTTCGCGTACGGTCCGAGGCGCCAGTCGAGATCAAAACGATAAGGGCTCGCATTGATTTCGATCGCCTTGCCGTAGTCGCCCGCCGCATCGATGACCTTCTTCATGTCGACTTGGTAGGACTCGCGGGAGAGGAGGAGACGGCCTGTCGCATGGCCCAAGAGCGTCGTGTACTTGTTCTTCAAGGCCTTGACGATCCGGTTCGTCATGTCTTTTTCGGACATAGTGAACGACGAATGCACGGAGGCGATGACGAAATCAAAACGCCCCAAGATCTCTTCTCGATAATCGAGCGATCCGTCCGGCAAAATATCGGACTCAATCCCCCAAAAGATCCGGATTTTGAACTGCTGGCGCAGTTTCTGAATCTCCTTCTCCTGCTGTAAAACCCGCTTTGGTTCCATCCCATGCGCATAGGCCGCCGTCTGGCTGTGATCCGATATGCCGACGTAATCTAAACCCTGTCTCTGGGCCTCGGCGATCATCTCCTCTAACGACGCCGTTCCGTCGCTCCACGTCGAATGAACGTGAAAGATTCCTCGAATGTCGCCGTCCTCCACCAGTTTAGGGATCTTGTGTTTCTCCGCCGCCTCGATCTCGCCCATGCCTTCCCGGATCTCGGGCGGGATATAATCCAGTTTCAATGTCTTAAAGATTTCTTCTTCCGATTTACAGGCGACGGGGCTCTCGCGTCCGCCCTTTTCTTCTTTGAAAAGCCCGTACTCGTTCAACTTCATCGCCATCGCCTGAGCGCGCTGGCGCATGAGGATATTGTGTTCCTTGGAACCTGTAAAATAATGGAGGGCGAACGGAAACGCGTTTTCTGCGATGACGCGAATGTCGACTTGAATACCTGTTCCCTTGAGGTTCACCGAGCTCTTCGTCTCGCCTTTCGACAAAACCGTCTCCACCTCGGGCATCTTGGTAAAATGCTCCATGACCGCTTCAGGATCTTTCGAACTGACCAAGACATCCACATCACCGATCGTCTCGCGACATCGGCGCAGGCTTCCCGCGATCTCGCATTTTTGGATTTCCTTTCTTTTCTTGAGTTTGGCGACGATCGCCTGCGCCGCCGTCCAGGCTTCGTCGTAAAGGTGGCGTTCCGAATATTTTTTCGCGTGCTCGATGCCCTCGAGGATCTTCTGCGCACTCTTCTCGCCGAAGCCTTCGACCTTCGCGACCTTTCCGTCCCGGCAGGCCTTTTCGAGCTTCTCCACGGAATCTACCTTGAGATGTTCGTAGAGCGACTTGGCCTTCTTCGGACCTAGGCCGGGAATGCGGATCATCTCCAATAGCCCGTGGGGGATCTTTTTCTTCAGATCGTCGTAATATTTGAGATGGCCTTCGGTGATCAGGGTCGTGATCTTCTCGCGGATGTGTTCTCCGATTCCCGGCAACTCGCCTAACTTCCCCGACTGAACCAGATCTTCGATGCTTTCCGTCCGGCCCTCAAGCGTCCGCGCGGCATTTTGATAGGCGCGCACTTTGAAGGGATTCTCGCCCGTCAGCTCCAAGAGCTCGGCGATCTCGTAGAGGATGGCGACGATGTCGGATTTGGTCATCTTGCCCCCGCGTCGACCTCTCCCCATCCCTCTCCTTTGCAAGGAGAGGGGGTCACGCGGATTCCCCCTCCTTACGAAGGAGGGGGTGAGGGGGAGGTCTTAAGATGCAACAAGAGGTCTTCTAACACACCGCTTAGATTATTGAAAACATCGTCATTCGTGTACCGGAGGACTCGATAGCCAAGACCCTCAATATCTCCTCGGCGAATCTCATCCTTTATCTTCTGATCCGGCAGACCATGAACGTCGCCATCTATTTCAATAACCATGCCATTCCTTGGGGCGCAAAAATCCGCGATGTAGGGACCGATGCCATGCTGTCTTCGGAATTTGTAACCTGCGAACCGCTTGGCTCGTAATGCCCGCCAGAGGATCAGCTCGGCCTTTGTGGCCTCTTTTCGCAATTCTCGCCTTCTGGGGATAAGCGTTTGAAAGCCAAGTCGTGGGTGTTTCACAATTCAATGATCGTGAAAAGAAGTCGTTCAAGTTGCGACTCGTTATTCCCCCTCCTCAGCGAAGCAGCCCCTTTGAGGGGTACGAAGGAGGGGGTGAGGGGGAGGTCCTCCTCAACCCATCCACCGCCCCCGTTAACCCTTCGACGCTGAGCGGGTACATCTTAAAAATCTTCCCGATCCCCTGGATGGTCGGGTGGTAACTCCACGTCCTCTCGGGCTCTGGATTCAACCACACGGAGCGCGGGTAATGTTGACGAATCCTCTTTAACCACTCGATCCCCGGCGTGTCGTTCGATTCGAAGTAATCGATCATCCCACCGACGGAGAAGAGTTCGTACGGACTCATGCAGGCGTCGCCCACAAAGATGACATGGAAGGTCTTGCGAAAGCGCCGAAAGAGTTCCTCCGTCGGGATCGTCTTTCTCTGCTCCATGTCCGTGTAGACCTTTGAATAGACGCAGTTGTGAAAGTAAAAATGATGAAAGGCCTTGAAGTGAGTCGACGAATGCGCCGCTGAGAAAAGCGACTCGCACATCCGCGCGTAGGGATCCATGCTGCCACCCACGTCCATCAGGAGCAAGAGCTCGGTTTGATTCTTCCGGGGCGGTTCGATCACGAGTTCGATCTCTCCGCCGTTCCGGCAGGTCTTGTCGATGGTCTTTTCGATCTGCAATTCGTCTTGGAGGCCGATCCGGTCGAGCCGGCGTAGCCTTTTCAGCGCCACGTTCAGTTGGCGCGTTTCTAAGACGCGGTCGTGGCGGTAATTGGCAAACCGCCTCTCCTCCGCCACTTGGATCGCCGACCGCCCGCCGCCGGGTCCGCCGATTCGAATCCCCGAAGGATGGGCGCCCGAATGCCCGAACGGCGACGTGCCTCCGGTGCCGATCCAATGGTTGCCGCCGTGATGCTGCTCGAGCTGTTCTTTGAGACGCTCCAAGAACCGGCGCCTCAATTCTTCAAGATCGAGTTTTTCGGCGTCCGGCCGCCGCTCTGGACGCATCGACGGGTCCACGAAACGGTTAAGCCAATCCAAAAGTTCTTTCTTGATGTCGACGTCGCCGCCTCGCTCGCCGAAGCACATGAGAAAGGCTTGGTCGAAAATATCGAAGAGGGCCTCCGACTTCACCAGGATCGAGCGCGAGAGATAGTAAAAGCGTGTAAGAGATGCCTCGTGGAGATCCTGGGAGAGCGCCTCCATCAGGTAGAGCCACTCCTGAGTCCCGACGGGGATCTTGAGGGCGCGGAGGGTATAGAGAAAGGCGGTGAACATATGATTTTTCCGCGGCGCTTTTCGGCCTGACCCGAATCATATACAGTCTCACAAGATCGGGTAATACTCATTTTTTTGCCCGTGCGATTCCCATAGGATGCGCAAAATGACGGATACAATCGATCTCAAGACCCTCCAAGGGCTGACCGAACAGGACGTGGCCCAGCGTCTTTCCCAGGACGGATACAACGAACTCCCTGCGGCACGCCGGCATGGCCTCCTCGCCTTGGTCTTGGAGGTGGTCCGTGAGCCGATGTTTCTTCTCCTGGCTGTCTGCGGGGCGATCTATCTTGTGGTGGGGGAACTCCAAGATTCGCTCATGCTCCTGGGGTTCGTCTTCTTCATCGCCGGCATCAACCTCTACCAACAGCAGCGGACGGAACGGGCCTTGGAGGCCCTGCGAGACCTCTCCAGCCCGCGGGCCTGCGTCATCCGCGACGGCATCCAGAAGAGGATCGCCGGTCGCGAAGTGGTTCGCGGCGACACCTTGGTTTTGTCGGAAGGAGACCGCATCCCCGCCGATGCCGCCCTCCTGTCGTTCACGCATCTTTCGGTCGATGAATCCCTCCTCACGGGAGAATCGGTCCCGGTCGTGAAGACCTGCTGGGACGGACAAAAAACCATCGAACGCCCCGGAGGAGACCTGCAGCCATTTGTCTATTCCGGCACCCTCGTGGTCCACGGCAATGGGATCGCTCAGGTCCTGGGTACCGGCCCCGCGACGGAGCTCGGCCGGATCGGCAGGGCCTTGCAACCTATCGAGCTCCAACAAACGCCCCTCCAAAAGGAAATCCGGCGCCTCGTTCGCCATATCGCGGTCATCGGCACCTCCACCTGTCTCTTGCTCGTAGTGGTCTATGGTCTGACACGCGACGGATGGCTGAACGGCGGCTTGGCCGGGATCACGCTCGCGATGGGCATCCTTCCGGACGAACTCCCCGTGGTCCTGACGATCTTTCTCGCCCTCGGCGCCTGGCGGATCTCGAAAAAGCGCGTCCTGACCCGACGCTCCCCCGTCGTCGAAACCCTCGGGTCCGCAACCGTTCTCTGCGTCGACAAAACGGGAACCCTCACCTTCAACCGCATGTCCGTCGCCAAGTTCTTCGCCAACGGAGATTTCTATGACACGGAGACCGGCGCCCTCCCCCTGCCAGAGGATTTTCACGAAGTCGCCGAATTTGCCATTC
>Ga0315281_10007614_pt1 | contig 15211 bp, 9 predicted proteins | sample YL17G07_0_MG_FD_204540 | JGI IMG/M metagenome (GOLD analysis project Ga0315281, IMG submission 204540) | Sediment microbial communities from Yellowstone Lake, YNP, Wyoming, USA - YL17G07_0 | ecosystem: Environmental > Aquatic > Freshwater > Lake > Sediment | place: USA: Wyoming | collected...
CGTGCGATCGATCACCGCGCGGCAGCGTACCTAATTCACGCGATCGGTACAAGGTCTTCACCATGCACGAAAACATTCAGGAATACGTCGCCGGATCTGACAAAGTCGTACTAGCCGGGGCACCGGGTTCTGGGTACCGGGTACCGGGTTCTCAGTTCTCAGTTCTCAGTTCTCAGTTTCCAAGCGCCCAGGTCCTCATGCCCGACGATGATCCGCGACGCTCCGGCCGCGACGTGCGCGACGCGGCGCTGGCGCCAGGCGTCGATCGCCTTCGACTGCGCCGGCTCGATCGCCGCCGCTGCGCGCGCCCAGCCGTCGATCAACTGCCGCTGCAACTCGCCCGCCTCCGGCGTCAGCACCCAATCGCTCCGCTCGCGTTTCACCTGATAACCAAGATCGCCAAAACAGCGCGCCGCTGCGTCTGCGGCGTCGGAGCCCAGCGCGGGACCGAATCCCTTGTCCGTTCGTTGATGCCGGTTGACGAGATCGCGGACGAGCGCGTCTCCCGGCTCCGGCGGCGAACACTCGATCCGGCCGTCATACGTGAGCGCGAACAGAACGGCCGCATGATTCGCCGCGCACGCGTCCGCCAGCGCTCGAAGCCAGGAGCCTGAGACCAGGTCGAGGAGCGCAGACGCCGTCACGAGGTCGCGGCCTTCGATGGGTCGCGCGACCAGGCTCACGAGATCAGCCACCGATGTCGTTGCTCCAGCAATCTGCTCTTCCGCGCGCGCCAGCAGGCCCGCGTCGTGGTCGACGAGCAGCCACTGCTGCGGCGATGGCAATCGATCGATCAGATAACGCGCGTTCGCGCCAGTCCCGGCACCGAGATCGAGAATCCGCAGCGGCCGCGTCGCGGGCAGCGCGGCCACGAGCGCCTTCGTCAGGGATGCGGATCGCGCGGCCATGTCGACCGGCTCGCGAAGCGCCAGCCACTCGGCGCTGAAGCCGCCGTCCACGGACAGCGCGGCCGCCATCTTGTCCACCTGCTGATCCCACGTCGGAATTCGATCGCGCGCATGCTGCGCACCGTGGGCCATTTGCGTGCGTAGATCCGTATCGGTCAGCACGCGCCGCAGCGCGGATGCGAGCGCGTCTGCATCGCCTGGCGGGACGAGCAGACCAGCGGGCGGGTCCGGCTGAAGCCGGACCCCACGTACCAGTTCGTCGACTCCACGTACCAATTCCTCAATGCCGCCGGTCGCCGTGCTGATCACGGGCACGCCGTGCGCCAACGCCTCGGCGACGGCCATGCCGTAGCCTTCGTACAGCGTCGGCAGCACGAACACGTCCGCGCGGCCGTATTCCGCCTCCAGTGCCGGGCCGGACATCTCGCCGGCGAACGTCACGCGATCCTCGAGGCCGTCCTCGCGCACCTGCGCGCGCAGCCGCAGCGCGGTCGCCGGATCGCGATCGCCGCTGCCGACGCACGTCAGCCGCCAGGGAAGATCCCGCAGCGTCGCGAGCGCGCGAAAGAGAATCTCGTGGCCCTTGCGTGGACTGAGGGTCGCTACGCACAGCAGGCGCAAGGGCTGAGGGCTGAGCGCTGGCTTGCCTCGCCGAAGCGGCGCAGCCGCGAAGGCGGGGGGCTGGTGACTGGTGGCTGGCGGACAATCCGTGCCGGGTTCCACGATCGTGATGCGATCGGCGGAGACACCGTACGGCGCGAGCAGCCCCGCCGTCGCGCGGCTCGTGACGACGACCCGCCTTGCGCACGCGAGGGCGCGGCGCTCGCTCGCTTCCAGTGCCGCCGCCAGCGTTGCATCAATCCCCGTCTCGGCCGCCAACGGATGGTGCACGAGCGCGACGAGCCGGAGTCGATCGCGTTCGCGCCCGGCTTCGGCGGGCATGGCGCCAAACGCCAGGCCGTCGACCAGCACGGTCGCGCCGTCAGGAATCGCCGCGAGCACGCGCGCGGCGTCCGCCAGCGCAGCCGGCGTCGGCGCCGGAAAGCTGCCGTCGATCTCGCGGACCTCGACGGTCCATCCGCGATCGCGCAGGCCGGCGATGATCCGCCGGTCGTACGCGTAGCCGCCGGTCAGGGTCTGGAGATTGCCGGGAACGATTACGACGAGTGCGGCAAGGTCCATCGCAGGAACGCGTCGGTGATGCGGTCGTCGTAGGTGGCCGACGCCACGTGCGATTCGTGGAGCGTCACGCGCAAGCTCTCAATCGCGCTCGCGCCCGTTCCGACCTCGCCGTGACGAATCGCCGCCACCATCCGGTCGAACACGACGCGCGAGAGAAACTCCGTCGTCGTGTTGTGGCCCTTGAAGAGCGCATCCTCGTCGAGGTTGCGGCAGTTCAGGCCGGCGCAGATCGCCTTCAGCGCCTCGGCCGCGCGCCCGATGTCCACGACGATGCCGTCCGAGTCCACTTTGGGCCGGCGGAACTCGACGTCGACGATGAACGTGGCGCCGTGCACCTTTTGCGCGGGACCAAAGACCTCGCCCTTGAAACTGTGGGCGATCATGAAATGATCGCGAACCGTGACGCTGTACATTCGAACGGCTCCTAATACTTGATGCGATGACAGAGCGTGTTGCCGGGCGATGTCGAGAGCTCCGCCATCACGCTCGGCAGCGCGTCGAAATTGCTCTCGCCGCTGATCAGCACGTCGAGCGCCGGGTCCGCGAGCGACGCCAGCGCGAACTGCATCCGCCGCCGCGTGTCCCACCGCGCGCGTTGCGCGTCCGCCACGTGTCCCACCTGCGAGGATTTCAGGATCAGCCGGCGCGCGTGAAACTCGGCGCCGAGCGGGAGAGACACGGTCTTGTCGCCGTACCAGCTCATCTCGACGACCGTCGCTTCGAATCCCGCGCACCGCAGCGCGACCGCGAGTCCATCCGGCGATCCGCTCGCGTGAATCACGACGTCGGCCTCCTGTGGCGCGGTCGACGGCGACGCGAACCGCACGCCGAGCGCGCGCGCGACCGCCGCGCGGTGCGGGTTCACGTCCACGAGATCGACGTCGCAGCCGTGCACGCGGCCGGCCAGCCACGCGACCAGGCAGCCGACGGTCCCCGCGCCGACGACAACGATGCGATCGCCGACGTGCGGACGCGCGTCCCAGAGGCCGTTGATCGCGGTTTCGAGATTGGCCGCGAGCACCGCGCGCGCGGGGGGCACGGTGTCGGGCAGCACGTGGACCGCGGCGGCGGGCACGACGTACTGCGTCTGGTGCGGGTACAAGGCGAACACGTTGCGGCCGACCAAGTTCTGAGGTCCGCGCTCCACCTGGCCGACGTTCGCGTAGCCGTACTTCACCGGTCCGGGAAACTCGCCGTCCTGAAACGGCGCGCGCATGCGCGCGTACTCGCTCGGCGGCACCCGGCCCTGAAACACAAGCGCCTCGGTGCCGCGGCTGATGCCGCTGTAGCGCGCGCGGACAAGGACGTCGTCCGACGAAAGCGCGGCGAGCGTCTCGGCGCGAATGTCGCCGCGTCCGGGAGCCGCGATCCAGAAGGCGCGTGCCTGGTCGGGTGCCACAGCGTCAACGATACAATGAACCACTCTGAAACCCGCCAACCTCGTGACGACCTTCCGCGCGATCCTGGTCGCCGGAATCTCAGTCGCACTCGTCGAGCCTCGCGCCAGCGCGACCCTCTGGGCCGCGGTGGCCGCGGCGCTTTTCGTCACTCTGCTCGACGGCGTCGACGGCTGGATCGCGCGGCGCACGGGCACGGCCACCACATTCGGCGCGCGCTTCGACATGGAAGTCGACGCGGCGCTCATTCTCGTCCTGTCGGGCCTCGCGTGGCGGTACGACAAAACCGGCGCGTGGGTGATCCTGTCCGGATTGCTCCGCTATCTCTTCGTCCTCGCAGGCTCGCAATGGCCGTGGCTGCAGCGGCCCCTGCCCCCGAGCCGCCGGCGGCAAACGATCTGCGTTGTTCAAGTGGTCGCGCTGATCATGACCGTCGTTCCGATCGTCACTCCGCCACTCAGTGTCGCGATCGCGGCCGTGGCGCTCGCGGCGTTGTGCGTGTCGTTTGCGATCGATGTCGTGTGGTTGTGGGGCCGGCCGGAGCGCCGCCTGAAGGCAGCCACGACGACCGTGGGCACGACCGCGGGGCAACGATGGGCGACGCTGGCGGTGTCGATCGTGCTGCTCAACGTCTCCCTCGCGTTCGACAATCTCTGGCCGACGCCGGCCATCACCTGGCTGGGCTGCCTGTCGATCGAGCTCGCGGTCTGCATCCTTCTATTCATGATGGCCGGCCGCGTGGCGGGACCGCCATCGCGCACGACGGTGAGCTGGCTGAGCGCGGCCTGGCTGCTCATGGTCATCGGCCGCTACGCCGACGTGACGGCGCCCGCGCTCTACGGGCGCGACATCAATCTCTACTGGGACCTGCGGTTCCTCCCCGACGTCGCCGCCATGGTGATTCGCGCCGCGCCGACGTGGTTGATCGTGCTCGCGGGCGCCGCGGCCGGGCTGGTGCTGCGGCTCGTCTTCGGTCTGCTTCGAGCGGCGCTCAGGCGCCTCGCCGGCGCGATGGCCCGAACCGATGAACGGCGCGCGGTCGCCGCGCTCGCGATCGCGATGGGCGTGCTGTTCGCGTTCAGACCCACGCCGCCGACCCAGGACGATCCGCACGCGCTGACGTTCTCGGCGCCGGTGACCGCCGTCTACGCGCGGCAGGCACGGCTCGTGTTCCAGGCCGTGACGGGATCGCGCGAGCTCGCGCCGAGCCCGAAGATGGATTCCGACCTCGCGCTCGTGAAAGGCGCGGATGTCTTTCTGATCTTCGTCGAGTCGTACGGCGCCGTCAGTTGGGATCGGCCTGCGTTCGCCGCGTCGCTGGCGGACAGCCGCCGGCAGTTCGACGCCGCGATTCACGCGACCGGCCGGGACGTCGTCTCCACGTTTGTCGAATCGCCGACGTTCGGCGGATCGTCGTGGCTCGCGCATCTCAGCCTGATGTCGGGCGTCGAGGTGCGCGATCCGGAAACCAACGCGTTGCTCATGACGAAGCCGCGCGACACGATCGTCACGGCGTTCAAGCGGCGCGGGTTCCGCACGGTGGCGCTGATGCCAGGGCTGAAGCAGCAGTGGCCGGAGGGCGTGTTCTACAAGTTCGACGACATCTACAACGCAGGCCGCCTGACGTATCGCGGCCCGCAATTTGGCTGGTTCAAGATCCCCGATCAGTTTTCGATCGCAAGCCTCGATGAGGCCGAGGTGACGCGAACCGCGCGCGCGCCGTTGTTCGTCTTCTACCCGACGATCAGCACGCATTTCCCGTTCAGCCCGACGCCGCCGTACCAGGCCGACTGGCCGCGCGTGCAGACAACGGATCCGTTCACGGAAACGCAAGTCGTCGACGCGTACTCGACTGAGCCCGACTGGCTGGACTTCGGTCCGGGCTACGTCGCGGCGCTCACGTACGACTTCGCCGCCATCGGCGGGTACCTGACGCGGCGGCCCGAGCGTGATTTCGTGATGATCCTGCTGGGCGATCATCAGCCGCCGGCGGCCGTCAGCCGCGACGGCGCGCCGTGGGATGTGCCGGTGCACGTGATCGCCAGCCGCCCGGCCGTGCTCGACGCGCTCGTCGCGCGCGGGTTTCGCCGCGGCCTGTCTCCGGCGCGGCCTGTGCTGAGCAAGATGCACGCGCTGCTGCCGATTCTGCTGGATGCGTTCGGATCGCCATAAAGGGGACGGGTGTATTTTTACATCTCTATGGCGAGCGGTTTCGCCGTGACCGTCACCGACCGCTGACGCTGCTCGCCGTCCGCATGCTTCACGACGAGCGCGTGCGTGCCGAGATCGACGGGCACGTCCACAGGCGTGTCGCCGACGAGCGCGCCGTCCAGCCAGACCTGCGCCGGCGCGCTCGACGTCACGGTCATTGTCGATTTCGGCGGCGCGATCGAAAGCGACTCGGTCGCACCGGGCCGCATCACCACGCGCCGGGTTTCGTCGTAGCCGAGCGCCCGATTCTCCACGCGAAGATCGTGCGTCCCCGGCGCGAGCAGCAGTTGGTGTTTCTCGTCCAGCGCGATCGCGCGGCCGTGTTCGCTGATCGCCACGTCGAACGGCGCAAACAGCGTCAGCCAGCCCGGGTAGATCGACTCGCTCAGTTCCTGCGTGTCGCCAGCGGCGATCGTGACGGACTCCTCGACGGTTCCGCCCGTGTTCTCCAGGACGACCGAATGCGTGCCGACCTTGAGATGCTCGATGAGCAGCGGCGTCACGCCGCGCGGCTTGCCGTCCACCATGACGCGCGCAGGCGCAGGATCGGCGGTGATGCGCAGCTGGCCGGTCCTCGTGCTGACCGCCGGCGTCGGCGCCGGCGGCGGCGTGAGGTCGGCCGCGGCGCGCACCTTCGCGGCCGTCTGCGACTGCATCGCGATCTTCCAGTACTCGCGGCCGAGCAGCGCGAGCGCGATCAGTGACGCGACGAGCGCAAGAGCCGCGGACATCCGCCGGACGACCTTGAACGCGGGGACGAGATTGAGCGAGCCGACAGAACGCGCAGCCGCTGCCAACATGCGGCCGGCGCCGGCGGCGACTGCAAACGCGTTTGCGGCGAGCGTGGAAATGTCTGGCGGCTTCGGCTCGACCGCCGTGGTCGTGTCGAACGCGGATGGACTCGCCGCGATCGGCTGCTCAGCACGTGCCGGCCGCACGGCGCCAGCCGGACCCAAACCGCCTTCGCTCAGGCTCGTGCGGTCAAGATGGATCCGGCCTACATCCGCACCCGTCCAGGTCGCGCGGCGCGTACGTGCCCAGGCCGCCGCGGCGACGGCCGCTGCACGCATCTGCACCTGCCCGGGCGCGGAACAATCCGTCGTCACGCGTAGGGTAGTGCAAGAGACAAACCAGCGCCCCGGCCATCGCTCACGCCCGATCTCGCGGCACCGTGCGACGGAATCGTCAGTGCGCTTACAGGATCGACGCGGATAAAGGATGGACAGCATCCCTGAACAGGCGAAAACGACCTGGCGTTCGGATTGCAGTTCACGTGGGCATCTCACACACACTTTCGACCTCATCGTCGCCGGCCGATCTCAAGCGCTACCTGTCCGGCTCCGCCACGCGCGAGATGGACGCGCTGCGCACGGCACTCGACGCGCGTCTGGTGGCGCTCGAGGCCGCGCTCGCCGATCCCGCTCAGTCCGCCTCGCTCGAACGCCTGGTCCTCGACCTCGCCCGCGTCGCCACGACCGAGGCCCAGGTCGCCGCCGCGCGCGCGTGTCTCGAGTCCCAGCTGAAGCTGCAGGAGCAGACCGTGTCGCTGCGCGACGCCGAACAGTCGCTTGACGTCGAACGCACGGCGGCCGCATCGCTGCGCCGCGATCTCGACCGCCTGCGATCCGCGTTCGAAGCGGAATCCGGCTCCGTCGCGCAGTTGCGGCGCGACCTCGCCGAGGCGCACGCGGCCGCCAAGCGCGAGCGCGACACCGTCGCGCAGGCCACCGGATCGATCGCCCGGTTGCAGCAGGAGCTCGCCGCCGTCCAGAGCGCCGCGACCGAGCGCATCGCCGATCTCGAAGAGGCGGCTGACCGCTTCACGGCCGACACCGATCGCCTCAACGCGGAGCTGGAAGCAAGCCGGCGCGCCGTCACGGCGGCCGACGCCGGCGCGCGCGCGCGACACGAGTCCCTCCGCGCCGAGGCGGAAGGGCGCATCCGCGATCTCGAGCTGGAGCTGGCGGCCGTCCAGAACGCGGCGACGACGCGCATCGCGGATCTTGAAAGGGCGGCTGATCGGTTCACGTCGGAGTCGGCCGGCCTGAAGTCGGACGCGGATCGCCTCGGGGCCGAGCGCGATCGTCTCGCGGGCGATCTCGAGGCGATCCGGCAGGCAGCCGAGGCGGCCGAGGCGGAAGCGCGCGCGCGCTACGACCACGCGCGTCAGGAAGCGGATCGGCGCGTGCGCGACCTCGAGCTCGAACTCGACGGGCGCGATCGTGAAATCAGGAAGCGCGACGAACGGATTGCCGCGCTCGACGCCGAGGCTCGCGCGCTATCCGCCCCGCCGCAGGCGCCTGAGCCTGCCGCCGGACCGCCGGTCGAGGATCGGCCGCTGCGCCGCGCGCAGCGAGTCGAGTTCGAGGATGTCGAAGTGTTGATCGACGAAGGATCGGCCGTGCTGGTGAATCTGTCGACGTGCGGGGCGCAGGTGCTGTCGCCGCGCGCGCTCAAGCCCAATCGCGTGCTGCGCGTGCAGCTCGCCGGCGGCGAGCATCCCGTCACCTGCGCCGGCGCCGTCGTCTGGGCGCGGCTCGAGCCGATGCAGGGGTCGCTGATGTACCGCGCGGGAATGGCGTTTATTGAAGCCGATCAAAGCGAGGTCGAAGAGTTTCTCTCGAAACACGGCAATGAAATCAGGAATTGAGAAATTCCTAATTCTTAATTTCGGTTGTACACCAGCTCCCTCGTCGTCGACGCGCCGCCGGATTCGAGGTCGCGCGTAATCGTCAGCGTCGCGCCGCTGAGCGTCAGTTGATCGCGGCCCCAGTTCATTCCCTGTTTGTAGTGCAGATGCAGTTTCGCGCCGTCCCAGTGCGCGCGGCTCTTGAACGCCATCACGTCGCCCGGCGGCAGCTCCGTCGTCTTGTCGTCGAGCGTGTACACGACCTTCTTGCCGCCGATCTCCACGGTCAGGCCGGTCGCCGTCTGCGCGATCGTGATCGCGTCCGGCGCCTGCGCGAGCATGGTGTCGGCGTACGGACCGCCGATGCCGCCGCCTCCCGCGCCGCGGCCGCGGCCGGCAGGCACGGGCGGGTTGACCGACGCGATCTTCCACGTTCCGGAAAAGTTTGCCTTGCCCTGCGCCGGTGCCACGGCCGGGACGGCAATGATCGCGAGTAGTAACAACAGGCGTGACTTGGTCATCAACGTGACACCTTCCGAATCCTGGGAGCCCTCAGCCCTTTGCCCTCAGCCCTTGTGATCTCGGTCATTGCGCCGCCGTCGGCGCGGTCTTCGGCGTCAGCGGCTGCGGGCGGTAAATATGCGACGGATCCGCGCCGGCGCGCGGCTTGAACTTCTGCGCGCGGCCGCCGAAGACTTCCGCGGTGTAGAGATTGCCGTCCGTGTCGGATGAGAATTCATGGACAGCCCAGAACAGTCCGGGCGTCGTGCCGTGCGTGCCCCACGCATACAACAGATGGCCCTGCAGATCGTACTTGAGGAACTTGTCGAGCGGACCCGAGAACACCCAGAGAAAACCGTCGTCGCTGATGCGGATGTGGTACGGCTGCTGAATGTTCGGGAACTGGTCGAGGTACTTCCCGTTCTCGTCGAAGACCTGGATGCGGTTGTTCGCGCGATCGGCGACGTAGACGCGGCGGTTCTTGTCGATCGCGATCGAGTGCGGCGTCTGCAGCTGGCCGTTGCCGGTGCCGCGCGTGCCCCACATCATCAGGAACTTGCCGTTCTTGTCGAACTTCGCGACGCGCGTGTTGCCGTAGCCGTCGCTGATGAAGAACGTCCCGTCGGGCAGCCACGCGATGTCGGTCGGCCGCTTGAAGTGCGTGCCGTCGTTGCCGGCCTCGTCTCGCTCGCCGAGCGTCATCAGCAGTTTCTTGCCGTCGTTGCTGAACTTCCAGATCTGATGGTGGATGTCGTCGATCATCCAGATGTTGTGCTCGGGATCGTACGGGTTGATCATCACCGAGTGCGGACCTCGGCCGTCCGCGAACAGGTAATCCCACTGCGTCCACGACTCGACGGCCTTGCCGTTCCCGTCCACGACGACGATGCAGTTGCGGAATTCCGGCGTGGGCGTCGTCGCCTGCTCGTTGAAGGAGCCCCAGAAACCCGTGAAGCCGAACGGCACTTCTTTCGGCAGCTTCAGCTCGCCGCGGTTCGCGATGAAGATGCGATTGGACGACTCGGCGAACACGCCGCCGGCGGATCCCCAGATGTAGCCGGGCTGCGCGTACGCGAGCGGCTGCGGCCAGTTCGCGACCACGTCGTACGGGCCGGTGCGGTCGTCGCCACCTTTTTCCTGAAGCAGGGCAGGCGCGGACAGCGATCCGACGGCGGCAACAGCGGCGAGCGAGAGAAAGAATGTCTTCATACCGGCCGCATTATACGCCTCACCCGCCGGCTTTGGCCCCGCCGCCGCGGCGCATGTCCGAGATGAGCTTCAGCAGCGTCGTCGCCGCCGTGACGCTGCCGCCGATGTAGGCCAGCGACGAGTCGAGGAATTCCTGCTGGGCGTAGAAGAGCCACACGCCGCCGAGCACCGCAGCAATCCCGAGCGACAGTTTCAGCGCGCGCCACGTGCTCTGCCGCTCCAGTGTTTCCCATTCGGCGACTTCGCTGGGATACTGCGACGCGCTCACGAACCGGCTGAACGTCTCGTTCATGACGCGGAAACCGGCACCGTCCGTGATCAAGCCGCGTCGGTGGAGCTGGTGGATCGCGTCCCGGTTCTTCGGGTTGACCCAGCCGTCGGCGGCGAGCTGAAAGAGCGCGAGCCGCTCCAGCTTCGAGCACGTCCCCCACAGCGCGTGATAGTACTCGCCGGCGCGATCCGCGACGAGATCCAGCATCGCCTCGCGCGTGAGCGGCGCCCCGGCGTCCGCCTGCGCGTCCAGGGGCGCGCGTGCCGTCTGCTGCTCGAGCAACCGCCGTCCCATGGATCGCAAGTGCGGGGTCTGGTTGCACTCGTCGCGCGCGCATGCGAGCGCAGCCCGGTGGTGGGTCCAGTACCGCGTGCCGGCCAGCCCGTCGACGAACGCCCCGAACTGTGCCGCCGAATCGTCCTCGACGATGACCTTGTCGAAGCGCGACAGCACGGACGACCAGCGGTCGAGCAGCGGCATCGCCTCCCCGAGACGGCTGTCGTCGGCGACCATCGTGCTCGGATACCCGGACGTGAGGTAGTACATCGGGTCCACCGTCGTCAACAGGCAGACCGTCTTGTTGTCGCGAAACATCAGCGCCTCGATCAACTCGAGTTTCTTGACGTTGGACTCGGCCCGATCGATATCGTGATCGAAATGGTCGAGCGCGACGGTGCCGAACGCGTCCGCCGGCGCGGCCCACGGCGCCGGCCCCGGGGGCAGCAGACGGATGTCGACGGTCGTCACGCGGTCCTTGAAGCGCTCGACGTAGCGCCGCTTGCCGCTCCTGGGCGGGCCCAGGATGATCGTGTGGCTCCCGACGAGCGACGTGCCCTGCAGCGCGTCGACCGGCGGCGCCGCGCGGTACGTCGCGAAGAACAGCTGGCGTGTGATGAAGAACAGCCAGGCGCCGAGTCCGGCCCAGACCACCGTCATGCCCGCGAGGCCAAATCGTCCGGCGCCGCCCCATCGCGGAAAATCCGACACGATGGTTTCGTTCTGGTCGGGCATGAGCGTCGACGCCATCACCACCAGTCCGCCGCCGCTGCCGCGGCTGTTTTCGCGCGTCCAGACGACGGGTCTGGCGTCGCCGGGCGATGTCTGCGCGCGCGCCAGCGCGCTGAGATCGGCGCCCGCGTCGGACCGCGCGATACTGCTGATGGCGGCGCCGATGAACCGATCGAACACCGTGCGGACATCCTCGTTGAATTGACACCAGGGCACCGTCGCGCACTCGGGATCGCTCTTCCTGCTGGTGGTGCCGGGCGTCGTGGTGGTGGTGTCGATGTTGCGCGGCGCCAGGAGCGGCAGGTCGAATCGATCGAACGTTTCCGCCAGACGGGACTTGGCGACAACACTCGCGCCGATCGTCTTATACGCGGCCATGATGCGCTCGCGGCGAGCCGCGAGCGCCGAGGCGACCGAGAGCTGCTGGCGCATCAGCGTCAGCCGGTCCACGGATTCGACCGACGCCTTGAAGGCGGTCGCCATCGGCAGCGCGATGACGATGAGCAGCAGCGACGCGGCGGCGAACGGATACACCGTCGCTCCGCGGTGGCGTTGCAGCGGCGTCGTCGCCCAGGGGTATCTCGCGTGGAGCACCACCACCGTGATGTAGAGCGCCAGCACCCACGCGGCGGGCGTCCCGAGCACCAGCCCGGCCGCACCGGCCGCTGCCGCGAGTTCCACGCCGAGCACCGCGTGCCGTCGCGCGACCGTCGCCTGCACCACCCGATGCCCCACCGCGAACACGATGGCCGCCGCGCAGATGAGCGCGTCCTGGAGCAGGCTGCGGTCGGCGAAGCCCACAAAGGCCACCATCAGCAGCAAGAGGTTGAACAGCCCGCTGCGCCAGTACGCGAGCGCGCCGCCCGGATCGGGCCATGCCCAGGCGAGCGGATACCGCGTCAGCCGGCAGAGCGGGATCGCCACGATCGCGAGCAGCACGAGCGGCAGACCGAACATCCACAGCGGTGACGTCACCATCGCGACGCCGATGGCCTCGTCTTCGCTCCTGTCGTGGAACGTCAGCAGCATCCAGCGGGCGCCCTGAATCGCACCGAGCGGCGCCGCGCGCACGACTGTGGGGTGCCCCATGTAATTCACCGACACGACACCCGTGCCGTGCTGCCGGAGCAGGGCCACCAGGGCGCGGTCGGACTGCGTTTCCTTGACGAAGTCCTCCACCAGGTTGTGCGCCTGGTTGGAGTGGAACTTCACCGCGCCGGTCTCGTCGACGACGGCGAATCCGAAACCGCGCGGCAGCACCGGCGCCCACAGCGACTCGAGCTTGCCGGCCATCACTTTCACGACGGCCCTGCTGCCGGCGGCCTTCTCGTCGCCGGCCGGCGTGTCGGCCTTCATGGCCAGCGCGACGAGAAAGTCTCCCGTGCTTGGCGACCAAAACGGCTCCAGCCAGAACGCGGGCGCCTTTCGGCCCCGCAGCGTGAACAACTGCGCTGGCTCGCCAACCTGCCCCGACGCGCGCCGGAAGTATTCGTTGGTGCTCACCGATCGCATCGGCGTGGCATGACGGCTGGCGGTGATCTTCAACAATTGCTCGCCGTCCTTGTTCACCCAGAACAGGTACCCGAAGTACGGATACACGTCGAACGCCTCGAACGTCTCCGGCGACGCCAGGATCTGCTGTTTCACCCTGGAGGATTTCCGCATGTAGAAATTGTCGAACCGCGCGAAGTCGAGCGCCATCAGCGACTGGCCGACCTCCCTCTGCACGCCCGCGTCGATCGCCGCGGCCAGCCGCTCCAGCTTGTCCTTCTCCCGCTCCGGTGTTCGCCATTGTTGCGAGCCCCAGAGGACGATGGCCGTCGCCAGCGCCACGCCCCACAGGATCGTGACCACCAGGCTGACGGCCTGCTTGCGCTGCAGGCGCTCGGCCTCGCTCATGTACAGGATCTTCAGCACGGGCCAGGAGAACGTGAAGATCGCCGTAAGGATGAGCGTCACCCAGACGACCACGCCGTGCGGGACGCTCAGCGCCTGCGTCTCGAATCGCTCGACGTCGCGAAGGCCGGCGATGACAAGGTGCTCGCCGGTGGAAAATGTGAACGCGAGGGGCTGGACGTACAGCCAGTACTTCGCGTCCCCGATCTTCACGGGACGCTGCGCGCTCGCGTCGAACGGCGGCAGCTTCGCGAGCTCGGCCACGTTCGGCGATCCGCTGTTGTCTGCGCCGGCGGCGGCCTTCGACAGAGGCGCGGCGGCGGCGATCCACGGCCGCAGGTCCGTGGCCCGCAGCGGCGTCGGCGAGTGCTGGTACAGCACGCGGCCCGATGAGTCCGCGATGAAGATGTCGTTGAAGAACCCCTCGGACAGCGCACTCACGAGCGGCGCCGCAAGCGTCGCGAAGTTGATGTCCAGACCGGCGGCGTGCGCGGCGGGCGGGCCGCACGCGACCGCGGGTTCCGCGATCGTCCGCGCTGGTTCGGTGTACGCCGCGTGAATCCACAAGCCGCGCTCCGGCTTCAATCCGATCGTGAAGGCGGCGCCGGCCACGCTTTCCTTGGAGATCACGTCGGTCGGTTCACGGCACTGCAGTTCGGCCGGCAGATCGTTGGCGACGTCGGCGGGCGTCAGGCCGAGCGCGGTGCGGACGTAGAGGCTGGGCCGGCGGACGTTCGTTTTCGCGTCCGTCTCCGTGTCGGGCGGGTACGTGGACGAGGCGACGATGTCGCGCAGGCTCGTCAGGCGTCCGACCAGACGCGTGCCGATGACGTCAAGGACGCGAAAAGCGCGATCGGTGTAGTACGCCTGCTGGCGCGCCACCCAACCCATGTCGTACAGCGCGAACAGCCCGACGACGGCGGCCGCGGTCAGCGCCGGGAGGTACAGCTTCGTGGACGAGAGCGCACGCTTGGCGGCCATGTGGGGGTCAACTCTCGCCCGGCCGGACCACCGAAAGCAAGCCGATGTGCACTCGATTTCCAGTAATCTTCTCCGGCGTGATCCGCGTACTTCCACCGGCCGTGGCGTTCGCCGTGGCGGCCGCCGCCTCATCGCTCCTTGCGGCGGCGCAGACGCTGCCCGTCGACGCAGGCGCGTCCGGTCTCTGGCAGCAGCTGCTGAAACTGCAGACGACCGCGAGCGCGCTGCACACGACTGCGCATCCGGACGACGAGCACGGCGGCATGCTGGCGATGCTCAGCCGGCGCGACGGCGCGCGCGTGTCGCTGCTGACGCTGACGCGAGGAGAATCGGGCGACAACGCGATCGGGCCGCAGTTGTTCGACGGCCTCGGCCTCATCCGCACCGAGGAACTGCTCGATGCCGACGCGTACTACGGCGTCGGCGCGCAGTACTTCACGACGGTCGCCGATTACGGATTCTCCAAGCGGCTCGACGAGGCGCTCGAGAAATGGGGCGAACAGAACGTCCTGCGCGATGTGGTCCGCGTGATCCGGATGGATCGGCCGTTCGTGCTTATCTCGCGGTTTCAGGGCAACGCGCGCGACGGCCACGGTAATCATTCGACGGCCGGTCTCATCACGCAGGAGGCGTTCAAGGCCGCAGGCGATCCGCAGATGTTTCCCGAGCAGATCGCCGACGGTTTGCGGCCGTGGCAGCCGTTCAAGGTCTACATCGGCGGCGTTCGCGAAAACGAGAGCTGGACGCTGCGCATCGATCCGGGCGAATACAGTCCGTGGCTCGGCGATTCGTACGCGAACGTCGCGCGGCTCGGCCTGAGCTTCCAGCGATCGCAGAACAGCGGGCGCTACACGCCGCAACCCGGACCATCGCCCTCGTATTACCTCCGCGTCGCGACGATCCTTAACGGCGCCTCCGCGCCGGAGAAGGAGCGCGGCTTCTTCGACGGCATCGACACATCGACTGCCGGTCTGTTCAAGCTGCTCGGCGAGTCGCCGCTTCCCGGCGGTGATGCTGC
>Ga0315281_10007615_pt1 | contig 15211 bp, 19 predicted proteins | sample YL17G07_0_MG_FD_204540 | JGI IMG/M metagenome (GOLD analysis project Ga0315281, IMG submission 204540) | Sediment microbial communities from Yellowstone Lake, YNP, Wyoming, USA - YL17G07_0 | ecosystem: Environmental > Aquatic > Freshwater > Lake > Sediment | place: USA: Wyoming | collected...
CGCTCGTCATCAGCGGCGCGAGAGAGGAACTTCACACGCCGGGTCCGGAGTTGATCGAGACTGCGAAAAAGGAACTCCTATCCGTCCTTCCGGCCGCGCGTTCGGCGAAGATCCTCAGAGTCACGGAGACCAAGGAACAGGAGGCGACGCTCGCTCCGGCCGTCGGGATCTCCAAGTACCGGCTGTCTCAAAAGACGCCGTACAAGAATTTCTTCCTCGCGGGCGATTGGACGGACACGGGCCTGCCGGCGACGATCGAAAGCGCCGTCCGATCGGCGAACAAAGCCGTTGAACTCATCGAGCAAGCCAGTTAGCTTTGCATGACCGACGTCGGGTACCCAGCGAAGCTGGGTGGCGGAGGGAATGGTCAACGCAGTAGTCCCTGTGGGATGGAGGCGTAGCCGGAAACCATGAAGATTTACACGAAAACGGGCGACGAGGGAGAAACAGGTCTCTTCGGAGGAGGGCGGGTTCGAAAGGACCATCCTCGAATCTCCGCCTATGGCACCGTGGATGAGTTGAACTCGGTCATCGGATGGGTTCGAAGCTTTGCGTCGACGGCCGTCATCCCGGAGATCTCTTCGTTCTTGGCCAAGATTCAGAACGATCTCTTTGATATCGGCGCCGTCCTGGCGACTCCGGACCGAGAGAAGCTTCAGGACAAAGCGAAGGCTTTCGTGACGGAGAAGGATGTGGCGGCGATTGAGTCCGCGATCGACGCTATGGAAACGGGTCTTGAACCCTTGAAGGCCTTTGTGTTGCCAGGAGGCTCGGAGCTCGCGGCGCGTTGCCACCTGGCGCGCACGGTTTGCCGTCGCGCCGAACGGGAGATCGTGACTCTGGGAGGGCTGGAATCGGTGGACCCGGAGATCGTCATATACGTCAACCGGCTGTCGGATTACTTCTTCGTCTTGGCCCGTTGGGCGAATAAAAAAGAGGGCATTCCGGACGCGGAGTGGATGAAAAAATAACGAAGGAAGGCCACAGGAGCATTATGAATAAGCAACCGGTTCCCATGACCCCGGCGGGCTTTCGTCGGCTGCATGACGAGTTGAAGCACTTGAAAAGCGTGGAGCGCCCGAAAAACGTCCAAGACATCGAAGAGGCTCGCGCACATGGAGATATCAAGGAGAACGCCGAGTACGCGGCCGCCAAAGAACGGCAGAGCCACATCGTGGGGCGCATTGCGGAGTTGGAAGACCGCATCACGCGGGCTCAGGTCATCGACCCGTCGACGATCGATCATAAGAAGATCGTTTTCGGCGCCACGGTCCGGCTCTCCGACGTCGATTCCGGGGAAGAAGTGACCTATCAGATCGTCGGCGGCCACGAGTCCGATGTCCGTCAGGGAAAAATTTCGATCGAGTCTCCGATCGCGAAGTCGCTGATCGGAAAGGAACTCAGCGATGTGGTTAAGGTGGTGACGCCGCGCGGGGCCCGTGAGTTCGAGATTTTGGAGATCAAGTACCAATAGGGGACCCCATGCAGACCACGCTTCGAGCCATCCTTTTTGATTTTGACGGAGTCCTCGCCAACACGGAACCCGTCCACCTCCAGATGTTTCAAAAGGTGTTGTCTGCGGAAGGGATCGGCCTGACCCGCGAGGCCTATTTTGAAAAATATCTCGGTTTGGACGATCGCGCGTGCATCGCTCAGGTCTATCGGGATGCGGGGAAGGTTCTGGACGAGGCGAAGGCCGAGACGTTGGTTGCTCGAAAGAATGCGGCCATGCTCGGCTTCGTCAAAGGACAGTCGTTGCTTCTTCCCGGGGCGCGCGAGGTCGTAGAAAAGGCCTCCGATCGGTATTTCTTGGCGGTGGTCTCGGGAGCGCTTCGCAACGAGATTGAGACCATCTTGGAAGGAGAGGGGCTTCGAGGGAAGTTCCATGTGATCGTGGCTGCCGACGACGTGTCGGAAGGTAAACCGTCACCCGAGGGTTTCCTTGCCGCGATCCGTCTTCTGAATCGCGATTTCGTTCCCGAAGCGGAGATCTTGCTGCCGGAAGAATGTCTGGCCATCGAGGACTCTCCGTGGGGGTTGGATGCCGCCAAACAGGCGGGGGTCCGCGGTCTGGCCGTGACGACCTCGTACGCCAGGGAGCGTCTCCGGAACGCGGATCTCATTACGAAGGACTTGAGTTCCTTGCCTTGGAACGAAGTGGAATCACTATTTCGGAAATCTTGATGAGGATGCCTTCATGACACTCGTTCTCAATGCCGTTGCGGGCGCTTTGTATCTTTTCGCGGCCTTAGCCTACTTCTTTCAGGTGATCTTTGCCGAGCGGAAATTGGGCAAGATCGGCGGCGTTTTCTTCATGGTCGCTTTCGGTCTTCACACGGGGCTGTTGGCGGCGCATTTTTTGTCGACGAGTTATCCCTTCATTCTCGGCGAGGAGGATTTTCTCTACCTCGTTTCTTGGGTGGTGGCCGCGATCTACGTGGTTCTTCGCCGACTCTATCCGCTGCGGGGAAGCGGGACGCTCTTCGCCACGCTTACGCTTGTCTTCTTCGTTTTGGGCGAGGTGCTGAAGGAACGGTATCAATTCGGCGTCACGGCTCTGACGAATCCTTGGGCCTTGGTTCATGTTCTCTTCATGAGCCTGGCCTTTGCCGTCTTTACGGTCAGTTTTTTGGTGGGATTGACCTATCTCTACGAAGAGCGGAAATTAAAGTCCCGCCGGCCCGGACGCTTTCTGGCCTGGTTGCCTTCGCTCGAAACGATGGATGGGATCCATTACAAGGCCCTGACGGTCGGTTTCGTCTTATTATCCATCGGAATCCTGGCCGGGGCCGCCCTGTCGAAGGCGACGGCCGGAAAATTCTTCAGCGACGATCCGCGGCAGGTGGCGGCGATCGGGACATGGGCCCTTTACGCCGTCTTCCTCAATGTCCGCCTCAAATCAGGCTGGCGCGGGCGCAAGGGCATCATTCTCTCCATCCTCGGATTCATCGGCGTGCTCATCGCCTTTTTGACGCTCGAACACAGGGTCCTATGATGCAATTAGTTGTCATTGGACTATCGCATAAGACGGCGCCACTCGAACTGCGCGAGAAGCTCGCCGTCTCCGGAGATCGGATTTCGGAGGTGCTCGCGCAGCTTCTCCGGAACGAAGATATTTCGGAAGGGATGCTCATCTCGACGTGCAATCGCGTCGAAGCCTATGTGATGGCCAAACACGTTCAGAAGGCCGCCGACGCCGTCACGAATCTCTTTGCCGGAATCTCCGGAGTCCAGGCCGGCGAGTTGTCGTCCCATCTTTATGTCCGCAATACGGGCGATGCGATCGCTCATCTCTTCCGCGTGGCGTCGAGCCTCGACTCCATGGTGGTGGGTGAGACGCAGATCAGCGGCCAGGTGAAGGAGGCCTACGCGCGGGCTGTGGCGATCCGCGCGACGGGAGTCTACTTGAACAAGATCGTCCCAAAGGCCTTGAACGTTTCCAAGAGGATCCGGACGGAGACCGCAGTCGGCCAACAATCGGTCTCCATCAGTTACGCGGCGGTGCTTCTGGCCGAACGCATCTTCGGCGACCTCTCGGGGACGCGGGTTCTTCTTCTGGGCGCCGGCGAGATGGGGTCCTTGGCGGCGAAGCACCTCAGGGAACGTAAAGTAGGGGAAATCCGCATCGCAAACCGCACGCGCAGCAAAGCAGAGGATTTGGCCAAGGAACTGGGCGGCAGCGCCGTCGATTTTGAGTCATTTCGGGAGCGTCTCGACGAGGCCGATATCGTGATCGCTTCGACAGGCGCCGAAGGTTACGTCGTTTCCCTCGAAGACGTGCGCGGGGCCATGCATCGCCGCAAGAACAGGCCGATGTTCTTCATCGACATCGCCGTTCCCCGCAATGTCGATCCGGCCGTCAATCAACTCGAAAACGTCTACCTCTACGATATCGATCACCTGCAGGGGGTGGTCGAAGCGAACATGAAGGAGCGGGAGAAAGAGGCTCGGCGGGCCGAGGGGATCATCCAGAACGAATTGGAGAAGTTCCATGAGGTATTGAACCATATCGAACTCTCGCCGACGATCGAACAACTGTCGAAGAAGCTCGATCAAATCCGCAAGGCGGAGATCGATAAAATGATTTCGAAAAATCCGGATTTGCCCGCCGGCCAGAGGGAGGCGCTTGAAGCCTGCACGCGCGCGATCGTCAACAAGATCCTGCACGACCCGATCATTCAGATGAAGACCGAAGAGCCGAAAGAGGGCAGCCCTAAATATTCCGAAATACTAAAAAAGCTTTTTAAGCTAGACTCGGAGTCGTGATTTCAAAGAAAAAGCCAACGGAAAAGCCAAAAAAGAAGCCAAAGAAAAAGCCAAAAAGTAATGAAGCAGCCGTCGGGCAACTGCTTTCTTCGGCATTCAAAGCCCGCCGTCATGCTTACGCGCCTTATTCCAATCATCGGGTGGGGGCGGCCGTACTGGCGGCCTCGGGCAAAATCTACTCGTCGGGAAATGTGGAGAATTGCTGCTACGCCCTGACGATCTGCGCGGAACGGGGGGCCCTCTATCACGCCATCGCCGCCGGCGAGCATCGTTTCAAGGCCTTGGCCGTGACCAACGGGTCGTCCGACTTTGTGGTCCCGTGCGGCGTGTGCCGTCAGGTGATCTGGGAGTTGGCCGGCGACATTCCCGTCACCATGTTCAATCGATCCCGACGAAACAGGACCGTTCCTTTATCGGTTCTTTATCCTCTGCCTTATAAGAAGAAGGCGAAGAGGAGATTGATGAAGCATCGGATGAAGAAGAGAGGGTGACCTCGGGTTAGTCATTTTTATTTACTGTTTCGCCGCCCGGCGTTCCAGCTCTTCGATCCGCTTTTGCAGTAAGGCCACCTGATGTTTTAATCGAGGCAATTCATCATTTGAAATTCTGGTCTCTCCCGCCACTTGGTCTAACTTGGCCTCCATGCGGCACAGTTGCTCTTTGATGACGGTGTATTCGATATGGAGGTCTTCCTGTTTTTTATAAAGGTCCTCGATATGTTCCTTCATCTCGGCGATCTCGGCGCGAATTCCTCGCATCTCCTTCCGAAGGCTCTGGAACTCGGGCTCCAGAATGCTGGAATAGAAACGAGCGAAGGCCTGACTTAACCTTTGATCGAGTTGAGAGAGGGTGACGGGGGATTCTTTTTTGATCAGGGTCTTCATCGAATCATCTCCCACATTTTTCCAAGGCCGAACTCGCGTGTGAGGTCGCCGACTCTAGAGATTTGATCGTTCGGAAGCAACTGGAAATGCGGGAGATCGGGGTGATGCCAGTCACCACCCCAAAACAAACCGGTCTTCTTGCCCAGTTCGCCCAACTTCTTCCAATCATGGTGGAGGTCCCACGAGGGATTGCCTTTGGCGTTTCGGAAGGCGATGTCCACCGCCAGGCCGTAGTTGTGGAATGAATGTCCGGGCCGGGCATGGGTGACCCCGCGACCGCTGTTCAGGAGGTTGGCTTGGTCGGCGAGGCTTCGATAGCCGTCGGTGACGTACAGGTTCATGCCGTTTTGGGATGCCGTTTCGATCAATGTTCCTACCCTCTTCGAGAGATCGGGATGGATGTGGCCAGAGTGCAGGATGTTCTTCGGATCGGCCCTGCGAACGGCCTCGTTGCGTGGATCGGAAGAGACATGCCCCGATGCCGTCGATTCTGAATGGGAAATTCTCATAAATCCTCCTGATGTCGGAAGAAGCAAGCGGCTTGCCACACGAAACTAAAGGAGAAATTGAATATTTGAGGAGGGGAACGTCCGATAGATGGACGCCGCAGTCTGAAGTTCGGACTTTAACAGCTACGAATTAACTTTTTACTTTAAGTCGGGCGGCAATTGATGTTATCTGCCGCGATCTTTCTTGACACTTTTGTGGGGCGCTGTTAAAAAAATCAATCCTTACGGTGGGTTACTAGGGCGCGTAGCTCAGTTGGTTAGAGTACTTCCTTGACATGGAAGGGGTCACAGGTTCGAGTCCTGTCGCGCCCACATCGATAATTTATGGTTTGTCGTTCGGGACATGAAAACGATCCTTTAGAGAAAGCGCGGCATTCGTGCGCCCATGTGATGGCCTCCGCCGTTCAGGCCCTCTTTCCGGGCACGAAGGTGACGATCGGTCCCGTGATCGACGAAGGATTCTTTTACGACTTTGCGTCCGAAAAGCCTTTTACCCCGGAAGATCTGCAGAAAATTGAAGAAAAGATGAAGGAGATCGTGAACGGGGATTTCCCCTTTGAACGCACGGTCTTGAGCCGAAGCGAGGCGATTTCCCTTTTTGAAAAGAAGGGGGAGAGCTTCAAGGTGGAGATCATTCAAGGGTTGCCAGAGGGCGAAGAGATCAGTTGCTATCGCCATGGGGACTGGATGGATCTGTGCAAAGGCCCCCACGTCGAACGCACCGGCCAGATCAAGGCCTTCAAACTTTTGTCGGTGGCGGGGGCCTATTGGCGTGGCGACGAAAAACGAGACCGTCTCCAACGCATCTATGGGACCGCCTTTCTCGATAAGAAGGCCCTCGAAGAGTATCTGCATCGTTTGAAGGAGGCCGAGGCGCGTGATCATCGCAGACTTGGCAAAGAGCTCGATCTGTTTTCGACTCTCGAGGAAGACGGGCCGGGCTTGATTTTATGGCACCCCAAAGGCGCGCGCATCCGTAAGGCCATGGAGGATTTTTGGAGGGAGTCTCATGTGAAGGGCGGTTACGACATCGTTTTTACGCCGCATATCGCGCATCGGAGCGTCTGGAAGACGTCGGGGCATTTGGATTTCTACAAGGACTACATGTACGCGGCGATGGAGATGGAAGGGGTCGACTATCAGCTCAAGCCGATGAATTGCCCCTTCCACATCAAAATTTATCAGACCAAGCTGCGCAGCTATCGCGAGTTGCCGTTCCGCTGGGCCGAGCTAGGGACCGTTTATCGCTACGAGAGGTCGGGGGTTTTGCATGGACTTCTGCGGGTGCGCGGCTTTACTCAAGACGACGCCCACATCTTCTGCAGGCCGGATCAGTTGGAAAAGGAAGTGGAAGACGTCTTGGGGTTCACTTTTTCGATGATGAAGACCTTCGGGTTCGAGGATTTTGAGGTCTATCTGTCGACGAGGCCCGAAAAGTCCGTGGGTTCCGACGAGAACTGGGATCATGCGACGAAGGCCTTGAGACGTGCGCTTGAGTCGCGGAAGATCCCGTTCGAGATCGATCCGGGCGAGGGCGTCTTCTATGGGCCCAAGATCGACGTAAAAATCAAAGACCAGATCGGCCGCGCCTGGCAGTGCTCGACGATCCAAGTCGATTTCAATCTGCCCGAGCGATTCGAGCTCGAATACGTCGGCGACGACGGTTCGCGGCATCGCCCGATCATGGTTCACCGGGCCTTGATGGGGTCATTGGAGAGATTCTTCGGCGTTCTCATCGAGCATTACGCGGGCGCTTTTCCGGCCTGGCTCGCGCCGGTGCAGGCGGTGCTCATCGCCGTCTCGGACAAAGAGGTCGACTACGTTCAGGAAATTTTGCAGAAAATGAAAGAGAAGGGGATCCGCGTCGAGGCGGATCTCCGCAATGAGAAACTCGGCGCAAAGATCCGCGAGGCCGAAATGCACAAGATTCCCTATATGGTCGTGATCGGCGCCAGGGAGAAGGAACAGGGCGTCGTGAGCGTTCGCAGCAAGAAAAAGGGGGATTTGGGGAAAATTCCCGTCGATCAATTTGTGAGTCAATTGGTTCAGGAAATCGAACAACGACATTAAACCTAGGAGGTGTTGGTATCATTACTCGAGAAAAAGAACTGAGGATCAACGGACGCATCCGCGTCAACCAAATCCGTTGCATCGATCAAAATGGCCAGCAGTTGGGCGTCGTGCCCACGATTGAAGCCATGAGATTGGCCCGGGAGGCGGGGTTGGATCTGGTGGAGATTTCGCCGAATGCCGCTCCCCCCGTTTGCAAGATTTTGGATTATGGGAAGTACAAATACGAACTGAAAAAGAAGGCCCAAGAGGCCAAGAAGAAGCAGGTCGTCGTGAAGCTCAAGGAAGTCAAGATGAGGCCCATGACGGACGAACATGATTTTCAGTTCAAGCTGCGCCACATCGAACGGTTTCTCGAAGAAGGCGACAAGGCGAAGGTGACGGTCGTCTTCAAGGGACGCGAAATGGCCTATCAGGATCGCGGCCGGGCGGTGATGCAGAGGGTTCTTGAAGTGTTGAAGGATAAGGTGAAGGTGGATCAGACGCCATCCATGGAAGGGCGCATGATGATCATGATCCTGTCGCCGTTATAAGGAGAACATATGCCGAAGTTGAAGACGAACAAAGCCGCAAAAAAACGATTTAAAATGCTGAAGTCAGGAAAGATCAAGAGGAAGAAGGCTACTCTTCGTCACATCCTGACGTCCAAGCCGACGGGACGGAAGAAGAAGCTTCGGAAGCGGACGTTCGTTCATAAGTCCGACGTTCGCGCCGTGAGGCAGCTCTTGCCTTACGGATAGATTAAATAAGGAGTCTCTATGCCTCGTGCAAAAGGTGGGCCTAAAACCCGACAACGCCGCAATCGCATTCTCAAACAGGCGAAAGGCTTTCGCGGTGCGCGGTCGACGCTGATTCGTACCGCGAAAGAAGCGGTCAACCGGGCGATGCGCTATGCCACGCGCCATCGCAAACTTCGGAAACGTGATTTTCGAAAACTGTGGATCGCCCGTTTGGGGGTTGCCGCCAAGGAAAACGGAATCTCGTATTCGGTGATGATCGGCAAGCTGTTGAAGGCGAATGTTAGCCTCAATCGAAAGATGCTTTCCGAGATCGCGATTCAGAATCCGAAGGCTTTCACACAGATTGTTCAAGCGATTCGATGATAAGAGCGAACGAAGCCCAGCTTTGCTGGACGGAGTGAGCGGGATGGCAATAAGCCAATCAGATGTGGGAAAGGGAGAGGAGGCGGTACACCTCAAGGGTGCTGCTTCGCTGTCGCTCCCCGATATCGAAGCCCAGTTCGACCGCGACATCCATGTGATCCGCACGGAGGACGACTTGGCTCGTCTCAAGGCGGCCTATCTGGGTAAGGGCGGGCGTGTGACCGAATGCATGAGGGGTCTCGGCCAGCTCCCGCCCGATCAGAGGCCGGCCTTCGGGTCCCAGGTCAATCAGCTCAAACAAAAAATCGAAGCCTCCTTCCGAGACGTTCAGGAAAAGATCGCTCGGGACAAGAGGGAGGAAAAGCTACGGGCGGAGTCCGTCGACGTGACTTTGCCCGGACGCGCGGTCGAGGCGGGCGGCCTCCATCCGATCACTCTCGTGATGGAGGAAGTCGAAAACATCTTTCGGGAGATCGGATTTTCCATCCACGAAGGACCCGAGATCGAGACGGACTTTTTCAATTTTGAGGCCCTCAATATCCCCAAGAACCACCCTGCCAGAGACATGCAGGATACCTTCTACCTGGAGGGGGCTGCTGCGCCCCTCCAGACCACCCGCCGCGATGCGTCTCGGACCGGCAGAGCCGGATCCTCGCCTCTGCTCCTACGGACGCATACGTCGCCCGTGCAGATTCACGTGATGAAGAAGATGAAGCCGCCGATCCGGATGATCGCTCCGGGGGCCGTCTATCGGCGGGATTCCGACATTTCGCACACGCCCATGTTTCACCAAGTCGAAGGCCTGGTGGTCGCCGAAGGGGTTCAATTCGCCCACCTCAAAGGCGTCGTTTCTTATGTTCTTCAACGGCTGTTCGGCGACGAACTCCATGTCCGCTTTCGCCCGAGCTATTTTCCCTTTACGGAGCCGTCGGCCGAGGTCGATATCCAATGCGTCATCTGTCGCGGCAAGAAAACACTCGCCGATGGAAATCCTTGCCGGCTTTGCAAATCCAGCGGTTGGCTGGAGGTGATGGGCTGCGGCATGGTGCATCCCGCCGTCTTTGAAAAGGTCGGTTATGATGCGAAAAAATATTCGGGTTTTGCGTTCGGGATGGGGATCGAGAGGCTCAGCATGCTGAAATTCGGCATCCCCGACATCCGGCTCTTTTTTGAAAACGATCTGCGCTTCTTGAGACAGTTCTAGGAGACTATTTGTGAAGGTGCCTTTCTCATGGCTGAAGGAATTCGTGGCGCTCAAGGCGGGCGCCGACGAAGTCGCGCGTCGTCTGACCTTCGCCGGTCTTGAGGTGGAAGCGGTGCAGGAGAGCGAAGGCGATCACGTCCTCGAGATCAACGTCACGCCCAATCGTGGGGATTGCCTTTCGATCCTGGGTATTGCGCGTGAAGTCTCCGCTCTTTTCAAAATTCCTCTGAAGAAAGGTGCTGTTTCCATCGCAAAGCCGACGGAGCAGGACCCAACATTGAAAAAAGCCGTCGTCCTCAAGGCCTCGAAACAGTGCCCGAGATACCGCCTTGCCGCGATGGAGGGTGTGACCATCGGCCCCAGCCCCGCGTGGTTGATCAAGCGTTTGGAGCAGGTCGGTATCCGCTCTATCAACAACGTTGTGGACGTCACGAACTACGTCTTGATCGCCTACGGCCAGCCCCTGCATGCGTTCGATCGGAGAAAAATCCGTGGAGGAAAGATTCTCGTTCGGACTGGTCACAAGGGTGAAAAAATAAAAACGCTCGACGGGCAGGAGCTTGAGCTTCAAGCCCCCGATCTGGTCATTGCGGACGCGGAAGGGGCCATCGCTCTTGCGGGGATCATGGGCGGCAAGGACTCCGAGGTCGGCGAGAGAACGACGTCGATCGCCCTCGAATGTGCGTTTTTCGATCCCGAGGGAATTCGCAAGACGGCACGGCGTCTCGGGCTCCAGACCGAGTCGTCCTACCGCTTCGAACGGAGGGTGGATCCTCAGGGCCTTTCTCATGCCTTAAATGCGGCCGTTTCCCTCATCTTGAAGGTGGCCGGCGGGCGTCTCCTGGGACCGGTCTTGGATGTGGGTCCGGGAGACCGGCGAACCGCGACCGTTGCTCTTCAGCCTTCCCAGGTTTCGGCGTGCCTGGGCGGTTCTTGGGACGCGAAGACGATCAATCAAACACTCAGCCGTCTTGCATTCGGTGTGAAAGAAAGAGGGAAGTCTTGGTCGATCACCGTCCCATCGCATCGAGGAGACATCACCAGGGCGGTGGATGTGATCGAAGAGGTTGCGCGCGTGACGGGTTATGACCGTATCCCCACGGTCTTTCCACCCCTCGTTGCCAAGCCGCCGCGCGAGGCGAGAGGGTTTCAGTTGGCCCGCCGGGTCAAAACGACGCTGGTGGATCTGGGTCTTAGGGAAATGATTCACTACAGCTTCCTTTCGCCGGACGAGGTCCGCGGTCTTCGAGGTTTTGATCCCCAAGAGACGCAGGATGTTTTTTTGCAAAACCCCTTGGGCCGGGAATATTCCCTGATGAGACCGTCCCTCTTACCCCAGCTTCTCAAGACAACCGCCCATCATCAAAATCATAAGATTCATCACGTCAGGGCCTTCGAGTTTCGCTCGTGTTTTAGTTTAACCGGAGGACAGGTCTTGGAGACCAAGATGCTGGCCGGCATCCTGTCGGGATCCAAGCTCTTGACCCATTGGGGGGCGCGTGCCGAAGAGACCGACTTTTACGACGCCAAGGGCCTTGTCGAGCGCATTTTGGACGTTGCCGGCGTTACGGCGGCGTACGAACCGGGTTCGACGCATTACCTCCATCCACGGAAGCAGGCCGTGCTGAAGCGCCAGGGACGAACGCTCGGCGTTTTGGGAGAAATTCATCCGGATTTGGCATCCGCCTATGATTTGAAGAAGACCGCCTACGTCTTCGAGATCGATTGGGGCCGCGTGTCGGATGCGCCGGAGAAGGGGGATAAGACTTATCAGGAGTATGCCCGGACGCCGGTCGTCGAGAGGGATTTGGCCCTCGTCTTGGACGACGCGGTCCCGGCGGGCGCATTGCAGGACTTTCTCCGATCAGGGGATCCGACGATCCAAGAGGTGGGAGTCTTTGATCTCTACCGCGGAAATCCCATCCCGCAGGGCAAGAAAAGCCTGGCCTTCTCAATCAGGATGGGAAGGGCGGACCGGACGCTGACGGAAGACGAAGTGAACGAAATATATGGCCGTTTGGTCGAGGGTGTGAAAAAATCGTTTAATGCCGAAGTTCGATAATATACGGAGGACAATATGACGAAGGCGGAGATCATCGAGAATGTCTACACGAAGATAGGGTTCTCGAAAAAGGAATCCAGCGACATAGTCGAGTTAGTTTTTAATATGATGAAAGAGACCCTGGAGAAGGGGCAAAAGATAAAGATTTCGGGATTCGGCAACTTCATCGTCCGCGAGAAAAGGCCCCGCATCGGCCGCAATCCCCAAACGGGAGAGGCGATCGAGATCTCGGCGCGCCGGGTCCTGACGTTCCGGCCCAGCCAGGTCCTGAAGCAGGCGCTGAATAAGGACATGGTACTTCCTCCTGAAAAAGAGGACGACGAGGACTAGCGGCGATCCATGGCCACGCAGGAGATCCCCGATAAGCTCTATTTCAAGATCGGCGAGGTGGCCCGGCTCGCGGGCGTGGAGCCGTACGTCTTGAGGTATTGGGAAACGGAGTTCAAGGAGATCAATCCCGTCAAGTCGAGGACGAACCAGAGGCTGTATCGGCGGCGGGACATTGAGACGGTGCTCTGGATCAAACAGCTTCTTTATGATGAAGGCTTCACGATCGAAGGCGCGCGTAAACGCATGAAGGAACTCCGGGCAGATAAGGAAGAGCTCCCGGAAAACCAGCTTCCTCTCACATTTGAGGCTGGCAAAGACGAGAAATTTCTGAGACAGCTTCGAACGAGTCTCACGGATCTATTGAAAACTTTGGAGTCGTAACGGGCCGTAGCGCAGTCTGGTAGCGCACTTGCTTGGGGTGCAAGGGGTCGCCGGTTCAAATCCGGCCGGCCCGACACGGGGCCCCGCCGGAGTACGGTGGGGCCCCTATTTCTTTTATTTCATGTCGAAAAACAAACCTCTCATCCTGATTTCGAACGACGACGGGATTCGCGCCGAGGGTATTCAGATTTTGGCCGCGACCTTGCGGAAGATTGCCCGTATCGTCGTCGTTGCTCCGGAGAGCGAGCAGAGCGCCTCGAGTCATTCGCTGACGCTGCATCGGCCCTTGAGGATTTTCCGCATGGGACCGGACGCGTATGCCGTCAACGGAACCCCCACGGACTGCATCACGCTGGCCGTCCACACGATACTGAAGAAGAAACCCGACTTGATCGTCTCGGGAATCAATCGGGGCGCGAATCTCTGTGACGACGTGCATTACTCCGGCACGGTGTCGGCGGCCATTGAGGGCGCCTTGATGGGGATTCCCTCGATCGCGATTTCTTTGGTGGTCTACGGGGAGGCTGTTGCTCATTTCGAGACGGCGGCGCGGTTCGGGGCCCGATTGAGCCGGCGTGTGTTGCGGGAGAAGCTGCCGTTGGGATTCGTTTTGAACGTCAACGTGCCGAATCTTCCGGAGTCCAAGGTGAACGGCTATGAATTCACGAAGCTGGGAAAACGAAATTTCGGCGACGTGACGGTGGAGAAAATCGATCCCCGTGGGCGGAAGTATTATTGGATCGCCGGAAACGACAAGAGATTCCACCGCATTCCCAATTCCGATGGGAATGTCATTCAAAGAAAGAAGATCGTCATTACGCCCCTTCAGGTCGACATGACCCACTACGGCCTTCTGGACAGCATGACCGGGTGGAAGGTTTGATGGACTATCACATCGCGCGGAAGAGAATGGTCGAGCAACAACTCATCGCGCGCGGGGTAACGGATCCCCGAGTCCTTGAGGTCATGGGGCGCCTGCCGAGACATGAGTTCGTCGATCCCGGCATGGCGGCTCAGGCTTATGAAGACCATCCCCTCAACATCGGGATGAAACAGACGATTTCACAGCCGTTTATCGTCGGATTGATGACCCAGAGTCTTGAGCTGACCGGGAAGGAAAAAGTGCTGGAGATCGGGACCGGATCGGGGTATCAGACCGCAATTCTTGCGGAGCTTAGCCGGCATGTCTGCACGATCGAGAGAGTGACGACGCTCTCGAATCGGGCGCGCCGGGCGTTGTACCAAATGGCGTATTTGAACGTCAGTCTTCGGATCGGTGACGGCACGCTCGGTTGGCCCGAAGAGGCTCCGTTCGATGCCATGATCGTTACGGCCGGGAGCCCCGGGCTTCCCGAAGTTTACGTCGATCAGTTGGCCGAGGGAGGCCGGCTCGTGATTCCAAGGGGCGGCGAAGAAGCTCAGGATCTCATCCGCATACGCAAGAAAGACGGGCGCGTCACCGAGGAAACGCTGACCGCGTGCCGGTTTGTGAAATTATACGGTCGTCATGGGTGGTCGCTTGAAGACACGAAATAAATTCTTATCCCTGTCCTTGTTGCTGGGAATGATTCTGGTGGGAAGCGGGTGCGGGAACATTTATACCGCCCATGGAGCCTACTACCGGGTTCGCCCAGGGGATACGCTCGAGACCATCTCGAAAAGGTATCGCGTCTCGACACAGGACCTGGCCGAGGTGAATAATATCCTTCAAAGCTCCGATTTGAAGCTGGGACGATCGCTTTATATTCCGGGGGTGACGCCGAGCACGTTTGCGGGCATTCTGAAAAGGGAAGGCGTTGCCACGAGGAAGGAACCGACCTCGAAATCCAAAAAAGAAGTTTCGAAGAAGGAAAAGAAGGAATCGAAGGTCGCATCCGCCGGACCGGAAGAGGCGGAGGTCGAGGCGCAAGAGCCCATCAAGACCGATCACAGCCGTTTCAGTTGGCCGATCCAGGGAGAGATCTCGTCTCTGTTCGGGATGAGGCATGGACGCCGGCATGACGGGCTGGATATTCGCTCTCCGCCCGGCACACCGGTCGCAGCGGCAGCGGACGGCGAGGTGGTTTTCGCCAAGCGCATGCGCGGCTATGGAAATCTCGTCTTGCTCAAGCATCGGGACGACTATTTTACGGTCTACGCCCACAATTCGGTCAATCTGGCGAAGGTGGGCGCCAAAGTGAAAAAGGGTCAGATTATCGCTAAGGTCGGACGCACGGGACGCGCGACCGGACCGCATCTTCATTTCGAGGTGAGAGACGGAGCGAAGGCCAGGAACCCGCTCTTCTTCCTGCCGCGGAATGACTACGCGCAAAAGGCCCATGAACGGGAGACAACGTCCGCCGGAGGTCCCGAAGGAGATGGTGATGGAGAGATGGAAACAGAGAATCCGTGACGTGCCCGAC
>Ga0315281_10007618_pt1 | contig 15210 bp, 16 predicted proteins | sample YL17G07_0_MG_FD_204540 | JGI IMG/M metagenome (GOLD analysis project Ga0315281, IMG submission 204540) | Sediment microbial communities from Yellowstone Lake, YNP, Wyoming, USA - YL17G07_0 | ecosystem: Environmental > Aquatic > Freshwater > Lake > Sediment | place: USA: Wyoming | collected...
CGAGATCCAGCCCGGCTGGGAGATGAGCGGCGCGAAGCAGGATCTCGAGTTGTTCTTCACGATCGGCTACCGCGTGGCGCAGGCGGCGAAGTATCCCGAGTGGCGCGTGGGCAATGAGTTCAAGGCGATTCGCGACAAGCAGATGAAGCCGTAGCAACGCCAAGTTTCCGCTTGGCGTCGTTCATGACCTTGGGAGGGACCCCGCATGTCGAAGAGACGAAAGGCAGTCATTCCGCAGTTCGGCGCGAAGCAGGCACCCGGTCGCCCGCTCAAGCCGGGGCAGGCGATCGAACAACACGTGGCGCCGCCGCCTGCTCCGCGCATCAAGCCGCAGTCGATTCCGGTGAAGACGTCGGGACACCGCGGCGCGTGAGGCCGATCGCCACCTCGTCGGGGGACCGGAACGTGCGTGACGATTGGCGTTCGGTCAGGACCGGTCTGCGCGCGCTCACGGTGGTCGCGGCAGTTTCCGGGCTGGTCGGATGTGCGCCGCCGATCAACGTCGGCGGTGCTCGCGCCGCGACGAACATCGCACTTCAGCCGCCAGGCAGTGCGATCAATGCGCCGCCCCGCGTCGGGCCCGTCACGATACAGGTACGCGACTATCCCCCTTCGCCCATCGTGTCGGTGTTCGGCTGGGCCGCGGCGCAAACCACTTACGGCTTGAGTGCGTCAGTGCGTCGCGATGGTGCCTTGATCGGGGATCACCAGCTCTACGTGAACACGTATTCCGTGGTCGAGTGGCGTGACTTCACGCGCGCGTCGGCACCGACGCGACCATTCAGGCTTACGGGGGCTTCACGCGACCCCCACAACTGCCACGGCGGCGGCGTCTGCTCACCGGTCGAGACATTCGGCGCGCGCATTCCTGATGCATTCCTCAGGACAAGCCGCGACAGTCTGACCGTGAAGTTCTCCGGCCGCAGCGCCAGCGACGTGATCGTCACCGTCCATCGTAACGTGATCGACGCGTACCTTGCCGCGTTTGATTCCGTGACCGTGGCGCTCAGGAAGAAGTAGCGGGCGGCAGCCGCCGTGGCAATGATCTGTTCACGGTAGGTTGGGGGGTACGCCTTTGGACGACCGGCCATCGGGGAAACCGCCTCTCTTGGAGAGTAAGGCTCCACCAAAACGGGTCAAGTCCAGATGGGGAGACCCGGCGCTCAGAAGCATCAGTGCGCTGCGGCGGCCTCGCCTCGACCCAGCTCCCGATCGCAATCCTCACTCCCTCTCACCTATAAGCGGTGACAGCTCTAATGGTCTTCGACCTCCCCCGATGGCGGACTTGCCTTCGTTGTCAGTAGACGGCAGTGTTGTGCACGTGACGGAGCCACCGCGCTGGATTCGCTGGCGGGTGGAGCAAGACGGGTGGCACGCCGACCCGACCCACGGTGTCTGATCTTTGCGAGGCTGTGAGATGCAAATCACGGAAGGCAGTGCCGCTGTGCCGGCCAATGTGGTGGTCGACGGAGTGAAAGGGACGCGGCGGAAGGCCCGATTCATTGTCGAAGTGAGATACGAGATTGCGCCGCGTTTCTTCGATATCCGCGGCAATATTATCGCGACGACTCACCAAGCGATAAAGGACCAGTTCCCACACTGGCAGAGCGACCAAGGGGCGGTGCTCTTCGGCGAATCAGCACAAGACCCCGTCAACCAGTTCCACATTGGGAGCGACAGAATCGCGTTCAGAATCGAAGATGCCGAATCGGTACCGGTGTGGGCATCCGATGCCGATCGATATTTGGGGCTTGCACTCGATGTCCTTGGCAAGGAGATCCGAACCGTATCAAGGTTGGGTGTGAGATTCATCGGCGTGCACGTGGGTCGGCGCACTGCGACATTCGAGCAGTACGCCCAATCAGTCAGAGAACGGTTTCACAAACTGCCACCGGATATCGATGTCGACTATGTCGATTCCATGGCACACCTGGTCCACAAGAACGGACAATACCGCGTTGGCCCGGTCAGGCGCGGCGAGCAGTGGCTTAGGGCAGCGTTTCGGCGTCCAGATGCAGGAACGCCTGGTGTTGGACTTGGCATCGACGTCGACTGCTGTGCCTTTGAAATCCGACACAAAATGCACGCAGACGTGCTCCGCGCGTTCAGGCACGTCCTTGAGTTGACGCTAACGACTGAGGAGGCGCTGGTGCGCCAAGCCGGTCTACTCGATGACTAGGGGCAGCCAGGCAGCGCGAGCGCAATCTTCCATTAAGGCTCGCCACGCATCGGCGTTGGCGGCCCTTGATGCGCTTGGAGCAACCAAGGCCGCTGCAATCCCCAATGTGGCCAGTGACCCCAGTCTTAGTACCCGAGGCGACGCTTCATTTCTTCGCGGCGTGGGCGGGGGAGGGACCGAGCCAAGTTCGGTCATTGACGAGAAGAGTGCACAGTTAGACGAGACGATCGTGTCTCACGAAGCGCCGGCGACGAGAGGCTGGGTAAGCGGCGAGCTCGCCGAGCACAAACAAAAACTGATTCTATGGATTGTGGGCACAGCCCTCGCGGCGCTTCTTGGCTCATACTGGGCCGGCACTCAGACGGCAGCGTCCCTCAAGGCGGACGTGCGTGAGATGCTCCACGACTCGAAGGCAAGCAGCGACACTAGGATTGATGACTTGACCAAGCGAACTGCCGAGACTGAGCGGCGGATCAACGGCGTTGAAACAAGGCGTCGGTAGTCGAGCGAACCGGTAGGCTCTCATCACCGGCGACCACGCGTTGCAAACTTTTGGGCATGCATTTCAGATAGGCATCACTGATACGGAAGTCTTGATTCCCCGAGTCAAAGCACGCGCCTGTGCGGTGAACTGCTCGCGTACCATGTGCGCCACGCGATGATCGTCGCCGGCCAGGCAATTCGCGATGTCGTCAGGATGATGGCGGTGCTTCGGCCGCGTGATCGCACGGTGCCGCAGCAGATACGGATAGACCGGATGCGCGCGGTGCCGACGGCTCGTTCCGGGCTGGGGCGCGACCGCGGCGATCCCCATGTGCCGCATGAGCGTGCCGATGCGCCGGCGGCCCACCCCGGGATACTCGCGCTTGAGAACGCGGCGCAGCCCGCGCGCGCCAAACCAGGGCATCTCCAGGTGGACCGCGTCGATCCGGCGCATCAGGGCGAGATCGAAGGACGAGACCGGGCGCGGTTCGTAGTACACCGCGCTCCGACTGATCCCCAAGGCGGCCGCCTGCTTGGTGATCGGCAGGGCGTGCGTCCGGTCGATTATCGCCTGGCGCTCAGCAGGCCGGCCTTGGTGAGCGCATATTCAAAAAATCACTTTCCAGCGTGATCTCGCCGATCTTCGCATGCAGTTGTTGCACGTCGACCGGTGGGTCCGTGCGCCGACCACCCTCGGCGAACACGTCGGCCGCGCTGGCGAGCAGCTGGTCCTTGCACGCGGTGATCTGGCCGGGGTGCACATCAGAGCGCTTCGACAGCTCGGTGAGCGTGCCCTCGTTCCGAACGGCGGCCAACGCGACCTTGGCCTTGAAGACGAGGGCATGCGTACGACGGGAACGTTTCGACATCGGGGACTCCTCCAGTCATGGGCGAAATCTCGCCCGGGGAGCCCGCCTGTCCAGCTATCTCACCTGTTCAGAATACCGGAGCCACTTCTGTCGCGATGGGAATCGTTGCGTTAGTCCTCTCCACGCTAGTTCTGGGTATTTACCTGCTTGAGGAATTCCAGCATTATGGAGCCAAATGGGAGAAGTTTCGGCTTGTAGCCGAACAGCTCAGGTCCGAGAAATACGTGTTCTTGAATAGCGCTGGCAGCTATGCGGGGCTGAATGAGGGGTCGAGGCGCCGCGAATTTGTTGAGCACATCGAGGCGACGATTCGTGGAACCGATATTGCGTACTTTTCTCTCATGGTCGACCCCGGTCGACGGATTGACAAGCGCCTTCAACAGCCGGAGGAACGGACCTGATGGGGCTCCCTCGCACCTTTGTGGGGTTTAGCAGCACTGACCTCCACTACTACCGCCTCATGCAGGCGTGGAAACAGAACCAGCGCATCGATTTCAATTTCGCCGACTGCCAGCTTCCAGACGCCGTCAACTCCTCTGACGAGGCCTATGTGAAACGGTGCATTCGCGAACGCATCGCGCTGGCAGGCACATACGCGATGCTCATCGGCGCTGACACAAAGTACCAACGTAAGTTCGTTCCATGGGAGGCTGAGGTCGCGATTGAAAAGGGCTGCACGCTGATCGGGATCAATCTCGATAGCTCCCGCGGTATCACGGAGCTTTGCCCAACAGTAATGCGGGGAGTCGGTGCACTCTTCGTTTCGTTTTCGCCGCGCATCGTCGCGTATGCACTGGAGGACTACAAGGGCAATGCGAGCGGCGATTGGCAGTACAAAGACCAGATCTACAAGCAACTTGGCTATGACTGACCGATGTTCCCTTGCGGGCCGCGAAGCGAGTTCGGTATGGCGCAGCCTATGTTATTATCAGATGCGAGAGCACCAACGAGTCTTAGCTGTAAGCAGAGCACGAATGGATCTGTTGTCGTGTCCGTGACCAACGGCGCAGTCTAGACCTTAACGTTTGGCCGCAAACGGCCTTCTCGCCCGCGACTACATCTGCACCCACGATTACCCATGAACGGCGCGGAGAGGCCAAGGGTCTCGACTGACACTGAGACTGTTCTGCCGTCGGGACGCTCGAACCAATGGCCTTGGGCAGCCATGACGGTCCTTACGGTGTCTTGCCTTGCGTGCGCGGAACTGGCCACGCCTTTCGGCACGATCGCGGCACTGCCAATTCACTAGGACAAGCCAACCATGACCGCATTGATTAGTCTCGAACTGTTCGTGGCATCTCCTGGCGACGTCTCGAGAGAGCGTCAGGCGGTCACTCGCGTTGCCGCCGAAATTGTGAGCACAATCGGTTCGGTGCTTGAAGTCAATATCCACCCGTTCCTGTGGGAGGATGATCTGGGGCCCGGCGCCGATGTTGGTGGCCCTCAGGCGCTAATAGACGCTCACTCAAATTTGGTTCGGTGCGACGTCCTCGTTGGCGTCTTCTCGAATCGCCTTGGCACCCCGACGAAAGATGGGAAGACGGGAACCGAGCATGAATTCTGGTCGGCATATGAGCGATGGAAACGGGTCGGCTCTCCGCACATAATGCTCTACTTCTCGGAGAAACCAATCGCGAAGGAAGCCGCAAGCCTGGAACAGGGACGTCTTGTCACAGCTTTCCAGGCCGCGCTCCCGCGCGAGGTTCTGCCCTGGCGGTACAAGACCCCACAGCACTTCGAGGGTTTGTTTCGCCAGCATCTGACACGTCACGTTATGCAGGTGTGGAATGAACGGGGCCGGCCAGCGGATCGCATTCGCTTCTCCGACTCAACCTTGAAGTTCGGGCTAGTCAACACGGCCGCCGATGTCATTCAGACCAACGCTGATATCGTTACCGAGGCAGAAGAAGTCTTCTTCGCAACCGGGAGTCGCGGTCGAGACGACAAGTACTTCAGGGCCGTTGAAGCGCGTCTACAGGAAGTACCCACCCTCACGCACCATCGCGTGTTGATGGGGTTTCCATTCAAGCTGCAATTGAAGCAGCATCTACTGAACCTCCTTAAGATTCGCGCGCCGGAAGATCGTTCTCACGGGTTCAAGACGCTGCACATCGGCCTGTTTGAGAAGCCGCTGCAGCAGGCAGAAGTGTTCATCGCCGGTAACGAAAAGCGGGTCCTAATTGTGTTGCCTTCCAGAAAAGGGATCGGCGAGTACAATAGCGCCTTGATCGTTGACGACCCGAGCCACGCGAAAGACCTCCACAATTTCGTGAAGCAACTGTATGCCGCTAGCAAGGCGATCGAGGCGGTAGCCGACATCGAGGCACTGCCCATCCTAGTCGGACCGTCCACTGGCGAGTCCTCTCAAGCGACCATCGAGCAGTCATAATGAGCCAAACTGAGGAAGTGACAGCGCAAGTACTTGAGTTAGCATCACGACTGATCGCTATTCCCTCGCGAGCTGGAATCGACGCTCCAGATCCGATAATAGAATTCATCGTAGCGTGGTGCGCTGAGCACTCGCTAGCGTGCCGCAGACTCAGCCATGACGCGCTGCCGGTAGGCATCGCGATACAAGTTGCCGCAAGCGCAGGCTCTTCACTCTGTCTGAACGCGTGTGTAGATACAGCGCCTTTTGGAGACGAAACAGCGTGGCGCACTCCCCCGGTGGCTGCCGTTGTTCGTGACGGACGCCTATACGGGCGAGGTGCCGCTGACTCGAAGATTGCCGCATCAATTTTCCTTACTCTCGCAGCGAATCTCGCAAGGGATGGTGTTCTAGTCCGCGGGACACTACATGTGTTGTTAGACGCCGATGAACACACCGGTGCATTCCGCGGAGTCAAGAGTTTTGTGCGTACGACGAAGCCGCTTCCCAACGCAGTTTGGCTCGGCTACCCAGGCAACCACACAATCGTAGCTGGCTCACGAGGTTTCTTGCGGGGACGAATTGTTGTGGCTGGCCGATCGGCGCACACCGGTAGCAAGCGTAAGAAGGGAATCAACGCAATCTCCCGCGCTGCGGTGTTGATTCAAGTACTCCACGGTCTGCCACTGCCGCTTGAGTCAGACGCAGACTTTCAGTTCGGACCAAGCCTGACGATTACGACTATCCACGCCGGTGAAGGCTTCAGCGTAATACCCGATCGCTGCGAAATGAATGTGGATATCCGGGTGACGCCAAACGTCGGCGCTAACGAGCTTCGGCGGCTCGTCGAACAATCGGTAGAAGAGTTCGATCGTACTTCGTCAAGCCCGAGCGCAACGACGATCGAGTGGGAGGAAAGCTGGCCGGCATTCCGCGTTCCGGACGATGACCCTGCGATTGCGTGCCTAAGAGCGGCTGCAGAACCGATCTTCCACCGTGCGATACCGACGACTGTGTCCGGACCGTCGAATATCGGAAACTACCTCGCTTCGTTGGGCGTGGCCGCGATGGCGGGCTTTGGGGTGACGTATGACAACGTGCACGCCACAGACGAATGGTGCGACACCGCATCCATACAGCCCGTGTACGAGGTATATCGAAGGGCCGTACTCGCGTTTTTTGAGGAAGTTCCGGCGACCGATCCAACATAGCGCAAACAAACGGTAATCGGCTGCCCGGACCCAGTGAGCGACGTCGCGGTGCACCAGTAGTGGCCCTCCCGCCAGGCTCATGGTTACTGGCGCCATCTGACAGCATCCAACGTCGCGCTTTCAACGAGGGGCGGAACATGACATACGTCGAGAAGCGAATTGTTCCCCGTCTCAAGTGGTATGACGCGCGCGCCATAACCTGCAAACGAACTCATGTGTTCGTCGAGGTCGGAACGAGCGTACTCAGCATCGTGCTCGTACTTCTGATTGATGTCGAGGTTGTTCCGCGGTTTGCGCTGGCAACGATTGCTGCGCTTGTTGCCGCTCTGATTGCGATCGATAGGATCGGTCGCTTCGGTGAAAAATGGCTTCTATATCGACTCGCTGCTGAAGCGCTCGAGAGTGAGGTGCAGTTGCATGCACACTCAGCCGGTCCATACGCAGGCGAGCAGGCGAACTCCGAGAAACTATTGGCCGAGCGCGTCGAGACGCTTCTTCAGCACGAGGCGACGGGATGGCGCGCTCTTTCGCAGCCTGAAGAGACAAATCTGGCTCGCAAGATGGAGGGCGCCTGAGAGGCCTGAACGCTTTGGCTCGTATTGACACCCATATCGCCGGACAGCTGTCACCCATGTCCACGGTCTGTACCCCCATACTGGCTAACTGCGAGTTGCTGCCGACGCGGTGCGGGCACTCGTTGTCGTGAGCCAATTTAATACACGCTCCCCCGCAGGATTGGAGCTACCTTTGGGCCGCGCAGCAGAACTCTCTCGTCGGCGCACGACCGCGTGACCGTCGAGATCGACGCCAGCAGCCGGAAAGCATCCCGTGCTGAGGGCGAGAATCCCTCGCGTTCGGACTTCAACAACAGACAGGACGCTTAATGGCTCTCTCGCTCAACAAGCCGAAGCTCGACAACCTCGCCTCGGATATCTGGAAATCCGCCGAGCGGCTGCGTGGCAAGTTCAAGTCCTACGAATACCAGAGCGTCATTCTACCGATCATCGTCATCCGCCGCCTGGAATGCGTACTGATTGACTGGCGGGAGAAGAAGGCCGTCGAGGTGCTGAAGAGCCGACCCAAGCTCAGCGCGAAGGAACTCTCCAAGCTGGTCAAGGAACTTGAACTGAATCCCAAGCAATCTCCGTTCTCCAATACCACCGACTGGACGCTCCGCTCGGTCTATGAGGAAGACCACGCACTGTTGGAGGAGAATTTCCGCGCATACATCAGTGGCTTTTCGAAGAACGTTGACGACATCATCGAACACTTCAACTACCGCGCCACCATCGGGCTGATGGTGAAGAACAACCGGCTGGCCCCGATCCTGAACCAATACAAGGAACTCGCGCTCGGCCCCGACCAGCTCTCCGGGCTGGAGATGGGCTACATCTATGAGGAACTGCTCCGGCGGTTCTCGGAGCAAAGCGGTGACGAGGCCGGGGAGCACTTCACACCGCGCGAGGTCATCCGCCTAATGGTGGAGTTGCTCGATATTCCCATCCCCGACAAGCATCTCTCCATCTATGACCCCGCAAGCGGCACGGGCGGCATGTTGTCCGTGGCGAAGGAGCACTTGTTGGAGCGCGCGGACACGCCTGAAGAAAGGGCGCGTGTGGAGAAGTACGTCACCGTCCATGGACAGGAACTTTCCCCCACGAACTACGCCGTCTGTCAGGCCGACCTCCTCATCAAGAACGACCGGCAGGCCACCGTCCAACTCGGCAACTCGCTCATCCCGCACGTAGCGCACAGCAGGGAGCCGGGCGACCAATGGCCGGAGCCCAAATGGCGTTTCAACCGAATGCTGAGCAATCCACCCTTCGGTGTCACCTGGGGCGGCAAGGACGGCTACGAGAAGGAAGCCCGCAAGCTCGAGTTGACCCGCTACAAGGCCGGGATGCCGCGTGTGAATGACGGCGCGCTGCTCTTTCTACAAACCATGCTCGCCAAGATGGTTCGACCCGAGGACGGCGGTAGCCGCATCGCCATCATCTTCAATGGCTCGCCTCTCTCCAATGGCGACTGCGGTTCGCCCGAAAGCGAAATTCGACGCTGGATTCTGGAGAATGACTGGCTCGACGCCATCGTCATGCTCCCCGGCCAACTCTTCTACAACACCCCGATACTCACGTACGTCTGGTTGTTGCGAAACGACAAACCAGCCAGCCACAAGGGCCGCGTGATGCTGATTGACGCACGTCAACAGTTCGAGAAAGAACCCATTTCTTTCGGGAACAAGCGCAATCGGATGACTGCCCTTCACCGCGCTTGGATCGAGGAGCGTTACACCAACGGTTGGGGTAAGGGCTACGCCGACGATCAGGTCACGATATTCTCACGCGAACAGTTCGCTTACCACAAGGTCAGCGTCGTCTTCTGGCAGACGGATGAGATCGACCAACCTGCGGTTCTTTCCGAGCCTTACAAGAAGTCGTTTTCTGCCGCGAATGTTGCAGGTGAACTGGAGTTCCACGCTAGCGAGCTAAGCTTCCGCGCGCGTGTGAAAACGGAAAACGGAGAACAACTTGTGACGCTAGCCTTGAGCCCCAGGGACAATGCTGTGAAGAAGTTCAAGGCGACGTTTGGAGACCGCACGGCCATCGTCTCCGTCGATTGGACTCACCGCCATTACGTACACGACAACGAATACATCCCTTTTGGCGAGGACATCGAAGCCTTTCTGAAGCGGGAGATCTCAAAGACTATTGTCCGTTGGGAGGACAGCCCACACCTGGGCTATGAGTTTCGTCCAAACATCTACTTCTACCGCTACCAACGACCCAGGTTGGCCAAATCGCTGTTAGCAGACTTTTGGACGCTGGAGAAGAAAGCTGAAGAAATGATTGCGAGGCTCAGTAAATGAAAACAACACCTTCCCGACGCCTGACAATCAAGTGGGCTGGCACGCTGCCGCCACGCGACTGGGCGAGTTGCCGCGTAAAGGAGCTGTTCTTGGATGACGCTCCAACAATTACCGTCAATCAACTTGATGACTTAGAAGTTGATCACTACTCGATTCCGGCTTTTGACGAGACTGGAAAGCCAGCTCGGGAACATGGATCAACAATCGCGAGCAACAAAACGCTTCTTCGGGGCGGAGAGTTACTCTTCTCGAAACTCAACTCCCACAAGCCCCGGGTTTGGTTGGTTCCAGTGGACGATCATATAAAGGTCGCATCCACTGAGTTCATTGCGTTGCGTGAATGGCATTCACGGACTGTTAGTAAGAGCTTTTTTGCATATGTTCTGGGTTCAGCATCTTTCGCGGACTATATCACTTGCTTCCAAACGTCCGTGACGAACTCCCACAGACGCATAAACCCCGAAGACCTTCTCTCAACCGAAGTCCCGCATCCTTCTCTGCAGGAACAACACCTGATCGCGACATATTTGGACGAGAGTTGCGCTGCGATCGATGCGGTTGCGTCCATCGGCAGTCGACCGAACGATAGCATAGCGCCGACGGGAGTTCTCGATCTACAAATGCTAACACTGGCAGCGTACCGCAAATCGCTAATTCACGAATGCGTCACCGGCCATCGGCGGATCACTGAAGCGGACATCAACCTGGTCAAAGCCCTTGGCTCGTAAGAAGAGAGCCCCAGAGCTTACGTTTCAGAAGCATATCGCGGACTACCTCGTCCGCAAGCACAAGTATGCCGTGCTGGAACAGTCCGATATCACGGACACCGAGCATTTCATCGCCGAAGACCAGCTCTGGGCGTTCCTGAAAGCCAGTCAGGCTGACACACTGAAGAAGTTGGCGGACGATTACGGCACGGACGCACGGGAGGAGGTCTTCAAGGCGCTGCGCAAGGAGCTGGAGCACACGCCGCTCTGGATGCTGTTCCGGCAGGGGCTCAAAGTGCGCGGGCTGGAGTTCCGGCTCTTCTATCCAAAACCGCGCTCCGCTGCGAGCGCTGCGGCGGCGAAATATGCCGAGAACCGCGTCACCTTCCGCCCGCACTTCTACTTCGGCGACACGAACCACGAGATTGACTTTGTCTTCTACCTCAACGGCCTGCCGATCGTGGCGCTGGAGCTGAAGCACGAAGCAAATCAGAACGTGCATGACGCGGTGGCGCAGTTCACCAAGCGCGATCACACACACAAGATCTTCCAGCATCCCTTCCTCTACCTCGCCGCCGACACCAGCGACGCGATGGCCGCCACCGACCCGCGCAAGGAAGAGAACTTCCGCTGGCACAACATGGGGCTGACCAACACGCCCACGAATGCCGCCGAATTTCCCGTCGAATTCCTTTACCGCGATGTGCTCTCGCAAGAACAGTTGCTGGAGTCGCTGTCGTTCTTCCTTGTTCGCGTGCCCGCGCGTGAGGCCGAGGGCGACAAACAGGCGCGACCGGCTTCAACCATTTTCCCGCGCTACCACCAAAGCCGACTGGTGCGGCGAGTGGCAGGGGAAATCACGGCCCACTTTGCGACGGCAGGAGACATCGGCAAGAAGTATCTGGCTGACCATTCGGCCGGCAGCGGCAAGACGCTCTCGATCTGCTGGCTGGCCGACCGCCTGCACAGCCTCTACAGGCCCGGCACCAACGAGAAGCTGGTGGACATCACCTTCATACTCACGGATCGCAAGTCTCTCGACACGAACATCCGCGAGGACATCGACAAGTTTACCCATCTCAAGGATGTGGTTGGCATCGCGAAGAAAGCCGACGACCTGCCTCATTTCCTCAGCGAACGAAAGTCCATCATCGTCACCACGCAGCAGAAGTTCGCCTGGGTGCTGGAGGAGATTCAGACGAACCAGGAATTGAAGAAGCTGCGGGTGGCGTTCCTGATTGATGAAGCCCACCGCTCGCAGGAAGGCCAGATGGGTGCGGCCATTCGCTTGCCGTTCCGCAAGGAGAGCGAGCCGGACGAAGACGCACCCGAAGAGGATCTCGAAGAGCAGATCGCCAAGGTCATCCGCGAGCATGACCTTAATCAGTTGTTTGTCGCCTTCACCGCCACACCGGCACCGGCGACTGTGTCGATGTTCGGCACACCGTTCGACAGCTACACCGAGGCGGAGGCCATCGCCGAGGGCTACATCGTAGACGTGGCGGCGAGCATCATTTCCTACAAGACGCTCTACAACCTGCATTGCCCCATCGTCCCGAGGCCGGACGAGGAGAAGCTCTACCCCAAGGGCGTCGTGTCCAAGGCGCTCCAGAACGTGGCGTTTCAGGACGACGGGCTGATCCAGTACAAGGCCGAGGTGATGCTGCGCATCTTCGAGAAGGACGTGAAGCCGCTCATCGGCGGACGCGCCAAGGCGATGATCGTCACCTCGTCGCGCGTGGCCGGACTGCGCTATTTCAAGATCATCAAGGAGAAGCTCAAGGAGCGCGGTGCCGACTACAAGGTGCTCTATGCCTTCTCGGACTTCGTCCATCCGGAGACCAACGCAGCCATCAGCGAACACGCGGTGAATGAGTTGCAGACGGGCGAGTTGATCGAAGACCGCTTCGAGGGCGATGATTACCGGCTTATGGTGGTGGCGAACAAATTTCAGGCCGGTTTCGACCAGCCCTTGCTCGCGGGCATGTTCCTCGACAAGCCGGTGCTGGATCGCAACGCCGTGCAGACGGTTTCTCGACTGAATCGCTGCCACCACGGCAAGAAGGATGTCGTGGTCGTGGACTTCACCAACAACGCGAAGCAAATCCTCAGAGCCTTCGCGAAGTATCGGAAAGGCACGCCGTTCGAGCCGGAGGAACCGGATCAAGAGACCTGCCCGAAGCTTCACGCGGAGATTCTCGCCGCGGCCGTCTTCACCCAGAAGGACGCCGCCGACATGCTCGCCCTACTCAAGAGCGGGACGGATGCGCAGGTGCAGTTCCAAGTGAACGCGCTGCGGACCCGCTTTCAGGCAAACCTCGCCGATTGGGAAGACCGCAAGGCGTTCGTCCATCTCCTTGCCCGTTTCGTGAAGAGTTATCATTTCCTCACTTGTTTCTTCACCTACTCGCCGGCGATTCAAGAGTTCGTCACCTTCGCTGAATGGGTCGGCCCGCAGCTCATCAAGGCAGGAACCGTATCCGACCTGATGAGACAGATTCGTGCCACCGTTGTCACGAAAGCGGCGGTCCAGTATCAGGGCGTAACGACCAGCGGTGGGCCGGTGAAGCTACAGTCGGGCAAGGGAAAAGGCGCCGCAGGCCCCGTGCCGGTGAAGGCCACCGTGCAGGACATGATCGCCGACATCCAAACCAAGTTTCAAATCACCGACGAGGAGGCGCTCTACATTAAGCAGGTGACGGAAGAGAAGATCGCCGACCCGGCCATCCGCACCACCGTCCAGGCGCACCGCGACGACCGCATCTATCTCGAAGGACCGTATCGCGGACAGGTCAACGGCGACATCCAGACGACCTACGATGCACGCGGCCGCTACGACGAGCTCGCCGACCCCAAATACACCGACACCGGCGGCATCTTCGATATCATGGCCGTGACAGTCATCCAGACGCATCTGTCGCTGGCTGCCTGATCCCATGAGCAAGACGATTCACGACATCCCTGAAGCTGACCGACCGCGCGAGAAGCTCCTGCGCAAAGGTGCGGCTGCGCTGAGCGACAGGGAATTGCTGGCCGTGCTTCTCGGTAAAGGGACGCCGGGCATGGACGTGATGACCCTGGCTTCAAAGCTGTCGCGCTTGATTGACGAGAAGGGTTTGGACGTGAAGGCCGAAGACCTCTCGCAGTTCGCGGGTGTCGGTGACGCCAAGGCGACTTTGATCCTCGCGGCCATCGAGTTCGCCCGCCGCCGCATCAAGCCCGAAGGCGCGAAGATCGTGACCCCTGCCGACCTAATGCCGCATGTCCGACACTACGCCGACCGCAAGCAGGAGCATTTTCTCTGTGCCAGCATCAACGGCGCGAACGAGATTCTGAACATCCGCGTGGTGTCCATTGGCCTGATTGATCGCAGCCCCGTGCATCCCCGCGAAGTCTTCGCCGATGCGCTGTCCGACCGCGCCTCCGCCGTAATCGTCGCCCACAACCACCCCAGCGGCGGTGTTAAACCGTCGCAAAGCGACATCAACATTACCGCCCAACTCAAAGCAGCAGGTGAAGTCGTAGGCATTGAATTGCTCGACCATATCATATTCAACAGGACTGGATACTTCAGTTTCCTCGAAGACGGACAGTTGTAGGGCGATATCATGTCGGGAATATCTGCAGAGGAGCCTATCTACAGCATGCAGCTGAGGGCGCCTCGCGCCGCAGCTGATTCTGGGCTTTAGGTGACGCGACAAGACATGGGAGCCAGGTGACGGCACACGACGACGATCTGGTAGCCATCGCTGCGCTTGAGCGGGTCATTGCCGCAGTCCCGAAGCGTCCAGACGTCTGGCAGCGCGCGAGTGAGAACAGCTACCACGTCGGTGCCATCCTCGCCGACGCTGCATTGCAGCCAGGCCTTCATTATCGCGCCGTCGTTGAACCGCGAGTCCGGGAGTTCGTGGTCAAGTTTCCCGCCGCGGCGACCGTGTTGGGAGTGCTCGCACTTCTTGAAACACGCCCAGCCGCTGAGCTTCTACGGAACACGAACGTGCGGAAGTGCGGAGTATTTCAAAACTTGGCGCGCCTGCTTCGCACTGAAGGTGTTGACTCGGCCAGTGAGCTCCGGGCTTGGCTTACTGAACCGGCGAGTCGCCCCAAGCTGCTAGTACTTCACGGGGTTGGGATCAAAACCGCCGCGTATCTCCGGCTATTGGTCGGGCTGCCATCGATTGCCATCGACATCCACCTTCGCCGAGCTGCTGAGGCCGTCGGCGTGACTCGTTCTGACGAAGACCTTGAGAGGCTCTACACCGCGGCTGCTGCCAACATCGGCGTTGACCTGGCCGAACTCGACGGCTCGCTATGGCAACAGGGAGCCGATGCCCGGCAGCGGGGCGTCACCTAACCACTACTAACCGCCTCGCTGTCAAGCGAGCGTAGTGCTCCCGCCGGCCGGATCAGCGGTCGTGAGGTTCAGCCGTTCGTGCTGCACCAGGGGGAACCGAGTCATCGATCGAGACGGTCGTCCGAGATGGCGACCACACACCACTACGAGCTCGCGGGCTCAGATTCTCGCGC
>Ga0315281_10007619_pt1 | contig 15206 bp, 15 predicted proteins | sample YL17G07_0_MG_FD_204540 | JGI IMG/M metagenome (GOLD analysis project Ga0315281, IMG submission 204540) | Sediment microbial communities from Yellowstone Lake, YNP, Wyoming, USA - YL17G07_0 | ecosystem: Environmental > Aquatic > Freshwater > Lake > Sediment | place: USA: Wyoming | collected...
ATAGACCTGAATTTTCTCATCTACTGCTAAATTGAATTTACTTTTTTGTATCATATAAATGTTTGCAAATTCCCTCTCCAAATGAGGGAAGGGCGGGATTTGAAATCTGCGAGATTTGAGATGAGCCAACATACCCACCACATCACCACAACATACTCATAAGATACTTATACATGAAGCGACATAATATTCTCAGAAGATTTTAGTTCAAGACTTTTCCATAACGGCCTAGTATCTGCCTTAATATTTCAGTTCTTTAATTTCCTTTCGATATTTTTCCTAACTAACATTCCATAAGCTTTGGCAACATCTTCCTCGGTTAAAAAAGAAAGGAAAGGTTTTATCCAGTTCATTCCTTTCAACGGCATTAGGATAATTGACAGATAAAAGACCAGACCAAAATAGTGCAAAAAACGGCTTAATTAAGGCGTTTTCCCATTGAAGATCGGTTTTTCATCACAATCTTGTCAAATTATTCGCAATATTTATGTAAGTTATAAACAAGGTATATAAAATATTTATGCAATATTTATTCAGTATTTATGAAAGCTATAAAGAGTAATGCTAAAAATATTCAACAAATATGAAATAGATATGAAGGTTATAAGAAAGCTATAAAGAGCAAGTGCTAAAAATATTCGATAAATACGAAAAAGATATGAAAAAGTGTTAGAAATATTCAATAGATACGAATCAAATAAGGAATAAATAAGTAGGTAATATTTAAGTTGTGAAAATCTTTCAAAAATTTCAATCATTATTATTCAAAATATTTTTTCATAATGTAAATTGCTATTATCCACATTTCTGACAAAAATCATTTTTTCCCAGATAACGAATCCATCATATCTTTAGCTACTTCTTTTGTTTCTTCAGCTATTAAATCGTCTGTTAATTCCATGAAAAACAAATCTTCTTTTGAAGGTATCTTTACCAATAACTTCTTCAACTCTACCAATTTTATATCTAATTTTCTCAAATCCTTATCATCGGCATTCTTCAATCCAACCAAGAAATATATCGCTAAATCATCTAGCGATAATTTGTCTTCATATGTTGAAAAATAGAACTGCGCATATCTTTCTATAATTAGTTTCAATAATTCATCAGTAAAATAATCTTTCGGATTGATAGTTTTCATTACAATTTTTTTTCTTCCCTTTCTTAACAATTTTTGTGTTTTTGGTTTTACTGAAACTCTTATGTTCTTCTCTAATAACTTATACATGATTTCCTGAATCCTAGGCCAGTTGGGTTTGTATTCCCACTTCGATTTTATGACGAGCTTATTCTTTCTTAAAGACTGTAATTTGTTCGATACTGTAGACTGGGGCTGATCTAGTATTTTTGTTATCTGTTTAACATTGCCGTAACCAACAACAATACAGCATAAAACATCTATTACGTCTTCGCTTCGTTCTACATCCAAATATCTTACCATTTTACCAACTCAATTATTGATGGTGTTAATAATTAAATTGGTTGGAGAGCTAATAAATGAGAATTAGATAATAACAGTTTATATTATGAAATTCCAGTTTTGTATCTTTCTAAGAATTTGATTATTGTTGATGCATTTGAAATCATATCTTCATAAGTTATAATCTTAACCAGAGGGTAACTGCTTCTAAGTATTCTTATTTGTTCTATCTGTTCTTTATTTAACTTTTTAGCAGATCCTATAACAGCTATTCCTTTTGCTTCTTTTTTCTCTACTTTTTTCAAAACAACATAAATCATAGCCTGGTTTATTCCGTCAAAGACTTTCTTTGATAAATTTCCATCTCTTTTAAAAATCATGTCATTTGCTTCTTCAAGTTCGATAACGACGCATTCGTCAACATTTCCATTTATCATTTCGATTGTAAAATCTGGAATTGCAGTAAATTTGTAAAATGCTGTTTCATTTATTTTCTTACCAAATTCATTTATCGAAGTTTTTATTACTCTATCAAAATACTCTATTCCTAATAGCCAATAGTGATTGGAAAGAAAACCATGTATTTCTGTTTCACTCTTTGATTTAGACCTTTTATGTTTTTTTATAATAGTTTCAAATTCTTGAAGACTAGCTTTTAAAGTTTCGTATAGATTAAGCAATCTAGCTGCACTTGGTACATTTTTGATTAAAAGAGTTTGGTCAGCAATCGGGAGATTTTCAATTTCCTTTACTAGCTTTATTAATCGATCACCTGACAAAATACTTTTTGATAATTCAGCAAATCCATCGGGACCTAATTTATCTATCACCTTCATAAATAACTTGAGCTGAATTTCTGGGGCTTCTGGTTTTAATTCTTTATATTTTTCTATTATCTTTGTCCCAGGAGTCGAGTGCTCTATTTTTTCCAATAGTCTTGACTTTTCTTCATCTGGAAGACTATCAAATTCAGTTAGGATACTTTCAATTATCTTGAAATGTGTCGTATCAATTTGTTTTTTCAAAATATCTGCTGGTATTTTCTTGAAGAAACTTTCTGCGATTTTGTCATTAAAAAGGGAATGCAATTCATAATCAAATTCCACTATTTTCAATTTTTTTAAGAACTTATCGATTGACTTGCAATACGCTATAAATTTTGGAAAATTCAAATAAACTTCAGTTACACCATTTTCTTTTACTTCATAAAACTCGTTGACATTTTCTTCGCTAAACAATATTAATTTGAAATTGTTAAGACCAACGTATTTTGTTTCTAAAAATTTTAGAAGATGTTGTGATTTCCAAAAACCGTCTCTCTTCCAACCATCAACAATCTCTTTATCTACCTGAAAAGTAAGGAATATGTCTTTATCCCAAAATTTATGAGAAAAATAACGTTTCCTTTTAATTCTAAAACTCTCTAAGATTTTCAATTTCTTTGGATCGAAGGTATCGCTCATATTTATTCATCGAAAAAACAACCTTAAAACTCTTTGTAAATCGGCGTTAAACTACTAACTTAACTATCAGCCTCGGCGTTTATCTACTTGATAAGAAGGTTTAAATACTTGCCATACAATCTTAATTAAAATCAAAAGTACGAAGCTGTGACAAATAGCGTTAGACTAACGTTCTAATTCTATTGCTTTTGTGACTTGAAAAATAAGGAGAATAAAATATGAAATTCGAAGAAATGAATATTGAAAAGAGCGTATCAGATTCGCTGAAAAGCATGGGACTCGAGAACCCCACGAAGATTCAGCTGGAAACTATACCACTTATCAAGCAAGGTTATGATGTCATCGGCCAGTCCGAGACAGGTTCTGGAAAAACAGCTGCTTTCGGAATACCTTTGGTCGAGAAAGTAGAGAAAGGTAAGAAGATCCAAGCTCTTGTCTTGGCGCCAACCAGAGAGCTGTCGTTGCAGATAGCAAACGAACTGATTAAGTTCTCTCGCTTGAAAGGCCTCTACATCCAAACAGTTTACGGCGGTGTTTCTATGCTGCCCCAAGTAAACGGGCTGAGAAAAGCCGAGATTGTCGTCGGGACTCCTGGCAGAATCCTCGATCACATGAGAAGAGGAAATTTGGATGCAAGCAACCTGAAAATTTTTGTCCTTGACGAGGCAGACAGGATGATCGACATGGGTTTCATCGAAGATATCGAGGAAGTCGAGAGGAACATCCCGAAGGAAAAACAAACATTGATGTTCAGTGCAACCATGCCAGATAGTTTGATAAGGATAAGGGAAAAGTTCACGAGAAACGCAAAAAAAATAAAAACCAGAACCAGCGTGAGGGAGGATGTTCTCAAACAATATTATTGCGATATCGACTACAAGATGAAATTTTCTTTGCTTGTCCATCTGATAAACCAGGAAAATCCAAAGCTCTCTATAATCTTTTGCAATTCCAGGAGAGACGCGAACTCAGTCGCAAAGAACCTACAGTCCAACGGAATTAATGCTACTGAGCTGCACGGGGGGTTGTCGCAACAGAGAAGGGAAGATGTGATGGGAAGCTTCCACAAGGGAGAGACAAAAATATTGGTAGCGACAGACGTGGCCGCGAGAGGACTTGACATAAAGAATGTCACTCACATCTTCAACTACAGCATACCGAAGAGCGCAGAGGAATACACGAACAGGATAGGAAGGACGGCAAGAGCAGGAGAAACAGGAAAAGCAATCTCTCTCCTGAGCAGGGACGACCACGACTCTTTCAGAAGGATAGTAAGAAGTTTTTCCTACGAGATCGAGAAGATGGAAGTTCATGATTTCAGGATTCTTCCGTTTAGAAAATACATGGATGATGTCAGAGGTTTTGAAGGGAGACGAAGCTTCGGAGGCAGGAGAGGTTTCGAGGGCAGGAGATCCTTCGGAAGAAGGCCCATGTCAAGAAGATACTGAATCTAGAAAAATAAAAGAAAAAATTAAATTAAAGAACTAGACTTCTCTGTAGACTTGTCCGTAAAGGCTGTAGCCAATCACACTCAGCAGAAACAGAGCTATTGCTGTTCCAAGAATCGGTATGAACGCAAGGACAAATCCCACGACTGCTCCAAGAATCACCAGTACCAACCAAGTCACGATGTATTTTCCGTTCAAGGTTTTTTTGAACACAGTGCCAAGATCAAAAGCTGCACTGAACCTTTTGTTCTTCACATAGTTGAGAACGGCCATTGGCGCAAGGAAGGATGCTATCAAAGCCAGAGCTAGCCCGAGCAAGATTATTGGCGCTAGTTTAATTATCGTAGGTAGAATCAGATACCAATTCTCTCTAAACATCATCCCTATCTGCTCATTTGTAGCTGTACCGGATTTTATTTGAGCCATCATCTCAGGTGTAACCACAGTGCCCGCAAACGTGCTTAGAACGTCTACTATGGCCAATCCAAGAGCTATCATCAGCACTGCAAATGCTGGTATCAAGTATATGATTTTGATTACTACAGATGCCAGGCCTTTGGTGAAAAGGCTCCACCAGTCTTTCCATTCTGGCATATTCTTGGACGGTTTTGTTTTCCCTACCCCTGAACTTTCGATTGCAAATCCCTGAACCACTAGGTTAACTATTGGAATAATGCTTAGAACTATTCCGATCAATAGTTTTTTTATGTCGGTGAAAGGCTTTCTTAAAGACTCTTCATATTTCACCATTCATTAGCCTCCTTAATTAATTTTAACATTTGCCCCCTTATAAGTTTCATCTTCTAGAAAACCCTTTCTTGTAGACTCTCCTGTATTTTTTCTTCCTTTTTGGAGTTTCTATCTCGTCAACATCAATCATAACAATTTTATATTAGTTTCAAGATAGATAATTTTAGGGCTGCGCCGATAGTCTAGCCTGGTAGGACACGAGCTTCCCAAGCTTGTAGCGCGGGTTCAAATCCCGCTCGGCGCATTTGGAGAAAGTTTAAATCCTTTAAAGCATTAAAAAGTTCAAATACTAAAATATGGTTTAACCGGTGTGAAGATGAAAAGAACAGGACCGACAAATGTGTATCTTAGGCAGCTGATAGATAGCCTGAAGAAAAAATCTCTGGCAGACAGCACTCCGATTTGGAGAGATGTGGCTGAAAAGCTGGAAAAGCCGAGGAGAAAAAGGGTAGAAGTCAATCTATCTGACATCGATAGGAACACGGAAAAGGATGATTTTGTTGTCGTGCCTGGCGTTGTCTTGAGCTCCGGTGAACTGACAAAGAATGTGACTGTTGCCGCCTGGAAATTCTCCTCGTCTGCAAAAGAGAAGATAAAAAAATCTAAAGGGAAAACTCTGGAGATAGAGGAAATGGTCAAGGAAAAGCCGAAAGGGACTGGAGTAAAAATTTTAACGTGAGATTATGATTGTTTACGATGCGGAAAGCCAAATTTTAGGAAGACTGAGCTCAGTGATAGCCAAGCAGCTGCTGAAAGGGGAGAAAGTTTCAGTTGTCAATGCGGAAAAGGCTGTTCTAGCCGGAAATCCTAGATTCAAATTGGAAAAATATATGCAGAAAATGAAAAGAGGGGACACTTTCAAAGGCCCTTTCTTCCCGAAGCAGCCTGAAAGAATCTTCAGGAGAACTGTTCGAGGGATGCTGCCATGGGACAGGACAAAAGGGAGAAACGCCTACAAGAATCTGAAAGTTTTTGTTGGACTTCCGGAAGAGTTCAAAGGCAGCAAACTGGAGAAAGCGGAGATTGCAAACTCGAGCAGACTCAAGTGTAAATATATAAACCTAGGCAACATATCATTTGCTTTAGGAGCCAAGAAAAGATGGTGAAGAAAGAGAAGCCGAAGGTAATTTTTACTGTCGGGAAAAGGAAGGATTCTGTCGCAAGGGCGAAAATTTCTGCAGGTTCTGGAAGAATTCTTATCAACTCAAAGCCGCTCGAGGTCTGGGGAAACGAGTTTGGCAGGTTGAGGGTGAAAGAGCCTCTGATTATTGCTGGAGACCTGTCAAATAAGGTTAACATTGATGTCAGCGTCACGAGTGGTGGAACAACTGGGCAGACCGAGTCTGTAAGGATGGCCATAGCAAGAGGTTTGGTTGATTTTTCAAAAAACGAGCAGCTAAGGCAGAAGTTTATTGATTATGACAGGAATTTGCTGGTGTTCGATTTCAGAAGAAATGAACCTCACAAGCCAGGGGCGAGCAAGAGAGGTCCAAGGCGACACAAGCAAAGAAGCAAGAGATAAAATAAATTGTTTTAAAGTCAATTGTAAAGTATAAAAGTAACCCAGAACAATAGTTTATAATTCAAGGGAAACAAAAGTGAGTAAAATGATGATACCGGTAAGATGCATATCCTGCGGCAAGCCAGTCGGCCATTTATACGAAGAATATAAGAAGAGAATCGAAGCTGGAGAGGACAGGGGTAAGGTCATGGATGAGCTTGGTCTGAAGAGATTCTGCTGCAGGCAACTATTCATGGGGCATGTTGACCTGATAAAAGAAATTGCCCAATTCAAGCCTTAGATGATTTTATGATTTGGCCTAGAGACAGACTGACAAGATTTGAAACCGCACGCTTGATCGGAGCAAGGTCTCTACAGATAGCCTTAGGCGCTCCTATTCTTTTGCCTCAGGAAGAAATCGGTGAATTGGACAGCATCAGCATAACAAAAAAAGAGTTCAAGAGCAAAATCATTCCCATGACAATCAAAAGAAGAATGCCTGATGGAGAGGAAACGGTAATTGAAATTAAAGCGGCGATAGAGAACTGGCTAGTCGATCATGAAGGGGAAATCTGACCTCTCCACGCCAAATCTGCCAGAGGCTTGAACACATCTCTTTTTTCTGGTGAAAATTCTAGGTTCAGTCTGTATTTAGGAAGCTTTTGGTTCTTTTCAACAACCTGCTTTACAACATAGTTTATTGCCCTGCATGAATCGGTGGTTGGCAGGTGCATTCCAAAGCCATACACATCATAAAAGATTGAAAGCCAGTCGTGGCCTATCTCAGCATGGGTGCAGTATATTGCATCCATAAAAGAGCCTGGAGCTGATTTTACATCCCTGTAATCTCCGAACATTCTTCTGATGCCCTTTGGCGGTCTGCAGGAAGGCTGCAAAAGTCCTCTGTCGCACCCGCACCTTATTCCAACATTTTCAAAAGAATTTAATTTTTCTTTTCGCAAAGAGTTGCTTGAGACCACATTTGTCATCGTCAGCTTGTGGTATTCTCCGTTTTTCCACTTTTTTGGGTCGAATGATCTGACAAGCAATATCGCCTCAACATTTTCAAGGCAAGAATTTTCTCCAACAATGTCTATTCCTTCTGGGTCAGACAGTCTCCTTAGTTCAAGGTATCTTTTTAATTTTGACATCCTTAAATCTGGAAAGAACTGGTCTGTCAACCCATAAGCCAATGCAAAAATTACCAACGAGTCTGTTCTTGTCGCCGTATCAGTAAATCCATAGGTCTGGCCTCGCTTAGGCCAGCAGAAACCTGTGTCTGAAAGTTTTCTTAATGACGACTGTAGAGAAATTGTACTCATTAATATCTAGTTTACCTTGTCATTAAAAACTTAAAAACCTTTTTTATTCTACAATAGACCAATCGTCCAGAGTGTTTTATAAAGTTTTTTGAAGAAGTTAAATTAATGTGCGGAATCATCGGTTATATCGGAGATAGCAAAGCGTCGCCTATCCTTCTGAATGGATTGAGAAGGTTGGAATATAGAGGATATGATTCAGCAGGGATGGCAACTGTAAACGAAGGTAAGATAGAGATAAGAAAAAATGTTGGAAGGATAGACAAGATTGATTCAGAACTTAATTTTGAGGAGATGAACGGGAATATCGGAATCGGGCATACGAGATGGGCCACTCATGGTGGAGTGACGCAAGCAAACGCTCATCCTCACATCTCGAACAACAAAAAAATTGCCGTAATCCACAATGGGATAGTTGAAAATTTCCAAGAACTGAGAAAATTTCTGAAAGGCAAGGGGTTTATTTTTTACAGCGAAACTGACACTGAAGTAATTCCAAATCTTATAGAATTCGAGATGAGGGAAGGGAAGAATTTCGAGGAGGCGGTCATTGCTGCTTTAAGGAGACTGGAAGGATACTATGCTGTTTTGGTCTTGAACGAAGATGAAAGAAAACTGATCGGAGCCAGAAATGGATCTCCGCTTGTCGCAGGAATCGACGGAAAAAATTTCTTCATAGCAAGCGACATCCCGGCATTCTTGGAGCACACGAAGAAGGTTATGTATCTTTACGACAGCGATGTGATCATCTTCGATGATAGTGTAAGAGTTTTCAATTTGATTGAGAATAAATTTGTTAACAGAACTATTGATTCTATCGAATGGGATTTGGAGCAGGCGATGAAAGGTGACTTTGATCATTTCATGCTGAAGGAGATATCAGAGCAAGTCGAAACTGTGAAGAAAGCGATTTCGAACGATAAGAAGATAGTTGAAAAAATCGTCGGGAAAATAAAAAAATCCAAAGGTGTTTTCTTTGTGGCATGCGGAACAGCATACCATGCATGCCTGGCTGCAAGTTACGTTTTCTCAAAAGTTGCGAACATGCACATCAATGTTGTCTTGGCTTCAGAGTTCAGAAATTACGAGCATTTCTTGAAGAAAGACACACTTGTCATCGCAGTCTCCCAGAGCGGAGAGACAATCGACACGATAGACGCGGTGAAGGCTGCAAGGGAGAAAGGAAGCAAGGTGATTTCAATTGTCAATGTCATGGGCTCTTCTCTCACGAGGTACTCGGATGATTTCTTGCTGACAAACGCCGGGCCGGAGGTTTGCGTGCTTGCGACAAAATCCTACACCTCGCAGGTTGCTTTGCTGAACCTTCTAGCATACGCTTTGGCCGGGAAATTGGATGAGACCAAGAAAAAGCTGAACTATGTCTGGAACATAATATATAACCTTACGTCAAAGACCACAAGAGATGTGATAAAGGAGCTTGCAGAAAAACTGAAAGACGAGCAAAACATTTTCCTGATCGGGAGAGGACTGCAGTATTCGACCGCTCTCGAAGCCGCGCTGAAGATAAAAGAAGTTTCATATATTCATGCAGAAGCATTTGCAGGCGGAGAGTTGAAACACGGAACTATCGCTCTTATCGAAGAGGGGACGCCTTGCATAGTTTTTGTCTCTGAAGAGAATGAGAAGGAGATTATTTCAAATGCAATCGAAGTTAAGAGCCGTGGGGGGTTTATCATTGGTGTCGCACCTAAGAAGAACGAGGTTTTTGATTTTTGGATCAAGGTTCCAGAGGCAAACAACTTCAATCCTATCGTCCAGATAATTCCAATTCAAATTTTGGCATATCAGCTTGCTGTTTTGAGAGGTTGCGACCCAGATAAACCACGAAACTTGGCTAAATCCGTAACGGTGAAGTGAGTGAATAAAAATATTTTCAGAGCATATGACATAAGAGGGATTTACCCAGCAGAGTTAAATGAAGGCATTGCTTTTAAACTGGGAGCTGCATTCGGAACAATAAACCCCGGTAAAGTTGCTGTTGGTTGCGATTCACGCCTAAGCAGCCCCTCATTAAAGCAAAAATTAATAGAAGGTTTGGTCTCAACTGGTGTGAGTGTTTTTGATATTGGCGTCGTAACGACTCCGATCACAATTTTTTCAACATCGTTCTATAATCTTGATGGTGGAATCATAGTGACTGCGTCGCACAACCCGAAAGATTACAATGGCTTGAAAATATTCACAAGGGATGGTGTTCCAGTAGGTTATGAGAATGGATTGAACAAAGTAGAGGAATTAATTAAAAGCGGGAAATTCTCAAAGGGTTCCGGAAAAATTGAAAAGAAAAGCGTGATCGATGATTATGAGAAATACTTAATCGGGAAAATAAAAATCAAGTCGCCATCAAAATTGAAAATTGTTATCGATGCCGGCAATGGAGCATCAGGAAAAATACACTCTAAAATTTTAAAAAAAATTGGAATGGAAGTTGTTGAATTATGCTGCGAACCTGACGGAAATTTCCCGAACCATCTGCCAGATCCTTTGAAGCCAGAGAATCTTGTAGATCTTCAGAACAAAGTCGTTGAAGAGAAAGCTGACATGGGATTTGCTTTCGACGGCGATGGGGATAGGTTTGTGGTTGTAGATGAAAAGGGAAAACCGATACCAGAAAATCATGTTTTTATTCTTTTGATTAAACACACCTTGCAAGAGTTCAAAAATTCAAAAATCGTATACAATATCTCTAATTCAATGGCAGTTAAGGATTCGATTGAAAGATATAAGGGAATACCAGTGGAGTGCAGGGTTGGCCACACATTTGTCCAACAAGTGATGAAAAAAGAGGATGCGCAGTTTGGTGGCGAACTGTCTGGTCATTATTTTTTTAAAGAAACCTTCATGGGCGACGACGGAATTTTTGCTGGTCTGAAATTATTAGAATTTTTGATAAACAGCAAGACGTCATTTGAGAGGGAATTTGCAGAAATACCAAAATATTATTCAGCAGTAGCTGAGGACATAACAATCCCGATCAAAGAATCCGAGAAGTTTGTTTTCATTGAAAATCTGAAGAGGGATTTAAAAAATAAAGGTTTTAAGACCAATGAAATGGACGGGGTGAAGATATTGTTTGAAGATGGATGGATTTTGTTTAGACCCTCCAACACGACACCCATAATTAGATACGGTTACGAGTCAAAGACTAGGGGGGGGTTTGAAAGATTAAAGTCTATTGTCGATGAAATAATAAAAAGGGTCCCAAAGTGAGAAAATGAAAGCGATACTCTTGTGCGGTGGCATCGGAAAGAGGATGCATCCGATAATTGAGGATAAGTTGTTGCTGAATTTCCTTGGTAAGAGCTTACTTGAACATCAAATTGAGACTCTTGTGAAAGCTGGGATAAAAGAATTTGTCATCGTCTGCAACCCATTCAACGAAAGCATGATTAAGAGCTGTTGCAAAAATTTAAAGCAGAAGATTGAATTTGCTGTGCAGAAAGACCCAAAAGGCATTTCTGACGCTCTTCTTAGTGCGAAAAAATTCCTTGATGGCGAAGCCCTTATAGTAAACCCAGACGACTATTGCGACGTTGATGCTTATGAAAAAATAATAAAGGAGAATAAGAAAAATGTCGATTCGATTATTCTCGGGTATAAGGTTAGCTCTTACTTCCCTGGAGGATACGTGAAAGTGAATGAAAAGAACGAGTTGATTGAAATTGTGGAGAAGCCAGGAGAAGGTAACGAGCCGAGCGACATGGTCAACATTTTTTTTCATTATTTCAAGAATTCAAGCTCATTGATCAAATACTTGAAAACTACCAAAAGCAATGATGATGATGTTTATGAGAAATCCATTTCAAGAATGGTGAAGGACGGACACAAGGTAAAGATTGTTCCTTACTCTGGGACTTGGATAGCGATAAAATATCCTTGGAACATTTTTGAACTGACAAGATTACTTCTGGATAAAATAAAAGGCAAAAAGATTTCGAAGACGGCAAAGATTTCAAGCAAGGCAACAATCGAAGGGAATGTTGTTATAGGAGACAATGTCAGAGTTTTTGAGAACGCGACCATACGAGGACCATGCTACATAGGTAATAACTCGGTGATAGGGAACAATTCTTTAATATGGAACTATTCGCACATCGGAGATAATTGTGTGGTTGGCTTCTCTTCCGAGATAAAACATTCTTACATCGCCAACAACTGCTGGTTCCACTCTAACTACATCGGCGACAGCATAATCTCAAACAACTGCTCTTTTGGAGCTGGAACAGTAACAGGCAACCTGAGGTTTGACAGTGGAAATATAAAAGTTAATGTGAAAGGTCAGGAGGTTGATACAAAACTGGACAAGCTAGGCGCGATAATAGGCGAAGACTCTAAAACTGGGATAAACGTGTCATTGATGCCCGGAGTCAAGATCGGGCCCAACAGTATAGTCGGTCCGCACGTGACCCTGAAAGAAGATCTTGAGCCAAACACAATAATCTTTGTAAAGCAAGAGTACTTGAAAAAAGAGAACACGGTCAAAGCATTTAACAAGAAAGAAGAGTTCATGCGAAGATTGTTAAACAAGTGAAAAATGGTTATATGAGATGATCTGATGGGAGTATTCAGTTACGTGAGATTCATAGTCGGCCTTCTTCTTTCCATAGAAATTGTCAGGCAATTGCTTCTAGGGAATGAAATCTCTTTTTATGTGACTGCATTGGCATCTATTTTTCTTGCTTTATCGATATGGTTTTTTGTAGGAAAAATTATTCTAGGACATTGACTCTTACATTTTTTCCAGAGCTTCTATCCCGATGAGGCTCAGAGCAATTTTTAGAACAGCTCTAGTAGCTTCAACAAGAGTCAGCCTGAAATTCCTCAACTGCTCGTTCTCAGCATTTATCACTGAGCATTTCTCATAGAAGTTGTTGAAAGCTGTAGCCAACTCATAAACATAATTGCAGACATGATTAGGTTTCAGCTCGTTTGAAGATTGCTCTATCATCTGTGAGAATCTCGAAAGAGTTTTCACAAGCACAGCTTCATATTCATTAAGTTCTTTGACTTTGTAAACAGCTTTCCATTTTTTGGATTTCCTCAATATCCCCGAGCATCTCGTGAACGCATACTGCAGATACGGTCCTGTGTTCCCTTCAAGCCTCAATGCTTCCTCCCGGTCAAAGAATATCACCTTCTCAGGACTGACCTTCAGCATTGCATACTTCATCGCGCCGATTCCGACTGATTTTGCAATTTCCTCTTTGTCTTCCATTTCCCTGTCTTTCATCTCTTCCAGGACTTTCTCAATCACCTCATCTCTAAGTTTTCTGTAAAGGATTACATTGCCCAGCCTCGAAGCCATCTTCCCCTCTTTCAATGTGACAAGCTCGTAAGACAGGTGATATTTCTTGCTGGCCACAGGCGATTTCATCAACTCAAGCGTCTTGAAGAGCTGTTTGAAATAAAGGTTCTGCTCGGTGCTTACCACGTGTATGCATCTGTCAAACTTGAACTCCTTGAACTGCAACTCGGCAAGCTCAAGATCCTTTGCCGGATAAAGAGGAGTTTTGTCTTTTGAAACAAGCACAAAAACACCCAAGCCGTATTTTTCCAAGTCAACTATTATCGCTCCATCGCTCTCTTTTGCTATCCCCTTCTTTGCAATTTCCTCTGAAATTTTCAATCCTTTCTCCCCTACCTCGCTTTCAAAATAGAATCTGTCGAACTTTGTTCCTAGTTCCTTGTAAATCTCGCCGAAATAATCCAAGCTCCATTTCCTTGTCTCCTTCCAGAGTTTTTCAATCTCATTGTCCCCTTCATACAATTTTTTGTTTATCTCCGCCACTTCGCTTGCTACTTTTTCATCCCCCATCCTTTTCTCTGTCTCAGCATACAGTTCACCAAGCCACTCTGCCTTGCTGTTTTCTTTTTCTCTTGGCAGCTTGCAGCCGTGGAGATTGATGAAAGCCCAGAGCGCCTTTGCAATGTGCGGACCGACGTCGCCTTGGTAGTTCACTCTGAAAACTTTGTGACCTGTGAATTCAAGAAGCTTGCACAGCGACTCTCCTAGGCAAATGTTCCTGAAATGGCCTATATGCAGTCCTTTGTGCGTGTTCGGATGAGCAAACTCAACCAGAATCCTCTTTCTTTTTACCATGCCAGATTGACCGTACTTGTCTTTTTTTACTAAAATTTCCTTCAAAACCACTCCAGACACTTTTGCATAGTCGAAGAAAAAGTTGACATACCCGCCTCTCGCTTCAATCTTCGATATAAAAAAGTTTTTCGGCAGCTTAATTTTTTTGACCAGGTCCTTAGCGATTTCATTCGGATTCTTTTTTTTCACTTTTGCAAACTCAAAACAAGCAAATGCCAAATCACCGAACTCCGAGCGAGCTGGAACTTCCAGAAAAATTTCAGCACCGTTTATCCCTAAAGATTCCAAAACCTTTACAACCTCTTTTTTCGCTGACATAATATCAATATTAGTTTTTGTATCCTATGAAAATATATGGATGTCAAAGATTTTCAGCCAAAAAAGCAGACCGTCAACGATATGGTCAGGCAGATGAAGTACACCGCCTTCAATGCCAGAAAGATCGGCGAGGCCACGGACATTCTTGAACAGATGATAAAAGACAAGGGCTGCGTGAAGATTTTAGGCTTGTCCGGAGCGATGGTTCCGGCCGGGATGTCATCCTGTATAATAGAGATGATAAAAAACAAGTGGGTTGACATAATCGTTTCCACCGGGGCGAACATGACCCATGACTTGGCCAAAAGTTTTGGTGAGAAGTTCGAGCAGATCGAGCCAGAAAAAATCGACGACCTAGAGCTGAGGAAAAAAGGATTTGACAGGATATATGACGTTGTCTCATCTACCAAGACCATGGAAATGATGGAGAAGAACGTACAGAAAATATTCAAGGAAATAAAGGAAGGTGAATATTCCACACATGAATTGATGAACGAGATTGGGAAGAGAATAGAAAATAAAAACTCTATTGTAAGAATTGCTGCAGACAATAACGTTAAAATAATCGTTCCTGCTTTGATGGACTCGATACTCGGAATACAGTTTTGGGTGTACTCTCAGGATCACAACATAAGAGTGAACGAAGCAAAAGATTTAGACTACCTGATAAAATTGAATTTTGACTTGAAGGAAGAAAACAGAAATACCGGGACATTGATTTTAGGCGGAGGGGTGCCGAAGAACTTCATTCTCCAGTCAGTCTTGGTCGCTGACAAACCACACAGATATGCTGTCCAGATAACGACTGAAAGGCCTGAGTTTGGCGGATTGTCTGGAGCGACGCTCGAAGAAGCAAAAAGCTGGGG
>Ga0315281_10007620_pt1 | contig 15205 bp, 18 predicted proteins | sample YL17G07_0_MG_FD_204540 | JGI IMG/M metagenome (GOLD analysis project Ga0315281, IMG submission 204540) | Sediment microbial communities from Yellowstone Lake, YNP, Wyoming, USA - YL17G07_0 | ecosystem: Environmental > Aquatic > Freshwater > Lake > Sediment | place: USA: Wyoming | collected...
TTCTGAGCGAAGCGAAGAATCTAGTCATATCAAGGAGTTCTAGATCCTTCACTTCGTTCAGGATGACAAAAAAACCGTTTTGAGACAGTTTCCATGTGTCCGCGCGATTCAAGGGCGCACACGCGGGTGCGCCCCTACAAGAACTATGGAAAGATCCTTTTGGGACGCGACGGTAATGCTCTGTCCCGGAAATGCCTATTCTAATGTTCCCCGCATCATCCCCTCTCCCCCTTGGGGGAGAGCGTCGGGGTGAGGGGGGCAGGGGCGAAGTCCCAAGATATTTCAACCTCACCCCCTCGTCTCTTTTGGCCCGATTTTTTTAACAGGTTATTCTCTTGATCACGGCTGCTCCGGCGTCAGGGGCGGGGGGCGGGGCGGAACCAGGGGGAAACTTAGGCCCAGGCAAAGATATTGCTTGAAAAACGGAAAAGATGCTTGATACTTAAGCTATGGCCGAGGACATCATCATCCGGGATGCGGCGCCGGGAGACCTCTGGGAAATCGAGGCCCTGGTGAAGACCGCCTACCGGGAGTTTCAGCCGCTCCTGGCCGAGTACCACTGGAACCGGTGGATGGACAATATCTCCCAGGCCATCCAGAGCCCCGGGGGCCAACTGGTCGTGGCCGAGCGCCGGGGCCGGATTGTGGGCGTGGTGCAGTTTTACCCCGACTCCACCCAGTCGGGCCTGGGCCATTGGCCGCAGGGCTCGGGGGCGATCCGCCTCCTGGCGGTGGAGCCCGGGTCCCGGGGCCAGGGGCTGGGGACCCGCCTCACCGAAGAGTGCCTGCACCGGGCCCGGGAGCTGAAGATTGCCACGATTTTCCTCTACACCGGGGAATTCATGCGGGCCGCCCGGAATATTTATGAAAGACTGGGCTTCCGGCGCACCCCGGAGTTCGACCGGGAAACCGGCCCCATCGCCTACCGATTAGACCTGTAATCCCTCGCCAAATTATTTCCTCTTTAAAACGTCGCGCCCAGGCAAGAAATGGGCCGATTATTTTTCGCGCGAAAGGAAAAGGCAGAAGTCAATATCAGTACCCAATACTTTGCCCCAATTCTCCCGTAGGGCGGGAAAGCAAAGCGCATCCCGCCTTCGGCAATTGGGTTAGGCCTGAATTATGCCAAAACATATCGCTCCTTTGTTCCTGGCGGCACGTTCTTATTCACAAGCACCTCGCGGGAACGTTCCGGAAACTCTTGACCGAAAACATTGACCACGATCACCTTCGGGCGGTGTTCAGGAGCGGCCCGGCGCCGCCTACCATTTACCATGGAGCCATCGTAATTTTAACCGATCACCGGCAAAGTTTCCGATTTGCCTTCCGGGATGTGGTATTCTCTAAGGCGGGATGCGCTTCGCTTTCCCGCCCTACGGGCTACGGGCTACGGGCTCTACGGGCTCCCCCAGGATCAGCCGGGTGCATTGCCCCCAAAAAGCAAATGGCCGACCCGGTTTTCACGAGTCGGCCATCCCCTGCCCCGGCAAGGCAGGACAGGAACCACCTTGCCGCAGTGCCCTGCCTCATCCTGTTCGCCGTGCCCAACCATTTTTCAGGCCGGACCTAAGGAAAACAACAAACAGGGAAGCAAAGCGTGTAATAAATATATACTTAAAATGAATTTCCTGTCAAGCCATTTCTTGGGGTTCCCCAAATTTTATCTAATAGACTGTTGAAAAAAGGTTTTTTGTCATCCTGAACGAAGTGAAGGATCTAGATCCTTAATACGACTAGATTCTTCGCTTCGCTCAGAATGACAGTGGGAGGAATTCGGCATTTATGGTAGGGTGCGCACCGCGCACCAAATCCGAATGGTGGCGGGCACGGAGGCCCGCTCTACCGGACTTTTCTGGTTTATGGGTGAGCCGCAGGCTCAGGTGCAACTATCCCCAATTACTCCCCAATGATCTTCACCAGCACCCGTTTGCGGCGGCCCCCGTCGAATTCCCCGTAAAAGATCTGCTCCCAGGGGCCGAAGTCCAGGCGGCCGCCCGTCACGGCCACCACCACTTCCCGGCCCATGATCTGGCGTTTCAGGTGGGCGTCGGCGTTGTCCTCCCCCACGTTGTGCCGGTACCGGGAGACCGGGGCGTGGGGCGCCAGCCGCTCCAGCCAGGCGTCATAATCATGGTGCAATCCGGCTTCGTCGTCGTTGATGAAGACGCTGGCGGTGATATGCATGGCGTTGACCAGCGCCAGGCCCTCCCGGATGCCGCTTTCCCGCAGGCATTGCTCCACCTGGGGAGTGATGTTGATGAAGGCCCGGCGCCCCGGGACGTGGAACCAGAGTTCCTGGCGATAGCTTTTCATGGGCTTTGATCTCCCCCCCCTCGCATAATTAATCCCGGCCGGCGTCTCAGAATTCGGAGACGGAGGATGCGTCTGCTGCAGCCAAAATGGGGCCTTTTCACCTAAATCATTAAGGTGCCCAAGCGGAGCTTGGGCTCACAACTCCGTTCCCAAGCAGGAGCTTGGGAACGAGATTTAAGTCCGGTAGGGCGGGCGTCCGCGCCCACCGTGCAGGGGCGGTCCACACATCGCCCCTAAATGCACAGGCGAGACGCCTGTGCCACCAATTTATAAGGTTTTTCAAGGCAGGAGCTTGGGAGCGAGTATGACGATACAGCAAATGCTTCTTTTAGGCTTCATCGAAAACCGAAAACCTCCTCGCCCCCCTACCCTGCTGCCTCCTCCTCGTCCCCTTCGTTTTCCTTAATATCCAGGACGCCGGACTTCTTCAGGGCGGCCACGCCTCCCTGGAGGTTCAGGGCGTCACAGATGCCCTCCGCCTCCAGTTGGCGCAAGGCCTCATAAGAGCGCACCCCGGAGTTGCACACCACGAAAAGACGCCGGTCCCGGGGGATTTCGCCGAAGCGGTGTTTCAGGGTCTCCTGGGGGATATTCAGCCAGCGCTCCCCGAAGCGCGCCACGAAAGGCGCGGCATTGGCCGGCCCCCGGACGTCCAGGCAGATGGCGTCGGTGCCGCCCTGAAGGAGACATTTCTCGAATTCCTCCACCTCCAGGGTGCGGTTGAAGCCTTCCAGGATATTCTCCGCGGTGTTGGCCACGGCATTGACGATGTCCAGGGCCGCGGCAAAGGGCGGCGAATAGGCCCATTCCAGGTTGGACAAGGCCTCGAGGCCGGCCCCGTAAGGCAGGAGCGCGGCAATGCTGCTGATGCGCCCCACCAGGGCGTCGCCGTTGGCGCCCAGGCCCTGGGCCCCCAGCAGGCGCCGGGTGCGCCGGTCCACCACCAGTTGCAGGTACAGGAGATCCTGGCCCGGGTAGAAGTGGGCCCGGTCGGCCTGGACCACCAGGGCCTGGACCGCGTCCAGACCTTCCTGGCGAGCCGCGCTCAGGCTCAAACCGGTGGCGGCCACCGCCAGGTCGAAGACCTTGGCTGCGAAGGAGCCGACGACGCCGTTAAAGGTGGCGTGCCCCCCCGCCAGGTTGGTGCCGATGACCCGGCCCTGGCGGTTGGCCAACGACCCGGAGGGAAAATAGACCGGCCGGCCGGTAAGGAGGTGCAGGTTCTCGATGCAGTCCCCGCCCGCGTAGATGTCAGGATCGGAGGTCTGGAGGCAGCGGTTGACCACCAGGCCGCCCCGGGGCGAGACCAGGAGGCCGGCCTGGCGGGCCAACTCGGTGTTCGGCTCCACTCCCACCGCCGTGATCACCAGGTCGGCGGGGAAAACGCGGCGCCCGGTCACCACTTCCAGGGGGTGTTCCGCCTCCCCGGGCCTGATGGCCTGGACCGATTCCTCCAGGTGCACGGCGACCTCGTGCTCCTCCAGGTGTTTCTGGACCATGCGGGCCAGGCCGGGGTCCAGGATGCCGGGGAAAACCTGGGGGGCAAGCTCCACCAGCGTGGTCTCCACCCCCCAGAGGTCGCTCAGGGCCTGGGCCATCTCCGTGCCTACGGCCCCGGCGCCGATGATCACCGCCTTTTCCACCTCCCCCCGGGAGATCTTCTCTTTGATGGCCACGGCGTCCCGGAGGTTGGCGACACTCATGACCCCGGGGAGCTCCATCCCCGGCACCGGCAAGCGCCGGGGCCGGCTGCCGGTGGCCAGGACCAACCGGTCGTAAGGCAGCTGCTTTGCCTCGCCGGAGTCCAGGTGTTTCACCTGCACCTGCTTGGAGGCCCGGTCCATGGCCAGGGCCCGGGTGCGGGTCAGGACCCGCACGTCCTTGGCCTCGGCAAAGAATTCCGGGGTGCGCACCATGTGGAAGCTGGTGCTCATCAGTTCCTTGATATCGCTGATGTCCCCGGAGATGAAATAAGGAATGCCGCAGCCGCCGTAGGAAATCTCCTCCTGCTGGTCCACCAGGATGACCTCGAAATCAGGGCGCAGCCTCTTCACCCGGCAGGCCACCTTCGGCCCCAAAGCCACGGCGCCGATAATCAACACGCGTTGTTTTTCCAGCATCTTGTTGTCGCACCTCGTTTCAGGTTCCTAAAGTCCTGGTGGGATACATGCTAGTGTGGCGTTTCAGCAATACCTTGCATAAGTCAAGTGCATTTTCCCTGCCCTTAAGAAGGGAGGGTTAGGGTGGGGTGGCATTATTTCTTTGTAATTCCTTAATCTTATCACCCTCCCCCAGCGCCTCCCATCAAGGGAGGGGAGTTAAAAGACTCCGATAACGACCCTGAGCTTATGAAAGGTATTTACGAGACATGACACTAGGCATCAAAAACGGCGCCTGAAACGCGCCTGCCAACTCCGGGAGAAAAACGCTGGCTGCCCCCATCAGGATAACCCAATGCAACTGCAGATATCCCAGGCGGGCGGCCAGGGCCCCCAGCACCAGCGCCCAATCGCCCTCAAAAGGGGCCCAAAAAAAGACGCCCAGATAGCCGTATGGGGCGATGAGGGATTTCAGGGGCATAATGCTTCAGGCCAAGTTTGCGGCCAGAAAGGTATTATTATGGGTGTCATTCTGAACGGAGCGAAGCGCAGTGAAGAATCTAGATTCTTCGCTGCGCTCAGAATGACAATGTTAATCGTTTGACCGCAACTCGGTATCAGACAGGTTTTTTCCCTGCCACCAGGTTATCAATCCGATTTCGGTTTGTCTTCGCGTTCGAAGAGACGCGGTGTGGCCGGGGCCTCGTCAGTCAGGACCTCCCGGCGCCAAAGCCTTTGCTGGCGCGTCTCTTCCAGACGATGGATGCAGGGTTCATACCCGCAGATGGGACATTCCGGCTCCAGACAGGGGTCCAGGTGGATCATGATGTCGGCCTGCCCGCCGTAATGGGATTCGAAAATCTCCTCCAGTTCCTTGACTTCCCGGTGCCCATCCAACAAGGTGAGGTCCCGGGGCAGGATCAGGTGGAAATCAAGCAGAATCCGGCTGCCGGAACGGCGGGCCCGGAGGCGGTGAATATCGATCCAGATACTTTTGCGATGCTCCTTCAAGATAGTGGAGATTTCTTCCAGAAGTTGGGGGTCGGAGGTGTCCATCAGCCCGGCAAAGGCCTGGCGCACCAGCTGCACCCCGATGACCAGGATGTTGAACCCCACCAGGAAGGCCACGGCCCCGTCCACCCAATACCAGCCCGTAAAAAAGAGCAAAACCAGGCCCAACAGCACCCCCACCGAGGTATAGACGTCGGTAAGCACGTGTTTGCCGTCCGCAATGAGGGTAATGGAGCGGGTGCGCTTCCCCGTCAGGATCAACCCAAAGCCCAGGAGAAAATTGACCAGGCTGACTCCCAGGATGATGAGGAGGCCCACCTGCAGGTTCGGCAGCCCGTGGGGGTGAAGCAGTTGCGGCCAGCCCTGCCAGAAGATACCGGCCGCCGCCAGGATAATGAGGGACCCCTCGAAGCCGGCAGAGAAAAATTCGATCTTGCCGTGCCCGTAAGGGTGGGTGGGATCCGGACTCTTGGCCGCGAGGAGAATACTTCCCAGGGCAAAGGCGCTGGCCACTACGTTAATGATGGATTCCAGGGCGTCGGAAAGAATGGCGGCGGAACTGGTCAGGTAGTAGACATAAAATTTCAGGGCCATCAGCGCCGCTCCCACCAGGAACGAAGTCGAGATGGCTATGAGGCGAAGGCGTAACTGGGCTGCGTCTGTAAGGGATTTTTCGGACATGTCCATACCAAACTACCGCACTTTTACTCCGAAACCAGTATGACAGCTCCCCACCGCGGCTTTCAGGTAAAACACGCCGCGGCATTATATCTCGAAAAGGGGCTGAAACCTGAGAAATTATATCCTTATTTTTTACTTGGAAAAAGCGCGGCAGGGAAAGATTCCTGAGAAGAAGACTATCTGGAGGGCAACCGGGACTGCCAAGACCCCCCCAATTAGCGGGAAGGCCTCATTCTTTGCGGCCTTCTGCGCCCTGGGGCGATTTCTGGGTTAATCGAGGTCTCCAATGAAGGGCCGCACCCCCAATTGCCGCTCTGATTATCCGGGGGTGACCAGCTTGCTGAGGGTGGCCTCCACCCGGGCAAGTCTTTCTTCGGTGTCAGCCCGGTTAGGAAGGGCTTGGGCTTGGCTGGCGGGGCTCTGGAAGGCCGGGTGGTTTGTCCACCAATCGACACCGATTTCTCGGGCCTTGTCCACGGAGCAGACCAGCAGGCGGATTTGCAGGGTCAGCAATTCCACGTCCACCAGCTTGACCTTGATGTCCCCGGCGATGACCAGGCCTTTGTCCAGGACCCGTTCCAGGAGGTCCGCCAGGGTGTTGCTTTGCAGGGGATGGGGCATGACGCGGGGGGTGACCATGATGGTACTCCTTAAAATAACCTTCCCAGGGGGCCGAGGTCGAGATTGAGATCGTCTTCAGTGAGACCGAACTGGCACCGCAACCGGTCAATTTCCTGGGTCTGGGCCATCAGGGTCAGCCCCAGGCGGTCGATCTCCGCCTCGCTGAGGTAACCGCCTTCAACCCGGCGCAAGGCCTGGCGCTCCAGAAGCTCGTGCAGCAGCTTCACCAGGGACAACACCAGGCGCCCCAGGCCGTTTTTGACGCTGTCCTGGTCCAACTGCAGCCGGTTCCCCGGCGCGGCGACCCCGGCGGCGCCCGCCCCACCCCGGCGCCAGGGGAGAACCTTACTCTGCATCACCCGGGTAAACTCTCGGGGGGTGGCCGACTCTACTCTGAGCCCCATGGGAACCATGGCCGCCGACGATGCCGGGGCCGCGCCGCCGGTTTCCGCGGCCCGGCCCATTTCCGCCGAGCAGGGGCGCCGCCCCCGGCCCCCGGGCCCTGCCCCCCGATGCTTTCGCCAGCGCGGGTCAGATTCTTTCATCGCTTTCCGGTCCCGGTGGAACACCCCCCAGGCGCCGAAGACCGCCCCAGCCCCAGGGAATTTCCCCGGCCGCCGCCGGTCAGGTCCACCAACCCGGCGGGGCGCTCCCGGCCTGAATCCATGGAAGTGATCACCAACTGGAGCCCGAGATAGAGCAGATCCACGTCGGCCACGGAAATAATCACTTCTCCGGCGACGACCGCGCCCTTGGTGAGAACCCGGTCCAGGGCTTCATAAAGGGAGATGCGGTCCATTTTGGCTAAAGCGGATTTTGGCATAAAGGGATCTCTGACAAATCGCCATGGGGATATGGCTTGATTATTTTTTTCTGCTCAACATCTCCCTCGCTAATAATGTCCGACGGGCCAATGGCCGGGCTTATAGAGGAAATGCCGCCGCCGGCTTTACCTTGAAGGTCCAGCCATTAGAGGTGGTACCCGAATCGCCCCCTTAATCTGGCAGTTAAATGTAGGGGCGCAATTCATTGCGCCTTAAAGGGCGTGATAAATCACGCCCCTACAATGGCCAATAATTAGCCATGGGCGTTTAGCCTGCGCCCGCACCGGCTGAAAGCCTGTGCCGCTATTACTCAGGCACCCAGAGAGGCGCGGCGCCGCGGCGGCAATCGGTCCAGCCGGTCCAGCAGCCGCTTTTCCCGGGCATCAAAATCCGCTTCGGCGATCTTGCCGCTTTCCAGTTGCCGGTAGAGTTCGCTTAACTCCTGGGTGATGGCCTCGCCCTCCTGGGCCAGCCCCTCCTGCGCCGCTTCGTGCACCTTTTCGGCCACCCAGATCACCCCTTTGACCGGGGCCAGCAAAACGTCGTCGATTAGAAACATCTTTTCCTCCCATCAGGCGCTGCCCCTGCAAGGAAACTTCGGACCGTGGTCTTACCGCTTGGGTCCTAGAACTCCAGTTCCAGTTCCACGAAACTCGCCGGGGCCCAGGGGCCGTTGTAGTCAAAAGCGAAGTTGTCGTCAAACAGCCTGGCGGCTTCGAACACCCCGGCCTCGAACCGGGCTTGGTCGTCCTTCCCCACCAGACAGGCCAGATTCATCACCTCCCGCTCATTGCGGGGCGGGTGGCCCTGGATTTCAAAACTGCAATCCGACAGGATTTCTTTGACGCTCTCGGTGTAGGCCTGACGGTCCTCGTTCAGCAAGCGGTCAAACATCCGGCCCAACTCGATCTTGTCTTCCTGGGTGGGTGCACGATTCCCCCCAAAATATCGGTCCCGGGCCTCCCGCAGCTCGGCATGGGTGGTGATGAAGTAATCGAAAATATTGGGCACGTCCCAGGTGACCCTTAGCCCCATCTCTTCCTTGCCGCCCACGCGCTTGAGTTGCTTCAGGAGCGCGGCCTGGTTCCGGGCCAGGATCCTTTGCACCGCTCTAGGGCCGTCGGCAATGTTACCGAAAGACATGGGCAGCACGGGCCCCTGGGCCATCAGCCGCCTGAGCACATCCTGGTGGGCCGCCAGATGCCGGCGCTCCGGGCGGATTTTCTGGTTCGCCACGTCACTGACCACTGCGGCCACCGGGCCGTGGCAGATGAGGTAAGCCGGGCTCCCGGCGATGCCGGGAAAACTGAAAACCTGGGGCGCCGTGGGGCCCACGAAGCCGTACAGGTATCTGCCGGCCGCCTCTTGGCCGGGCCTGGCAAAACCGTTGCCCTGGATGACCCGGGCTTCACCGGTCTGTCCTTTCATGGCGCATGTCCTTTCCTGGGTTTTGGCGAAGGCAATTTAGTGGGCCGGGCCCCCGGGCATTTGGTCGGCGTGCGCGCGCCCGTGATGCAGCGCCGCGCTCTTCACCGATTTGAGGTGCCCCTGGTCAGTCCTGATTTCTAATAAAGACTGGCACACGTAACAGCGGATCTGACCGCTGTAATCATCGTACGCCTCGCCTATGTCAATGCTGTGCCCGCACGTCAGGCAGTTAATTTTCATGGTCGGCCTCCTCCCAACACAGTCATTAATCCGGAATTCCCTACGGTCCTGAAGGTGACGCCACCCTTACCGCGACCTTGCCCCCCCTTGCCCCCCTTGCCCCCATCGGGGCGCCGCAGTTGGAACCGGCGCTCCCTCCCATACTGCCAGACGCCGGAACTGGCCAGGATCCCTCAATGGCCCCGGGCGGCCGCCCACCGCTCCCGGGCGCTGGGCGGCAGCACCCGGCCAGGCCCGGCAACCCAGGCGAAATGACGCCGCCACCGCTCCCGGCGCCGCCGCCACTGGCCGCAACGCCCCGCCAAGCGCTCTTCCTCCCGGGCCAGGCGGCCCGCTTCCAGGTCGGTCTGAGAAAACCCGGTGGCCGGGGCCAGGCTCCGGTACCCTTTGAGGTTGCGGCTGGTGCGAATGGTGTCCGCCCCCCTTAATATCAGCATCGGTATCTTCTCCTGATTCCTTGAGTTCTTTTTCTTCGGCCAGGGTCGGCGCCAACGCGGCGATTTCTTTTACCGCGGCCATCTCAGCCAGATCCGCTGATTTTCCCCTTAAAAAATGAGGTGTAGGGTGCGTCTTGCGCACCAAAAGTGGCGCGTAAGACGCGCCCTACTTTTCTTTTTAATCCGGGCCCGGGACGGCATTTCTTATTACTGCGCCATCTCAGCAATGATCGCCTGGTTAACTTACTTCTGCCTCGCGCCTTGGCGCCTGGGCGAGAGGTTATTTCCCTAGTACCGGATCTTAAACTTCCCGGCGGGCTGGGGCCTACTGGGCCCTCCCGCCTCTTCTCCCGACCCGGGCGCGCCACTGCCGATCTCGCCCTTTAAGGCCTGAAGCAGGGCAGCCTCTTCTGCCTCAATCTCCTGAAGACGCGCATCGATGTTGGCGATGTTTTGCCTGGCGCTTTCCCGCTCCTTGGTCTTTCTGAGCTTTTCCATCTCCAGGCAGCTAATCTTCAGGTACGCCCGGTAGGGGAGTGCTACCCGATCTACCCGCCCGGACAGGGTGCGCAGCTCCCGCAAGCCCTTTCTGAGGACCGCCATGGCTCACTCCTTGACCTTGCGCAGGCGCCGGGGCTTCCGGGGACGCGCCTCGCAGATCCGGGCGATCACCTCCGCCACCTTCTGGGGCATGAGGGATTGCCCGGCCCGGGTCACCTTGGCGGTGTCGGTGTTGAGCACATCCCGGCAGACCCACCCGAACACCGGGTCGTGCCTCCGGGCGCTTCCTCCCAGGTGGGCCAGGACCCGGGCAATGGCGATGCAGGCCCTGATGGTGGGCCGGTGATTGTTCACCCCCACCCCCCTCAGGTCCCGCACCACGTCCACGATGACCTCGGCGTCCGGCCGGGGCACCCCGGATTTGGACATGGTGATGCGGATCTCCGATTCCCGGTCGAAGTGGCTCAGGCTGATGGTAATGAGCCGGTCCATCAGGGCGTCCTGGCTTTTATGGATGCCGGCGTACTCCTCCGGGTTGGAGGTGAAGATGGCCCGGAACCCCGGGTGCACCTGCAGATACCCTTCCCCGGAGCGGCGCAGCCGGGGGAGATTGAGGATCTTCTCCGACAGGATGCTCAACAGGGCGTTGTTGGCCTCGGGGCGGGACCGCGTAAACTCATCGTAAATCAGGGTGTCGCCATTCTGGCAGGCGGTGGTGAGGCGGTTATCCACCCAGATGCTCTTCATCTCCTCCTCCGTCTTGAGCACGGAGCGGATGTAGTTGTCGATGAGCTTAAATTTCCGGTACCCTGCGTCCCGGCCCACCAGGTCGGAAGTGCCGAATTCGGCGTCGCCGTGCAGCAGCGTCACCGGCCGGCCCCGGCGCGCCGCCACGTGGAAGGCCAACGTGGTCTTGCCGGTCCCGGCCGGACCGCAAAAGTGGACCGGATAACCCACCGCCAGGTACGCCAGGGCGCGCTGGGTCAGCTCCTCCACGTAAGGGGTGATGACAAACTCTTCGCTGGGCTCGGGCTGGACCGTGTCGTCTGCGGGCTGGACCCTGAGGCATGACGCCGCCAGGCCGCGCAATTCTTCGCCACTCATGGAGGTTTCTCTCCTTTTGGGGAAATGGCGGCTCAGGTATGAGCCGCGACAGGAACCGGCACGAAGCCCCGTCCCCGGCAGCTCAGACAGGCCATGGCCGGCGCCGCGGCGTCGTCGCCGCTGCCCCGGCACTCCGGGCACCTGATACTGGGACCAACGGGGCCCCTCAGGCTCCCTTTGCCGCCGCAGACCGTGCAGGTGAAGGTCTTGACGGCCCCCGTCCCCCCGCAATGCCGACAGGGTTGGGGCGGGCTGGGGACGAACACCGCGCCTCGGCCCCCGCACACCGGGCAGCGGGAGAGCCAGGACATAATCCCAAAGGGGTCCCGGCCCTTCCCGCCACAAAAAGCACAGATCACTTCATGGACTTGCACCGCAGTCCTCATCCGCACCCCTGAGGGGTCAGGCGGTTTTGCCCTTTCCGGACTGGGCCGGCTTCTTCTCCTCCCGGGCCCGGCGTTCGGCCTCCAGCCGCTGGCGCTCCACCAGGGCCGCGGCTTCCCGCCGGCGTTCGGCCTCGGCCCGGGCCTTGAGCTCGGCCGGCGACAGCCCAAAGAAGGCCCGGTGCGCCCCGGCCAGGTCGGCGGCAAATTCCCGGCGCAGGCCCCCCACCACCTGCTCCAGGTTGGCCACGAACCGCCGCCGGGCCGACCGGCCGGTTTTCGCCATCTGGGTGTGGACCTGGCGAAAACCCGCCTGCATCTTGGCCACCCGGCTTTTCAAGTCAAAGAGGAACGACAGCCGCTCCCCTTTGCTCTCCCTGGCCATCCGGGCGTGGGCCTGGCGAAAGCCGCCCTGCATCAGGGCCACCTGGGTATTGAGCGCGGCCACGAATCCCTGGCGCTCCTGCCTGGTCTCCTTGGCCGTCTGGGCGTGGGCCCGGCGCATGGTCCCCTGCATCTTGGCAGTGGCGCTCTTCATAGCCTTGGTCTCCCTCCCCAGGTCTTTCAAGAGGAGTTTGCGGCCCCGGCGCCAGGCCCCGATCTCATGGCACAGCCGTAACATATCATCGGTCAGAATTCCCATCTGAAGCTCCTTTCTTGGTGTGGCGGCGCGCCCCCGGCCCCTGGGCCGGCGGGGATCGTCAGCAATCCCCGCCGGTCAGGGCCGGCCATGGGGTCAGCCTTAGGCCGGCGCCGCGGCGCTGGCAGTCAGGCCAATGGCCTCGGCATACTTCAGGTAGGTCTCCACCGAAGCGATCACCACCCGGGCTTCAATGGACAGCAGCTCGATCCCCACCAGGGCTACCTTGACCCAGGCATCAATGACGATGCCCTTGTCCAGGATGCGGTCGACGACTTCCGCCAGACTCGATGAATCCGTTGACTTCTGAACCTTTGCCATCTGAACCTCCTAAGTCCCATTAATTTGGTTGATGTCCGTGGACATCTATTGTCCTTCTTCTTAAGCGAAAATCGTGCCAGCCGAGGGTCCAATCTTGCCAGGATAACTAGTTGCATTATAAGGATAATCTCCTGCGACCGGTCGAGGCGCCGCCCCAGGGGGAACTCTCCCTATGGAAGGGCTTCCCTAGGCACGGGCGGCGATTACCTAGCCTCATGTTTCGAAAATACCTTTCATAATCCAAGGCCTTCAAACTCCCCCTCCCTTGAGGCCCCGGCGGCGCCTGCTGCCAAGAAGGTGTCTGGCTGGAAAGAAAAATTTGTGGTTTTTGTCGGCCCCATAAACTAAAAAAGTGTTACCTATGTCTCCAAACGTTTGTTACCCTTCTCCCCGGTCCAAACACCCCTCAAGGGGGAGGGAAAATTCGCCTTATGCAAGGTATTCCTGAAATTTTATCAGGCTGTTGAAAAACTGCCGAATTCTTCCGATTGTCATTCTGAGCGAAGCGAAGAATCTAGTTTTATCAAATAGTTCTAGATCCTTCACTTCGTTCAGGATGACAAAAAACCGTTTTTCAACAGCCTGCTAGAGGGCTTTTGTCTGGCGTTCTTTGTCCCCTGAATCAGACAAACTTCAGAATCTCCTCGTGGGCAAAAGGCTTGCCGATGAAACCGCAAATGGCGCCGCTGGCAATGGCCTCCTGGATGGCGGGGTCGTTCTTGTAAAAGTAGCCCGAGACCATGAGAATCCGGGTGGCCGGGGCGATCAGCCGCATCCGTCTGGCCAGCTCCAACCCGTCCATGTCCGGCAGCTTGGCGTCCACAAAAGCCATGCTAAAAGAGCCTTCCTGCAGCAACCGGAGGGCCTCCCCGGCGCTCTGGGCCCTTTCACAGGCCACGGCTTTCCTCCGCAGGATCTGCTCAAAGGCCCAGCACATATCCGGTTCATCATCCACGATGAGAAATCGCGCTGGCCCCGGCTCCATAAAGATTCCCCGGACTCAGGCGACGGGCAGCCTGACGGTGAAAGTGGCTCCCCGGCCGGTTTCGCTCTCCACCTCGATGGCCCCCCGGTGCTCCTTGACGATGGAGTAGCAGATACTTAAGCCCAGGCCGGTGCCCCGACCCACCGGAGACTTGGTGTAGAAGGGATCGAAGATGTTGTCGATATCTTCCTTGGAGATGCCGTGGCCCGTGTCGGCCACCCGGACCCGCACCTCTTCGGCCCCCGGCTTCACCGTCACCGTCAGAGTCCCCCCCTCGGGCATGGCATCGATGGCGTTCAGGAACAGGTTCATGAAGACCTGGGGCAGCAGGCTTTCCATGCCGCTGACCGGTGTCGGCCCCGGGGGAAATTGCGTCACCACCGCGATCTTTTGCAGCCTGGCCTGGTTGGCCACCAGATGCAGGGGCTCGGAAATCATCCGCGCCAGGTCCACCTGGGTCATCTCCGTGCGTTCCGAGGGCCGGGCAAACCGAAGGAGATTCTCGATGATCACCGAGACTTTTTGGATGCCGCCTTGAATCTTTTCGGCGCATTGATGCAGAAAATCCGGCGTCGGATTCTCTTCCAGGAGAAATTGGGCGGCCGAGGAACAGATGGCCAGGGGGTTCCTGATTTCGTGGGCGATGCCCCCCGCCATCACCCCCAGGGCGGCCAGCTTCTGGGATTGCACCAGGCGCATTTCCAACTGGCGCTGCTGGGTTTCATCCCGGCCCACGGCGACGATGCCGACAGTCTGGCCTTGCTCGTCCTTCATGGGGGAGCAGACCCAGGAAACCGAAACCCGCTCCCCCTCGGGTTTTACCAGGTCCCAGCCGCCGACCCGGGAGTGGCCGTCCGCCAGCATGCCGGCAAAAGCCTGTTTCACACCTGCCTGGTGCTCCGGCACAAAGAATTCGAAAAAGGCCCGGCCCTTCACTTCTTCCGGATGATAGCCGGAGATCTTCTCCGCCGCGGTGTTCCAGGTGAGGATCAGCCCCCCGGTGTCGGTGGACAGCACGATATCTCTGGCGCTTTCCACCACGGAAGCCAGGCGGCTTTCCACCCGGCGCACCTCTTCGCTAAGGCGCACCTGCTCGGTAATGTCCTCCATCAGCAGGATGGCGTTCTTGACTTCCCCCTCCCAGGAGAACGGCAGGATGCTGTAATAGTAAATACGCAGGGGAATGCCCGGGGCCCGGTAGGTCATGCGCTCGCCGGCAATGGGCCGATGGCCCTCGAACACCTGGCGGAGGCGCCGGGAGATGTCCATCTGGTCCAAAATCACCGGCGGAAAGACCTCTTCCAGGCGGTGGCCCAGGATGTCCGCCAGTGGCCGGCGGCTCTTTTCCGAAAAATTGCGGTTGGCGGAAACGACGCGCATATCCCGGTCGATGAGCAGGACCGAAGAGGGAATGGCATCGAGGAGCATGGCATAAAGTTCCCGGTAGCGGTCAGGAGAGCCCATTCAACACCTGCTTCGAAAAGTTCAAATTCAAAGTTGAGACCTCTGCCAAACCAAGGTCTACAAATAAATGCTGATGGTGCGCAGCATTTTTGAGTATTAAGAAAAGCGATGAACCTATCCGAGTCCGGTTACAGAGGAGTTGGGGAAGGTCGG
>Ga0315281_10007621_pt1 | contig 15205 bp, 15 predicted proteins | sample YL17G07_0_MG_FD_204540 | JGI IMG/M metagenome (GOLD analysis project Ga0315281, IMG submission 204540) | Sediment microbial communities from Yellowstone Lake, YNP, Wyoming, USA - YL17G07_0 | ecosystem: Environmental > Aquatic > Freshwater > Lake > Sediment | place: USA: Wyoming | collected...
GTATTATATGGCGGAGTTGCTCAAAGGGAGTCCTGTGCCGGAAAAGCTATGGGATATAGGGCAGAAACTGGGGATCGCGTTATTATTTACGCTGATGGCACTTGCGTTGTTCAACGATTTTAGCCGTTTGATATTAAACTGAAACAATAATGAAATTAATCAAATTTGCGGGACTCGTTCCGCTGTTATACATCACATCTGTCAATGCGATGGAGCCGTTCGTAGTGAAGGATATACGTGTGGAAGGTATACAGCGTACCGAAGCAGGCACGGTATTCAGTTACCTGCCGGTTAAGGTAGGCGATACATTTAACGACGATCAGTCATCGGCGGCGATACGTGCATTGTTTGCAACCGGATTTTTTACCGATGTGCAACTGAAAGTCGAGAAGGGGGTGCTGGTCGTAATTGTGCGCGAGCGCCCCTCTATTGCCAGCGTTGAAATAAACGGCGTGAAAGAGTTTCCCAAGGATCAGCTGCGCGACAATCTGAAGTTTGTAGGATTGGCGGAAGGGCGAATTTTTGATAAATCGGCGCTGGAAAAATCCGAGAATGAACTCAAGCGCCAATATGTGTCGCGAGGCAAGTATGCTGTAGCGGTCAAGACTACAGTAACCGAACTGGAGCGCAACCGTGTATCGGTGAGTTTCGATGTGGTTGAAGGCGAGGTTTCAAAAATTCGGCAGATCAATATTGTCGGAAACAATATCTTCAAGGAAAAAGAGTTGCTGGAGTTGATGAAACTCACTACGCCGACCATGTGGACATGGGCGACAAGCAACGACCAGTATTCCAAACAAAAGTTGTCTGCCGATCTGGAAGTAATGCGCTCCTTTTATCTGGATAGCGGATATCTGGAGTTTTCGGTTGATTCAACGCAGGTTTCTATCACGGCTGATAAGAAAGATATTTACATCACGATCAACCTTACCGAGGGTGAAAAATATAAAGTATCCGATATCAAACTGGTTGGGCCTGAAAATATTTTGTCTCACGAAGAGATGCGCAAGCTGATTACCATCCAGCCAGGCGATGTGTTTTCGCGCAATAAACTGACCGACGCGCAAAAGAAAATTTCAGACCGACTGGGCGATGATGGTTATGCGTTTGCCAACGTGAGTGCCGTGCCTGAGTTGGATAAGCTGAAGCATGAAGTAGCGTTTACCTTTGTCGCGGATCCGGGTCAGCGCGTGTATGTGCGTCATATCAATGTGTCGGGTAACACCAAGACCAAGGATGAAGTGATCAGGCGCGAATTCCGTCAGATGGAAGGAGCATGGTTTGCGACGAAAAAAATTCAAAAGTCCAAGCAGCGTGTGGATAAGCTGGATTTTTTCAGCGAAGTGAATCTGGAGACGCCGCCGGTACAGGGCACCAAAGACCAGGTTGATTTGAATGTCAGCGTGAAGGAAAAACCAACTGGAAGTTTTAATGTCGGCGCGGGTATTTCAAGTGCACAGGGTGGGCTGATCATTACTGCGGGTCTTACGTTTAATAATTGGCTGGGTACTGGGAAACAGGTAGCTGCGCAAATCAATAACAGCATTACCAACCAGGTGGTTTCATTTTCTTATACCAATCCATACTATACGGATGACGGAGTAAGTAGAAGTTTCGATTTAACCAAAAAGTACCTGGATACGACTTCTACCTCAATTAGTCCGTACAAATCCGATACATTGGGAACTGGCGTACAATTTGGCTTGCCCATCGGCGAGGATGAATCGATGTTCTACGGGATGCGTGTGGAGCAGTCAAAGTATGAGTTAACCACCAATAGTCCCTTGCAGTTTCAGAATTACGTGAATATTTTTGGTACGACGACCTCCAATTTGTTGGGCACGACAGGATGGACTCGCGATAGCAGGGACAGCGCGATTTACCCAACTGAGGGTAAGGTGCAGAGAGTCTATTTAAAAGCGTCCTTCCCTGTTTCCGAGCAGCGCTATTACAGATTGACCTATCAGCATCAGAAATTTTTTCCGTTAAGCAAAGACGTTACTTTGTTGATTAATGGAGACATGGGCGTGGCAGGTGGTTATGATGACAGGCCGCTGCCTTTCACCGAAAACTTCACTGCAGGCGGTGTAGGTACGGTACGTGGATATGATAATAACTCTATTGGCCCCCGCGACAGCAATGGCAACAATCTGGGCGGAGACAAGCGTGTTTTGCTCAACACAGAATTGCTATTCCCTATGCCTGGCAATAGCAAGGAGAAATCGCTGCGCTTAAGTGCATTTGTGGATGGGGGTATAATTTACGGCGTACCCACTGCTATTCCGGGTACAGATGGGCCGCGCTACTCAACAGGTATTGCATTGACATGGGTATCTCCGGTTGGTCCGTTGAAAATGAGCTATGCTTGGCCATTGGCAGAACAACCCAACGACAGGTTGGCGCGGTTCCAGTTTACGCTGGGGCAGATTTTCTAAGTGTTATTGGGCGCAAGTAATTGACAGTTTGATTAGGAGCAAAGCATGAAAATTATATTGAAGACGGTTGCTTGTATCTTGTTTTTGTCCACAGTTTCCATAGGCCATGCGACTGATTTCAAGATTGGTGTGGTTGATACCGAACGAATTCTGCGCGAATCGGCACCAGCGGTACAAGCCGAGAAGAAAATCGAAAAAGAGTTTGAATCGCGCGATCAGGAAATGAAAAAAGTTGCCAAGCAAGCCAAGGAAATTCAAACCTATTTTGAGAAAGAAGGTTTGACAACGGTTGATGCGGAGCATCGCACAAAAGAGCGCGAATTGGCCAACCTCAATGTGAATTTGCAACGCATGCAGCGGGAGTTTCGCGAGGATTTGAATTTGCGCAAGAATGAAGAACTCGCGCTGGTATTGGCACGCGCGAATAAAGCTATCAAGGCCATCGCAGAAAGTGAAAAATACGACCTGGTTTTGCAGGAAGCTGTATATAGAAACCCAAAAATTGACATCACTGACAAAGTTTTACAGTATCTTGCGACGGAAAAGTAAGCCAATTTTTTATGAAGCGTACAGTAGCCTATCGACTAGACGATATAGCCAAGCGAATCGGCGGCAAGCTGCTTGGTGATGCCGATGTAATCATCAGCCAGGTCGCGACGCTTGAAAGCGCACAGGCGCATCAAATCGCATTTCTTGCCAACAGCAAATATCGCGCACAACTGGAAAGCACGCAAGCGGGTGCTGTTATTCTGGGCGCGGCGGATGCCGATGCAACCAGCATTCCACGTATCGTTTGCGCAAATCCCTATGCCTGTTTTGCAAAACTGTCTGCCTTCCTGAACCCTTCACCGCAGCCGTTTGCAGGCATACATTCCACTGCTGTTTTGGGCGAGGGCGTAGTCATACACCCGGGTGTGCAAATCGATGCGAATGTTGTAATTGGCGAAGGCGCGCAGATTGGCACTAACAGCATCATCATGGCGGGTTGCAGCATCGGTGCGGGTGTCGTGATAGGCGAAAATGCAATTTTGTATCCGAGGGTGGTGGTGTATCACGACTGCGTGCTGGGCAATAACCTGATTGCGCATTCCGGCGTGGTGATCGGTGCAGATGGCTTTGGCCTTGCGATGGAAGAGGGCCGCTGGTTGAAGATTCCGCAAATAGGTCGGGTAGTAATAGGCGACGATGTCGAAATTGGCGCCAATACCACGATAGACCGCGGTGCGCTGGACGACACCGTGATTGAAGACGATGTCAAACTCGATAACCAGATACAGATTGCGCACAATGTGAAGATCGGTGCGCATACCGCCATCGCCGGCTGCGTCGGCATTGCGGGCAGTGCCACCATAGGCCGCTACTGCCGCATAGGCGGCAGCGCGGGAATTCTGGGCCATCTGCAAATTGCCGATTATGTGGAAATTTCATCTTTTACGCTGGTTGGAAAATCCATCAAGGAACGCGGCAGTTATTGCGGAATATTTCCTTTTACCACTACGCAAACCTGGCGCAAAAATGCAGCACAGGTAAAGCATCTGGATGAGCTGGCAGACCGGGTAAAGCTGCTGGAACAGCAAATAGAATCATTACAAAATAAATAAGGGGTAACAATGAGTATTCAGATGGACATCCATGAAATTCTGCAGCACTTGCCGCACCGTTATCCATTTCTGCTGATAGACCGTGTTTTGGCGTGCGAACCGGGAAAAAATATTGTTGCACTTAAAAATGTAACCATCAATGAGCCGTTCTTTCCAGGCCATTACCCGCATCATCCGGTGATGCCGGGCGTGCTGATTGTCGAGGCGATGGCGCAAGCGGCAGCGATACTGTCTTTTAAAACCATGGGATCCTTGCCCAGCGATGATTCGGTTTATTATTTTGTCGGCATTGACGATGCGCGTTTCAAGCGCCCGGTCGGCCCCGGCGATCAGGTGATTTTCAAGGTGGAAATCCAGAGCAACAAGCGCGGTATATGGAAATACGGCGCGGTTGCCGAGGTGGACGGCAAGGTGGTGGCCGAGGGTAATCTGATGGCCACATTGAGGGACAAGTAATGCGCCATCCGACAGCCATCATACATCCCGCTGCCAAGCTTGCTGATGATGTTGAAGTGGGTGCGTATTCGATTATCGGCGAGCATGTTGAAATCGGCGCGGGCACGAAAATCGGCCCGCATGTAATCGTGACCGGCCATACCAAAATCGGAAAAAACAACCAGATTTTTCAGTTCTGCTCGATCGGCGAAGTACCGCAGGACAAGAAGTATGCGGGTGAGCCTACCCGGCTGGAAATCGGCGATAACAACGTCATACGAGAATGCTGCACCTTCAATATTGGCACAGTGCAGGATGTTGGAGTGACACGCATGGGCAATAATAATTGGATCATGGCCTATGTGCATGTCGCGCACGATTGCCAGATAGGCAATAACGTCATCTTCGCCAACAGCACGCAATTGGCAGGCCATGTAATCATTGATGATTTTGTGATACTGGGCGGCTTTACCGGTGTGCATCAGTTCTGCCAGATAGGCGCGCATGTGATGACTGCGGTTGGCACCGTGCTGCTGCACGATATTCCGCCTTACGTGAAAGTATCCGGCAGCCCGGCCGAGCCGCACGGCTTGAATTCAGAGGGGTTGAAGCGCCGTGGTTTTTCCAGCGATGCCCTGGCAGGACTCAAGCGTGCCTACAAGACGCTGTATCGTTCAGGATTAACCCTGGATGAGGCCAAGCTTCAGATAGGGCAGCAGGTAGCCGAATGTCCTGAAGTAGAAATTTTAGCTGATTTTCTTAACCGTACGCAGCGCGGTATCGTCCGATAATATTTATGAGTAATGCAATTAAAACTATCGCCATGGTGGCGGGGGAAGCTTCGGGTGATTTGCTCGCCAGTCAACTGATGCTGGCGATCAAGGAGCTGATGCCGAATGTTCGCTTTATCGGTATCGGCGGTTCCAAGATGCAGGCAGCAGGCATGCAGATTTTATATCCGATGGAAAAATTATCGGTGATGGGATATCTCGAAGTCTTGCGTCATTATCGCGAAATAGCGGGCATACGCCGCAGTTTGCGCAAGCACCTGATCGCCAATCCTCCAGATTTATTTATCGGTATTGACGCGCCGGATTTTAATTTCGATCTGGAGTTGGCGCTCAAGCAGCATGGTATTCCCACCGTGCATTATGTCAGCCCGTCTATTTGGGCATGGCGCGGCGAACGCATACACAAGATCAAGCGTGCGGTATCGCATATGTTGGCGCTGTTTCCATTTGAAGTGCCGCTATATGAAAAGGCGGGCGTACCGGCTACCTATGTAGGACACCCATTGGCGGATATCTTGCCGGAAAAACCGAATCGTATCGAAATGCGCGAGCAGATGCGCATACAACCGCCCGATGTCAAGGTGTTTGCGATGCTGCCGGGTAGCCGCAAGAGCGAAGTTCGGCAATTGGCCAAGACATTTATCCAGACGGCAAGGCTGATCCTCAAGACTATTCCAGATGCACAATTCCTGGTGCCGCTAAGCAGCCGCGAGACTCGCAATATTTTTGAAGAAGCCATCTGGCATGAAGAGGCGCACGATTTGCCCATCACCCTTCTTTTCGGTCATGCGCACGATGCGATGATCGTAGCTGACGGGGTATTGGTGGCTTCCGGCACCGCCACGCTTGAGGCTGCCTTGTTGAAACGCCCGATGGTGATCACCTATAAATTGTCCGGGGTGTCTTATTGGTTGGCCAAACGCAAACAGTATCTGCCGTATGTGGGATTGCCCAATATTTTGTCGGGAAAATTTGTGGTGCCGGAGTTATTGCAGACGGATGCCACACCGGAAAATCTGGCGCAGGCACTGCTCAACCTCGTAGCCAATAAACAGGCGGTGAATGAGCTGGAGCAACGATTTACTGTCATGCACCTGATGCTCAAGCAGGGTGCAGCCATGAAAGCTGCTGAGGCGGTGATGCCTTTTTTAAGGGCGTAACTGTGAATGCCAGCTATTTTATTTGTGGCGTGGATGAGGCCGGTCGCGGCCCGCTTGCAGGCCCCGTATATGCTGCGGCAGTGATACTGGGTGACAAACACCCGATCATTGGTCTGGGTGATTCAAAGAAACTGACAGAAAAAAAACGCAATCAATTGGCGCAAGAAATTCGTATGCATGCGTTGGCCTGGGCTATCGCTACCGCTACAGCCGCAGAAATTGATGAGATTAATATTCTGCGCGCCAGTTTGCTGGCGATGAAGCGCGCTGTCGAGGCATTGTCCTTGCAGCCGCATGAAGTATTGGTTGACGGTTTGTATTGTCCCGATACAGGCATACACAGTCGAGCTATAGTCAAAGGCGATAGCAGCGTGGCGGCAATATCGGCAGCCTCTATACTGGCAAAGACGGCGCGCGATCACGCGATGGTGCAGATGCATGAGGTGTATCCGCAATATGGATTTGCAGTGCATAAAGGCTATCCGACTGCAGCCCATCTTGCCGCATTAAAACTGCATGGCATATCGCCGGAGCACCGTAAAAGTTTTAGACCTGTCCGAGAGTTAATCTAACAAAACGGGAATTAATCTAAAAAAACGGAAATTATTGAGCATTCCAAAATACATGACAATGAAGTATCGAAATTATTCAATAGGCTAAAACCCCCTCCGGCTCCCCCTTGACAGGGGGAGAGAGAAACACGCTCCTCCCCTGACAAGGGGAGGCTGGGAGGGGTTTGAAAGCGTCATGATTTATGGAAAGATCAATAATCTAAAAAAACGGAAATTAATTTAATAAGGAGAACCATAATGATGTCACTAATGAAACTCATGCATCTGCTTGCCGTAGTCGTCTGGGTTGGCGGAATGTTTTTTGCGTACGTGGTATTGCGCCCCGCTGCGGTTGATGTGTTGCAGCCGCCAGAAAGGCTGCGTCTGTGGGACAAGGTATTCAGCCGTTTTTTCAACTGGGTGTGGCTGGCCGTATTTCTGGTTCTGGTCAGCGGCTTTTATAGAATTTACCTGATGGGCGGCTTCGCTCATTTGCCTCTGTATATCAATCTCATGATGTCGATGGGAATTGTGATGGTGGCGATTTACGTCTATGTGTTTTTCAAATGTTATGCGCAGTTCACCCGGCTGGTAGCAAAATCGGAATGGCCGGCCGCAGGCGCGATGCTGGGAACGATCAGGAAACTGGTCGGGTTGAATTTGACAATCGGCCTGCTGACAATAGCGGTGGCCGCCATCGGCGTTTATTTTTAAACTGACCTTCACTAAAAATTAACCACGCTGTAACCTCCTTGTAACACTAGTTGCTTAACCTGCTCCTTATCAAAAATTGATGAGGAGCAAGCATATGTTGCAACTGCAACCGCAAGTTTTACATAAAGAGAAAGCAAAATTTTCAATGAACCTGGCGCGCACGGAAAGTGAAGTGCGCGAGGCGCAGAAGCTGCGCTACAGAGTTTTTGCCGAGGAAATGGGTGCAAAGATGCCCGGCAAGGAAGAGCGCATAGATCAGGATATGTATGACTTTTACTGCGACCACCTGCTGGTGCGCGATGCGGACACCAATGAAGTAGTCGGCACTTACCGCATTTTGTCTCCCGAGCAGGCTAAAAATGCAGGCGGTTATTATTCCGAAGGCGAATTCGATTTGTCGCGCATGGAAAATCTGCGCAACAGCCTGGTTGAAGTGGGCCGCTCTTGCGTGCATCCCGATTACCGCGATGGCGGCGTCATCACCCTGTTATGGGCCGGTATGGCGCAATACATGGTGAACAATAACTATGATTACCTGATCGGTTGCGCCAGCATCAGCATGGCCGATGGCGGACATAATGCAGCCAATATTTATAACAACATCAAATCGGATAGTTTGGGTCCGCTGGAATGGAGAGTCACGCCAAATTGTGCCTTGCCCTACGAGGCGTTGGTAGATGATACGGATGTCTATCTGCCGCCGCTGATCAAGGGCTATTTGCGTCTGGGTGCCTATGTTTGCGGTGACCCTGCCTGGGATCCGGATTTCAATACTGCGGATTTGCTTGTGCTTCTGCCCATGTCGAGGTTAAATAAGCGCTACGCCAAACATTTCCTGGGTAAATAACATTTGAAGCAAAGCAGTTACTGGATACGTTTCTTCAGATTAACGCGCATGTTCCTGCATCTGCTGAAAGGCGTTGCACTCGTGCTGCTGGCTTTTCCGTGGGTGTCCGATCAAGCGCGCTTGCGTATTGAGCATCGCTGGCACCGAAATTTATTGAATCTATTGAATATCAAGATACGCCTGCATGGCAGTGCACCCGACTTATCAGTACATAATATGTTTGTGGTCGCCAACCATATTTCCTGGCTGGATATTTATCTGTTGAATGCGGTACGCCCTGTACGTTTTGTATCGAAGTCCGAAGTGCGTTCCTGGCCCATAGTCGGCTGGCTGGCGCATAAAACCGGCACATTATTTATCGACCGCAGCAAACGTCATGATACCGCGCGAGTCAATCACCAACTGACATCCATAATAAGCAATGGCGGATGCGTGGCGATCTTCCCCGAGGGCACCACCAGCGACGGCAGCATGCTGCGACCCTTTCACGCATCGCTACTGCAACCGGCGGTGCATAGCCATTGCAAAATATGGCCGGTCGCGATTCGTTATGCTCATGCAGATGGAACGCTGAACACCGCTCCGGCCTATGTGGACGAACTCACCTTCGGCGATTCCCTGTCTTTGATATTAAGCCAGCCGGTCATTTACGCGGAGCTGGTATTTAACCAGCCGATTGAAACACATGGTAAAACGAGACGCGAGCTCGCCCGTGAAGCGGAGTTATCTATACGTTCTGCATTAAATCTGACTGTAGAGAGCAAAGAGACTGAAGCTCAGGAATGGCAATCGGCTGAGTTGAGTGCGTCGGTTTCATAGTGCGCGTTATCGCAAATGGTTGCGCGGGGTCTGTTTGGCTATGCCTGCAACTACAATGTTGCCCCCAAGATAAAAAATCTTGGTTTCGATATGAATAAGCATTGTGATAAGTCTATAATCGCTTGTCACTATTTGGAATGGACTTATGAAGATCGCTGAACTGTTGCAGTCGCTGACCGAAGAGCAAGTCCAGTATGTCCTTGTCGGGGGGCTGGCAGTTCAGCTACATGGATTTCTGCGATCCACATTTGATATCGATCTGGTTTTGGCAATGAATGATGAAAATATCGTCCGCTTTATTGCGGTAGCCAAACGACATGGCTTGATTCCCACGATGCCGGTATCGATTGATTCGCTCAGAAACCCGGGTCAGATCGATCAGTGGTATCGTGAAAAAGGCATGCTTGCATTTGCACTGAGGGAACCGCAAATTGGCGGCAGTGTTGTGGATATTCTAGTTCGACCAGATGTGCCATTTGACAAGCTATTGAACAACGCGATAGTGGGCGAATTGTTTACCATGAAAGTTCGAATAGCTTCAATTGATGATTTGCTGACTATGAAGCGGATCGCGAATCGCCCCAAAGATCAACTCGATATCGTAGCGCTGGAGAAAATTAAACGTGGAGAAGATCCGAATGTCTGAATCAAATCACCAACCATACACTGTAATCCCTGAACACCTGATGCTCAGCCGCTTGGCACAGTCTGAACAAATGCGGGAATTTTTTATTCAGATGTGGATACAAAACCCGGCATTGGCAAAGCAGGGCGGGGCTAAAGTGCAGAGTCTGCTGTCGCCGCTGGCAGAGTCAAATTTGGTGATTTTTCGCCATTCTTCAAGCGATTTGACGACGGATATTGGGGGTGAGGAAAAATGAATGGATGGATGGGAGATGCATCAATGCTAGACCTGCCCCTAGCAAGTGCTAGCAAGCTAGAAGCTCGTACTAGCAAGCTCTAGTAATTGGAATATGTGCGACACGAGTCAGTGTGGATTTCAATAATGCTACTACTTCCTTTCAAGAAGGTACCCTTCCCTAACCCTCCTCCAGTGGAAGAGGAAATAGCAGTCTTATAGGCGGATCATAATCTCATTTGATCCTCCTCCTGAACCATGAGGGTCAGTGAACCATGAGGGTCAGGTCTCATGAACCATGAGGGTCAGGTCTCATGAACCATGAGGGTCAGGTCTCACAAATCACATTTACATATTGAGTGTGTCAAATTTAAGGACGGAGTCCGAAGATGTTGCCCACGATGATGAGTGATGAGAACCACGACCTCCACGAGGCCAATTTGCCCTACAAGGCCACATCCTTGACATGGTGCGCCATTGGCGTATAGTTCGCCTATGATTTTCATTGAGACCCCAACATTCACGCGCCTGATCACTGAGTTGCTGGAAGATGAAGAATATTCCAGGTTGCAAACTGAATTGGCTAATCGACCGGATGCTGGCGATCTCATCAAAAATGGCGGCGGCATCCGCAAGTTGCGCTGGAAAAGAGCTGGGACAGGCAAGAGTGGCGGCATTAGGGTGATCTACTACTGGCTCACCGAAGATAATCAGATATTGATGCTGGTTGCCTATCCCAAAAGCGTTAAGGACAATTTGACTGACAAGGAAACCGCAATTTTGCGCACCCTCGTGAAGGAGTTATAAATTATGGATAAAACACTTTTTGAGTCTCTCAAGCAAGGCTTGAAAGAAGCTGTGGCAATTAAACGTGGCGAGCTGGCTCCCGGCAGAGTGATGGAAATAAATCCGCCCGATGCTAAAGCGGTGCGCGTAAAAGTTGGTTTGAGCCAAAGCGAATTTGCGCGACTGATCGGAGTAAAAGTCGCAACTCTCAGAAACTGGGAGCAACATCGCCGCAAGCCTACCGGCCCTGCGGCGGCATTGTTGACTATAGTTGAAAAAGAGCCGGAAGCAGCGCTTCGCGCCTTGCACATTTAACTGCGCAGTTTTTAGCGGTACTCATGATCCTCATTTGATCCCCCCGCTGTAATCGGGTATAATTCGACTTCAATCAAAGGCGGGATGAACGATCTGTTCGTCCCGCTTCTTTATGTCCTAATCTCTGAGGGAGAATCCGGTGTTGCAAACGAACCCTGCCATTCTAGTTTTAGCCGATGGAACGGTGTTTCGTGGAACTTCCATTGGGGCAGATGGTTCCAGCGTCGGCGAGGTGGTGTTCAATACTGCGATGACTGGCTATCAGGAAATCCTCACCGATCCTTCCTATTGCAAACAAATTGTTACTTTGACCTATCCTCATATCGGCAATACGGGCGTTAATCCTGAAGATGTAGAGTCGCGCCAGGTATTTGCCAGCGGTTTGGTGATACGCGATTTGTCGCAAACGGTGAGTAACTGGCGCAGCACGCATTCCCTTCCCGAGTTTCTTAAAGCCAATAAAGTGGTTGCGATTGCCGATATCGACACGCGCAAGCTGACGCGCATTCTGCGCGAAAAAGGTGCGCAGAACGGCTGTATCGCCAGCGGCACCGACGAGGCAGCAGCGCTGGCTGCCGCGCGCGGCTTTGTCGGTTTGGCCGGTATGGATCTCGCGAAAGAAGTCACGTGCGACAAACCCTATGAATGGACGCAGAAAGAGTGGAAGCTGGGTGTGGGGTATGAGGATCGGGGATCGGGGATCGAGGATCGAGTAAAAGGCAGTGCAGCGATTCCTCCTCAATCCTCGCTCCTCGCTCCTCGTTCCTATCATGTCGTTGCATACGATTTCGGCGTGAAGCACAATATCCTGCGCAAGCTGGCCGAGCGCGGCTGCAAGGTGACGGTGGTGCCAGCCAAAACGCCCGTTGCCGAAGTAATGAAGCTGAAGCCGGACGGCGTGTTTTTGTCAAACGGCCCCGGCGACCCCGAGCCATGCGACTACGCGATTGCGGCAACGCAGCAATTCCTCAAGGACGGCATGCCGTTATTCGGCATCTGCCTCGGCCACCAGATTATGGGGCTTGCCATCGGTGCAAAGACCTTGAAGATGAAGTTCGGCCATCGCGGCGCGAATCATCCGGTGCAGGACATGCAGAGCAAGCGCGTGATGATCACCAGCCAGAACCACGGTTTTGCGGTGGATATCAAGTCACTGCCGAAGAATGCACGGGTGACGCATGTGTCGCTGTTTGACGGCACCTTGCAGGGCTTTGAACTGACCGACAAGCCCGCCTTCTGTTTCCAGGGCCACCCCGAAGCGAGCCCCGGCCCGCAGGACGTGGATTATTTGTTTGACCGATTTGTAGAGTCGATGGGAAAAAATAAAAACTAAGCCACAGAGAACACAGAGCTACGAGTGCTCTACTCTGTGTTCTCTGTACCCGCAAGGGGTAGGCCGAGATTGCCTCGAAGAGGTTCTCGCCCCCCTTTGGGGGTAAGGGGCTAAAGCCCCAACAACATACGCTCTGAATTCTGTGGCTAAAAAATTATGGCAAAAAGAACTGATATTAAATCCATCCTGATCATCGGCGCCGGCCCCATCGTGATCGGGCAGGCCTGCGAGTTTGATTATTCCGGCGCGCAAGCCTGCAAGGCGCTGCGCGAGGAAGGCTACCGCGTGATTCTGGTGAACTCCAATCCGGCCACGATCATGACCGATCCGAACATGGCGGATGCGACCTATATCGAGCCGATTACCTGGCAGATTGTTGAAAAAATTATCGCCAAGGAAAAGCCGGACGCTATCCTGCCGACCATGGGCGGTCAGACCGCGCTGAATTGCGCGCTGGATTTGGCCAAGCACGGCGTGCTTGAAAAATACAAAGTGGAAATGATAGGCGCGACGCGCGAAGCCATCGACATGGCGGAAGACCGCGAGAAGTTCAAGCAGGCGATGACCCGGATTGGTTTGGCTTCGGCGCGCTCGGTGATTGCGCACAGCATGGAAGAGGCATTGCAGGTGCAGCAGGCATTGGGCTTTCCTACCGTTATTCGCCCCTCCTTCACGATGGGCGGCTCCGGCGGCGGTATTGCCTACAACCGCGAAGAGTTTGTGGAGATTTGCGAGCGCGGCCTGGAAGCCAGCCCGACCAAGGAGCTGCTGATTGAAGAATCGCTGCTGGGCTGGAAAGAGTTTGAAATGGAAGTGGTGCGCGACCGTGCCGACAACTGCATCATCATCTGCTCGATTGAAAACCTCGACCCGATGGGCGTGCATACCGGTGACTCGATCACCGTGGCGCCTGCACAGACCTTGACCGATAAAGAATATCAGATCATGCGCGATGCGTCGCTGGCGGTATTGCGTGAGATCGGCGTGGATACCGGCGGTTCCAACGTGCAGTTTGCGATCAACCCGGATGACGGGCGCATGGTAGTGATCGAGATGAACCCGCGTGTGTCGCGTTCATCCGCGCTGGCCTCCAAGGCAACTGGTTTCCCGATTGCCAAGGTGGCTGCGAAACTGGCGGTGGGTTATACACTGGACGAGTTGAAGAACGATATTACCGGTGGTGCGACACCGGCTTCGTTCGAGCCCTCCATCGACTACGTGGTGACCAAGATACCGCGCTTCGCGTTTGAGAAATTCCCGCAGGCGAATGACCGCCTGACCACACAGATGAAATCGGTGGGCGAGGTGATGGCGATGGGTCGTACCTTCCAGGAATCGTTCCAGAAAGCGCTGCGCGGGCTGGAGGTGGGCGTGGACGGGCTGGATTCCAAATACACGGACCGTGAGGCGGTGGTCGCTGAAATGGGTGCACCCGGTCCGGAGCGAATCTGGGCAGTGGGTGATGCATTCCGTATGGGTTTGAGCGTGGACGAGGTGTTTGCTGTCAGCAAAATTGATCCGTGGTTCCTTGTGCAGATTGAAGACTTGATCAAACGCGAATCCGCATTGATTGGCCGTGGTCTGGATACGTTAACTGCGGATGAGCTGCGTAACCTGAAGCGCCGTGGTTTTTCAGACAGGCGTCTGGGCAAGTTGCTGGACTGTGCAGCCCCATCGGTACGCGCGTTGCGTCACGCGATGAATATTCGTCCGGTCTACAAGCGCGTGGATACCTGTGCTGCAGAATTCGCCACCAATACCGCGTATATGTATTCCACCTATGAAGAGGAATGCGAGTCCAAACCGTCGGACAAGAAAAAAATCATGGTGCTGGGCGGCGGTCCCAACCGCATCGGCCAGGGTATCGAGTTTGACTATTGCTGTGTGCATGCAGCGCTGGCGATGCGCGAAGACGGCTACGAGACCATTATGGTCAACTGTAATCCGGAGACTGTCTCTACCGATTACGACAGTTCGGATCGTCTGTATTTCGAACCGTTGACACTCGAAGATGTGCTGGAAGTAGTAGCGGTAGAAAAACCATTCGGCGTGATCGTGCAGTATGGCGGACAGACTCCGCTGAAGCTGGCGCGCGGCCTGGAGAAGAACGGCGTGCCGATTATCGGTACCACGCCGGACATGATTGACTGCGCGGAAGACCGCGCACGCTTCCAGCAGATGTTGCAGCAACTGGGCTTGAAACAGCCTCCTAACCGCACGGTGAGCACACCCGAGCAGGCGGTGCAGGCAATGCAGGAAATTGGTTTTCCGCTGGTGATGCGACCCAGTAATGTGTTGGGCGGCCGCGCGATGGAAATCGTGCATACCCAGCCTGACCTTGAACGCTATATGCGCGATGCGGTGGAGAGCGCAAAAATTTATCCCGAAAGAATGCCAATCCTGCTTGATCGTTTTCTCAATGATGCGATTGAAGTGGATGTAGATGCGGTGTCGGATGGCAAGGAAGTGGTCATTGGCGGCATCATGGAGCATATCGAGGAAGCGGGTGTGCACTCCGGCGACTCGGCTTGTTCGCTGCCGCCATTCAGCCTGTCTGCG
>Ga0315281_10007622_pt1 | contig 15204 bp, 14 predicted proteins | sample YL17G07_0_MG_FD_204540 | JGI IMG/M metagenome (GOLD analysis project Ga0315281, IMG submission 204540) | Sediment microbial communities from Yellowstone Lake, YNP, Wyoming, USA - YL17G07_0 | ecosystem: Environmental > Aquatic > Freshwater > Lake > Sediment | place: USA: Wyoming | collected...
CAAGTCTGGAATAGAAGGCACTTGGACAGAACACGTATTCACAATTCTCACAGGAATCCTAGGAAACGACTACTATGTGGGTTTCTGGTCAGCCTTAGGCTATTGGGGAATGACAGAACAGCTACCTCAAACTACCTACGTGACAGTGATGAAACGAGTAAGGAACCTCACATTCGACAATCAACGAATACAGTTCGTCACTTATCCACGCGGACGATTCTTTGACTACACCCAAGAAAAGGTCGGAGAGGCCGAATTCAACATATCCGGCCGCGAGAAAACCATAGTCGATTCACTAGCCCACCTCCAATACTCAGGCGGAATCTCTGAGGTGGCAAAAGCAATTTGGACAGCCAGAGATGAGATCGACACTGTTCGGATGATTGACGATGCAGAGAAAATGCGAATCCTTGCCGTGAAACTTCGTCTAGGGTATCTCCTCGAACTTCTGGACTTCGACAGAGAAGTCTATTCCTCGCTTCTTCCCCAACACCCCACAGGAGCGCCTTGGCTTGACCCCTCAGCGATGAAGAAAGCAGTCGGCTATTCAAATCGATGGGGACTCAAACTAAACGTCCCGAGAAACGTCATCCTTCACTGGAAGTGACAATGATATGAATGAAGCTGGCCTCAAGAGATACGCTGCAAGCAAACGGATACCGCTAGGTGTTGCAGAGAAGGACTACGTTCTGTCTGTGGCGATTATGCAGCTGTCAAAGAGTCAATACGCCAAACGTTTTGTCTTCAAAGGCGGCACGGCCATCAAGAAGGTCTACTATCCAGAAGCACGTAGGAATCCTGCTGCTCCCTCGCCCACACCAAAACCTCCTCAGGGCCCTTCCCTAATCGCTGCAGAAACCTGTGAAGGTGCGTGTAATAGGTTGCGAAGCTGCGGGGATCCATGCGTTCACGCCAACGCACAACCGACGGCGAACCCATCCAAGCGCTGCGCAGAACACTCCTCGGCCTACCCGCCCTGACCTCCCGAACGGGCTCCAAAGCCAACCTAATACAGCTCAAACTAAACTAGGCAATCCCAACTATACTGGACACGGAGCCAGTCAAGACGCCACTTTAATAATCGTCAATTAAGGTCCCTGTCACAGCTATGTCCTATCTAGTATTGAAAGACAAAAAGTCAAGTCAACTGATCCCTACACGCGTTTTCCAAGATCCCGCAGTGGCTCAGTCGATTCTTCAACCAACTCGTTGGAAGATACTAAGCCAGCTCATTGCAGGCGAATCTTGCGCGAAAGACCTCGCGGAAAACCTCCGAACCAGCGAACAGGTGATCTGCTATCACCTAAGAGAACTCGAAAGAGCGGAGTTCATCAGACTTGAGAGAACTGAGAAGAAGCGAGGAGCCACTGCGAAGTATTACCGCGCAGAACAAAGAGCAATAACAGTGGTGGCAAACGCGGGGCGTTCGGAAACCAATCGAATCGGTCGATCACACTCGATCTCTGAGCTGGCCTCCAGACTTCTTGATCCATTTGTATCTGAGGGCCGGTTGAATGCGCACATTGTTGTTGGAAGCCCTGAGCCGCATGGAATGTTTCGGGCAGGCGCACGATGTGGTGACAAGGCCATTGATCTGGCACTGTTCTTGGGTTCGTTGCTACCACTGACGCGAGAAAACGCGGCTCGTTTGGACACCGATATGTCGCAGCAAGAACTCCTGCGAAACCTGATCGTCATAGGAAGCCCTAGGGTCAACACGGTCGCTATGATGGTGAACGAGTGGCTCCCCATAACATACGAGTTAACAGGTCAGGACCTAATGCTCTCCAGAATAACGAACAACAGCTATACCGCGGGAGAAGGGGCAATCCAACTGATCCCCAACCCCATGAACCATGACTCAAACGTCTTGGTGATTGCGGGAAACAGCGATTCAGGAACCAGAGCGGCCATGATTGCTTTCATCAAGTACACGGAGGAGGTGGCGAAGGGTAATTCGACGAACCGGGACATTATCGCTCGTGTTGTCAACGGTCTAGACTTAGATAATGACTCTGTCCCAGACGAGGTTGAATTCCTGGAATAGAGCCATCATTTCTTGGTAACTTGAGCCAGTTTCTCTTTGAGCTTCTGAGTCACGAGCTTGGGATCCGTTGACCCTCTAACCTCCGACATAACTGAACCCATCATGGAGGAGAAGGCAGCGGGACCTCGTTCTTCAATAAATGTCCTGTTCTTCTCTATGTGCTGTTCGATCACCTGCTCCAATTCCCGTTCCGTTAACATTCGGATGCCCAGCGCCTTCACCCCATCCTTAGGATCAGCTCTGGGATTCTCTGTCTGCCACTTGAGCAAATCGGCTACGGCTTCCTTCGCCACTGCACCTTCATCCACCAATCCAAAAATCGCCTGAATTTTCTCATCGGGGATGGAGTGAACCGGTATGCCTTCGCGCTCAAGACTCTTGCACGTCTCAGTCAGCACCGTGGCAATAAAGGACGACTGGGTCTTGCTAGTGGCGGCGATCTGCTCGAAGAGCGATAGGTAATCTGAGTCAATCAGTTGTTTTGCGAGCTTCTGATTCAACGCGAACTGATCGATTAGACGCTTTGATAGGTTCTCTGAGGTCTCTGGTAGGTTCGCTCTTAGTCTGGTGATTAGATCGTCTGTTACTGGGGTTGGCGGAACGTCCGTTTCAGGGTACATTCTTGCTGCACCCGGTCTCGGTCGCATGTAGCGGCTTGTTCCGTCCGGCATTGCGGTTCGCGTTTCGTCCGGTACGCCTATGAAGGCTTCAAGAACGCGGTTTATGACTGCGTCGAGTGCGTCCTTGGCTCGAGATTTTTCGTCGGCAACCAAGACAAAGCCATCCGTGGGCTGAGCTTTCAGTTGCCCCCTTGCCGCCTGAACTTCCTCAGCGGTAACACCATAAGCTGGCAACTCATCTGAGTGAAAGATACCGCCGACACCCGCCCAGAAGGTGGCGTGGTTGGATAGTTCTGTGCCGAATCGCACGTCCGGTCCAAGCTCCTTACCGAGAAGGCCAGCAAGTTTAGGCAGACCTACGCCCAATACGATACCATGCCTGGCTAACGCTTCCTTGATCACTCTTGCCTTTGTTTGAGCGAAGACTCCGGAGAGGTCAACGTAGTTGCGCTGCATTGAGTCTGCGGTTGCCTGTCGCCGTTTCAATTCATCCCGTACTTCGAGCAAAGCCTGTTGTCGTTGAACCTCTAACTCTACAGCCTTCCCCAGGAGTTCGAGCTCCTGAACGCCCTTAATCTCAATCAAGGCGCCGCCCGGAATCGAGATGTTCACATCCTGTCGAATGCTTCCCAGCCCGCGTTTGACCTTTCGCGTAGCCCTCAGAATAGTGCCTATCGCGAGAGCAACTCTCTCCACCTCCTCCGGAGAAGTCAAGACTGGGCCAGTTGTGACCTCTATTAGAGGCACGCCAAGCCGATCAATCCTGTAACCCGTCACATCCCTTGACTGACCAGCCTTTCGTGCCGCATCTTCTTCAAGCGAGATCTGTGTAATCGGAACGACCTTGTCCTGTACTGTCAGTGTCCCATCAAGCGCAACAACCGAAGTGCGTTGGAAGCCCGTGGTGTTTGAACCATCTATCACAATTTTCCTCATGACGTGAACCTCGTCAACAGGCTTAGCGTTCACCAGCAATGCCGCAGTCAGACAAGTCTCGACGGCTTCTCTGTCCAATCTGCCAGGAGGCTCCTCATCCATTTCCACGAGACACGAAGTCTGGTGATCAGACTCGTACAGGATACTCCTGCCACGGTGAAATTCGAACATTGCAGCTTGGTCTACCTGGCCGAGTTCACTTTGCGTCGGCCGGAGCCGTCGGAGAAACTTCTGTTCAGGTTCGGATTCAGCGAAATCGGTTGGGCAGGCGCAGAATAGTTTGTGCCTTGTATCCAATTGCCTGTGGATTTCTAACCCGACTTTGACCTCGACCGACGCACTTGAGTTCGAGCTCAATATTGCACCGCCTCTTCGAGACTCCGCCTGTCTGAGAATTCGTTTGCGATATTGGTGAGCATGAGCTTCTTGACCTTCTCAGGATCCTTCTCCTGCCCGAAGGCCCACATCATCTTCGTGAGCGCTGTCTCAGAGAGCATATCGCCAAGCGGAATTACGCCAATTCTTTGGAGATCTCTGCCGGTTGAGTAGACGTTCATGTGCACTCGCCCCCAAATGCACTGGGAACACATGCCGATTACAATGCCTTCCTTGGCGGCTCTCTCTAGTGCTGGGTAGAGAGCTTCACCCACATGACCCAGTCCCGACCCCTCCAGCACGATGCCTTTGTATCCACTCGCAATCGCCCAATCAATTGCTCCGACTGAGAGCCCCGGATGGAATTTCACGAGAAGAACGTTCGGGTCGAACTGTGACCGGACTGTCCAGTCCTTACGGTTATGCCTCTCGTTGTACGGTTCGCTGGCAACTTGAAGTGAGCGTTTTGTGATGTCGTAGTATGCTACGGGAGAAGCGTTAACGCTCCTGAAGGCATCCCTCCTGCTGGTATGGCATTTTCTTACTTTGGTCCCTCTATGGACGGCGACTTTCTCGTCTGAGATCCAGTCGTGCATCGCAACCACCACTTCAGCAAATGGTGCATGCCCAGCGACCGTGGTCGATGCCAACAGATTTGTAGCGGCATCTGAACTTGGACGATCCGAGGAGCGCTGTGAACCCACGAGCACGACGGGTGCAGGCGATTCCTTCAGCGCGAAGCTTAGAGCCGCCGCCGTGTAACCCAGCGTATCGGTTCCATGAGCTATGACGACGCCGTTGGCTCCGTTACGTATTTCGTCGGCAACCGATTCGGCTATCTTAGTCCAATGCGCTGGTCCAATATTCTCACTGAAGACGCCGAGCATGACTTTCGCCTTGACCTCGGCCACTTGAGCCAATTCGGGCACAACGTGATACAGGTCGTCGGCATCGAGAGCTGGCTTTACGGCTCCAGTTCTATAATCGACCTTGCTGGCTATTGTGCCGCCGGTGCTGATTATGGAAACGTTAGGAAGGCCTGGTGTACGTTGAGGTAGAGGCGGTCGCGTGAAGTGCGGCTCCTCTCCCTTACCAAGAACCTCAATCTTAGTTGATGAATCGATTTTGACTCCCACGTTGTAGCCTGTCTTGAGTTTCACGACAATATAATCCCCAACCTCTGTTTCGAAGCGCGGCATGAGAAGACCTTCCACAGCCTCTTCCGCGGAACCTCGCTTCAGTCTAAGGCGGACTCTCTCTCCGATTCGGGCTCGAGCGCGGACAAGCATCTCTCGTGATAGACCTGAGTATCCTGACAGCTCTTCTTCTGACAATGGCCTCTCTACCTTGAAGCTCTAACAATGAACAGTCTGTGAGTCTTAAGAGATTAGTTGCCTCGTAGACTGCGGAAGATCAGTTCAATTGCTTGCCCATGTAGGGCCCTACATAATCGTAACCCGACCGTTTGTAGTATCTCTTCGTTCCCAGTGCGCTAGTTATGATAATCTTTCTTGCGCCTCGATCTTTAGCCATGACTTCTGCTTCCGAAAGGAGTCTGCCACCGAACCCGGTATGCTGCCAAGCGTCAGGGTCTCTCCGGCCAATTGGGACCTCAGGTCCGTAGACGTGCAATTCGCGTACGATTGCTGTTGACTCATCAACCTCTGGTCTATGTGCCTTTGGTGAGGGAAGCCTCAGGCGTAGGTAGCCGACTAGTGCGTCGATTTCGGGCTCCTCCGAGGAGATGAAGAGCTCCTTACCTTCCGCGGCGGCGTATTCGAGCACCACGGTTTGGATACGTTCTGGATTAACTTGGATCTTCTCTTTCAGAGTGCGATGGCCTATTTCGCGGCATCGGATGCAGCGGCATTTCTTTCCGCGTTCCGCGAGCCGTTTGAGCGCGAGTTCTCGCAGGTTTCCGCTTTTGACCCCAGCGATTATCAGCTGAACTGGAAATTCTCTGTGAACCCGCATTATTCGGACCCACGGCGGAACAAACTCCTTAATTTGCGCAATCATTTGTGCTGCTTCCTCTGTCTCGATGGGGTTGTAGAGGCCTCTCTTCCACCACTCATACAGTTCCGTGCCCTCCATCACTAGGCATGGGTATATCTTCAACATATCAGGGCAGAAGCGTGAATCCTGAAACAGCGTTCTGAAAGAGTCAACGTCCTTTTCATGGTTAGAACCGGGAAGACCCGGCATCATGTGAGCCACGATCTTCAGGCCCGCGTCCCTAGCTATCTGGAACGCTTCAACAACATCCACAACCGTGTGGCCACGATTAGTCAACGCGTACACTTTGTCATCAATGACCTGAACACCAATCTCGACCCGAGTCACACCGAACCTAAGCATCTGATCGACATGCGGGATCTTGCACCAATCAGGTTTCGTCTCGATCGTAAGCCCAACATTACGAACTTCACTTGATTCCGCAGCCTTCTTGGCTTCATCAAGCGAAGACGATTCGATTCCGTTCAATGCATCCAAGCAACGTTTCACAAAATATTCCTGGTACACGAGCGGAGCTGCGAGGAAAGTTCCGCCTTGGATCACCAACTCCACTTTAGACGGCTCATGCCCAATCGCCTCAAGCTGACTCAATCTACCAGTAATCTGCTTGAAAGGATCATATCCAGCCTGAAGCCCACGCATCGCGGCCGGCTCCCCTGAAGTGTAGCTCATCGGGAAGCCCTGCTCCATCGGGCAGAACACGCATCGGCCGTGAGGGCATCCGCGCGGCGAGCTCATCACACCGATTACGTTCACTCCTGAAATGCTTCGAACTTTCTTCAGTCGAAGACTAGGCATGAGTTTCTGTTTCGCTGGCTCGGGGAGGACACTGAGAATGTCGGAGTTGCGTGGCATCCAACTTAGTTCGTGCTTTCGACAGAACTCCAGCTTTAGTTTATTCAAAATGTCCGGGTCGAGGGAGCTTTGTTCCATTATTCGTGTGGCAAGCTCAGTTAGCATTGTTGAGTTGACTTCGGGATTCTCTGGCGCACCCATCGATGAACTCATTCCAAGCGGAGCCGATAGGTGGCTAGTTCAGAGCAGACCGAAAGCCGCGTACGGCTTACGCCTTCTGCTTGCCCGCATCGACACAAATGTAGAGAATATTGCTACCACGAAGGATAATGTTACCGTAGTTGGCTGTTGGAGAGTTGCCGCGGAACTCCGTAGCGCCTTCAAGGATGATGTTCATGTGAATGTCGGCGTCTATCATGCGACCGTGGTATTCGACATCATTCTTGAGTCTAACGTTCACTTCTCCGTTAAGCTTCTTCACGAGTAGGTTGAGCGGTTTTCTGGAGGGCTCCAAGCATATCACTGAATCGCTGCGCAACCTTTCGCTCCACGATAAATAAGCTTGCTGGGTTCTGGCTCGTGGTGTCGATTTCTAAGGTCATGTGAGGAAATAGCTCAGCTTCATGTCTCTCCGACTCTTCAGCACCATGAAGCACTTCTCGGGAGGCACCATCACAAACTCAAGCCTAAGACTTTCCAGCAAGGGTTGAGCGCCCTTTCGAAGCTGGGGGGCGGCGACGATACCTCTGATGGGCCTGCCCACTGTGGTTCTTAGAGTCTCCAGGTATCTCTGTAATTGGAGCACGGCGTCCTTTGTAGCTGCATTTCTCTTAATCTCGACGACCACTAGATTACCACGATTGTCTTCGGCGTATATGTCCGTGAAACCAGCTTCGCCTAGACTCTTCTCAGCCTCAAGCGGTTTCAGGCCTTCCTCAACCAGCTCAGGAGCAGTCAGAATTGCTCGCTTCATCTGCTCCTCAGTAACGTGAAGTGCAAATTCGCCAGGATCGTGCAGATTGCCAGTTGCCAACAATGTTATTTCCCGGAACTCAATTGATATTGTCTCTCTGGGTTGATTTCGAGAAGCAGTAATTACGAGAGCCCCGGGATCTTCAATCGAGACTTTGACTAGACATCTTGGAGGTTGCCAATTCACAGGCTCATAGCCCACTGGCCTGTGCACTAGGACAGACCCATCTTGCTTTATCATTGTAACACGGTCACCCCAATCGAGAGTTGATGATGCTCTCCCTTCATAGTCCACTCGACAGTCGCCCACAGCCACAACGAACCTCCTTGATCGAACCGCTTTCTCCAGCACTTCCGCTGCCTCTGAGATTGCGGGATTCAGCTTTACTGATAGAGGCATCATGAAACCTCTGCCATATGGGTGGATGGGGATGGGTGCTTCGTTTGTACTTTCATGCTACTCTCCTGATCAAATCGACCTGTGACCAGTAAGAAAGGTAGCCAATGTTGAAATAAGCAGAGTGCTAATGTCAGCATCGAGCCAAGTCTTGGAAGAGGAAGCTGAGGAATCCTCCCCTGAGGAAAAGCCCGCAGAGACTACGGAGAAACGTAGGAAATACGAGTTTATAGAAGACATACCGGGCGTTGGACCCGCAACAGCTGAGAAACTCAAAGAGATGGGTTTTCATACAGTCGAATCCCTCGCAACAGCAACAATCAGGGAGCTAACTCAGGTTGGAGTAGGCGAGAAACAAGCGGCCAAGGTGGTTGCAGAAGCCAGAGACAGCCTCGCCCTAAGCTTCATTCGAGCAGATGAACTCATCAAGATGAGGCAGAACGTCAAACGCCTCTCCACCGGCAGTAAACAACTCGACGAATTATTGGGCGGTGGACTGGAAACCCAGACAATAACCGAGTTCTACGGGGAATATGGAGTTGGTAAGAGCATTCTATGTCACCAACTCGCAGTCAACGTCCAATTACCGGAAGAAAAAGGCGGCCTGAATGGTTCCGCGTTATACATTGACACCGAGAACACTTTCCGCCCTGAATGGATAGTTCGAATGGCAAGTGCTCTAGGCTTAGATCCTTCGCAAACTGCGAAGAACATAATCTACTCAGAAGCCTTCAACTCTGATCATCAAATACTCGTGCTGGAGAAAGCGGACAAGGTCATTCAGGAGAATAAGGTGAAGCTCATCATCCTCGATTCACTTACCGCGCACTTTAGAAGCGAATACTTGGGACGTGAGATGTTGGCCGAGCGACAACAGAAACTGAATAGTCACCTTCACCGCCTGGTGAGACTTTCACGCGCGTTCAACGCTTGCGCCGTAGTAACCAACCAAGTCATGTCCAAGCCAGATCAGTTCTTCGCGATGGCTGTTGAGGCTGTTGGTGGACATATAGTCTCGCACACGACTCACACCCGAGTCTTCTTGAGACGCACAGCCGGTGGCCCAGTGAGGATATGTAGACTTGTCTCAAGTCCTTATCTACCTGAAGGAGAACGCATATTCAAGATAACCGATGAAGGTATCAAAGATATCACGGAAGAAGACGAGGTCAAAAGGCGCCGCTAGACCCGCCAAGCCTACTCCGAAGCCACAGATTGTTGACGGTGACAAAATCTTTCGGGCCGTTATCGAACGGCGCCTTAGCGACGCCGAGAAGGAGCTGGACTCAGTTCGAGCAGTAATCCCGGCAACCGAAATCGCCCGTGGATACATGAAAGCTCTGGAGGGCCTGCTATTGACGGCCAAGTCAAACGATGACAAATACCTCTACCTAGCCAAGATCGAGAAGACACCTACGAAACTTAGAACGCTTCGAAGAGAATTCTCAGCTCAGATCATGAATGGGTTGCATACTGATTATGATCGAGGCTATTTTCAGGCGCTTGAAGGCTTCGTAAGGAAGATGGAACGCTCGGACATAACAGAAGAGCCGAACGTGGAGAAGAAGAACGAAAAGAAACGCTAGCTACCAGACCGTGTTCATCAGAACTGCAACCATGACCCAGACAACTATGAACGTGCCGCCACCCAGAGTTATGTACCTATTCTTGCCCTTCAGTTCCGCTTCCCCGTATCGAAGCACGTGTCGCACAATCAGGATCGACATTGCGTAGAAGGCAATGCCAAGACCGATTCCAGCGACTAGAGAAAGATCACCAAGGTTAGCTTGACTGATGCCTAGCAGTTGGTTGGCGAATCCTGCGCAAATAGCAAGAAAGAAACGCAACCAGTAGACTACTGAAGCTGGCTTGATTCTTCCCTGAGTCTGAGTTTGTGGTTGGGCTTGTGGGTTACTCAATCAAGTTCACTGTCCATTGCATCATACGGTTCGGCGCTGAATAGATTACTTCGCTAGATAACAGTTGCTTGTCCTAGATTGAGACTGTGCCTCCCGCAAAGTCCTTAAGGGCTAGCAAGTGAGTCAGTTAGGAAAGTCGTTGTCCACCAACGCGAGCACACCCGAAGTCAAAGTAGAAGACGTAATGTCAAGCCCTGTCGTTACGATTCATGAAAACGACACAGTGCTTGCCGCTGCGAAACTCATGAGGAAACATGAGATCGGATGCGTTATCGTCGTTGACAAATCGGGAAAGCCACTCGGCCTCATAACGGAACGAGACGTGGTAAGAAGGGTTTCAGCATTCGATCTACTTCCCAGCAAGGTTCAGGCGGGCAAGTCGATGACCAAACCTCCCTCCACCGTTGACGCATCAGCGAACATAACTGACGCTGCGAAGAGAATGCGAGAACTCCAGATACGTCGACTGGTTGTCGTCCAAGGCGGAAAAGTGAAGGGCATCATAACAAGCAACGACATCGTGGACATCACCCCCGCGCTCATTGATGTTATTTCTGAGAAATCTCAGATCGCACCCGTACAGAGAGTCAAAGAAGCCGCTCCGCTCTCTGGGTATTGTGATCAGTGCGGGTCTTGGGCTGAGGAATTGAAATCCCATGACGGCCAATTCTTTTGCGAAGACTGCTCCTCAGAATTCGAGGAGAAAGACGAAGAGTGAACGGGCCAGCCAACCGGCTAACTAGTATGGTTTGGTAGCTATCGGTGCAGCGCAAGAATTGGCCTCACTTCTAATCGAATCTGCCAGGATTCTCGTGGGCAGTAATCTGACGTCAGCCAATCTACAAGTAGAAGATGGGGTAATCGCAGAAATATCGAAACGTCAACCCATCCAGAAGCCGGACTTGAAGATCAACGCGAAGGGACTGATCGCCCTACCAGGGATGATAGACGCCCACGTACACCTCCGAGATCTGCAGCTCTCCTACAAGGAGACATTTGAGACTGGAACGCAGGCGGCAGCAATTGGCGGCTTTACCACGGTTTTTGATATGCCCAACACTCGCCCTCCAACCGTCACCGACGCAAACTTGGGAGAGAAGATGTCGAGCGCTCAAGGGAGGTTGTATTCGAATGTTGCATTCCAAGGTGGCTTGACAGAGGACGCTGACGAATTGGAACGGATGGTTGAACGCGGCGCAATCGCGTTCAAACTGTATCTGAACAGGGCTCTGGAAACCTTCGACTCCAGCGACGAAGAGAAGTTAAGCAACGCCTTACGACTTGCAAAGGAGCACAATGCGCTTGTGACCGTGCATGCTGAGAGCGGAACTGAAATCCGCAAGATTCAACAGCAAAGCATAGCCGAAGGAAGAACATCTATTGGAGATTTCCTGAAGGCACATTCCCCCGAAATTGAAGTCTCAGCAGTCCGTAGAATCCTTAACTTGGGCGCAAAGGCCGGCGCACGACTTCACGTATGCCACATTACAATCCCCGAATCTGTGAGGCTTGTAAGACGAAACCGCAATGTGACATGCGAAGCGACTGCTCACCATCTGCTTCTGAATCAAAGAGTCTTCAAGACCGAGGGAACTTTGGCCATTTGCGTTCCACCAATAAGAAGCGAGCAAGATAGACGAGGATTATGGCGGCAATTCGGTAGCGGTCAAGTTGACATCCTTGCCAGTGATCACGCGCCGCACACGCTCGATGAGAAGATCAAACAGAACGCTTGGGAAGCGGCATCAGGAGTACCAGGACTGGAGACCTCTCTGCCAGTCCTGTTCACCCAAGTCGCAAAGCGAAGAATCACGCTGCGCAGGCTTGTCGACGCGACGGCTACTCTTCCGGCTAAGATCTTCCGTCTGACAAAGAAGGGTAGATTGAAGGAGGGCTTTGACGCGGACATCGTACTCGTAGACCCAAAGGTCAAGCTCAAGATTGAACCGGAGAAATTCCTGAGCAAAGCGAAGTACTCGCCCTTCAAGGGAATGCAGTGTACGGGCACGGCCGCCTACACGATCGTCAACGGAGTTCTGGTAGCTGAGAGAGGACGGATCGTCGGTCAGCCAGTAGGGAAAGTAACGAAGAGCGATAGGACATGCGTTTCCTCTTAGACGGGATGTTGGGAAAACTTACCAGATGGCTTCGAATGATCGGATACGAAGCCACATACCTAAACGACAGCCCAGACCACGACTTACTCGCACTAGCAAAACGTGAATCCTTCATTCTACTGACCTCGGACGAAGAACTCTACCGGAACGCGATCTCGAAGGGAATCGATTCATTCCTTGTTCAAGGGCGCACCGAGGCTGAGAGATTGGCTGGTCTCGCGGAGCGATATCATCTGAATCTCAATATTGACACAGCTACTTCCAAGTGCCCGATGTGTGGATCGAACATACGCGAGGTTCTGAAGAAAGATGTGGAGGCTTCAGTTCCTCCAACAACGTTTAAAGTGTACCAGAGTTTCTGGGTCTGCACCAATCCGAACTGTGCTAAGGTATACTGGCAGGGAAGCCACTGGAAGAGAATAGAGCAAACGCTCGAGAGTGCGAGAGAGATCATTGACAGCAAAAGAAGTGCCCAAACAAGAACCGCCATCGGACGCACATCTCAGTCTGGAAGAGGGAAGGGCACTAGTACAGTTAGCGCGCCGGGCAATCAAGAGCTACCTACAAACTAGTGAGATAAGTAAGGTTCCTGCCAGCGTCTCCCAGAAACTGTTGAGAAAGTCAGGAGTATTCGTTACACTAAATTCAATCAAACCCAAGCACGAACTGCGTGGATGTATAGGCTTTCCCTACCCCAGCGAACCGTTGGCCAATGCGACTCTCAAGGCTGCGATCTATGCGGCCGTAGACGATCCCAGATTTCCCCCAGTCTCGCACGACGAACTCGAAGAGTCCATCGTAGTGGAAGTGACGGTTCTCACTCCACCATCAGATCTCAGAGTAAAGGATCGTAGGACGCTTCCGGATCTAATTGAGGTTGGCCGCCACGGCCTGATAATAGATGGAAGAGGGACTTCCGGTCTCCTTCTACCCCAAGTCGCAATGGAGTGGGAATGGGATGCCTCGGAATTCCTAACTAACTGTTGCCTGAAAGCTGGGCTTCCACCTGATTCATGGCTCTTGCCAGATGTCGAAGTGAAGACCTTTGAGGGAGAAATCTTCGAGGAACTTACCCCTGCAGGCGAAGTTAGGAGAAAAGCTAGCGGTGATGCGTAAAGATGCGTGTCTATGTGGCCCCTTGCGGCATAGGCCTAGGCCACATAACCCGCGCCGTACCCATCGCTAATGAGCTTGCTCGTCGTGGAAACGTAACCGTCTTCTCCACCTACCTAGACGGATTGGATTACGCGAAACGGAATCATCTGCCAACCTACGAAGCAGTGCCGATCAGTTTCAAGGTCACAAGTGACGGTACCATAGACTTCAAGATGACCGCGGCCACAAGTGGATTCTCACTCGGCATCCGAACCTTCCTTCGCCAACTCGTGCTTGAGCTAAAGTACATGAAGGCCTTCAGGCCGGACGTAGTCTTCGCGGATTCCCGCGCCTCATCATTGCTAGCGGCGCGATTAATGCGAAAACCCGTCGTCTTGATGCTCAACCAGTTTCGGGTTGAGATCATAAAGCGGCCTTCCACGCGAAAGCTCACGCTACTGGACCGAATTTTCTTCCTGATCGCGAATATCGGGTGGCTCTTCATCCGTACAGCTATCGAGATCGTTTGGGGACGAAGCCAAATCATACTAATCCCAGACCTTCCATCGCCCTACACGATTTGCTTAGGAAATCTTGCGATTCCACGAAGATACAGCGGCAAGGTGAAGTTGATCGGCCCTGTGGTCGAAAACCATTATCAACCAATTACAGATCAAGGTCATCTGAAGCAACAGCTTGGTATACGTTCTAAGAAACCGCTGATCTATGCAGCGGTGAGCGGCCCAAGAGTAGAACGAATGATCCTAGTCAAGACGGTGCTCGATTCATTGAAAGGCATTTCCAGGAAATATAATGTCGTAGTCTCCTGCGGAAACCCGAACGGAAGACGCAAACCCTACGCAATCCACGGCATTACGGTTTATGATTGGATCGAAAACCAAGACGATTTCCTTAAGGCCTCGGATTTGGTGATTAGCAGAGCTGGTCATGGGACGATCATGAAGTCCATGGTGTATGGGAAGCCCATGATTCTCATACCCATCCCGGACCATACTGAACAATACGGAAACGCCCGACGCGCCACATCGCTTCACGTAGCCGAAATGATGGATCAACACAAAGTGAACAAGCAAACCCTCGAAGAGGAGATTCAGTGGATCCTGGAGAACAGCGAATATTACCAGAATGCGGTTGAGATCAGAGAACGAGGACGCTCATCGAACGCAGTCAACCTGGCGTGTGACACGATTCTCAACATGGCGACAGGACACTAGAGGGCAAATTCCTGCACGGTCATCTCTCTCGCGGGTTCTTGTGGAAATACAGTTTCCCCACGAGACTCGTTTTCTAGTCCAATCTGCGAGAACAACTCATCCTCTGCTATGCCAGCACGTCTGCACATCTCGATGAGATCTTCTGTCTCTAGACCTAATAGTGGATAGAAAATCGGCGATAGCACCTTGTTGTCAGCAGTCTGGATGGTTTGGTAGTCTAGGTTGAGTTCTCCTGTGACATCGGAGAAGATAATGCCTCTGAACCGTTTCTCTTTAGCAACTTGAAGAGCCGCCTTCCGAACATGCCATCTTGCGTCCGCAAAATCACTTGAACCCTGATCGGAATATGGTTCGACTTTGACAGTGTAGGCTTTGTAAGCTGGTCGCGTTACTAGTGCTCTCAGCTTGGCAGCCAATTCGAGTTGTCGATCTCTCTTGAATAACGGAAAGGTTTCTGAGAGCGGAATGAACAGTTCGACCAGGCAGCCTCTCCGCATCATCGCATAGGCCGCTAGAATGCTCAGGGGACCAGAGTCAAGTACTGCTAGCATCTTCCACTGGGACGAGAGAGGTAGGCCGCCTGGACCTTGCAGTCTGTTGCCGTAGGCGTAGACTCGATCTCCAGCAAGATCCACAGAGATAGTGACATCTGGTTTCTTCAGATCAACTCGAACATTACT